>Ga0181523_10003687_pt1 | contig 13822 bp, 11 predicted proteins | sample PEATcosm2014_Bin_43_FD_119752 | JGI IMG/M metagenome (GOLD analysis project Ga0181523, IMG submission 119752) | Peatland microbial communities from MTU Mesocosm Facility, Houghton, MI, USA - PEATcosm2014_Bin05_30_metaG | ecosystem: Environmental > Terrestrial > Soil > Wetlands > Peat | place... | reverse complement strand
CGGGTGGGCCCGGCCGACAGGATGCGGACGCGCTGCCCCACGGTGAAGTCGTACTTCTGGGCCGTCCCGGCGTCCATCACCACGTCATCGGAGGTCACCGGCGGGCCGCCAGCGATGAGGTGCAGGGCGGAGATCTGCTTATAGGGGTCGAAGCTCGTGCCGAGGGTAGGCGCGCCACCGGTCTCGATCGCCTTGCCGTCGTGGGCTACGAACTGGGCGTAGCCCCCGACCTCGCCTTCGGCGGCCTCCACTCCGGGCACGCGGCGGACCGAGGCCAGCAGCGACTCGGTCCAGACCGGCCATGCAATGCATGAGCGTCGACTTCCCTGAGCCCGATGGGCCCATGACGGCCGTGAAGCGGCCGCGCTCGAAGGTCACAGTGATACCAGCCAGGGCGTGCACCACTGCCTGTCCGGCCCCGTACGTCTTGCGCAGGTCTACGGAATGCGCGGCCGGTGCGGCCCGCGTGTCTCCGGTCAATGTCTGAGATGGCAGGACCACGTCTTTTCCCCGCAATTCCTAGATGACCTCTCAATCCTCGCGCTGATCGGGCGCCGGAACATCGGCCGTCCGGTTGAATTACCAAACGCCACCGGGACGACCCGCGCGAGTACCGGCGGGATGACCCGCGCGAGTACCGGCGGGATGACCCGCGCGAGTACCGGCGGGAGAGGGCAGAAACAGGCTCAGCTCGCCGGTCCCGGAGACGTAGAGATGGTCGCGGGCGCGGGTGCAGGCCACGAATAGGACGCAGCGCTCGCGCTGCAGGTCCTGAGCATGCGCCAGGGCGTCCTCGTCCTCGGGGATGACCGCCGCTAGGTCCGGGACGGCGCCCTGCTCCACGCCGATCACCGCGACCGCCTGGAACTCCAGGCCCTTCGTCGCATGCATGGTGCCGGCCCGGACCCCCTGTCTGCTGCCACGGCCGTTCAGGGCCGCAGTCTCGATGCCGTCCGCTTTCAGCGCCTCGCGGGCCGCACGGACCAGGCTGGCCGACCGGGCCGCCACCCCGATGGCGTGCGACTCGATACCGACGGCCAGCCACGAGCGGATCCGTTCGGTAAGAAGAGCGAATTCTTCGGCACGGGTGGCCGCCATACGCACCTGCGGGCACTGGCCGTGCATGGGCGACCGGTAGCCGAGCAGGGAGGCGGCTTCGCCGTCCAGGCCGGTGACCGGATCCGTCCCGAGCAGCGGCATCGCCCAGGCCAGGATCTCCTGAGTGGTCCGGTAGTTCAGGGACAGCCTTCGGCTGCGTCCCCGCACGCTGATCCGCAGGCTGGCGAGGGAGACTCGGTTACGGTAAATGCGCTGATGCGGGTCGGCGGCGATGAACAGGTCGTCCGGGCCCGATGCCACGGCGGCGCGGAGCAGTCGCCACTGCGATGGGTGCAGGTCCTGGGCCTCGTCCACGAGGATGTGGCGGTAGGGTGGCGCTCCTGCCTGCCGGAGCAGATGGGTGGCCTCGTTAGCCAACTGCAGGTGAGTGGACTCGCGCGCCGCGTCCAATTGTGCGCTGACCTGCTGGGCGGCCTGCCAGACCTGGCTGCGCTGAGCCTTGGTGAGTGGCCTTCCCCGGCCGGTCCGCAGGCAGGTCAGGTACGCCTGTTCGTTGCGCAGATCCTGCCCAAGGATCACCTGCTCCCACTCATTCTTCAAGAAGGCCGGGGTGAGGTCCAGCCCAGAGGCGGCAGTAGCCTCCGTCCAGCGGTTGCGCAGCACCCGCTCGTCCGCGATGACGGGAGTCCCGCGGGCCCGCTTGACGATGCTGTAGGCGAGCCGGTCCACGTTGCGGACTTCGATCTGGCTGCGCAGGCCGGCGTCTCGGATCAGCAGGTCAAGCTGGGTGTGCAGGGTATCGGCCAGGTTGCCGTTGAATGTGGTCAGCAACACCGGCTTGGCATCAGGTCCCGGCGGAAACTCCTGTCGTGCCGCATCGGGCTCGTCTGCTGGGGATGAGGTGGCGGCGCGCGCGGCGAGGAACGCGGCCCGGTGCAGCACGGTAACCGTCTTGCCAGTTCCGGGGCCGCCGGTCACTTGAGCCGGGCCGGCGTAGCTTGCCCGGTAGGCGATCTTGCGCTGGCTCGGGTGCAGGAACGTCCGCCACGCTGCGAACGGGTGGGCGAGGATAAGCTGCAGTTCCTCCTGCCCGGAGACGAAGGTGACCTGGCCAGGTGTGCGTTCCATGGCGGACACCAGGTCGCCTGGGTCCATCTGTCCGGGCGGTGCGCCGGCCGGCAGAGGCTGGGCTACCTCAGCCCAGGCTTCGCCGACCGTCATCCCGCGGGCCAGCGCGTACAGCGCGGTGTACTGGGCGTCGGGCAGCACCGACTGCAGCGTTCCCAGATCTGCGTCGCTGGTCAGCAGCCGGACCAGGGGCAGGATCTGCGCGTCGATGCCGAGCCGGGTCAGGTCGGCGTCGCTGACGTCAGCGAACAGCCGCTTGTCCTCCCGGCCAGCAGCGGCCTGCAGGGAGGACTGTCGTTGCTGAATCGCTATTTCGTTCGACATCTCCAGCATGCCCGTCGACGGGTTGACGCTGAACCGGTGGCTGGCGGCGTAGCCGATCGCCTTTTCCTGTGGCAGGACCGTGAGCAGGCAGTAGGTATCCCCGCCGTCCGGAGCCAGCACGACGCCGCGCCAGACGCCATCCACTCGGATCGTGCGGATCCGGTCGTCCCGGCTGCACGGCACCTTCTCCAGCTGCGAACCGGGGTCAGGGTCCTTGGCGAACTCGGTGATCGCCGCCTCGACGGCGTTCTGGACGCCTTTGTCCAGCTTCGCGTACTCCGCCAGGACACCTTTCGTGATCGCCAGGCGAGCCACTGGCTATGTCCTCCCCTGGCCGGCCGTCCCCCGAAGCTGGCGTCTAGTTTAGCCAGGAATTCGGCGGTTTCTCGGTCATCGTCCAGTGGCCGCAGTTGGACAGGACGTGCAGCCGGGAATCGGGCAGCAGGTCCAGCAGTGGCGCGGACGAGACGCGCCGGGGACTCGATATGGCCAGGACGCAGGTCAGTAATGATGACGAAACGGCGGCCGCGCGGGCTCCGCATGCCGCTGGTGTACTCCGTGCCGGTTCGGTTCGGCATCGGGGGTTTGTTCCTGCAGCTGGGGCTGGGACGAGACCCGGCGGGTCGGGCCGAGCGCAGGCGGCAAGGGCACGGCGCGCGGAGGGCAGGACGCGGCGCGAAGCAGCGAATTTGTGGCCGTGAATTGAGTCGCGTTACGGTTTCCGCGAAGGGCATGACCCGGCGTTCCCCGGCCGGTGGTTGCCGTCCGGCCGTCAGGAGATGCGGCGAGGCCATGCGCGTCGTACGGGTCCGGCCGCACACGAGACGGTGGGGAACATGGAGCAGTGCAGGTACAGCGCCCTCGTCAAGCTGAATGAGCCCAGCAGCACGGGTACGGACCCGCCGTTGGAGCCCGGAGCCCGGGTCGCGGTGCGGGCCCGGCACCATGAAACCGGCACCAGCAAGCTCTTCAGCGCGCTGATCGTCGTGATACAAGAAAACTCTGTACGGCCGGACCACAGCATCCCGCTCACACTGACCGTGGTCGGCAACGACGTCCCCGACTACCTGGACGCCGGGGACAGTTTCGCGCTCTGGCGCGGCCACAACATCGGGCACGGCGTGATCTCGCGGCGCCTGTCCTGGTTCGCCGATGCCCCCTGAGAAGCAGAAAATCCACGAAGTCGCCGACCAGATCCGCAGCGACCTCAGGAACTCCTGATCACGACCGTGTCCGGGGCCCTGGCCCTGGCCCTGGCCTTGCGGCGGGCGGCGGGCTGCGGGCCGAGCCGGATCCCCTGGACGATGAACGGCCACGGCCAGCCGGGCGATCAGCGCCAGCCAGTCCGCGTCCTGGTAGGTGTCATCCACGGTAAGCGCCCGATCGGGAGTCCCCGATCGGGAGTCAGGGACGCGCCAGCGTCAGCGCGGAGGCGCCGCGGCTGAACGCGGCTCGGGCCGCCCGGCTGTTTTCGATGTGCCAATCCTGGTGGTAGATGCCGTTGTGCTGGGGGATGTCGAACCACACCAGCCCGAGCGTGCCGTACCGGCTTATCCCGGCGAACAGGTTCGAGATCTTGGCCGGCTGGTCGACGTTGGGCCCGACGGCGGTCTCCGATACCAGCACCGGCTTGGCCGTGAACATCCGGACCTGGGCGATCGTCTCGCCGAAGATGCTGAAGAAGGTGTCGGAGGGGCGGTAGTAGTAACCGTCGACGCCGATCCAGGTGACGTACTGCGCTCCAGGCCACCAGGACGCGATCGGCCCAGTGCCCGCCTCGTCCGCCTGGATGGTCCAGAGCCAGGTCGCATTGTCGGCGCCCTGAGCACGGAACAGCATCACGATGTGGCGCCAGGCCGCGACGAACGTCGACGGCTCTACATGCCCGTAGGCCCATGGATACCAGTAAGCGTTCATCTCGTGGCCGAACCCGATGACCACCGGATAACCGAATTTACGCACGCTGTCCGCGAATGAGCGCAGGTAGCTGTCGTATTCTCCCGCGGCGATCGATGACACCGAGGCCCAGGTGGGGTCGATCTGAACGATCGTGGCCGCGCGGTGCTGGTGAACCGTTTCCGCGAAGGAGTCCTTGAAGGGTTCTCCCCAGCCGCTGTAATAGCCGATGAGATTCGGCTGCCTGCCGACCGACTCGGTGAAATTCGCCACCGGCTGGTAGGTAGCGGGCGGTCCACTTTCGTAGACGCCCAGGTAAGAGGCAGGTGCTGACGCCAGCGACCGGGGCTCTCCCGCAAGGCCGGCGGACGACCAGACCCGGTGAGCGACCGCCGTGGCGATAATGGCCGCAGCGAGCGTCACGGTCCCGAACGTCATCAGGCGGGATCTCACGCTGTCCGGACTCCAGGAAGAGAACACGGCACACCGGGTCGCTATCGGCCCGCACAGTTCCACCCAGAGTAGCGGGGGGACGGCCTCCACCGGGCAACTTACCGCGGCAGGGGGCCGGCGCCGGCGGGTCAACCCCGGCTTAACGATCATCGAACGCCGTTCCGTGCGCGATAACTGCCGCAACCGCAGGCGGTTAGGTGGGCTTGGGGCCGGTGGGGCGCTGGGCGCGGAGGGCTTCGCCTTTGGCACGGGCGGTGGCGGCGAGCTGATCCTGGAACTCAGTCATCCGGCGGCGCAGGTCCTCGTCGGCGGCGGCGAGGATGCGGACCGCGAGCAGGCCGGCGTTGCGGGCGCCGCCGACCGCGACGGTTGCGACCGGGATCCCGGCGGGCATCTGGACGATCGACAGCAGTGAGTCCAGCCCGTCCAGGTGGGCCAGCGGCACGGGCACCCCGATGACGGGCAGCGGGGTGACCGCGGCCAGCATGCCGGGCAGGTGCGCCGCGCCACCGGCGCCCGCGATGATGACCCGCAGCCCGCGCCCGGCCGCGGTGGAGCCGTAATCGATCATCTCGCGGGGCATCCGGTGGGCGGACACCACGTCGGCCTCGTAGGCCACGCCGAACTCATCCAGGGCTTCGGCGGCCGCGCGCATAACCGGCCAGTCCGAATTACTGCCCATGACGACGCCGGCCAGCGGCTGACCACTCATTCGGCCTCCTCGTCTCCCCAGCGCAGGAAGCTCGCGGCGCGGCGGGCCCGTTCCCGCAGCCCGGCGACGTCGCCGCCGAGCACCGTGACGTGCCCTATCTTGCGCCCGGGCCGGACGGTCTTGCCGTACAGGTGCACCTTCACGCCGGGGTCGGCGGCCATCACGTGGATGTACCGGTCGTAGACGTCCGGGTCGTTCCCGCCCAGCACGTTCGCCATCACGACAACGGGCGCCAGCAAGCTGGGCGCTCCGAGCGGAAGGTCCAGCACGGCCCGCAGATGCTGCTGGAACTGGGAGGTGGTCGCGCCCTCGATCGTCCAGTGCCCGCAATTGTGCGGCCGCATGGCGAGCTCGTTGACCAGCAGGCCGCCCGGGGTATCAAACAACTCCACCGCGAGCAGGCCCGTCACGTCCAGCTCGGAGGCGAGCCGCAGCGCGATCAGCTGGGCCTCTTCGGCCCGGTCCGGGGCGAGGCGCGGCGCGGGCGCGAGCACCTCGCGGCAGATCCCCCGCCGCTGGACCGTCTGCACGACCGGGTAGGCGGCTCCCTGCCGGTGCGGCGATCGCGCGACCAGCGCGGCCAGCTCACGGTCGAAGGCGACGAACTCCTCGGCCAGCAGCCGCAGCCCCCGGCCCGACGCCTCGGCCACGACCTCGGCCGCCTCATGGGGCGACGCGCAGACCCAGACACCCTTGCCGTCGTATCCCCCGCTGATGGCCTTCAGCACCAGCGGCCACCCGGAGCCTTCGGCGAACTGCTCGATGCCGGCCAGGTCACTGACCGGCACGTACCGGGGGCAGGCAATGCCGAGCTTGCTCAGCCGCTCGCGCATGGCCAGCTTGTCCTGCGCGAAGTGCAGTGCGGCCGCGCCGGGGCGGAGCACGAACCCGGCCTGCTCCAGCGCGGCCAGCGCCGCCCCCGGTACGTGCTCGTGGTCGAACGTCAGCACGTCACAGCCCGCCGCGAAGCCGCGGAGATCGCCCAGGGACCGGTAGTCGCCCAGCCGTACGTCGGGCCAGACCCGGGCGGCGCTGTCCCCGGCGGCCTCGGCCAGCAGACGGAAGCCGACGCCGAGTTCGGTGGCGGCCGGGCACGTCATCCGGGCGAGCTGGCCGGCACCGACCATGCCCACGGTGGGGATTCCCGCCTCGGAAGGCTCCCCGCAGGGCGGCGGCGCCGGGCGTTCGCCGAGCTGTTCACTCACGGCCCGTAGCTTATGAGTAGCCACGGCGTGCCCGCACACCGTGTCACGGTTCGGCCCCCACTGGGCAGAATTAACCTGGGCGATACAGTTCTTCCGCGGCAAACGGCCTATGATCAGCGCGATTACCAGCAGGCGAGCCGGAGGACCACATGGCTATGCCCGACCACGACGCTGCTGTCCTGACCGAAGAGGATGTACCTCCCGGCGCGATCGTGCGCGAGGGCACCTACGGTGAGCGGGTCGTCGCCGTCGAGCCCGGCGGCGCGGAATTCATCCCCCTGCACGAACGGCACGGCAAACCGCTCCAGCTCTTCTGGACATGGAGCTCGCCCAACATGGAGTTCGCCACGATCTTCGTCGGCGTCCTCGCGGTCGCCGCCTTCGGCCTGAACTTCTTGCAGGCGGCGATCGGGATCATCGTCGGGACCGCGATCGGTGCCATCACCCAGGGCCTGCTGTCCCAGCAGGGCCCGATCTACGGGGTCCCGCAGATGGTGCTGAGCCGGCTCGGTTTCGGCTACTGGGGCAATGTGCTGCCCGCGGGGCTGAACGCGGTCACGGCCGGGGTGGGCTGGTTCGCGGTGAACAGCGTGAGCGGCGCGTTCGCCCTCAACGCGCTCACGCACCTGCCGAAGGCCGCCTGCCTCGTCATCATCGTCGTGCTGCAGGTCGCGATCGCCTTCTTCGGTCACAACCTGGTGCACGTGTTCGAGCGCTACGCCTTCCCGATCCTGACGATCATCTTCCTGATCGCCGCCGGGATCATCCTGTCCAAGGCGCACCCCGGCGCGCCCAGCCACGGCGGCGGCGTCGGCGGCTTCCTGCTCACCGTGGGCGCAGCGTTCGGCTACGCGGTCGGCTGGAACCCCTACGCCTCCGACTACACCCGCTACCTCCCGCCGTCGGCGAACAAGCGCGCGATCGCCCTGTGGGCAGGGCTCGGCCTGTTCCTGTCCTGCGCGCTGCTGGAGATCGTCGGCGCGGCCGCCGCGACCGTGGTCAGCCCGGGTGCGGCCGTCGGCAGCAACCCGACCGGCGCCTTCACCGGGCTGCTGGCCACCCCGCTGGCTGACCTGACGCTGCTCGCGATCGCGCTGGGCGCTGTGTCCGCCAACGTGCTCAACATCTATTCCGGGGCACTGTCATTCACCGCGCTCGGCATCAGGCTGCCGCTGTCGCTGCGGCGCGCGATCGTGGCCCTGATGTTCGGCGCGATCGGCTTCGTCCTGGCGCTCACCGGGCTGAACGACGCCGGCACCAAGTACCAGAACTTCCTGCTGATCATCGCCTACTGGATCGCGCCGTGGCTGGCGGTGGTCTTCTGCGACCGGCTGCTGCGGCGTGGCCAGGGGCCGGACACGATCGAGCCGCTGCTGTTCGACAGGAGATACCGGAACTGGGCGGGCCCGGTGGCCATGCTGGTCGGCATGGGCCTGTCGATCTGGCTGTTCTCCAACCAGACCGAATACGTCGGGGTGGTTCCGAAGCACGTCTCGTCCGTCGGTGACCTGACGTTCGAGGCCGGCTTCGTCATCACCGCGGTCGTCTACCTGACCTGGCGCCTGATCGAGCGCAGGCGCCCGGCCGCCGTCACCACCTGAGCCCGGGCACCGGCCCAGGCCGGCGCACGGGTGCGGCGGGTGGCGGCGCGCAAGCGCCGATCGCCGCGAGTCCGGCCCTTGTGGCCGGCCGAGCGGCGATGCTACGGCGAGAACCGGGCGCGGGCGCGAAACGCATCGGGGGGCTCCGGGGGGTCGTCCCCCGGAGCGAGCACGGTCAGGCCGGACCGCTGCGGACCGGCTGGCTGCGGGAGGCGGGCGGGCGGGGCAGGAAAACGGCGAAGACCGGGGGCCGCTGCCGGACCAGCACGACCCGGCCGCCGTCCGCCGCCGCCATCGTCCGGGCCAGCGGCAGGCCGAGTCCGGTCCCCTCCGGGCGCCCGCTCACGCTGCGCTCGAAGATCCGGGAGACCAGCTCCGGCGGAACGCCCCTGCCCTGGTCCTCAACCTCGATCACCGCCGACTTGGTGTTCTGCGACGTGCGGATCTCCACCGTCCCGGCGCCGTGCATCAGGGCGTTGTCCACCAGCGTGGCGAGCACCTGCGCCAGGCCGCCGGGCGTGACGTGCGCACGGAGTCCCCGCTGGCCGGTCACCACCAGCTTGCGGCCGGACCGGCGGAACGCGGGCTCCCACTCGACGACCTGCTGGTCGATGATCTCGTCGATGCCGGTGAGCGAGGCCGTCTCGGCGGCCCCGCGGCGGGCCGGGTCGAGCAGCTGGCTGACCACGTCGGCGAGACGTTCGGCCTGGGCGAGCGCGGCCCCGCCTTCCTCCCGGACCGCCTGCGGGTCCTCGGCGGCGGCAATCACCTCTTCCAGCCGCATCGACAGCGCGGTCAGCGGGGTACGCAGCTGATGGGAGGCGTCGACGGCCAGTTCCCGTTCGGCCGCCAGCAGGCTGGTGACCCGGCGGCCGGAGCTGTCCAGGCCGTCCGCCACCTGATCGAGCTCGGCGATCCCGTAGCGGCGGCCGATCGGGCGCGGGTCACCGGACCGGAGCCGGTCCGCCGCCTCCGCGAGTTCCTCGATGGGACGGGCGAGCGCCCGGGCCTGGAAGAACGCCACGACCACGGTGGCCACAATGGTCACGGCCCCCAGGCCGAGGATGAGCACGCGCAGGCCCGTCCCTGCCACCGCGGCCGCTGGCACGCCGACCACGAGGACGGCCGTCACCGTGACGGCCAGCATGGTCACCAGCAGCCGGCGCCGCATGAGTCAGCCGTCCCGCCTGTCAGTCGCCGCGCTCAAACCGGAATCCGACCCCGCGCACGGTCGTAATGTACCGGGGGCTGTGCGCGTCGTCGCCGAGCTTGCGGCGAAGCCAGGAGATATGCATGTCGAGCGTTTTCGTCGAGGTCCACCACTTGGCGTCCCAGACCTCGCGCATGATCTGCTCGCGGGTGATCACTTTCCCGGCGTCCCGGAACAGGATCCAGAGCAGGTCGAACTCCTTGGTGGTCAGCTCCAGCTCCGCGTCGCCGTGCCAGGCCCGCCGGGCCTCGGGGTCGATCCGCACACCCATCACCACGGAGTTGTCGGCCGTGCCGCGGCGCAGCAGGGCCCGGACCCGGGCCAGCAGCTCGGCCAGCCGGAACGGCTTCGTCACGTAGTCGTCCGCACCCGCGTCCAGGCCGACCACCGTGTCCACCTCGTCCGCCCGGGCGGTGAGGATCAGCACGGGCACACCGTGCCCCTCGGCCCGCACCCGGCGGCAGACCTCCAGCCCGTCCAGCACGGGCAGCCCGAGGTCGAGCACGATCAGGTCGATGCCGTTATTGAGGGCGCGCTCGAGCGTGCTGGGGCCGTCGGCGGTCACGACGACGTGGTATCCCTCGCGCCGTAGCGCGCGGGAGAGGGGCTCGGAGATGGACTCATCGTCCTCAGCGAGCAAAACGCTGGTCATGCCTCGATCGTAGAGGGTCGACGGTGCCAGCGCGGGTGAGCCTTCTTGGGGACGTGACCACGGCGATGATCCGCGAACCTCTGCGAGATGGTGACACTGCGCGCACGAGATACGAGAGCCAGGCAGCTATGGCGGCCCCTGGGCTATCCTGAGCCGTTATCGTCTCGCAGGAATCCTCGCCCTTCAGGGCGATGGAGGATGTCAAACCGGAGCGATGCCGTGCCGCCGTCGCGGCGCGGCGCGGTCCTTGCCCCGGGCGGCCGCGAACCGGCGGATCAGCTCCGCGCGCAGGTCCTCGGGCTCGACGATGTCGTCGACGACGAGGTCGCCCGCGAGCCGCATAATGTCGATGTCACGGTCGTAGGCTTGCCGGAGCTGCGCCGTCTCGGCGGCCCGCTCGTCCGGGTCGGTGATCTCGGCCAGTTTCCCGGCGTAGACCGCGTTCACCGCGGCTTCCGCGCCCATCACCGCGATCTTGGCCGTCGGCAGGGCGAGGGTGGCGTCAGGCTCAAAACCGGGGCCCGCCATGGCGTAGAGCCCCGCGCCGTAGGCCTTCCGCACGACGACGCAGATCTTCGGCACCGTCGCGTCAGAGACCGCGCTGATCATTTTCGCCCCGTGCCGGATGATGCCCTGCCGCTCCACCGCCGTCCCCACCATGAAGCCGGGCACGTCCGCCAGGAACAGCAGCGGGATACCGAACGCGTCGCAGGTCTGGATGAACCGGGTGCCCTTGTCCGCGGAGTCGACGAACAGCACGCCCCCCTTGTACATCGGGTTGTTCGCGACAATCCCGGTGACCTGCCCGCCGACGCGCGCGAAACCGACCAGGAGCTCGCGCGCCCACAGCGCGTGCACCTCGAACAGGGACCCCTCGTCGACCAGGCCGCGGACGTAGCGGCGCATGTCGAACGCCTGGCGCTCGCTGGCCGGGACGAGCGCGCGCAGATCGGCGGGCTCCGGTTCGCGGGGCGGTGCCGTGGGCGGGGACTGCTCCCAGTTGCCCGGGAGGTACGACAGATAGGCGCGGACAGCTCCGAGCGCGTCCCGTTCGGTAGGGGCGAGAAAATGACCGCAACCGGACGCGGTGCAGTGCATCCGCGCCCCGCCCATCTCCTCCAGCGTGGTCTTCTCTCGCACGACCATCTCGACCATCCGCGGGCTGCCCAGGTACATCGAGGCGTTGCCCTCGACCATCGCGACGAAGTCGCAGAACGCGGGGATGTAGGCGCCGCCCGCGGCCGACGGCCCGAACAGTGCGCAGACCTGCGGGATCGACCCGGACGCCCGGACCTGGGCGTGGAAGATCCGCCCGGCGCCGCGGCGGCCGGGGAACATCTCCACCTGATCGGTGATCCGCGCGCCCGCGGAATCCACCAGGTAGATCATGGGCAGGCCTGACGAGTACGCCTTCTCGATGACCCGGATGATCTTCTCGACCGTACGGGGGCCCCAGGAGCCGGCCTTGACCGTGGAGTCGTTGGCCATCAGGGCGACTGGCCGGCCGTCGATCAGGGCGGTCCCGGTGATCACGCCATCCGCGGGCAGGCCGTCGGCCAGCGCGTTGGCGTACCGCCCGTCCTCGGTGAAGCTGCCGGCCTCGACGAGGAGGCTGATGCGCTCCCGCGCGAACAGCTTGCCCTTCGCGGCGGCGGCCTCGTGGTAGCGCGGCGCGCCGCCCTGCTCGATGCGGGCCCGCGTCTCCGCGACGGAGTCAGCCGTAGATGGGGAATCGGTGGCCGGTCCGGCCGGATGCGCGTTCACGTTTGGCGAGCGTACCTCTAGAGCTCGGCGGTGCTGCCCGGGCGGTTCAGAGATCCTCGCCCGCGAGGCCACGGTGCTCCTCCTCGACCAGTTCGAACAAGATGGCCTGGACGCGCTCGACGGCCGGGATGTCGGTCAGCACGATCTGCCCGTGCTCGCCCGGGGACTCGACCACGAGGCGGCCGGCGCCGAACAGCCGGTCGAGGAGGCTTCGGGTGAACGACACGTCGCTGATACGGGCCAGCGGGATGTCCCGGCCGCTGCGGGTCAGGATGCCCTCGCGTAGCCGCAGGCGCGCCGTGGTGAGCTCATAGGTCGTGGTCTTCCAGCGCAGGACCGGCCGCACAACCCAGAAGAGCAGCAAGACCACGGCCACGGCCGCGGTGACCAGGCGCTCGGTGCCCGCCTCCGATCCCGTCGGGAGGGCCGTCAGCACCACCAGTGCCGCCACCACGACCAGCACCCCGAAGATCACAGGGCCCAGCAGCACCTTCCAGTGCGGATGAAGGATCAGGACGCTGCGTTCCTGCCCGCTTTCGTGCCCCCGTTCGTGGCCATCCGAGGACGCGTCAAGGACCATGGACCTTATCGTGGCACGGGCCCGGATCGCGGCCCAGCACATACCGGCCTCTCAGCGGACGTGCCGGACATCCCCTGCGCCGACGGCGAGCGGCCCCTCCGGGGTGCTGACGATCAGCCGGCCATCCGCGTCCAGGCCGGTGGCCATGCCGGCGCTGACCGTTCCGGTCGGCAACTCGACCCGCACGTCGCGGCCGACGGTCGCGCAGAGGCGCAGATACGCGGCGCGCAGACCGGAGGTTTCGGGATCCCCAGGGGGGTCCGTGCCGCGCCAGGCGAGGTACCAGCGCTCAGCCCCGGCCAGGATCCGGCTCAGCAGCAGGCCGCGGTCCAGGCTGGCCGAACCCTCTAGCAGCAGGGAGGTGGCCGGCAGCAAGGTGGCGCCGGCGGCGGGCAGTTCATCGCGGGCGGTGGACACGTTCAGCCCGATGCCGATGACCACCGCGTCCCCGGATTGCTCGGCAAGGATGCCGGCCAGCTTCCGCGGCCCCAGGAGGACGTCGTTCGGCCATTTCAGCACGGCGTCGAGGCCGGAAACCTGCCGGACGACCGTGGCCGTGGCCACCCCGGCGAGCAGCGGGAGCCAGCCACGGCGGGCGGGCGGCACGCCCACCGGGCGGACCAGCAGGGAGAACGTCAACGCGGCGCGGGGCGGGCTCAGCCAGCTGCGGCCCAGCCGGCCCCGGCCCGCGGTCTGCTCCTCGGCGGCCAGGACGAGGCCCTCCGGCGCTCCGCCGCCGGCCCGCGCCACCAGGTCGGCGTTGGTGGAGCCCGTCCGTGCCATGACGGACACCTCGCGCCACAGGCCGCCCGGGCGGACGAGGTGCTCCGTCAGCGCCGCCTCGCTGAGCGGGAGGCGGGGCGGCGGAATGTCATCTGTCATCTCGGCGCCCATTGTCGCGTGCGCCTTGTCCCTGCCGCCATGTCTCTGCCCCGGGCGGGTCCCGGGAGACACCCGGCCGGGGCAAGGAGTAGGGCAAGGACGGGGGTAAGGACCGGACCAAGGAAGGGGTCCCGCCGGGGCGGGACCCTTCCGGTCAGGCGGTACCGGATGGCCGGGGCCGTTCGGCGTGATTAGTACTGACCGCCCTGGCCCTGGTCACCGCCCTGGCTGGGGTCGTTGTAGCCGCCCTGGCCCTGGTCACCGCCCTGGCTGGGGTCGTTGTAGCCACCCTGGCCCTGGTCACCGCCCTGGCTGGGGTCGTTGTAGCCGCTCTGGCCCTGGTCACCGCCCTGGCT
>Ga0181523_10003686_pt1 | contig 13823 bp, 11 predicted proteins | sample PEATcosm2014_Bin_43_FD_119752 | JGI IMG/M metagenome (GOLD analysis project Ga0181523, IMG submission 119752) | Peatland microbial communities from MTU Mesocosm Facility, Houghton, MI, USA - PEATcosm2014_Bin05_30_metaG | ecosystem: Environmental > Terrestrial > Soil > Wetlands > Peat | place... | reverse complement strand
GCGCGGGGCGTTTCATGATATCAAGAGCGATAAGAACATTCGCGTCGTCATCTTTACGGGCGCGGGCGAGAAGGCGTTCATTGCCGGGGCCGACATCAGCGAACTCGCTAAACAGGACGCGGTGACCGGAAAGGAATACACGCATCGTGGGCAGTCGGTGCTCAATCTGATCGAGAACCTAGGGAAGCCTGTCATTGCCTGCATCAATGGATTTGCGCTCGGCGGCGGATGCGAGATTGCCATGGCTTGCACTATGCGGCTGGCGAGTGAGAACGCGAAGCTGGGGCAGCCGGAGGTGAAGTTGGGAATTATCCCCGGATATGGGGGGTCGCAGCGGTTGCCGCGGCTAGTGGGCAAAGGGATCGCCATGCAGCATGTACTCACCGGCGAGATGATCACGGCGCAGGAGGCGCATCGCATCGGGCTGGTGAATGAAGTCACGGCGCCGGCAGAGTTGATTCCACGGGCAGAGGCGATTGCGGCGAAGATTATTGCGAATGCTCCGCTGGCGGTGCAGTATGCGATGGAGGCCGTCAACAAAGGCCTGGAGATGACTTTGAGTGAGGGGCTCTACCTGGAGGCGGTGCTGTTCGCCGTGTCGTGCGCTACGGAAGATAAGGCTGAGGGGACTGCGGCGTTTCTGGAGAAGCGGGCGGCGCAATTTAAGGGGAAGTAAATTTTCGGCACGGATTTGCGCGGATTGCGCCGATGAAAGCGAAGCTCACCACAAAGACACAGAGGGAAACTGATGAAGTGGGCAGTCATGACGTTGCAGGCCCGAAGTGAAGAGGACTTCAAACTCCTGACCCGAATGCTCGAAGCGTTGGGCTTCGGATCGAAGGAAGTGGAAGAGTATCGAGAGTTTCGCCTACAAGCCTTCTCGCCTACTGCGTCAGTTTTGGAGGTGGTGCATCGTAAGAAACCGCGGGTCTATCCGGATCTGGATCTCACTATCTCCGATCCTGATTCTGCGGTGATCATCCTGAAGAAGATGGGTCTGGAGATATTGGGTGATCACTCTGGGCCGGAAACCAAGAACGTCGGGCGAACCTTCAATGTAAAACTGCCCGGTGGAACTGTCGTCAACTTCAATGGAATTCGTATCGGGGGCAGGGAGCCGGCGCATTTCGCAATCGAGGGCGATCTCAAAGCCAGCGGCAGGACGTTTGGCGTGGTTGTCGCGCGATTTAATTCGTTCATAACGGAGCGCTTGCTAGCTGGGACTGTGGATGGACTGCTGCGATGCGGAGTGGAATCGAATGGTGGAATCACGACGGTGCGGGTGCCGGGGGCGTTTGAGATTCCCTCTGCCGCTCGGACGCTGGCGGAGACTAAGAAATACGACGCCATCATTTGCCTTGGCTGCCTGTTGCGTGGTGACACGGCGCACTATGACGTGATCGTCAACGAAGTCACGCGCGGGATTGGGCAGTCGGCGCAGGAGACGGGCGTGCCGCATGCGTTTGGCGTGCTGACATGCGAGACGCTGGAGCAGGCGATTGACCGGGCCGGGCTGAAAATGGGAAACAAAGGATTTGAGGCGGCGCTGGCGGCGGTGGAGATGGCGAATTTGAAGCCAACGATCGGTCGGAAGCCGTCGATTGCTCACAAGGCTGGAGGGCGTAAGCAGAAGACTCGGCGACGCTAACTCTTTGGTGTAGCCCGATCTTTTCGCAACTCAAACAACCGGGCAATGGCCGCCACAATTGAGACGACGCCTCCAATCGGCAACAAAATGAATGAAAGAAGCATGAAAATAAGTCCTGCGATGTTGCTGGGGCCGCCTGGTCCCCATTGCCCACCCGCAGCAAAGGCGGCGAAGACCAAGGCAACGCCTATTCCAAACATCCACAAACCGGCCCGGAGCGCGGCTTTCATAATCTAGATACTAGACAAATCGGGTCGCGGTGCAAATCAGCGCTGGTACATGTCCCTTTTTCCAAGCGCGAGGTTAAACGGCGCTGGCGAATCAATAGCCCGCGTGCGGTAAACTGGCAACTGATACGAGGCATAATCAAAATCAATGGGTACTCGCCGCAAATCCCGGGAACTGGCGCTGCAGATGTTGTTTCAGTCGGACATGGGCAAGCAGGATGCCGAGCAGGTGCGGCGGACGTTCTGGGCTGAGCATGGGACGGCGAGCGCCGAGGTGCGGGGATTTGCCGACGATCTTTTTCGCGTGGCCACCGATCGTAACGCTGAGATTGACGGGTTAATCGAGCGGCACGCCGAGCACTGGCGCATGGAACGGATGGCGGCGGTTGACCGGAATCTGCTGCGCGCGGCGGTCGCCGAGTTGATGGCCTATCCGGAGACTCCGCGGGCGGTGGTGATCAACGAAGCGCTGGAGATTGCGCGGAAATTTTCCAGTCCGGAGTCGGTGCACTTCGTCAACGGAGTGCTCGATAGCGTGGGCAAAGAACTGGAGAAGGTTTAGAAGCATGGCCAGTGACGGTGCCCAGTGGCCAGTTCTCAATTCCTCTTAGGCCCGCTTCCTCTTCTGCACGATTGTTGACTGCTGATTGAAAATCGAAACTGGCATTTGGCTTTCCAATCAACAATCAGCAATCAACAATCAGTCAGCGCGAAGCTTTTCTCAGCCGCATTCCCACCTGGCCACTGGCCACTGCTCTTACGGTCTGACGGCCATCAAACTCAAGGTGCACTGGCCCTGCGTGGGCGTAGCCGTGCAGAAGGGGTTCAGGTAGTTGGGCAAGTCGGGGAAGGTAATCTGTAACTGGTCGCTGCCGCCGAGCGACGTGCTGACCACGTGCACCATGCCATCCGTGCCGGCGACCACAATGGTACCGGTGTCGACCGACATTTGGGCGCTGATGGGAGTGGCATTGTCGGCCAGCAGGATGCCGCTGGTCACCGCCCCGGCGCCAAAATCGTAGACCAGGATGCTGGCGTTGGCGGCGGCTGCGATGTAGACCTTCGAGGCGTCGGCGGAAACAAAGAAATTTACCGGCTGGAGCGTGCCCTGGCCCAATTCGACCCGCTGCACGGCAAGTTTGGGGTCGGGGCCGGGGGCGAATATCAGGGTCTGCGGACAGATCGTTCCCTGATTGGGGGTCGAGGTAACGGCGGTGGCGATGTCGAACCCGGTCGCGTCCAGCACCAGTACGTGGATTCCGTCGGGAATCGAAAATCCGTAAGAGTCGGTGCCCTCGATGTGCACACCGGGCAAGACCTGCATGAGAAGAGGATTGTTGGGCAGCGGCAAGACCGCAGGAACGGGAGGGCCTGGGCTGGCTGGGCTGGCCGAGACTTGGTCGTCACAAGTGTTGAATGCGGTCAGATTGGCCGGGTTGCCGTTGGCGGCGGCCTCGGCCGCGAACATGAAGGCGCCGTTGGGTGAGAACGCGACGGTGTGCGCGTTGACCGGGCCCGACAGGGCAACCGGTGCCTGCAGGGCCTGCAGCGGGGAATCAACATACATCGAACTTCCGCCATTGCCAAAGAGGAAGGTCTTCAATCCGTCGGGCGAGAAGGCGACAGCCGCCGTGTCGGGAATACTCAGCGGAGTGATCCCCGGCGAATTGATGTTGGCCAGGCTCACCAGGTAGGTCTGATTCAGGTTTTGTGCAGTATCGGAAAAGACCGCGAGGGATCCGTTGTTGGAGATCCCCAGGATGGTTCCGGTGACCGTGCTCAGCGCGGCATAGGGGCTGCTGTTGGTGCCAAAATTCGAGGGGTTGACGATCTGGGCGCCGAACTCGCTGCCCAGAATGGCCCGATCGCCGCCGAGATCGAACATCAGGGAATTGGGCGGAACCGGCGAAGGGACTTGGGAGCCCGCCGAAGCCTTGGTCGTCGAGAGGCTATAGATGGACGTGGTGCAGGTTACCGGAGGTTCGGGCGCACATCCGGTGCTGGTGGCGAGCGCGGACGCTGAAGTCGTGGAGCCGGTGATCAGGCCGGAAATTGCAGTTTCGGCGTAAACCGGGGCAGGGATGAGTTCCTGGCACTTGAACTTTTGTGTCGCAAAGAAGGCGTTACATTGGGACAGAGGCGAGCCGGGGTCCGAGGCTAAACCGGAAAGCGACGCGGGTACGAGGGGGAATCCGATGTTGCAGGTGGGCGGGCTGCACGAGGCCGTCACTGAACCTGATCCGGGCAATTGGGTTGCGAGCGAGCAGGTATCCAGGCATCCCGTGCCCACACCCAGTACGCCGGGCTGCGACGCGGTCCAGGTCAGCGGGATCTTGCTAAGGACGATGCCGCCATCGGTATTGGGCAGCGAAGTGTAACCCATGATGTCGGTCAGCACCGCCGTGGCCGTTTGTGTGGTGCCTTTTGAGGTGACGAAGGTGGTTTGATCGGACTGCTGCAATCCGGAGCCGAGCTCCAGCGCAACGCTCTTGATGGGGCAGGTTGAAAAAAAGTCCAGCACTGGGGCGGTCGTGCCTTGCGCATTCTGGTATTGCGGCTGCTGGAACGAGGAACTGGTAACGCCACCCGCCGACGCGTAGATGTAAGTGATTCCCGGAAACAGTGCCGTCGCAGTGGCTTGATTGGTGGGGAGGCTGTACTGAATATTGGTGATGGGGCTGTACAAAATATTGTCGATCGCAACCAGATTCACCACCGTCTGGTTATTCGCGGAAAATGTAAACGGACCGACCGAGGCCGTGATGTCGGTGCCCTGGCTGAACGCGTGAGCCTCCACGGTCATGGATTGCGTCTGGGAAAGGCAAGGCTCGATTATCGGCGCTCCGTTGAGGGTAGTTCCGGTCACCGTGATGTTGTCGATCGGGGGATGCACGAAGACCCAGGTAGGGGCGCTGGAGTGGCCGAGGGCTGACGCAGTAACCAGGGCCACGCCGGTGCCTCCACCGGTGCAGGTAGTGAAAGCCACGTCGAAGTGGCCGGCACACGCCACGCCATTGGGCGCGATAGTCAATATAGAAGTGTCGCTCGACGTATAAGTGATGGGAGTATTGATGTTGGCGCCTGAACTGGCTTGCGCGGAGGCCGTAAACGCCTGCGTACTCCCCACAGTGAGGGAGAGATCGGTCACCGGGTTGAGATTAACCCTGGTGGGAAAGAGCGGCGTGCCGGACTTGGCGGCCTTCCCACATCCGCTGACGCTCCATATACAAAGGATTGCCACCACCAACCGCCAAGCGTTCGAATGCGACCTACCCATGCACCCCTCTTTGCGCGTTGCCCGGCCTCGCGCCCCGTCGTGGAGCGGAGCGAGTCGTCGAATGAATTGGAAAACTTGTAGTGTAGAGGCTGGACACGGAATCGGCAAGTCGAGGCGTCTTGCGGGCGCGACCCTGAGCCCGTCGAAGGGGCGAGCCCGCAGCCGAGATCCTGAGCGTTCTTTGCGATGGATCTCTCTCGCGAATGCACCTGCTTCACTCACCAAGCCATACTTACGCGACCGTGGTTCGCCCTGCCTTCCAGTTTCCGTCATAGTGGGATGCAAAAACACCCGTTGACGATGTTTGCCGAGACTTGCTATAGTAGTTTGGTTCCGCGAGTACATCCAGGCTTGCTGTGTGCTGTGAGTTTTGCTGTGCAGCGGTGTGCACAGTTGCTTGCAGTGGAAGCTATAGACGAAGAGAAATGAGTTTCCGGACGAAGATGCAAATACAGGTTCGGAAACTTTCCTCGCTGAAACGTTCCTGCGGTGCCTTCCGCCCTATTGTGGAAGGATATGCAGGGCAAGGCTGACGAAACGGAGTGCCCCCGGAGTTTGGCCGGGCGCCACCGTCGGCAGCGCAAAACGAAGTTCTAAGGGAATCCAGAATCTCTCCGGCATTTTTACGGTGAGAAGTAATGGTTGGCCTTGTTTTCTAAACATGAGCCGGCCATGCCCACGGATGCGCGTCTCACAGGATTGCAGCAGGATTTAAGCGGTGCCGCCTGCGCGTGAAGGCAGGGTCAGGATGTTGTCCGATGGATGCTGCCCGATAATGTCGCGCGGCTAAGGAGTCTGAAGAGTGCCTACGTTTAACCAGTTGGTGGCTCAGGGCCGCAAGCGGCCCCGTTACAAGACGGCGAGCCCTGCCTTGCAGGGATGTCCCCAGAAGCGCGGGGTTTGCACCCGCGTGTATACGCAGACGCCCAAGAAGCCGAACTCGGCTTTGCGCAAAGTGGCGCGCGTGCGTCTGACCAACGGAATTGAAGTGACCACCTATATTCCCGGGGTTGGTCACAACCTGCAGGAGCACTCGATTGTGCTGATCCGCGGAGGCCGCGTGAAAGACCTGCCGGGCGTGCGCTATCACGTGATTCGCGGCACGCTGGATGCAGTGGGCGTTGCCGGCCGCATGCAGGGACGTTCGAAGTACGGCGCCAAGCGCCCCAAGAAGGGCTAAGGACTGATTCATGCCGAGAAAAGGACATATCGCCAAGCGGACCGTCCCGGCCGATGCCGTGTATCAATCGGATCTGGTGACGAAGTTTATTAACTCGATGATGTGGCAGGGCAAGCGCTCGACCGCCGAAGGCATCTTTTATGAGGCTCTGGCCAAGGTGCAGGAAAAAGGCGGCGATGAAGCGCTGAAGCTCTTCAAGAAGGCCGTCGAAAACGCCAAGCCGCTGCTCGAGGTCAAGACCCGCCGCGTCGGTGGCGCCAACTACCAGGTGCCGGTGGAAGTGAATGCCGATCGCCGCACCTCGCTGGGGATTCGCTGGCTGATTACTTACGCCCGGGCCCGCGGTGAAAAAGGAATGGTGGAGAAGTTGACCAACGAATTGCTGGACGCCGCGGCAGGAAAAGGCGCCGCCATCAAGAAAAAAGAAGATGTGCACCGCATGGCGGAAGCCAACAAGGCCTTCGCGCATTACCGGTGGTAGGGAATTGAGTCATTGATTCAATCGCAGGAACAGTCGAGCCCTAGAAAGAGCAGATAAGAGTCGTGCCCAGAACAGTCCCATTAGAACGCTGCAGAAACATCGGCATCATGGCCCACATCGATGCCGGCAAGACCACTACGACGGAGCGCATCCTGTTTTATACGGGAAAGACGCACCGCATCGGAGAGGTGCACGAGGGCACGGCCACCATGGACTGGATGGAGCAGGAGCAGGAGCGCGGCATCACGATTACGTCCGCGGCCACGACCTGCACCTGGCGCGACATTCGCATCAACATCATCGATACGCCCGGCCACGTCGATTTCACGGCGGAAGTGGAGCGCTCGCTGCGCGTGCTGGACGGAGCGGTCGCGGTGTTCGACGCGGTGCATGGGGTGCAGCCGCAGTCTGAAAAAGTCTGGCGCCAGGCCGACAAATACGGCGTGCCCAGAATTTGTTTTATCAACAAGATTGACAAGATGGGTGCCGATTTCGAGCATGCCGTCGATACCATCCGCAAACGCCTCAGTGCCAAGCCCGTCGCCATTCAGTTTCCCATCGGCCAGGAAGACAAGTTCCGGGGCGTCATCGACCTGATCAACATGAAGTCGATCGTGTGGCAAGACGACACCATGGGCGCGGAATACCTGACCGAAGAAATTCCCGCCGAGCTGAAGAAAAAAGCCGAAGCCTTTCACGCCCAACTGGTCGAGAGTATTGCCGAGAACGACGACGAAATCCTGCACAAGTTCCTGGAAGGCGACGAGATTTCGGCCGACGAACTACGCGCCTCGCTGCGCAAGTCGACCATCGCGCTGAAAGTATTTCCGGTGGTGGTGGGAACGGCGTTCAAGAACAAAGGGGTGCAGCCGCTGCTCGACGCGGTAGTGGATTATCTGCCGTCGCCGCTCGATGTGCCGGAAACCCATGGGCTGAATCCCGACAACGGGGAAAAGATTTTTCGCCATGCCGACGACAAACAGCCCTTCTCCGCGCTGGCCTTCAAGATCATGGCCGACCCGTTCGTCGGCCAGTTGACATTTATCCGCGTCTATTCCGGACAGTTGAAGACCGGCGATTCCGTGCTGAACGTGCGTACCACGAAGTCGGAGCGCATTGGCCGTTTGCTGAAGATGCATGCCAACAAGCGCGAAGAGATCAGCGAAATTCTCGCGGGCGACATTTGCGCGGCGGTTGGCATGAAGAACGTCGGCACCGGCGACACCATTTGCGATGAGGATCATCCCATCGCGCTGGAGTCGATCACGTTCGCGGTTCCCGTGATTTCGGTTGCCGTCGAACCCAAGACCAAGGCCGACCAGGAAAAAATGGGGATGGCGCTCAGCCGCCTGGCCCAGGAAGATCCTACCTTTAAGGTTCACACCGATCCCGACAGCGGACAGACCATCATCAGCGGCATGGGCGAGTTGCATCTGGAAATCATCGTCGACCGCATGATGCGCGAGTATAAAGTCGAAGCCAATGTCGGCAAGCCCCAGGTGGCGTATCGCGAGACCATCCGCAAGCACGCTCAAGCGGAAGGCAAATACATTCGCCAGACCGGCGGCAAGGGCCAGTACGGGCACGCCAAGATTTATCTCGATCCGCAACCGCCGGGCTTGGGCTACGAGTTTGTCAACGACATCACGGGCGGTTCGGTGCCGAAGGAATTCATCAAGCCGATCGATCAGGGCATTCGCGAGGCGCTCGAAGGTGGAATTCTCGCGGGCTATCCCATGGTCGACGTGAAGGCCACGCTGTATGACGGCAGCTATCACGACGTCGACTCCAACGAAATGGCATTCAAGATTGCCGGGTCGATGGCGTTCAAAGAGGCGGCTCGCAAGGCTTCTCCGGTGTTGCTGGAGCCGGTGATGGCGGTCGAAGTGGTGACGCCGGAAGATTATGCCGGCGTGATCATGGGCGACCTGAGTTCACGCCGCGGACGCATTGAAGGCATGGAGCACCGCGCCGGTTCGCAGGTGATCAAGGCCATCGTGCCGCTGGCGGAAATGTTTGGTTACGCGACCCACATGCGTTCCTCGACGCAGGGCCGCGCGGAATACTCGATGCATTTTGCGCGTTATGAGGAGGCTCCGCGATCCGTCGCGGAGGAAATCATCGCGAAAGTGCAGGGCACGGCGAAGTGACTGCACGCCCCGCGGTTCGCAGATCAGAAGTTTGTAGTGGATCGAAGATTTTGGGTTGCGGACGGCCGGCGGGCAGAGTTTGAGGCCGCTTTCAGTGCGGGCGGATCATGGGCAAGGTTGCTGTTTGCGGCTGAGGGGTATCTGTTCACCGAAATTTGGTGTGAAGTCCCCGAGACGCGACAGTATCGGGTAAAGGATAGTTGGGCTTGGCATCGGAACTTTGAGCGCTTTCGGGACCGGTTCCAGGCGGAGTTCGAAAGGTTCGAACAGTGGCTTCGGTCCGAGGGGCTGACTGAGAAAGAGCAATTTCTCGGCGCTTACTACGAGAAGTTGGATGACGGAAGCGGAGAAGATTCGGTTTTGAGCTAGAAGCTAAGAGCGTAGGAGCTAGAGGCTAAGGAAATGGCGAAAGAAAAGTTTGATCGCAATAAGCCGCACTGCAACGTAGGGACGATTGGTCACATCGATCATGGCAAGACCACGTTGACGGCGGCGATCACCAAGGTGTTGCAGAAGCACAATCCGAAGATCGTGTTCCGGTCGTTTGACTCGATCGACAACGCGCCGGAAGAAAAGGCGCGCGGCATAACGATCGCGACGGCGCACGTTGAGTATGAGACGGCGAACCGGCACTACGCGCACGTCGATTGCCCGGGCCACGCCGACTACATCAAGAACATGATCACGGGCGCGGCACAGATGGATGGCGCGATTCTGGTAGTCGCGGCGACCGACGGCCCCATGCCGCAGACGCGCGAACACGTGCTGCTGGCGCGGCAGGTCGGTGTGCCTTACATCGTGGTCGCGCTGAATAAGTGTGACGCAGTCGACGATCCTGAGTTGCTGGATCTGGTTGAGCTCGAAGTTCGCGAGTTGCTGAAGAGCTATAAGTTCCCCGGCGACGATGTCCCAGTCGTGCGTCTGTCGGCCTTGGGCGCGCTCAATGGCGAAGAGAAGTGGGAGAAGCAGATTGACGCGCTGATGAAGGCTGTGGACGAGAGTGTGCCGCAGCCGGCGCGCGAGTTGGACAAGCCGTTCCTGATGCCGATCGAAGACATTTTTTCGATCTCGGGCCGCGGCACCGTGGTGACGGGCCGCATTGAGCGCGGCAAAGTGAAGGTCGGCGAGGAAGTGGAAATTGTCGGCTTCCGCGAGACCCGCAAAACGGTGGTGACCGGCGTCGAAATGTTCAAGAAGCAGTTGGATGAGGGCCTAGCGGGCGACAACGCTGGCCTGCTGTTGCGCGGCATTGGCAAGGAAGACGTGGAGCGCGGCATGGTGCTGGCGAAGCCGGGATCGATCACGCCGCACACCAAGTTCAAGGCCGAGGTCTACATTCTGACCAAGGAAGAAGGCGGGCGGCACACGCCATTCTTCAAGGGATATCGTCCGCAGTTTTATCTGCGCACGACGGACGTGACGGGCGTGGCGGAGTTGCCGGCCGGCACCGAGATGGTGATGCCGGGAGACAACGTCAGCCTGGTGATTGAACTGATCACGCCGGTCGCCATGGAAAAAGGCCTGCGCTTCGCGATTCGCGAAGGCGGGCATACGGTGGGCGCGGGGACGATTGCGGAAATTGTGCAGTAGTTGAGTGCGCGGGCAAGTTGCCCGCGCTACAGCCGGCGGGACGCCGGCGCTACAACAACGCGGCTTGCGGCTTGCCGCCAGTTCTTTCCTCCCGGAGGGCCGGGAGGGGTTAGAGAGATGACACAGTGATTGGAAAAGAAAGAATTCGCATCCGGTTAAAGGCTTACGACTATCGCATTCTGGATCAGTCGACGGGCGAGATCGTGGAAACGGCGCGGCGCACCGGCGCGCAGATTGCGGGGCCGATTCCGCTGCCCACGATGAAGAACAAGTACTGCGTGCTGCGTTCGCCGCACGTGGACAAGAAATCGCGGGAGCAGTTTGAGATCCGCACCCACAAGCGCCTGCTCGATATTCTGGAGCCGACGCAGCAGACGGTGGACGCGCTGATGAAGCTCGATCTGCCGGCAGGCGTGGATGTGGAGATCAAGGCGTTCGGCAAGGAACATAAGTAGGCCTGTCGCTGAGGTGTGAATGTGCAGAAGGCATGTTCGACTTGCGGATATCGACCGATCGACTGGACAACTGTGCTCTTGGGAGTGGCCAATTTTATCGTCTTTGGGCTCCTGACGATCGAGTTTAGCCCGTCCTGGAGTAATTTTGGGTACCACTTGTGGTGATAGCTGGCTTCTCGCTCTCGAATATGGGAATGATTTGGAGAGGCCAGAGAAATAGGTTGATTCATAAGCTGCATAGTCCTATAGGGGCTCCCAGCCAATAGCCGCCGTTACTGAACGACGAGCCATGCTGGGCACGGAGAAGGAAATGGCAACGAAGGTTACGGGGATTCTGGGCAAGAAGGTCGGCATGACGCAACTGTTTGACTCCAAGGGCGACGTTCGCCCGGTCACCGTGCTGCAGGCTGGTCCGTGCGTGGTCACGCAGCACAAGTCGGCCACCAAAGACGGCTACGAGGCGGCCCAGATTGGACTGGTGGAGTTCGTGAAGCAGTCGCGGCTGACCAAGCCGGCCCAGGGACATCTGGCGAAGAACAATCTTCCTCCGGTGAAGTTCATGCGCGAAGTGCCGCTCGAAGTCGACGGCGCACCCGATGGCGATGGTTCAGTGAAAGTCGGCGACCGCGTGCTGGTCGAGATGTTTGAAGGCGAGCGCTTTGTCGATATCGTCGGCATCAGCAAGGGCAAAGGGTTTCAGGGCGTGGTGAAGCGCCATCATTTTGGCGGTGGTCCGAAGTCGCACGGTTCGATGTTTCAGATTACCGGTTCGATCGGCTCGTCGGCGTTCCCGTCGCGCGTGTTCAAGGGCATGCGCATGTCGGGACACATGGGCAATGCGCGTGTGACCCAGCGCAACCTGCGAGTTTTGGGTGTTGACAAAGACGAGAATCTGCTGGTGGTCGAAGGCAGCGTGCCTGGACCCGAGGGCGGCTACATCATGATTACCAAGGCCAAGAAGCCGCCACGAGAACGGCGCGGGTTCGCCGGGTCGGCGACGGTGGATCCGTTGAAGGCTGCCAAGCGGGCGGCGAAGAAAGCATAAGGAAGCGCGGGCGAGTCGCCCGCGCCCACACGAGAATTTTATGGCAACGATCGACATACATAATTTGAGCGGCGAGAAGGTTGGGACGATGGATCTCGCCGACGAAATCTTCGGCGCGGTCAACGAGGATCTGCTTTGGGAAGCGGTGAAGCATTACCGCGCCGGGCAGCGCGCCGGCACGCACAAAACCAAGGGCCGCTGGGAAGTTTCCGGATCGGGCAAGAAGCTCTGGAAGCAGAAGGGCACGGGTCGCGCCCGCATCGGATCGATCCGGTCGCCGCTGTGGCGGCATGGCTACACGGTGCATGGTCCGCAACCGCGCTCTTACGGTTACGCCTTTCCCAAGAAGAAGCTGATGGGCGCGTTGCGCTCGGCGCTGGCCGCGAAGTTGGCTGACGGCAAGCTGATCGTGGTGAATTCGTTCGACATGAAAGAAGTGAAGACCAAGGAATTCCGCAAGGCGCTGAACTCCCTGCATGTCGACAAGACGGTTCTGATTGTCGAGGAAGCGAAGCACGAGAATCACAATCTGGCCTTGAGCGCCCGCAACATTGCGGGGCTCGAGATGTTGCTGAGCAACGAAGTGCATCCTTTTCATCTGCTGAAATATGACCGCGCGATTTTCTCGCAGCCAGCGATTGAGAAGCTGCAGGTTTCGCTGAAGTCCTCGGTGTCGAAGCGGCAGCACAAGCCGGAATCGGACGAGGGCACGAAGAAGGCGCACAGCGAGCGCCGCAAGCGTACGCGGCATGAAAAAGCGGCGGAGGTAGCATAAGAAAAATGAAATCCGCATACCAGATTATTCGCCGTCCCGTGATTACCGAGAAGGGCCTGGCCATCAAAGAAACCCAGAACACTCTGGTTTTCCAGGTGGAACCCAAGGCGACGAAGACCGAAATCAAGCAAGCGGTGCAGACGATTTTCAAGGTGAAAGTGCATTCCGTGCGCACGGCCACGTATGTGGGAAAAGAGCGGCGGCGCGGCAAGTTCGCGGGCTACCGTCCGGACTGGAAGAAAGCGTACGTGCGCTTGCGGGCCGGCGAGAAGATGCCGGAGTACGCGCAGAATTTGTAAGAGCGAGAAGCAGGTTCCTCACCCGCCTTGGCGGCGGGTTCGGAATGACAAAGATTTTGAGCCAAGAGCTAGTAGCTAAGAGCTGATTATGCCAATTAAGACTTATCGACCGACGACCCAGACGTTGCGCTATCGCACAACCTTGGTCAATGACGACATTACGAGCACGAGTCCGCACAAGCCGCTGCTCGAGCCCAAGCCGCGCACCGGCGGGCGCCGCAACTCGGGCGACACCACCATGCGGTTTATTGGGGGCGGGCACAAGCGCAAGCTGCGCATCATCGATTTCAAGCGCGACAAGACCGGGATCCCGGCGACGGTAACAACGATCGAGTACGATCCCAACCGTTCTTCGCGCATTGCGCTGCTGGCCTATGCTGACGGAGAAAAGCGTTACATCATTCAGCCGGAAGGGCTGAAGGTCGGACAGAAAGTGGTGAGCGGTCCCGAGGCTGACATTCTTGTGGGCAATGCCTTGCCCCTGCGGAACATTCCGCCCGGCACGCAGATCCACAATCTGGAACTGAAGCCGGGCAAGGGCGGACAAATGGTGCGGTCGGCGGGCGGTTCGGCGCAGTTGATTGCCAAGGAAGAAGAGTACGCGCTGGTGAAGCTGCCTTCGGGCGAGACCCGCAAGATTTCGCAGGACTGCATGGCGACCATCGGCCAGGTCGGCAACCTCGACCACGAGAACGT
>Ga0181523_10003685_pt1 | contig 13824 bp, 17 predicted proteins | sample PEATcosm2014_Bin_43_FD_119752 | JGI IMG/M metagenome (GOLD analysis project Ga0181523, IMG submission 119752) | Peatland microbial communities from MTU Mesocosm Facility, Houghton, MI, USA - PEATcosm2014_Bin05_30_metaG | ecosystem: Environmental > Terrestrial > Soil > Wetlands > Peat | place... | reverse complement strand
CCGTTTGTTCGTGCGTGGTCACCTCGGGCAAGTATTGCAGCCCCGAGTGTGAGGCTATGGAAAAGACGCCGGACATTGATTGTGCGTGCGGGCACGCCGGCTGCAAGGGCAGAACGTCCGAATAAGAACTGTGTTCAGCAGTTGGTGAACGAACCACAGGTTAAGAACCAAAAACCCCCGTTCGCCCACAACTACTACATTGATCTGCGCTGCTGATTCACACCTGGGCGAGCTGAACAGAGTACTCGAGGCCCACGCGCAAAATGCCCCAGTCTTCTCGAGCGCGGAACCTAGATTGTATTTCGCGGAAAGGAAGTAAGCCATGACACACCGCTCTTCACCCGAATCATCCATAGAAATCAGTGCTGATGTGAATCTCGTGTCCATGCATGAACTATTTGAACATACACAAGACGTATTCAATCTGATTGCCAAGCGCGCCTATGAGATTTTCGAGAACCGCGGGCACGTGCACGGAAACGACAGGGAGGATTGGTTTCTCGCGGAGTCCGAGCTGCTCACCCCCGTGAAGTTCCACCTCTCAGAATCTGGAGAACGGCTCACAGCACGCGCCGAAGTTCCCGGATTCCACAGGCAAGAGATCAAGGTGAGCCTCGAGCCGCGCCGACTGAGCATTAGCGGAAAAACCGAGCCCCTGGAAAACCAAGAATCTGAAAAACACCCCCATTCGCATAGGCACGCGCAACTCATGTTCTGTGTTATTGATTTGCCTTGTGAGGTTGATCTATCGAAGGCCAAGGCGTCATTCAACGATGGCAGACTCGAAGTAGTGATGCCCAGAGCGGCTCCTGCGAAATGCGTTCGCGTGGAGACGAAGCCATGTTTGTCCGGAGAAGGTGAGACTGCTGTTCGCGAAGCAGGCGGGATCGAAGCCGCCGGCAGCCCGGCGGTTGTTACTGGAGCCAACAAGCCTATCGCCAAGGCGCACGCGGCATCGTCGAGGAAATAGCATTCTCACGCCGAGGCCGCTGAAACGTTGAGATGGCCTAGAGTGCGATCACAAGGGAACCCGGATGGAAATCCAGGGTAAATGGCAGGTGGTAAAAATCGCAGACAAGGAATTGAAATGAAGAATAGAAAACTACTTGTTGTTGTAGATGAGTCCCTGGCGACCAGAAAGGCATTGCAGTATGTGGCTAAGATGGCCGCGGGGCGACCGCATTTAGAGTCTGTCTGGCTCATAGTCTTCTGGCACCTCCTCGCCAACTAGTTGAGTTGAGGGGTGCAGAAAAAGGACGCCTTCGAGCATACAAGTCCCGATGGATTTCCGCACGCGAGGTCACCGAGCAGCGTGCCTTGGACCGCGCCAACGTAGTTCTTCGTCAGGGTGGAATAGCTCGTGGAGCAATCGAGACTCACTTTTGCTATCTAGTGGACGGAACACGCGCGACCAAGGAAATCCTGGCACTGGCGAGGGCACGGCGATGCGACACCGTGGTCATTGGAAGAAGGTCGCTCTCGTGGCTAGGGGAACTCATAAACACGCACCCTGCGGAAAAGCTTGTCCGCCAAGGCAAAGGATTCACGATCTGGGTCGTGGAATAAAGCCGGGATGCCGCCCAAGAGATGTCGGAAACGCCATGGAAGCAGATTGGGGAGGACGCCAGTCGCCCAGGCGAACCTCCAACCTCATCTGCGAGGGTCACCGTGCTCATTCGTTGCGTCATTTCGAATTTCACGTTAGGCTCTTCCCAAGCTTCGGACATGGGGTGAATGCTGCGTCCCTTGACTCACCTCACCAGGGGCTGCGCGAGACGATCTGTTGCGGGTTTTTCGCTTCCGTCACTCGATTATGGACGGTTTTGGACGGTAGCTGCACGTATAGCTCATAGTTTCAGAAACATAGCAGTAATCGGACCCGGGTTCGATTCCCATCGCCCACTCCATAACTCACGATGCTCCAATTGGTCTTACACGACCAAATTTGCTGAATCCAATATAAACATCGACCGTTTTGAACCCAATTCCCAGGCTATCGGGCGACCGCGAGCACTGCCGCCGCAAAGCAATTGACTCGCATCCCCGCGCGGCCGATATATGAAGATTCTCTTGCGCCAAACATTGGCGCGGGAGGATCACGATGCAACGCGGAAGTCTGGCAATGGTCAGTCGTAAAGAAGCACCCAGTGTTTGGCAGTTACGATGGTCGGAGAAGAACTTGCATGGAGTGCGCGTCCAGCGGAAGCGGGTCATTGGCTCCGTTGAGCGCTATCCAGACGAAGCCGCTGCCCGTTCTGCCGTCACAGTCTTGCTGGCGGAGATCAATTCGGACAAGGTGAGAATGAGCTCGCGCTCGATCACCATAGCGCAGCTTTGCGATCATTTCGAGCAACGCGAACTGGCAAGAGACAATACGTGGCGCAGTTACGCAACCAAGAAAACGTATCACGCGTACCTAACCCGCTGGATTCGTCCACACTGGCGACATTACGAACTGGCTGAGATCCGAACCATACACGTCGAGTCCTGGCTTCGCACACTGCCATTGGCGAAGAGCAGTTGCGCCAAGATCCGCAATTTGATGTCCGTTCTTTTCAATCATGCCTGTCGATACGAGCTGTTCGACCGCAATCCGATCCGGTTGGTCCGCCAAGGTGCAAAGCGGCGAACCGCGCCAAGCGTGCTGACGCCCTCTGAAATCAAGTCATTACTCACAGGTCTAGGATTGCGTGAGCGACTGTTGGTACTCCTCGCAGCATCTACTGGTTTGCGCCAGAGTGAACTATTTGGCGTGAAGTGGGGCGACATCGATTTTGCCCAACACACTATGAACGTGGTGCGCTCCATCGTGTATGGTGTGGTAGGACCTTGCAAGACTGAATCCTCACAGAAGCCAGTGCCGGTTCATCCAACTGTTTTGGAGGAATTGGGCAAATGGAGAGAACTCTGCCGCTACAACAAATCGGACGACTGGGTTTTTGCAAGCAAGCGTCACCGCGGCCGGAAGCCGATATGGGGTCAGGCAATCCTGCGCAAATACATTCGCCCTGTCGCGCAGAGTGTCGGAATCCAGAAACGACTCGGATGGCATACTTTCCGGCACACATACTCGACTCTGCTGCGCAGCGTTGGGACAGAGTTCAAAGTGATGCAGGAGTTGTTGCGGCATTCCTCGTTGCGATCTACGTTGGATGTTTACACGCAGGCGATCTCGCCTGCAAAACATGCGGCGCAAGCAGCCGTCCTCGCGCTGGTCTTCGCATCTGAAACCAATTTCATCGCAGTCCCGTAACGCGGGCAAATCGTGAAAGCCGCGCAGCTGAAAATGGCTCTAATTGACAATACGGGGTGCAAAAAGGGTGCAAAATTGCACCCTTTTGCACCCTCCTTGGTTTGAGAGAAATCTGGACAACTCTCTTGGAATGAATGGCGGGGACGACGAGACTCGAACTCGCGACCTCTGCCGTGACAGGGCAGCGTTCTAACCAACTGAACTACGTCCCCAACCGTGGAATCAACAACTTACGCTAAATCGTTGCAACTAATGGCGTTGCAAGATTTGCATATAGCGCACCCTTCGCTTGCGGCGCATACGGTAGCAGCTGTCCCTGCCAAAACCGCCCATAAACCGCCCATAAAAATCGGTGCGCTCATGTGAGTTTCATACTAACACAGATGAGCTTCTTCGTCATGCTCTCTGCTGGCACGGATCCGCGTTTCCACCTCAATGCGAGTGTTGTTGGGCAGGGAATTGCTGCAGATGTGAAGGAGATGCATTCAGTGGACATCAGCGAAAAGCCGACCTTTCCGACTAAGTGTTGTGATGCGAATTCCGTAGCTCGACTAGACGTTCCTTCCTGAGTTACAACGGGTGTTTGAAACCGTTGCCTGTCCAAAAGATCTTAACGCCACATCTACGGAGAACCCACTATTCGATAAAGTGGTCGCCGACGCAAGGTATTCGCACCTCAAGTTCCTCTACGTCGGAAGAGAGCAGGCGTCATGTCACGAGCGGAATGTTGGTTTCTTCTAGCCGACGCTCCAACTCATTTCCCGCTACGGCCGTGGAACATACACCCTTTCGATCAAAATGAAGATCGCAAACTATCTTTCGACGCGACCGGGCATCTTGCCCAAGTCTAGAGGCCCAGTTCGCTCAGCCCAGGATGGTCGTCAGGACGTCGCCCAAGAGGCCAATGGTACTTGCGATCTGACTCCGAAATGGGGAGGTCGTTTATCGAAGCAAACCGGGTGGTCATAAGCCCGTCATCATTGAACTCCCAATTCTCATTCCCATAAGAGCGATGCCAGTGGCCCGAATCGTCATGCCACTCGTAAGCGAAGCGAACGGCAATCCGATTGCCAGCGAACGCCCATAGCTCCTTGATAAGTCTGTAGTCCAACTCCCTGATCCACTTGCGAGTGAGAAAGGCAATGATTTCGTTTCGTCGGTTGATGAACTCCGAACGATTCCTCCATCGTGAATCGATCGCGTACGCCAGCGCTACTTTCCCGGGATCGCGGCTATTCCAGCTGTCCTCAGCGAGTCGCACTTTTTGAACTGCAGTTTCCCGAGAGAATGGAGGTAAAGGAGGACGGGTCAAAATTGTTGCCGTTGCCATCACGGTTCTCCTCGATATCTGACTTCATGAGAGCCAGCAAATCGGGTCGGAACACGATTCGCTCGCCCAAAGCGCCCGCCATTAGGCCGAAACGCAGAAATCCAATCAATTGGACGATGGTATTGGCGATACCTTGGTATTGGGACGCCGTGGAATAGAGTGCGCACCACTCTGTGCCCATATGTCTAATCCATACTTTGGTGGTAATCGATACCATCGTCCAATTGCCTCGTTTTGACACCTCTGTTTTTATGCATTCAGCACATACGAATCAAACCGTTATGGGCGAACAGAAACTCCTCAGGAGGGCACTATGGCTCAAACCAGTGCTACTGCAGCGCGAGGCCGAGGAGGGAGTCTGCAGGCTGTTTCCTCCAGAGCGGGAAGCGACCTGCGGGACACCGCCGTCCGATCCCAATACAAAGCTGTGCGATCGGCGACGAGCGCTCTTGCCGCGAATATTTCGGCTGAAGACCAGATGGTTCAGTCGTGTCCGGAAGCCAGCCCGATGAAATGGCACCAGGCTCATACCACATGGTTTTTCGAGACCTTCGTGCTGCGGCCCTTCCACAAGGACTACAAACCTTTTCGCGAAGAGTTTCGTTGGCTCTTCAACAGCTATTACAACTCGCTCGGCGAGGAGATTCCGGAGAAGAGCCTGCGCTCGGTCTTCTCCCGCCCTACGCTCGATGAAGTTATTGCTTTCCGTGCACATGTGGACGAGGCGATGGACAGATTTCTTGCGAGTGGTGTTGATGAGGAAGCAGCACAGCGCACGGTATTGGGCTTGCATCACGAGCAACAACACCAAGAACTCGCCCTGACGGACATTAAGCACGCCTTTTTTTCCAATCCGCTGCACCCCTCGTACATCGCGGCCCCCTTCTCCGAAGAGAATGAGCGTCCAGTCTCCAAACTGAGCTGGCCCAGCTTTAACGGCGGACTGATTGAGATTGGTTATCCGCTTCAAGCAGCGGATCCTCTCGATTTTTGTTTTGATAACGAAACTCCGCGCCACAAGGTCTATTTAGAACCTTTCCAGATCGCAAATCGCAAAGTCACCTGCCGGGAGTACCTGGAGTTCATATCAGACGACGCATACACACGCCCCGAATTTTGGCTCTCAGAAGGCTGGGATAACGTGAAGCGAGCGGGTTGGCAAGCGCCTCTCTACTGGAGGCGTGAGGCTGGCGATCAGACCGGCTGGCGCGTGTTCACACTGAGGGGTTGGCACGGGCTTTCCGCACTGCTTGACACGCCCGTGTGCCACATAGGTTTTTTCGAGGCCGATGCGTTCGCACGTTGGAGAGGTCGCCGGCTTCCAACTGAAGCGGAATGGGAATCCGTCGCGAGCCAAACGCCCCCGCAGGGAAACCTACTCGAAACGGGAAGACTCCACCCCAAAGCAGCACGAGGTGAGGATATCCAGCAACTTTTCGGCGATTGCTGGGAATGGACGGCCAGTGCCTACACCGGTTATCCAGGATACAAACCCCTTCCCGGTGCCCTCGGCGAGTACAACGGCAAGTTCATGTCCAGCCAAATGATTCTGCGTGGAGGATCGTGTGTTACCCCTGCGAGTCATATTCGCGCGACGTATCGGAATTTCTTTTCACCGGGAACGAGATGGCACTTCGCCGGGATTCGCCTGGCGAACTGAAAGGACACGTATACATGGCAACCTACGCTCGCGTAGTTGACATCGAGCGCACCACAACAGTTGACGCGCGCCAAGCGCTAACGGACGAGGTTCGGCGCGGCTTGATTAGACGGCCACGCTCGCTCTCACCCTGGATGTTCTACGATGCAGAGGGGTCGAGTCTTTTCGAGCGCATCACGACTCTCCCCGAGTATTACCCCACCCGTACGGAGAGAGACATCCTGGCGAAACACGCGGATGCGATCGTTGCTGCGGTTCACAACGACAGATCGTCGCCATTGCGCCTCGTTGAATTGGGTGCTGGCACAGCCGCGAAGACCGTCATTTTGCTGAAAGCTGCTTTGCGCGCTTCGGAGGATGTTTCTTACATGCCAGTGGATGTCTCCGTCGACGCTCTGGAGGTGGCGTGCCAAAACATCGCCTGCGAGTTACCGGCGGTGCGCCTAGAGCCTGTCGTCCGGAACTATATAGCCGACCCGCTAGAACTCGAGCCCTTCGACGGCACCACACTCGCGCTCTACATCGGCACAAGCATCGGCAATTTCTCGCCGGAAGAAGCGCGGATGATCCTGCGAAATCTGGGTTCTCAGCTGCAAATCGGAGATACGCTCTTGCTGGGTACGGATATGGTGAAAGACGAACCCACCTTGCTGGCTGCCTATGATGACACCGAAGGAATCACCGCGGCGTTCAACTTGAATGTCCTTCATCGACTGAATAGGGAACTGGGGGCCACTTTTGACGCCAGTTGCTTCCGCCATCGCGCGCTTTGGAATTCCACGGAGTCTCGGATCGAGATGCACCTCGAGAGTACGCAAGACCAGGATGTAAGTATCCAGCACGCGGAGCTTGATCTTCACTTCAAGCGATGCGAAACGATTCACACTGAGAACAGTTACAAGTTCACGGACCAGGGCGTTCGAAGCCTTCTCGAGGACGCCGGTTTTGAGATCGGACGAGCCTGGAAGGACAGTCTCAAGTGGTACACGGTCACGCTTGCGTGCCTGTGAGAGCGATTGCGGTGGGGCGGTAATCCACGCGAGTGCCGCGCGTGAAGCCGCGTGGCCTTCGACTTTAGTCGTGAGAAAATGAAGGCCGATTCGCTAGCGGACTTGGTAAGGAGGCCGGGAGGCTCCGCCTCGCTCCGGTCCCGAAACCCTGACATTCGTCGCCCAGTCATTCAGTCGCTGGTGAAGCGCAAATCTGTTCACGCAAACGCTGTTACCGTGCTTCAAATGGCAGTCGCCGGTGTACTTGGCTGCTTTTGTGGAGGCGAGATGCAAAACATGTCTACTAAACTACTGGACGATTTTGGTCGCGGGAGGATGACGCGACGCCAACCAATCGAGAGTCTTGCCGTTGTCGATGTAGGCGCGGCAGGGACAACATTACGCGATCGAGAGCTGGGACAAGAATGCTGTGAAGGCTGAACTGGAGCTTCGCGTGCTTAACCCACAATTGTCCGATTGTTTCGTTCCCGTGCCCCTGGTGTTATCCTCCAATGCAATCGATTCAGCCAAGTCGGTGCGACGAGATGTTTTTAGAAAAAGAACTTCGCAATGAATCTCGAAACAACACATCACGCCGCCAAACAGCGTTCCGGCCCCGAGGAGCAGTTGAAAGAATTGAGCCAGTCGCACGAGAAATCGGCGGCGAAAGGAGCCTGAGACCATGGAAGATAACGAGCCTCGCATCAGCGAAGTGCCAAGCGGATTGGTCGTTGCTGTCGGAAGATTAGACAAGAGAGTTACGACAGAAGCATCTGATTTCGTCACTTCGCATGCCGCAGGTGAGTGGGGGATGGGACCACACACCGGTGGTCGACGGGCCCCTACCCACGACGAGATTGCCCAACTCGCGTTCCGTCTGTACGAGTTACGTGGCCGGCAAGATGGCCACGACGTCGAAGATTGGCTGCGCGCCGAGGAGGAACTCGGGCGCTACGCGTAACTGCGAAGTGCCGAGGAATATAAGGCCTCGCAATGGGGCTTCCTCTGCGCGGGCGTTTAACGTCGGGCGTGCGCGGCTCAACGCTTCTGATACGGGTGGAAAATGTAGTCCTTCGCCTTCACAGCCACATGGCACGAATGTCCGCAGTCTGCGAGGCTGTTGGGATCGGCCGTGAATTTGTCCAACGCAGCATCATAGTTGAACACCGCGTATCCCCACCCGCCGGTTTTCTGGAATCTCTTGCTGTCCTTTTCCATGACAAAAGCCTGCTTAAAGACGTCCGGCACATCCACGGCGAAGGGCGCCTCCGTGCTCTTCTTCGGCTTCCACTGGAGCTTCACGATCATGGAGCCTTCGGGGAAAGGCTGGCTGTTGCCCGGAACGCCGGCCTTGTAAGCATTGATCATAGCTGGGTTGGCGGCGATAACCTTGAGCACTTCGTCGGTCCGCGCGGAAGAGACGACAGACCAGTCCTCGTATCCCTTGAAATCGGAGAACGCGATTCCGCCAGGCGATTTCAGCGAGTACTTATCCTGGGCGTAAACGGCCGCGGCGACAAGGACGGCGAACACGGCCACGGCTGCGGCAATGAAGGTAAAGCGGGTCAATCGTTCCCCGGCAATGCCCTCCCCGGCGGTGCGTGTTTCGATCTTCTGCTCTTGTTGCGCTTGCGCTACAGATTCCGTCATACGTTCAGACATGGTGCGCTCTCCTTCACAAAAAAAGTTTTCTAAACCCGGTCGAGGTGCACCTTGAACCATTGCGATTAAGCCAGACGTGAGGGTTGTAAAACAATTGGACCATGGTATTGACGATACCTTCGTATCAAGTATGCGTGGGGAAGTTTCCTTCTCTTCGATCGATTTTCAGGACTAGCCGGATGGAGAAAGCCGAATGCCCCAGACATGAAAAGGTGCGGATGATTTCAGTTAACGGGCAGCTAGTGTAGGAGCGATTCCCAGTTGGTTGGCACCCTTCCTGCTGGTCCAGGTGCGGGCTGATTTTTTGGATGCGAATGCGGCGGAAGCAACTCCACACCCTTGATCATCCCCTGCTTCTCGTAATCGTAGAACCAATCCTCATCCGGCTCGAAGCTGGCAATGATTCGATGCCCCGTTGCCGCCGCATGCTTGGACGCATGCTGGCTCGGAGAACTGTCGCAGCATCCGATGTGCCCACACTCTGCACACCGGCGGAGATGAAACCACCAACCTTTCGGTGACGCCAAGCACTCCACACACCCGACGCCGCTCGGCTTGGAAGCGGGATTGATTCCGCGTAGACCCTTGCTCATTTCCGATTTTCCTTTCTTATCTGCTGTCGAAAAATTAGTTTCAAGCCACCAGCAAGATCGGAGAGTCACCAACGCTGGTTTTCACGCACAATGCCAGCCGCAGCTTTTCAAGCATCAAGCGCAGTATTTACTGAACGCCATCCATGGTAAGTACGATCTTTCCCCTCTTGTGTGGCGCACCGGCCAGCATTTCGTGCGCCATACGAGCTTCCTCGAGCGGAAGCACGGTGCCCACCTCCGAGGTCAGCTTTCGGCTATCGAGCAATCTCGCGAGCGTGCCCAGCCGGGTCGCGGTGACGTCTACCAAGAGGAACACTGAACGAAAGCCCACAGACTGCGGGGGTGGCGAAACCGACGACACGAGGATACCGCCCGGCTTTAAAACACGGAATGAACGATGCTGCGTCTCTCCTCCGACCGTGTCGAGTACCGCATCGACGGGGGGCACGGCATCTTCGAACTTTGCAGTCTCGTAGTTCACGACCATCTCGGCCCCGAGGCCGCGAACATACTCAAGATCGGCAGGCCCAGCGGTTGCGAAGACCTGCAGTCCTGCCTGCTTCGCAAGTTGCACCGCATACGCGCCAACATTTCCAGCTGCTCCGTGGATTAATACTGCTTGGCCTGCTTTCATCTGCGCATAGTCGAACAGCATTTGATACGCCGTCACTGCCACTACCGGCACAGACGCTGCCTCGACAAAGCTCAATGACCTCGGCCTCGCGGCTACCATCTGGGCTGACGCCACCGCGTATTCGGCATAACCGCCACTGAATTGTTTGTTTGTGACGCCGAAAACCTCGTCGCCCGGCTTGAACTGAACGACTCCTGCTCCCACGGAGTCGACAATCCCCGCCAAATCTGAACCGAGAATGATCGGAAGGGACAGTTGCACAACGCTCTTTCCCTCTCGAATGAGCGCGTCCCATGGGCCAACTCCGGCAGCAGCGACCCGCACGACCAACTCGCCTTCTTCCGGCGTCGGACATGACATCTCGTCGATCACAATCGCGTTCGGCGGGCCAAAGTAATGGATTCTTCCAGCTTTCATTCTTCCTCCCGAAGACGACCGCGCTCCGTGTCACGCGACCAGCAAGACCTTCCCGATACCGCCCGCCTCCGCGGCGGCTTGTGCCTCTGCCGCCTGGCTGAGCGGCAGCTTGCGGCTGATCGGGATCACCAGTTTGCCATCGCGGACGGCCTCGCCCATGAACTGAAGTGTTTTTGTATCTGGTGTCGCGTACACAGGTACCGCCTTTACGGTTGAGTACTTCTCGGAATTCCGTGGTGCCCCGAGAACCGATGCAAACACTCCTCCCGGCTTGACCTTGGCGATCAATCTCTCGGCGATCTTGCCGTTGACCGTATCAGCTATCGCATCGAGCATCGGAAGACTCGCAATCGCTTTGTCGTCATCGGTTGCAAGCAACTGATCTGCGCCGATAACCTTCGCTTCATCCATCTGGCTCTTCAGCACCCCTGCAATCACGATTGCTCCCCGTTGCTTCGCAGTGAATACCGCGGAACGCCCGACATTTCCAACAGCACCTACGACCAGAACGGTCTGGCCCGCTTTGATCCCGGTCGCGGAAGCCAACTGGTTGCCGGTCGTCGTCACCAGCGGCAGCGCCGCTGCCTGGATCAAATCGAGTCCCTTGGGAACTTTCGCCAGAATCGCGGCTTTCACAACGCAAAGTTCGGCGTACGTGTCCACAGCCATTGCAAACACCTGGTCGCCTCGGGAAAAGCCTTCCACTCCGGACCCAACCGTAACGACTGTCCCCGCAATGTCCACTCCAATCAGTCCCGGAAACTTGATTGGATAAAAGTCTTTCATCAACCCGGCACGTCGTTTGTAATCGATTGGATTCACACTCGTGGCAGCGACCCGCACCAATACTTCGCTGGGACCCGCCACCGGATCAGGGTATTCCTCGAACTTGAGCACTTCAGGACCGCCGTATTGATGGACAACAATTGCTTTCATATTTCATCTCCTGTCGAGGTGCGCAAGCAGTCACCAACAGACTCTCTGACCAGTGGATTCTTAGCTCCGGGCTCGGCGCTTGCGCGTCACAGCTCCTTTGGCGGCAGCCTCTTTTCTGCTCTTTTGAGGATGAACGCCCAGGTCATGCCATGACGTTTCCGCGAGGTTGACGTCGTAGTAGTTTGCGGCTTTCTCGATGTTCGCGAACGCCAAAGCACGGTCGGCATCGGAGACATCGATGACTTGATCGAACCGCGCGACCGCGTTACGCACATGTTGCGCGTCGGTCAGCGGCTCTTTACGCTGCTTCGGAAACGCGTAGACGCTGTCGGGTAAGTCACTGTGCTTCGTCAGCCGTCCGTGTTTCTCGTGAGGTTTCCAGGTCGCTTCAGCCATATCTTTCCTCTGAGTATTTGACTAGCGGGCGAGCACAGTGTCGGCCCGTGCCCCACGGGCGATCAAGCCATAGACGGCTTGCGGTGGTAGTTTCCCATGTCCTTTTCCCACCGAAGCGGCCGCGACGGAGGAATTACATCCGAGGTGCTCCGGCGAATCAATTGGACGATGGTATTGGCGATGCCTTGGTGGCAGGCCCCGTGGAATAAAGGACGCGCCCCACCAGCGCCACCACTTTAGCGCAATATCGGGGCTTTTCCTCGGCACCTAATACCAACCGATACCAAGGTCCAATTGTCTGTCTCACAGCCTTCTGGTGTCATGCCGAACAGGGAATGATTATCGGCGCAATCGCCGTTTCGGGAGGAACGGGTTCCCAGGACGAGATTGTCGGCGCGGCAGGCGCGGCATTAATCAACCAACTGCGGGCAGAGAGCAAATGATTTAAATATCGAGAAAGCGTTGGGGACAATCAACCGGTTTCCGAGACAAACAGAGAGACATGAGAATGCCATGACAACAGCAAGCGCACTTACGAAGCCCGCACAGATCCGAATAACCCGCCGGTCGCCCGCCTATTGGCGAGTGACGATCGACAACCCGCCGATCAACGTGATGGGCCCGGAAATGGTTCGGGAGTTCCAGGAAGTGATGGCCGCTCTCGAGGCCGACGAGCATGTCAGAGTCGTAGTCTTCGACAGCGCGGTCGACGACTACTTCCTGAATCACTCCGATTTTCTGGCCAAGCTTGAGGACCTGACCGGAATGCCGCCTGGTCCCACAGGCTTGCCGCCCTGGCCGGACTTTCTCGTGCGTCTGACCCGCTTGCCCGTCGCTTCCATCGCCCTCATCCGCGGCCGTGCGACCGGCAATGGCAGCGAGATTACGTTGGCCTGCGACATGAGTTTTGCCAGTCGCGAGAAGGCCATCATCTCGCAATGGGAGGTGGGCGTGGGCATGGTCGCCGGCGGCGGCCCCATGGCACGGCTTCCGCAACTCATCGGACGAAACCGTGCCCTCGAGGTGCTCTTGAGTTCGGAAGACATCAGAGCAGAGCAGGCCGAGGCTTACGGTTACATCAATCGCGCCCTGCCCGATGCCGATCTAGATGCGTTTGTAGAGGCGCTCGCGACGCGGGTCGCCAAGTTCGACAAATGGGCGATCGCTCAGACCAAACGCCTCGTAAACACCAGCCTGCCGCCGGACGTAGAGCTCGGCGCCGGGTGGGATGCCTGCATCGGTTCGCTCGGGCGGCCTGCCGCCCAGGAGGGAATCAAAGCGCTGATCGCGCGCGGCTTCCACAAACCGGGCGATGTCGAAAATCGGCTCGGATACTATCTGGGCCAAATCGCACGCTAGGCCGGCGCCTACGTGATTCCTAAGTCTGGGACGTGGAGGGTGGTAGTTGTTCGGAGCCGATCTTGGCGGGCATGCTTCGGGATTCTGTGGTGATATTTTCAGATTATCTGGACGAAGGAGGTTTGTATGCCTGAAAAAGTCAGCGCCGTAAAGCGCGCCCCGCAAAGCGAAGTCCGGCCTCACCAACTCGGGCAGGAAGTTTTCAAGACGATCTTGTCCGAAGATATCGATTGGAAACCATTCCCGGCGTTTCCACCTTCGGTCCGGTTGGCCGTCGTCGTGGGTCAGCCCTCTGAGCCCGGCCCCTACACAATCAGGGTCAAAACGCCGCGCGGCGAGAAGCTGATGCCTCACAAGCACCCAGAGGATCGAGTCTATACCGTGATTTCCGGAGTCTTTTATATCGGACTGGGTGATGAGTTCGACGCGAGTAAGTTGGAAGCCTATCCGCCCGGCGCCGTAATCATACTCCCTGGCAACACGTCCCATTTCCACTGGGCGAAATCCAGCGAGTACGTCACGCAAGTAACCGCGATGGGGCCGCTTGGACTGGAGTACCGCAGCGCGAAAGACGATCCGCGAAACAACAACACGT
>Ga0181523_10003679_pt1 | contig 13838 bp, 9 predicted proteins | sample PEATcosm2014_Bin_43_FD_119752 | JGI IMG/M metagenome (GOLD analysis project Ga0181523, IMG submission 119752) | Peatland microbial communities from MTU Mesocosm Facility, Houghton, MI, USA - PEATcosm2014_Bin05_30_metaG | ecosystem: Environmental > Terrestrial > Soil > Wetlands > Peat | place... | reverse complement strand
TCGTATGGTGCGACAACCCCCTCGGCCACCTTCGTCCCGGCATCGGGTCTCTATCCCGACATCAAGGACTGGAGCATTCCGTACGTGCAGACCTACAACCTTGGCGTGCAATGGAGTTTCGTGAACGACTGGATGCTGGACGTGGGCTACGTCGGTTCCGTGGGGCGCAAGTTCCCGCGTTTGTTCTCCTTCAATCAGGCGGATTCCCCGGCGCTGGCTGGACTCTATACCGTGGGAAGTCTCGGCGGGCCTCTATTCCCCGGCTTTGGCAACCTGCCTGCGCCCGGTTTGGGCAGCTTCCTGATGGAGAGCAACTCGAACTCGAGTTACAACTCACTTCAGGTAACCGTCAATAAACGACTCTCGAAGGGCCTTCAAGCGCTGTTCAGTTACACCTATTCGCACTCTCTGGACGATTATTCCGGAAGCGACGTAAGCGACGTCACGCTGATTCCCGGCAATATGGTGGATGAGCACAACTATGCCTCCTCCGATTTCGACCGCCGGCATCGTTTCGTGGCCAGCTATGTCTACACGCTTCCGAATTTTTATCATGGCGATTCCGGCATTGCGAAAAGACTGGTGAATTCCTGGGACTTTTCGGGGATCGTGACGCTGCAATCGGGCATACCCTTCTCCCTCTACGGCCAGGTTTCCCTGTTTGCGGCAACCAATGCCGACCTGGCGACGGGGCGCACACTGGCCTCCGCGATCAAGACCGGCAACGTGGCGGACCGTTTGGGCGCCTATTTCGACCCGACCGCTTTCGTGCAACCCAGCGCATTCGGCGACTTCGGCCAGTTGGGCAGGAACATCATGCGGGGACCGAAGCAAATCAATACGGATTTTTCCATTCATAAGCTCATTCCGATCACGGAACGGCAAGGCGTGGAGTTCCGCGCGGAATTTTTCAACCTGTTCAACAACGTGAATTTCGCCAACCCCGTCGACGTCGCGGCTTCCGCAAACTTCGGGCAGATCGTGGCAACCACGACCGGGCCCAGAGTGATTCAGTTTGCGCTGAAGTACACCTTCTAGAGGATTTATGACAAGCACAGGTCTGGGCGGTAAGGTCGTCATTGTTACCGGCGCGGCGGCGGGGATCGGCCGCGCCACGGCCCGGCGTTTTGCCCGCGAAGGCTGCCACGTGGCGGCGTGGGACGTGAACGTAGACGCGAAAGAAGCGTTGGTGAAGGAACTCTCAACACAAGGAGGTGAGGCCCTCTTCCGCAAGGTCAACGTCTGCGACGAAGCTGATGTTGCGTCAGCCGTGGAAGAAACTGTTGCGCGTTGGGGCGGCGTGGATGTGCTTGTCAACAACGCGGGCATCACGCGCGACTCGCAACTCGTGAAGTGGAAAGAAGGCGAACTTGCGGGTACGATGACCCTCGACGCGTTTGATGCGGTGATTTCGGTCAACCTGAAAGGCGTCTTCCTTTGCTCGCGGGCGGTTGTGCCGCACATGATCCGTAGAGGCTCGGGCGTGATTCTCAACGCTTCTTCCATCGTGGGCTTGTACGGAAATTTCGGGCAGACTAATTACGCGGCCACCAAGGCGGGAGTCATCGCATTTGCGCGCACGTGGTCGCGTGAGCTGGCAAAATATAACATTCGCGTGAACGCCGTCGCTCCCGGTTTCATCGCCACCGAAATGGTGCAAAAGATGCCGGAGAAGGTCATTCAGACCATGGTCTCGCACACGCCCTTGGGCCGCATGGGAAAGCCGGAAGACGTTGCGGAGGCTTACGTATGGCTGGCTTCCGACGCGGCTTCTTTCATAACCGGAACCGTGCTCTCCGTGGATGGTGGGTTAGTATTGGGGACGTAGCATTAGGTAATTCAAGAGGCCTCACTCATGACGCGTTACGCAACGATTGTGTCCACAGCCAGATACCTGCCGGAAAAAGAAGTCAGCAATGACATGCTGCGCGAGCGGTTCAAACATATCCCGGAATTCGTAGACAAAATGGAAGCGAGCAGCGGGATCAAGAAACGCTGGCATGCGCCAGAAAACTGGGCCACGAGCGATGTCGCCTTGCCCGCGGCCAAGCTTGCCGTGGAGCGCGCGGGGAAGAAACCGGAGGATGTGGATCTGATCATCCTGGGCACCGATTCGCCGGATTACATCACGCCTGCAACTTCGGTGGTATTGCAACATAAGCTTGGCGCAAAAAACGCCGGCTCGTTTGACATCGGTTGTGCCTGCGCTTCCTTTCCGACCGGCCTCGCCGCGGCCGCGGGCATCATCGCCGCCAATCCCGGCATCAAGACAGTGCTCGTCGTCGGCGTTTATCTCATGCACAAACTGACGTCGCCTGCCGATCCCATGGTTTTCTTTTATGGTGATGGGGCGGGCGCCGCGGTGCTTGAACCGGCGACTTCACCTGGATTCGTCACCTCCACGTTTCGCGCCGATGGCTCCTATCACGACTATTGGGGAATTTATTCCGGCGGAACGTTCGAGCCGGCCAGTGAGGAGTCCGTGAAGGCCGGGCGCACCGCCTGCACCATCAAGAACCGTTATCCGCCGGAGTTGAACGAGGATACCTGGCCGGTCATCGTGCAAAAGCTCGCCAAGGATGGCGGATTCAAGATGAGCGAAGTGGATTGTTTTATTTTCACCCAAGTGCGCAAGCCCACGATTGCGCGCGTGATGGAACGGCTGGGCGCGCCGGTGGAACGCGCGCATACGATCATGGAAGAATTTGGTTACACGGGATCCGCGTGCGTGGGCATGGCGCTGGACCACGCCATCGAACAGGGAAAGGTGAAATCCGGCAGCCTCGTCGTCCTCGTCGGTTCCGGGGTCGGCTACAACCAGGCGGGCTGCGCATTCCGTATGCCGTAGGGGAGCTTTCCGACTTGCCTTCCAACCGAACGCCGCGAGGAGCGGAATGGGGCTGACAATCAAAATTGGGCTGCTGCTGGCTCTCGCCGCCGTCGTTGCCCTGATTGTCTTTTCTGTTGTTTCCTTTTTGCGGCCGGTTGCCACGACAGCCTGGTTGCGGCGGGTTGCGCTTCGCCGCGCTGGGCTTCGAAAAACGAAACTCACCACCACCGTGGGTGAGCAGGTCGTGTGGCATGGTGGCGCCGGGCCTTTGCTGGTGTTGCTTCACGGGGCCGGCGATCAAGCGGGAACGTGGAATGGCGTGGCGCCTGAGCTGAAGCGTCATTTTCAATTGGTGCTCCCGGACCTTGCTGGCCATGGTGAAAGCGCTCCCCGCCAAGGAAAACTGAGTCTCGGAACGCTTCTCACTGCTCTTGAACAGGTGCTGGATGCGGTTCCTTGGCGCAACGCGCCGATGGTGATCGCTGGGAATTCGCTGGGCGCCTGGGTCGCGATGCTCTACGCGGAGAAACATGCGCATCGCGTCACGCATGTCGTCCTTATCGATGGCGGGCCCATCCGAAGCGCTTCGGCGATCGACATCATGCCGAAGGATCGCGAAGACGCGCGGCGCATCCTCGATAACGTGCTCGATTCTTCCACGCCCCGTCCGCCGGATTTCGTGCTGGACGACCTGGTGCGCGTTTCTAATTCCGGCCCGATCTCGCGGCTCATGGCCGCCGGCGAAGACGATTTCTCGAAATACTTGCTGGAGGAAGATAAGCTGGCCAACTTTCAATCGCCAGTGGACCTTATCTGGGGCGCTTCTGACCGCCTGGTGCCGCTAGAGTACGCGAAAAAGCTACGGTCGCTTCTGCCGCATTGCACGCTGACGGTCATTGAGCGTTGCGGCCATGCACCTCAGCGCGAACGTCCCCGGGAGTTGACTCGCGTCCTGCTGCAGATTCTCGCGATAGGTTCGCCCCTCGCGCCAGCCGGCACGAAATCGGTTCCAACGCAAACTGGAGAGAAGTCTTGATTACCGGCGATATTCTTGGAGAGCGCGCCCGCCTCAGCCCCGACGCTGTCGCATTGATCCACGCTCCCACGCGACGCCAATTCACTTATTCGGAACTCAATCAACGGACATTGCGGTGCGCACGAGTCTGGACGGATCTCTGCTCGCTGCGCCCCGGGGATCGCGTGTGCATCCTTTCCGAGAACCGCGTTGAGTATGTGGATGCATTTTGGGCCGCGGGCAAGTCTGGCATCATCCTTGTTCCGCTTGGCACGCGGAGCACGGCTCATGAACTCGCCCAGGTGCTTGTGGATTGTTCACCGCGTTGCCTCATGTATTCCGCTGGTTACGAAACGCTTGCAAAGGAACTGCTCGCACTCGCGCCAGTTCAACATTCCATCCATCTCGACGCACTGGAGAATTTCTCCAACACGCTGAGCTATGGCAAATCACTCGGTCAGGTTTGCTCAGATTCGCTCGCGACCTCAATTCAGCCCGAGGACATTTTCTGCTTGCTCTATACCAGCGGCACCACCGGACGGCCGAAGGGCGTAATGATTCCGCACCGGCAGGTCGCGTGGAACGCCTGCAGCACCGTTCTATCCTGGCAACTGCGGCAGAGCGATCGCGTTCAGGTTTACACACCCATGTACCACGCGGGCGGGCTTACCGTGTTCATGGCGCCGCTATTCGCCATCGGTGGAAGCATCGTTTTGCACAACGGCTTCGATCCTGCTGAACTTTTGCAGGCTTTCGCCGAGTACCAGTGCACCATTCTTTTTGGCGTACCGACGATTTTCAGAATGCTCCTCGATGCGCCAGAATTTGCTTCGCTCGATACTAGCCATCTGCGCTGGGCTTGCAGCGGAGGCGCTCCGCTTCCGCTGGAAATTCTACGCGCCTACCAGGAACGGGAGTTTATTTTTCGTCAGGGTTACGGGCTCACCGAAGTGGGCGTGAACTGCTTTGCCATGAGCGACGAGGACTCCATGCGCAAGTCCGGTTCGGTTGGCAAACCCCTGATGTTTTCGGAGGCAAAGATCATTGATGCCGGCGGCAATCCCGCCCCCACGAATGAGGTTGGCGAACTCTGCCTGCGCGGCCCACACGTCTGCCGTGGTTACTGGAACAATCCAACAGCCACCGCACAGGCGCTCGACGACCAGGGTTGGTTCCACACGGGCGACCTGGCGCGATGCGACGCAGACGGGTTTTTCTATATCACGGGCCGCTCGAAGGACATGATCATCAGTGGCGGCGTCAATATCTATCCCGCGGAAATCGAGAAGGAGATGCTCGATCACCCGGCCGTTGCCGAGGTTTCTGTGATTGCAATGGCCGATGAGAAATGGGGCGAGGTTCCCGTCGCCTTCGTTGCGCTAAAGCCGGCCGCGCGCGCAGGAGAACATGAACTGATCGAATTCCTGCGTCCAAGAATCAACAAAATCAAATTGCCGCGGTGCGTTATTTTTGTCGAGGCATTGCCCCGCAACGCGTATGGTAAGGTCTTGAAGCTCGATCTTCAGGACCGTTTGCGGCATCTAAAGTTTGGCGCTCCCGGCGCGGGTCATTCTGCTTCTGTCGAACGCAAGACATCCTGAGAGGTGTTTTATGAAACGCATTTATATCGCCGCTTATCATCAATCGAAGTTTGGAAAGCTGATGGGCATGAGCGTGCCCGAGATTCTGCGGCGCGCCGTTACGGAGACCTGCGCGGAAATCAAAGCGGAACCTTCGGCGATTGATGTTGGGTCCGTTGGCGCCGTCTGCAATATCTCTCTTAACCAGCAAGGCCTGCTCGCGGGGCTGGTGGCTGATATTCCGGGGCTTGCGGGTAAGCCGATCGAGTCCGTGGAGAACGCCTGCGCTTCCGGAGGCCAGGCGGTCATCTCCGTGATCCAGAAATTGCAGATTGGGTGGGGCGATATCGGCATTGCTATCGGCTACGAAAAAATGCGCGATGCCGAAGGCAAAATGGATGGCAAACTGATCGGCCAGGCCCTTGGCTATTTTTCGCATCCGGACGAACGCGAAGGCAAGGTGTATATCTTCCCTCACCTGTTTGCGGAAGTGATGGAGTGCTACCTGAAGATTCACAAAGTTTCCGAGGAAGATCTGGCGCAGATTGCCGTTACCGAGTATGCGAACGCGCGGCACAACGAGTACGCGCAGATGCGGAACGTCGAGCTTACCGTTGCACAGGCGATGCAGATCGGCGGCATCAATCGCTACATCGTCGAAGGGCTGCCGCTGAAGACTTACGATTGTTCGCAGATCACCGACGGTTATGCCGCGTTGATTCTTGCGACCGAGGAGGGGCTGACGAAGCTCGGCGTGGCGAAACAGGATTGCGTCGAGATTGCCGGATACGCGCAGGCAACCGACCCTCTGAAAAAAGCGGGCCGCGATGTGCTGCGCCCCGCCGGCGCGACCAAGGCCATGAACGCCGCGTACCGCATGGCCGGTGTTACGCACGACGATGTGAAGGTCGCGGAAATCCACGATTGTTTTACGGTTATGGGCGCGCTGGGCACGGAAGTTCTGGGAAAAGCGGCTTACGGCAAAGGGGCGCAATATTGGGTGAAAGGAAAAGCCAAGGTGGATGGCGAGTGCGGGATCAACACCTCCGGCGGACTTATTGCGAAGGGCCACCCGATTGGCGCAACCGGCGTTGCGATGCTGGGCTGGTGCGCCTGGCAGTTGTTGGGAAAGGTCCCGAAACCGTTGCAGGTGCCGGGCGCACGCGTTGCCGCCACCTTTAATATAGGCGGACCGATCTGTGCCTCGGTGTGTACGGTATTGAAATCCTAGGAGCTAGCCGCACTAGCGGCTGCCACAGCTCGGTTGCTTAACGTCCCAGGAGCAGCCGATCGATGCGGCGGCTGACGTCTCGCAAGTACGGCTCGTCGCCACCTTCCAGTTCCGCGATGGCGCTGCCGGAGTAACCGATGTCGGCGAAAGCCTGGCGCACCGCGGGCCAATCCACATCGCCGTCACCGAGGTTCACCCAGGCGTAGCCATCTTCCTTGCGCTTGAAATCTTTCAAGTGCACCTTGGCGATTTCCTTGCCAAGCGTGCGAATCCAGTCTTGCGGATAGCCGTACAGCACCACGTTGCCGACGTCAAACCAGGCTTTGATCCACTGGCTCTGGAACTCTCCGATGTATCTAGCCATCTCCAGCGGGCTCAGCAGGAATTTGTTCCACACCTCTTCGAGGGCAATGACGACTTTCAGTTCCGCGGCAAGAGGGATCAGTTTGCGGATTTGTTTCTGAGAGCGCGTCCAGGCGTCGTGGTAGGACGTTTGCGGATTCACCACGGCGGGAACAAGCAGCACGGCGTCCGATCCCCACAGCTTGGCGTTGTGGAGGGAAGTACGCATCCCCGCCAGACTTTTTTCCACCACTTGCGGGTCAGCCGAGGACAACGGATAGTCCCAGTGATCCATGTTCATCACGGAGTCGATGCGGATGCCCGCGGCAGTCGCGGCGTTCTTCATCTCCTCGGCAATATGAGGATCGGGCGTAGTAGGCGCTTGCACAACCTCAAAACCAACGTCGCGGGCCATTTTGAAGCGGTCGGCGTGGCCTAGTTTGCCCGGCAGCATGTCGTAGACCAGCCCCTTCTTCATCGAAGGCGCATCCGGGGATGGCGCAAGCTTTGACGCAATCGGCGCTGAGTTTCCCGCTGCCGCCGCCAGAGATTCCGCGAATGCTCCGCCGAAACTGGCTGCACAGGCTGCTGTCACAGAGGATTTCAGGAACGCGCGACGCGATCTTTGGATCATATTTGTACCTCGCGGCAAGAAAACTGGAACCGGCGTGGCAACTTCAGCGCAGCTTGTTCAGGTCAATCTTGGGATCCCACACCTCAGTCGACTTCAGCAGTTCATCCCAAGTAACTTCGCGCTGCTGGTAGGCGGCGGAACGCGCCATCATGCAGGAAAGCGCCGATTCGGCACCCTTCGCGGCTTGATTGTGATATTTCCCGCTGGTGATGCTTTCCACGAATGCTTTCTTTTTTTCGGCATCGGCGAATTCCAGATTGGAGTGGAAATTCCCGGTCACCGAGAATTTCTGGTCTCCCGGTTGATCCTTTTCGGCGACGAGCGGCGCCTGCCACGGTTCATCGCCCCAGATGCCCAGCGGGCCGGTGTAAGGCGACAGCGACGTGCCTTTGGTGCCGAAGAAGCGTTCGGTAACATCCCACCAGCCCTTGGCAAATTGCGTGGAACTGAACGTGACGTCAACGCCGTCGGGATATTGGAACACCGCGTTGTAATTTCCGTAGACGTCCCCGTCCGTCGGGCGGCCCAGGCGTCCGCCGGTCGCGGTAACTTTCAAGGGGTGGGCTTTCAGAATCCAGTTACAGATATCAATGACGTGGATGTTCTGCTCCACGATGATGTCGCCGGAAAGAACACGGTCATAAATCCAGTTGCGCAGGCGAAGTTCGGCGGGTGAAGCGTTCGGCCAGGCAGGCCGGTCGATGTAGCCGGTAAGGTAGTGAGCTTCGCCGCAAGCAATCTTGCCAAGCGCGCCTCCATGGATGCGCCTCACCAGTTCCACAAACGGCGGACAATCGCGAATCTGGAATCCCACGTCAAAGCTCAGTTTTCCTTCGGTGCGCTTGCCGATTTCAATCACTTTCAATGCGCCGGGAACATCAACGGCCACGGGCTTTTCGAGATAGACGTGCTTGCCCGCGGCGGTCACGGCTTCCAGGTGGCTGAGGTGATAGTAAGGCGGCGTGGCGACTACAATGGCGTCCACTTCCTTGGAAGCGGCGATTTGCTGGTAGGCATTGGGGCCAACGAACAGTTGTCCGGCGTCCAAGGCGGAATAGCCTTTGGCCTGCTGAATCTGGTCGAAATGCGCGCGAGCGGTGGCGAGTTGGTCTGGAAACAGGTCGCCGAGCGCGACGACGCGAGCGCCGCCCGTGTCCACGAGGTTCGTGGCGTCCTCTGTGCCGCGCCCGCCGCAACCGAGCAGGCCCACGCGCACGACGGAATTGGCGGCCGTGCCGCGTACCAAGGATGGATTGATGAACATGATGCCCGCGGAAGCAGCCGCCGCCCCAATAAATTTCCGGCGGTCCATTTTGTCCGAAGTGTTCGATTCTTGCTTGAAATCGCCTGGCATGTTTCCTCCTGATTTTTCGTTGACCATTAACCGATCAGTTTTTCGAGATAAATTTTCGAAGCGCGCACGTCTTCCATCTGCTGCGGACCGGAAGTTTCCCGTTCGATGGTGACCGCACCGCGATAGTCCAGTTCCTTCAAACGAGCGATGATGCGCGGAAAATCCACTTTGCCTTTTCCGATGGGAACTTCCTCGCCGAGATCCTTTGGATTCGTGGGCCAGAGGCCGTCCTTGGCGTGAATTCCCTGCACGTAAGGGCCAAGCAACTCGATGGCGTCAACGGGATTCGCCTTGCCATAGAGAATAAGATTGGCGAGATCGAAATTGACGCCCTGATTGTCCAGGCCCACGTCCTGCATGGCGCGCACCAGGGTGATGGGAGTCTCCTGCCCAGTTTCGTAGCGAAAATTCTGGCCGTTGCGCTTGCAGTAGCCGACGACGTCGCGCAACGCGCTGACCGTTTCCTTGTAAACGGGGTCATTGGGATTTTCCGGGATGAAGCCGCAATGGGTCTGAACGGCGGGAATGCCGCACTGCTTGGCGAAGTCCGAAGCTTTCTTGATGTGGTCGATGCGCGCGGCGCGCGTCTCGCGCGGGACCAGGCCAATGGTCAGCGGCCCCTGGTAAAAATCCCACATCTCTTTGCCGGGTCCACCGACGACCAGCGACGTTGCTTCAATGGCATATTTTTCGAGAGCCTGACGCAGAGGAGCGACTTGCGCCAACTCGACATCGTCCACATACACCTGGCACGAGGGAAAACCGAGATTGTGGACCTTGGCGATGGCGGCGTCGGGATCGTTGCCGATGCCGAGAATCAGGCCGAGGCGCAACGGCTTCTTGCCTTCGTTGGAGGGAACAGCCGGTGCTTTTTGCCCGGAGTCTGCTGCCGGCCTTGACTTGGCCGCGGCAGCCTCAGCGCCGATGGCCGGAAGTTTCAGCGGGTTCAGACCAACTGCCAATGCACCTGCAGAGGCTTGCAAAAAAATGCGACGATTTTGTTTGTTCATGATGGGGAATTCCGTGTCTTGCTTCATAGGGGAAAACTATCACTAACGCGGGATGAAACAAATCAGATTCAGCGGTGGGGCAAAAACTGTTCGATGCCAGAAAGGCTGCTCGATTATCTGCGGTCACGGAGCAAAAAAAAGGGGCACATCCGCGAACGGATGTGCCCCTTGCTTGGGGGTGGTTAGAAGTAAAGCTTCAAGGCCAGCTGGATGTTACGCGGCAAGTGCGTATTGGTCAGCGAGCCAAAAGACGGATCGTCGACGTTGCTGTCAACGCTGTTGAAATTGGCATGGTTGAAGGCGTTGAAGAATTCGCCCCGGAACTGCAACCGGAAGCGTTCGGAAATGCTGATGTTCTTGATGAAGCCGATGTCCCAGACCTGCTGTCCCGGTCCGAGGATTTGGCCATTCGTCGAGGTGCCGAAGTGTCCGACGGCATCCGTGAAGGCGGATGGGTTGAACCATTGGCTAACTGTTTTGGGATAGCTGATGGCGGTCGACGTCCTGTCGGCGCGGGGATAGTAAATTCCCAATCCACCATCACCAGCGCCCAGCGTTGAGTTGTAATTGCTGAACGGATCGGCGTTTTGGTAGATCGTGAGAGGCTGACCGGACTGGATGGTGGTGATGCCGGAGATTTCCCAACCACCGAGCACATGGCCCACAAGCCCTTGCTGTCCCCTATACCAAGGCAGATCGTAGACATAGTTGAAGACGAGGAGTTGAGGCGTGCTGTAGCCCGACGGACCATAGTCCATTTTCAGATCGTAGGTATCGTTGGCGGGTGAACCCCGGTCATCGGTGTTTGTGGTCAGGTTCTTGGACCAGGTGTAGGCCACGCCAATATTGAGGCCCCGGCTTACCTGGCGATTCAAGGTTATCTGCAACGAGTTGTAATTGCTGGTGAACTCAGGATTGCGCGACGTAATCCTGCCGAAGCCGGCATAGGGGCGAAGCGCATTGACGTTTACGAAGTCAGTGGATTCCGCGGCGGTGGTAGCGGCATCGGAAGCTAGACGAGTCGCAAGCAGGGGCTGGTTCAAGTCCACATCGCCAAGCAGATGGGTTCCCAAGCCGCCCACGTAGGCAACTTCCAGCTTGGTATTAGGCAAAATTTCCTGCTGCACCGAGAGGTTATAGGCGGTGTAGTAGGGAGTATGCCACGCTGGAGAGCCGGTGGCGGTGAGGCCCGCCGGACCGAGAGATGGGCCTGCCGGAGTACCCGCGAGAATGTTGTCGAATGGACCGGCCGGAACGTTGCTGGACTGTACGAGAGGAGGATCAGCAAAAGCATTCTGTTCGAATATGCCGTTCAGGGTGCGGTCGTAGAACAGGCCATATCCACCGCGGATGGCGGTCTTGCCTTTGCCAAAGGGATCATAGGCAAATCCGAACCGCGGCGCGATGTTCCCCTTGCCGTTGGGATTGATGGTGGACCCGTAAGGAGAGCACGTGGCGGTTGGCGCGATGGCTTGCGCGGCGGTGCATGCAGCGCCGACCGGGAGAATCAGGCCGTTGCCATAATTGGATGCGTTTATGCCCTGCCCAGCGACCATCGTGCCGTAATTCGGATCAATCACCGGTGCAAGCGAGGATTTGAAGAGGTTGGGATCAAAGTTAACCAGCGTGTTGCCCAAATCGATAGGCGTTGGGAAGAAGCTGTAGCGAACGCCCAGGTTCAGGGTCAGGCGGCGGGTAACTTTCCAGTCATCCTGCAAATAGAATTCTATGTTTTTGTAATGCAGGTCGGGAGTGGTGTCCTTGCTCACCTGCGAATAGCCGGCATTCTGCCCCAGCAGGAATTGCGCCAAGCCAGGGAGGATGGTGTTTTGGACGTTCTGTTGGGCACCGGCCACATAGATGCTTGAGAAATTGAAACTTGCGTCTCCCGCCGTGGCGTTCTCTGTCTTCTCCATGAATTGCATGTCGAAGCCGAAACGCAGCGCATGGGGGCCAATGACGTAGGAGGCGTTGTCAATAATGCTCTGGTCAATGTTGCGTTCAAAGTAGGGCGCATTTCCCACACCGGCAACCAAACCAGTGTCACCGATGCCCAGATTCGGGCCGCGGCCGTAGGTATCGGGATAGGTCCAGTTGTTCGTTAGTTGGCTGGTGAACGCGGAGCTGTCAATGATTCCGGCCTCGGTGATATTGATTCCGCCCCAAGTGTAGACGTATTCGACTTCGTTGGTGAGCCGCGGGGTGATCGTCCAGGTAAGGTCTCCGACCACGTTCCTGCCGGGTGCATCCAGAGAATCCGAAGCAACCCCGGGGAAGTTCGTGTAGGAGCCCCAAAGACCGAGGGGTGCATTCTCGGGAGCATCATCATGCATATAGCGACCGTAGAAGCGCACCTTATCGTTGATCACCTGGTCCACGCGGATGATGTCCTGGCGGAAGTTATTCAGTTCGCTGTAAGCGTAGTAGAAGTCCGAGCCGTTGAGGTTGGCCGGATATTTGCTGAAAATGCTGCTCACGTAGGCTTGGGCGTTCTTGCTAGCACAACCGGTCGTGGCCAGATTGAGTTGCAAGTTATAGGTGGTAGCGGTTCCGCTGGTAACCGGAGTCACGGTACCGCAGGCGGGATTATTTAAATAGGGTGTGGGATCCGCGGCCAGCCCAGTGAAGGATCCGCCCAACTCCGCCGCCGTGGGGATATTATCAAACGTGTTCGAAGCCGGCGAGCTGACCTTGCGCCACTCCTCGGACCAGAAGAAGAACGTTTTCGCGCTGCTCTTGTGCGTCTTCTTCGGGATCCAGATTGGCCCGCCCACCGTGAACCCGTAGTCGTTATAGCGTTCGATGGACCGCGGAGTATCGGTAGCGTTACTGAAGTAGGAATTCGCATTAAAGAAATCGTTGCGGACAAATTCGTAGACGCTGCCGTGAAAATCGCTGGTACCGGACTTGGTGGCGACAAGGATCTGTCCACCACCGCTTCGGCCAGAGGAAGCATCATAGTTGCTTCTCTGGAGAGTGAACTCCTGAATGGCGTCAATGCTGGGGACGTTCAAGAGGGTTGCGTTGGAACCGCTGTCGTTGATATCAGCGCCATCCACGGTCCAGTTATTGGCAGTGGTGCGCGCGCCGTTGACCGCCACCGTGGTGGTGGTGTTGATACCAAATCCGGGGGCATCTCCCCAGTTCGCGGAAACGCCGGGCTGCAAGGCCACCAACTGTTGGAAGTTGCGATTATTGAGTTCGAGTTCGCGGACCTGCGTGCCAGTAATGGTCTGAGATTGTTCCGAAGAGGTAGTTTCCACCGGCTGGGTGCTGGAAGACACTTCAATGGTCTCCGCTACTTTGCCAACCGAGAGTTGTATGTCCAGCGTGCGTTTCTCAGCGACGTTGACAACCACGTTCTTTGATATCCACGTCTGGAAACCCGGATTTTTCACCGTAACTGTATAGGTGCCCGCCGGGAGATTCGCGGCCACGTACTCGCCGTTGCTTTCAGTGGTCACGGTGCGTATATCAAGATTCGTGGCGTTGCTGTGGATGACAACCGTGGCGTTGGGAACCACGGCATTGGACGCATCGCTGACGACGCCACTGATGGTTGCGGTAATTTCCTGTGCGTGGCCCAGAGACGCGAACGCGAGGAATGCCAGAAGCAGCAATCCCCACGATAAGGTTTTCTTCATAAGGCTTCCTTAGACTCCTTTGTTAGAAATTCGAAACGACCGACACCCCAAATCACTGTTCATTTCCCTGCCCTGACATTGCAACAGCGATATAACTCCGCGATCCTCATTCATGGGCGAAAAACCGCCCGCCTGCCCCGGAACCTCGACTTGCGCGGCCTGATGCTTTTCCGGGGTGAATGTGGGGTACAACGCCGC
>Ga0181523_10003678_pt1 | contig 13842 bp, 13 predicted proteins | sample PEATcosm2014_Bin_43_FD_119752 | JGI IMG/M metagenome (GOLD analysis project Ga0181523, IMG submission 119752) | Peatland microbial communities from MTU Mesocosm Facility, Houghton, MI, USA - PEATcosm2014_Bin05_30_metaG | ecosystem: Environmental > Terrestrial > Soil > Wetlands > Peat | place... | reverse complement strand
GTGCGCGACGAGCAGGCTAAAATCCTCCATGCCATCCAGCCCTTCAGTAACGAGGACGTGCTCAGCAAAACCGTTCGCGGGCAATACGGCGAAGGCACCATCGACAATGAGCACGTGCCCGCCTACCGCTCCGAAGTCGGCGTGCCCCCGGACTCGCGCACCGAAACCTTCGTCGCCATGCGGCTCTTGATCGACAACTGGCGCTGGGCCGGAGTTCCCTTCTATCTCCGTACCGGCAAGCGGCTGCCCGGACGCAATACTCATGTCGTAATTCAGTTCCGGCGCGCGCCCTTCATGCTCTTCCGCGAGACTCAAGTCGAAGATATGATGCCCAACCAAATGGTGCTGCACATTCAGCCGGAAGAAGGCATTTCGTTGCGCTTTGCCGCCAAGACTCCAGGGCCTGCCATGCAACTGGGCGAAGTGAATATGGACTTCAATTACGCCGATTACTTTGGAACCAGTTCCGCGACCGGCTACGAACGCCTGCTGCACGACTGCATGACCGGAGATGCGACGCTGTTCCAACGCGCCGACATGGTCGAAGCCGGTTGGAGCATTGTCAATCCCGTCCTCGATGTGTGGAAGGCGCTGCCGCCGCGTAATTTCCCCAACTATCCTTCCGGAACCTGGGGCCCGAAAGAGTCGGACGAACTGATGGAACGTGATGGCCGCCGCTGGAGAGATTTCGAAAAATGATTCAGGGTTTGTGTGGTGACGGGGCTCCGCCCCGTCCTGCGGGGCAAAGCCCCGCCACCACACGATTGTTTTCGAGAGAACACATGCCCTCGACGCGATCCATTGAAGTGCTAGCCACCGCGGCCGATCTCTTCCACGCTGCCGCTGAAGAATTCGTCCGCGTGGCCCGCACCGCCATCGGCGCCCAGGGACGATTCACGGTAGCGCTCTCCGGAGGATCGACTCCAAAGGCTCTCTATTCTCTGCTCGCCACCAATTACGCCGACTTCGTCTGGAACCGCGTCTTTCTGTTTTTCGGCGACGAGCGCCACGTCCCGCCCACCGATCCCGAGAGCAATTATCGGATGGTGAATGAAGCCTTGCTGACGAAGATTACGATACCCTCCGAGAACGTCTTCCGCGTAGCCGCCGAAAATCCCGATGCCGCCGCCGCTGCCTCCGACTATGAGTCCCGGCTCCGCCGATTCTTCGAGCTTCGTCCGGAAACCCGGCCCGAAATTCGCCCTGAAGGCCGCCCCGGCGAAATCCCGCGCTTTGACCTGATTTTGTTAGGCATGGGTCCCGACGGCCACACCGCTTCGCTGTTTCCCGACTCTCCCGCGCTCGACGAACAGTCGCGACTGGTGGTCGCCAATTGGGTAGCGAAGTTCAATACCCACCGCATCACGTTTACATTTCCCGTTCTCAACAACGCTGCCGAAGTGATGTTCCTGGCCAGCGGCCCAGACAAAGCCGACATGCTGCGTCAGGTTCTGGAGGGCACAAGCACGCCTCCCTTACCCTCGCAAAGAGTGCAGCCCTCAGACGGAAAGTTGCTGTGGATGCTAGACGAAGCCGCCGCCGCCAAACTCACTCGGTAAAGTTTACTGGTACCCCCCACCCCCCCCTACCCCCCACCCCCCTGCCATGTATCTTAGAATCATCGAGTTGGCGAGGTGCACCTGCCAAGGTATTCTAGAATAATGACTTATAGGCAAAGTATTCCAGAATAAGGACTTATGGGATTCCTTGGTTCTATGAGCCTCCGAAGTGGGGCAAATCGTGTCAAGAGGAAGGAACCTTCGCCTTTCCACCCATCGCGCCAGAGGGCGGGCGCTCAGGATTTCGGCAGCGCGCTCCCGCTTCGCTCATGCCCGCTAAACGCCTCAACTTAGCTCCAGAACAGCGCTGAAGATGGGTTTGGGGCAGCTTCGAGGAGCGCCTCGGTCGGGAGGCACACCTCTCACCGCCCCATGCAGTGAACATTCTCGCATGGGATGAGTGATCTGGATGTGATGGCGCTCACTGGCTGTTTGTGATGAAAAATTCGGTAATTAGTACGCGGTGACAAATGCCCCGTGGTCAGTGATCAGCGATCCAGGCGACGATTTCTCCTCCCGAAGGCTGTCCTTCTTTACGGACACACCTCGGCCTTTGCACAACAGGTCGGCTCCATTGTCGCCGACGGGCGGTTGGATGTCTGTGATGGTGATCGCCGGGCGTTTGTGATGAATCAGGAGTAGAGTCCCCGCCCAAGCAGAGCTTGGACGGGCCACCCGCCGGATTTCAGACGATTGCGATAGGCCGGGCCACCCGCCCATTATTGCTTCCTACCTACAGGGGCATAACGAGGCTAATGGCGCAAGATGGCCGTTGAACCGCTATTTTAGTGCTTGCTTTTGCACGGCGATTGGTGATGATATTGATATGGAAGATGTTCTGAATAATTGCTCAGGGGCCGAACATGGCAAAAGCACATATCGAAAGACCAGATGGGACGCGGATCAATCTGGAGGGCACGCCCGCAGAAATTGCAGCCGTGGTAAACGAAGTTGGCGATAGCAAACCGAGGGCGCAACCGGCGCGGGGCAAGGCTAAAGCTAAGGGGAAGGAAAAAACTACTGTCACAACTCTTGTTGACGGCCTGAAAACGGAGGGTTTTTTCAAGAAGCCCAAAACGTTGGGCGATGTGAGAACACGCCTAGCCGACCTGGGCCACAGCTACCCGCTAACCGGCTTGTCCGGCCCTATGCGGCGCGAGGTAAGGAAGAAACGATTGCGGCGATTCAAGGAAAACGGCAAATACGTCTACGCGCAGTAAGGAAAGGAACAACCGTTGTGAGAATTTCAATTATTGTCACGGACGATGATGGAAATATCTTTCAGGGAGAGACCGACCTAACCGCTGGAGCCAAGAAATCTGTTCCAAAACGCCTTCCAAAAACCGAACCCGTCCAGCCACGTGCGGCAGTTAGCTTTGCGTCTCCGATTCGCGCTTTCATGAAGAAGCACTCGCGCGGCATGGGCGGCCCGCAAAAGTTTGCCCTGCTGGTCGCTTACCTGGTCAAAGGTGACGGGCACAAGCAAGTGCGGCTTTCCGAAGTGCAAAAACACTGGAACAAGATGAAAGGCATTCTTGGCGGCGAGTTTAACCGGGCGCATACGGTTAGAGCCAAGGACCACGAATGGGTTGATTCGCCCAAGACGGGCTCCTACGTTCTTCTGCCAGGATGGAAAGGAATCTTCGATGCCTGACAAGTCCGCTAACGATATGTTGAAAGATAAATTTGAGGCGAAGTACGCCGATGCGGCCATAAAACACATGGGCCGGATGGCGGAGGATTTTCAACAGCGCGAGTGGGACGACGCGAGCGCGAAGGCAGGCAAATTTGTTGAAGCAGTGCTAAAGGCTTTGTGGCGTGAGGCCGGGGAGGCGGTCCCCAAAGGGAAGAATTTCAAGGCTGGCACCATCCTCGACCAAGTCGACAAGAAAATGACTTTGTCAGATTCCCTTCGGCTGACAATTCCGCGCGCCTGCCGGTTTGTGTATGAGGTTGCAAGCAACCGCGGGGCGCGCCATGATGCGGACGAAATCGAAGCAAACGAAATGGACGCCACGGCTGTTATGGCGATGAGCTCCTGGATTCTGGCGGAAATGATTAGCTATTCCCAAAAGGGTTTGGACTTGGACGAGGCAAAAGCGGTCGCTGACAGCGTAATGAAACGCAAGTACCCGTTCATCGAGGAAATTGATGGCCGGGTCTACGTAGACATTGCCAACAGCGCCCGCGAGGCTGCCGTCCTGATTTTGTGGCACAAATACCCGAAGCGCATTTCGGAAGATGATTTGTACGACCTCTTGCTTCGGCACAAGTACAAAAAGGCCAATGCCTCTCAAGCGATAAAGCGAATTCAAAAAATCGTTGACAACGACAGCGGCAACCTGCGTATCCGGGCGCTGGGTATCAGGGAGGCGGAAGAACTCATGGAAAAGGCAGCCGCGAATCACTAAACCGGGGACAGACGGGACTGACCCCATTGTTGGCGGAGAAAAATGGGAACGTTGCGTCTGTCCCCGGTTCATTCCCGAGTTCCTCGAGTCCCATCTGATTTTGTTTAATTTGAGCTAGCAGCAGGGCGACCGCAGATTGTTCTGTCACTGTTTCAAGTAGCGAAGCGCAACACATCCTGATTCACAAATCTTTGACTCAACGAGTTTTAGTTGTAATCTCTCCCGCAGGCTGACACCTTCCAACAACCGTCTCCCCTCTCCTACAAAGATTGGCGCAACGACAAAACATCATCGAAGTCGGACAGACCACCGATCTCACCTACGGCTAACGCGCGGCCCGGATGGGATGGCGGGTGGCCCGCCCCAGCGCAATCAGTTGACCTCGCGAGGGTGCCCCGTCCAAGCTTTGCTTGGGCGGGCCTGTGCAAAGCGACCAGCGTAAAAAGTACAGCGTAACAACTACACGACTGTGGCTATTTAACCACAAACGACCCCGAGCATTATCAATGACTTACAACCCACCCCTCGTCCACCTCGACGTCCGACTCTTTTTTACATAGTCGATATATGTATATTTATGTGCGTACAATAAAGACTGCAAAGTGTTTCACGTGAAACATTGTACATACACCGGAGCGGCGTCACGCTCGCCCACATTTCTTCTTTGCACTCCGTGCAAGTGGTCGTATGATCGAGCCAATGCCGGTATTGGTTCAGGTGCTGGCTCCAAGAGACGAACATGTGGAATCCCCGTTTACTAGTCACCGTCGTTTTCCTTGCTGGATGCCTGACGGTGCAGTCGCAACCTGCGCCCGGACCGGCGAAGATTGATGCGTCATCGGTATGGCAGGTAACGCCGCAATTCCTCGCTACGGCGCATGCCGCCTGCGACAGCGCGTCGCATGCAGGCGAATGTTTTATCGACCAGATGGCGAAAGCTGGCGCCCCGGCTGCGGCCGTGAGCTTTACGCGTGAACTTTACAAACAGAACCACGGAGAGTTCGGCGTCATGACCGGCTTCCAGAGCCAGGACCCGGTCGCCTTCGCATGGATCACCTATCCCATGCGCGCCAACACTAACTATGGTCTTTTGCTGGTGAATGGACGGCCGCCGATCGTCAACATCGAGGATCTGAAGTTGCTCGACACGAAAACTATGAGGAGCAGTCCTCAGTTTCGGGATCTCAAGAATCAATTTCCGAAGGTCGATGTGTGGCCAGGGGATCGTGACGGCAAGACATGGCCCGAGGCTCAGGCGGGGCCAAATGGCGGAACACAGTTCGTGGTCAGCTATCCGTTGCTTAATGGATGCCACGCCTGCGCCCGCGCTGGACTCGCCATCTTCGGCTGGAATTTCGATCCGCAAGGCAAATTTCTTGGGACAACATTCCAGGGGATGACGCCACCACCGTTCTAGTGGGCGCGTGTCCGCAGTCGGCGATGGCAGCGCCTAATGCGCCGAAACTGCCCTTGCGGAGGTTACGTCTGCAGAGGTTACCCCAGCGCGGGATTGTCCCGCACGCAACTACTATTGTTGTTGAACCATCGGATGTCAGTCGGACGTCAGTTGTTTCTGTTTCTTGCGGACCGCTTAAGCGGCGAAGCCGCGCCAGTCGGCGATTTCTTTCAGACCTTCTCCGCGAGCGTGCTCGAAAAGTCTGACTCGGTGGCGGTTGTGTTCGAATTCGTGGATGTCAGCCCAGACCTCCGCCTGCCACGCTCTCTCGTGGATCTCGGATTCGCCGCAACTGGCACAGCGGGTGTGAAAGGTGACGCCCGGCTTTGGATCTCGAGGAGTCTGCGCGTCTTCGATCTGGAGTTCGAGGAAGATGCAGCGCACTTCTTCGATCTCTTCGTCGGGACCCAGAATGTGTTCGTAGCGCAAAAGGTATCCAAAGCCGAGTTTGCGGGCTTCTACTTCGGCTTCTTCGCGCGTGTGGAAGGGGCCGTATTCGGCTCGCAGTTGCTCGGTCGAATCGCAGGCCATCCAGAAAATGTCCTTGTAAGCCATACCTACCTCAGTTGGGGTCCTGAATGATAAAGCTCTGAACCGATCAAGTGTTGGTAAATGAAGGCTTGAACGGAACACGCAGATCGAACGGGTCCGGCAGTAACCAAGCAATTTGATTACCGTGATTACGGCGCGTTCGGCGTCTTTCCTGGCGGATGCTTCTGAGAGAAGCTGGCAGGTTATTTCTTTGAAAACATGTTACTTAGACCAGGCAGTCCCGCATAACCAAGGGTATGCGGGAACTACCCAGTGCGGCGGCCTGTGTGAAATCTGTTTCCCTTGCCACGCATGGAACGGGAACAATTCCGCACCGGCTGCGGAGAATGGCTAGCGAGACCCTCCCGATGCTGACGCTGCCCTAGTTTCTGCATCGGCGTAGGCAGGGCCTTCCGCGCCGGCGGCCAGGCCCCACCCTGGCGCCGACGGAGACAACAGCCCGTTGCCCAATTGCAGATGCCAGTTCGCTCCGCCGTGTCCGGCCACATAGAGCGCGAGTTCGAGCCGGGTCCAGACTCCCAGCTTGTCAAAGGCGGTGCGTAAGTAGTTTTTCACCACCTGTTCGCTGGTTCTAAGGACCAAAGCAATGTCCTTGTTAGTGAGACCTTGCCAGACCAGAGTCGCGACCTGAACTTCCTTGGCGGTCAACCGATCACGGGGTTGCATGGTTGCACCTGCTCCTTGATGAACATCGCGGTGGCCAGTTTCACTCGCTTGCGGCCTTCTTTGATGCCTGCCCGCAGAAACAGCGTGCGCAGGTGTTGTTTGACGGTGCGCGGGCTGATGTTCAAGTGGCCCGCGATTTCTTTGTTGCTGCATCCCTGCACCAGCAGACGTAGTACCTGCTGGTCGCGGGGCGTTATTTTGATCTCGTTAAGGTTAATCATCGGCTCTTTAATCTGCTCCTTCGGCTAAGTCTTGGGGTTGCGACCCGCTGTGAACATAAGCAAACCGTTCGCCAAATCTTCGCCGCCAGGCAAATCCATTTAGAACCTTGTACTTACACTCTTGCTTTCTGCTTTGTTAAGCGGTCTCTTAGATCGTTTTCATGGGCCGGTCCCGGAACGGGCTCCCCAAACGGGATTTCCTCCCAAAAGGCGTGTGTTTTTCTCAGTTTCCGACCAACCCTACTTGCACTACAATAGTCTCAGTCTGGACGTTTCGTTTCTCCCCCCAATGCTATGCCCTCGAGTCGGCCTAACTTGACACTTGACGAGCAGTCGTTTCAGGGCCTGCTCTCCGCTGCCTTCACGATTCAGCAACATAACGACCGGCGGAAACTCGCTCAACAAGCACCGGTCGAACCGGAAGCTCACCTCGATCGCAAGGCGAATGTCGGTCACGACGACAAAATCATTTGCCCCCATTGTGGCGCTCTGAAGGCCACAGAAGGATCGCGGTGCCAGAGCTGCGGAGTGGACGAGCTTCGTCCCGGGGAACGCTTGCAGCGCAACTGGGCCTCGATGTGGATGATGAGCCAGCAGCAGAATCTGTGGCCTGAACGCTCTCCCGAGATGCGCGAAGATGCGCAAGAGGACGTCCCGCCGCGGGGAGCCCAACGGAATCCACGAACGCAAACGGCGCGCGATTTTGCCGCGTCCAACTATCTCACGGTGCCCGTTGCGAACCAGGAAACAATCAGTGGGGAAATGGCCGACACCGCGCAAGATGGAGCGCACGTCGAATCAGTACGGGGCAAAGCGGCGCTTGAAAGAGTTCCCTCGGAATCGAAATGGGCGACTGCGGCCACCGAAAACGAAGCGGCCGAAAGCTTTCTAACAGAAGACGTCACGCCTGAGGACTCGGACCTGTCCCTCCACTCCTTCGGCTTATCCGCGGGCGACGATTCTGGTTCGCATGATCTGTCGTCGGGCGATTTGTCGTTGGATGGTTCTTCCTCGGCCGGGACAGCCGTCGACTCCACCGCCACCAGCTCAAGCTCCTTGCTTAAGCAACTCGCGGACTTGCGCGTAACGCTGCGCTTCCGCCGCGCGGATCTATATCTGGGAGCGGCCGTCTTTTTGGCTGTGCTGGCCCTGTTGTGGCCGGCGGCGGGCACGCCGCAGCGGGCGGCGCTCAGCCCTTGGGAAAGGGCGCTGATCACGCTCGGAATCGCGGAGGCTCCCGCGCCCGTTGTCCATCTTCAAGGAGACCCAGGCGTGGAGGTCTGGGTCGATTCCCACACCGCCCTCTACTACTGTCCCGGCGAAGAGCCGTACGGAAAAACTCCTAACGGACGCCTCACCAGCCAGCACGACGCGCAAATGGATCGATTCGAACCCGCCAACCGCAGCGCCTGCGAGTGACTCGTGCAGGGCGGACCGTGCTCCGCCACCTGCCGTTCAAAAAATTAGGCGCAGGCTACGACGGGTAAGCATTACTTAGCATTCAGCGCGAGATCCCAAAGGTAGTCCTCTCCCGTCCCTCGGCTCGAGCCCTAAATCGAAATCCCTATCGTTCAAATCCAAAATTAGGGACGCCACCCGTTCCTGTCTTTTCTTGACAGTCGCTGTCCATGGGGTATTAAATTGTGGCCCATTAAAGCGGGAGCGTGTCCCAGGCAGTGAATATGGACCACGGAGAGGTGCTATGTCGACTACTCGAAACTTTGCTGTGTTATTGCTGCTGTCGTTGTTTTTTGCTTGGTTTGCGTTCGCGCAAGGCGGAGCCACGGGTGCCATTGGTGGCGTAGTCCAGGACCAATCCGGAGCCTCCGTCGCAAACGCCAAGGTGAGCATCACTAGCGAAGCTACGGGTGAAGTACTACGCCAAGTGACGACCAATGCATCCGGGTTGTTCAACGCCACATTGTTGCCGGTAGGCAACTATACGGTGGAAGTGACCGCGGCGGGCTTTCCTGCCACCAAGTTTCCCGGTGTGACCGTGCGAATCACCGAAACGACGCGCATAACTGCGGCTCTGAAACTGGGTGCGGTGAAGGAAATTGTGGAAGTCCAGGCCGAGGCACAGCAAGTCAATACGTCGGATGCCACCACGGGAAATTCCATCGGCTCCGCAACCCTTAACACCCTGCCGCTAGCCACGCGCAATTTCCAACAGTTGCTCGACCTGTCGGCGGGGGCCTCTGCCAATTTGAACAACGCGGCCGCGCTGGGTCGTGGCGATGTGCGAATCGACGTCAACGGTGGGCGAGAAGATAACAACAACTATCTGATCGAGGGAGTTTCGGCTTCCGACTATTCGTTCGGGGAACTCACGTACACGCCCGTCCCCAACCCCGACTCGATTCAGGAATTCAAAGTCGGCACCAGTCTCTATGACGCTACCCAGGGCCGTAACGGCGGCGGCAACATCAACGCCATCCTGAAGAGCGGCACTTCCAGGTTCCACGGAGCTGCCTGGGAGTATTTCCGCAACACCGTGCTGGACGCCAACGACTACTTCATCGGTCCATTCACGCTGCAGCAAAACATCTTCGGCGGCGATTTCGGCGGCCCGGTCGGGAAGACGGCCAAGCTGGGATACTTCTACGTGAACTATCAAGGCACGCGTCAGCGCAGCGGTGATTCGCTGGGAACGTACATTAACACTTCGATTCCCGTGCTGCCGGGTGGCGCGGGTAACCGCACGGCGGCGGCCCTCGCGGCTGCCTTCAGCGGTCCAGCGATTACCGGCTGCCCGGCGGTTACCCTAACCGCTGCCTCCATCGATCCGGTTGCGCTGGCGCTGCTGAATGTTACGGGCAACCAGTTTGGCGGCGGCGGCGGCTACCTCATCCCCACGGTTGCGGGAACTCCGGGAGTCACGCAGATGTACCACGCCGCCGTCGGAACCACTCCCGCATATTGCACTTCGGCGGTGAATTACGGGGCCTTCAAGATTACCGACCCGGGCAAGTACACGGACAATCAGTTCACGGCCAACTGGGATCGTGATTTCAACAATGGCAAGGATCGTCTCTCCTGGCGGTTCTTTTGGTCGGACTCGGAAACCGACGAACCGTTCGGCGCCGATAACCTGCAGGTACAAACGGGCTATCCCGCTTATGCCACGAACCTGAATTTCCCGCTCGACATTCCGCTGCGGGGACGGTTCGGCAGCATCGCGGAGACACACTCTTTCAGCAACACGCTAATCAACGAGTTTCGTTTCGGCGTGAACATTATCAGCGACTCCCTGCAGAACGTTGCTGTACCAGGAACTTCCCCAGCTGACTTGGGCATCAGCGCGGTTGGCGCGCCGGACATGTACAGATTCCAGTTGAACACGTTTCAGATTGGACCTTTCCCCAACCAACTGCAATCGGCATTGTCTGACGCTTACTCCTATATCGATACGGTCAGTTGGTCGAAGGGGCACCACTCGTTCCGTTTCGGAGGTGAAATCGACCGCACTTCGATTCGCCGTAATTTACCCGTGCTGGACAACGGTCTTTTGTATTTCGCGAATGGGAACGCAACGACTTCCAGCATCACGGATTTCCAGAACTTTCTGCAGGGGAATACATTCCTTGGTGAAGCGGGAGGCGGCGTGGCCAATCACGATTACCACATTCCCGCCTATGCGGCTTTTGCCCAGGACGATTACCGGGTCACGTCAACTTTGACTCTGAACCTGGGGCTGCGAGTGGAGTGGGTGGGCGCGGCCTACGACAGCCTCTGCCATTTGGGCAACGCCGTGCTCTCGGATGCCTTTCCCCCGACCAGCAATCCCTTCGTGTTTCCGAGTTGTGCGAAGCAGTATGGCTTTCCCACCGTGAGCGCCGCCGCGACGCTTAACAGTGCCGCGCTGAATAATGAGTATGCCACCGTGCCCGAACCACGCATCGGCTTTGCCTATGACGTGGGCGGCAAGCATGACACCGTGATCCGCGGCGGGTACGGCATCTACAGCGTCCGCGAAGATATCGGCGCCGTGGATAACCTGTCGTTTACGGCTCCGTTTTTTCCCCTGTCGGGTGGCCCAAGCACGCCCGTGGGCAGCGGAGGGTTGGGAATGGGCTGCATGTTCAATGCGGTGCCGACATCAGTGTGTGCGACGGCAGGGACGTTCGCACTCCCGCCCTTGGGTACCCTAAGTGGGCTCTTCGCGCCGCAGCCTTCCGTTTTTCAGGGTTTTGTGGGAGGCAACACTTCAGGGTCTCCGATTTACTCGGGTAACATCGACGGTTTATTTGGCCTTGCCGTTCCTCTGCACTGGCAAGTGCCCACCACGCAGCAATGGAACTTGACGGTGCAACGGCAGTTGGGCGGAAATTGGGTCGCAGAAATCGGATACGTGGGCACCAAAGGCACGCGTCTGCGTTCTACTTTTGATCCTGCCCAGCCGGTTCTGGCCGGTCCGGCTAACCCCCTTACGCTGACCGCGCCGAACGGAACCCCGTACACGATCACTACGAACACCGCCGCCAACGCCCTGGCGCGGTCACCCTATCCCGGCATAAATCCTGCCTTATTAGAAGCGTTCTATCCCAACTCCGATTCCCACTACAACGGTTTGCAGGCGACGGTTTCGCACCACTTCTCGAAGTGACTGTACTTCCAAAGCGCGTACACGTATTCCAAGTCGATCGACGACGTCTCCACCGCCAGCGTGGCCTTCATCACGCGCGTCAACGATCAGAACAGCGGGTCCGCGTCGCGGGGTCTATCGGACTTCAATCATGCTCAACGTTTTGTCACCAGTACCAACTATTCCCTGCCCTTCCTGGCCAATCGCCGCGATGCCATGGGATATGTACTGGGCGGCTGGGAGGTCAACAGTGTGATCGTCGCGCAATCGGGTTCACCAATTACGATTTTCGATTCGAATGGCGCGTCGGCTTATACGCTGGCCAGTTCCCCTGTCGCTACAGCCAATTTCGCTCCCGGCTTCAATTGCGGCAACGCCTTGCAGACGGGTAGCACCGCCACCAAAGTCGCAAACTGGGTTAATCCCAATGCGTATCTATCGGCACCGGTGGTTCCGAATTCCCCGACCGGCGCCACCGGGTACGGCGATTCGCCGCGCAATTGCATCATTGGCCCGAAGCAGGTGAACACCGACTTCGCGCTCGGCAAGAATTTTAAGCTCGGCGAATGGGGGAACCTGCATTTCCGCACCGAGTTCTTCAATCTGTTCAACCATCCGTCATTCCAAAACCCATTGGGAACTGGAACTGCGAACATTGCCGACGGCGCTTCGGTCGGCCAGATCACCCAAACCAACGGTACTCCGCGGCTGGTTCAGTTTTCGTTGAAGTATTCGTTCTGATGTGAGTGTGCTCGCGTGGGGACGGCTGCCTCGGCCGTCCCAGCCGAGCGCAGCGGGGCCCCCGGCAAGCCCGGTGTTGGCTTGACGGGGTGGAGCAGCTCGGCGAAGCCCGAGTCGCCGATCTGGATTCGCTGGCTGAGAAAGAGGCAGACTGTATGCAGCTGAAAAGCGGCCTCTTGCCGCTGCTGGGAGTAGTGCTGGCCGCGTCCGCCCTTCACGGGCAGAATGCCCCGACCGGCAACGTCGTCCACTACACCACCACCATCGACAACGTGAAGTATCTGTTCGCCACCGCCGAGCCCGTGGCGCGCTTGAAGTCGGGCGACATCCTCGATACCAACACGCTCGACTGCTTCGGGAACGCCCTCAAGAAGCCAGGGGACACGCTCAGTATGTCCAAGGGCGACAATCCGCTGGCCGGGCCATTTTTCGTGGAGGGGGCCGAGCCCGGCGACACCCTCGCCGTCAAGATTCTCGATCTCCAGGTCGATGGCGACACGGGCGTGGGCGCGTTCGCTCCCGGATTCGGCGCCCTCAACGAAACCAACTACACGCCCATGCTGCATCCGCCGCTGCCCGAGCGCGTCTGGTTCTATCACATCGATCACGCCGCGAACACGGCACTATTCAAGGCGCTCGATTCCGATTTCACGGTGAAGATTCCCATGCATCCTTTCTTTGGCTGCATCGGAGTGGCGCCGGCCAATGGCGAGGCGCGCAGTTCTGTGGTGCCAGCGGAATTTGGCGGCAACATGGATTCGCCTGAAGCCAGCGTGGGCAACACCGTGTATTTTCCGGTGAATGTGAAAGGAGGGCTGTTCTACATCGGCGACGGCCACGCCGCCATGGGCGACGGAGAAGTCGCCGGCACCGCCATCGAGGTTCCGCTGAAGGCGCGGGTGCAATTGAGCGTGATCAAAGGCCGCACCATCGCCTGGCCGCAGTTCGAGAACAATGACGCCATCATGACAGTGGGCGCTTACCGCCCTCTGGATGATGCGCTGCGCATCGCCTTCACCGAGCTTGTGCACTGGATCCACAAGGACTACGGTTTATCGGAACTCGATGCTTATGAGCTGCTATCGAAAGTGGCTCGGATCCACCTCAACGAGATGGTGGATCCGAACTACGTTGTGGTCGCCTCGATAGAAAAGAAATACCTGCCCGCGAAAAAGAAGTAGGTTTTCAAGAGCGAAACTCAGGCCTGATATATCTGCTCGTGCTGACGCGCTTCATACCACAGCGCCAGCTCGACGCGGTTCCACAATCCCAGCTTGTCGTAGATCAAGCGCAGGTAATTTTTCACCACGTGCTCGGTGGTCCCAAGCGAGTCGGCGATCTCCCGGTTCTTGCAGCCTTCGGCTACGCGTTGAATGATGATTTGCTCGCGGTCGTTGGGCTGGGGCCCGCGGCTGTTTGCTGTCTCTCCAACCATAATTGCCTCCGATAAAGTAAAGTCGCGAGCTTAACCCGCTTGATGCCGCCCTTGATTCCGAACCGCAGAAACAAGCGGTTGAAATGCGTTTTCACCGTGCGCTCGGCGATGTTGAGATCGCGAGCGCTTTCCGCGTTGTCACATCCCTGGAGTAGCAGCTAAATGATCTGCCGGTCCCGTGGCCCCACCTGATTGAAAGTCTCTTCCATAAATATT
>Ga0181523_10003675_pt1 | contig 13854 bp, 10 predicted proteins | sample PEATcosm2014_Bin_43_FD_119752 | JGI IMG/M metagenome (GOLD analysis project Ga0181523, IMG submission 119752) | Peatland microbial communities from MTU Mesocosm Facility, Houghton, MI, USA - PEATcosm2014_Bin05_30_metaG | ecosystem: Environmental > Terrestrial > Soil > Wetlands > Peat | place... | reverse complement strand
GGATCTACGATTCTTGAGCTAGGTGGACGAGACCGAGAAGCAGTTGTTTATGAACTCCTGCGGCGATCCTCCGTCCGAAGAGATCTCCCAGCCCCACTGCACCTGATCAAGGGTCCAAGTGTCGTCGAATATCCCGTATTGGGTGGTGTTGTTGGCGATGAGCCAGTCCAGCATGGCCTTGATATCCACAGTGCCCGACGTGACGTTGGTGTTGCTGACGAACGAAATCGTGGCATTGCTCCCGTTGCTGCCATAGTGGACGGTCCAGGTATAGTCGCCGATTGTGGGCTTCGTCGTTGCTACAATGGACGAGATCGGCCCCGCCTTGTACGTGTACATCCAAATCATGATCTCGATGCGCGTGTTCCCGCCGCCGGGGGTCCTGACCCATATGTCGTAGGCGGCTTCCCAGACTCCAACATTGCCGGGCACGGTAATGTCGAAACTGCTGGTGTACGTGTTGATGGAACTGAGGAGCTTCCTGGGTGAATACCCGATGTTGGGATAGGACTTGACACCGCCGGTATTGGGCTGATTGCTGGCAAAACCCCACAAGGTCGTGTTGGTGGCCCACACGCACTCGGGGCCCGGGTTCGATCCCCAGACGTTGTTGGCGACGCTGAAGCCGCTGGTGCTGTACCCTTGCCCCTCATTGACGCAGCTACAGAAGGCCGAGGTGACGCCCCCAGGCACGGCCGCTGGGCAGGTGGTGGCGATGGCGCTGGTGTCGTAGGTCATAGGAGTCGCGCCGCACGGGGATGATGTGGTCCCCGCAGTGCTGGTCGCCCCGCCCGTGGCCGCCCCGCCCGTGCTGGTCGCGCCGCCGCCGCCGCGACCCCCGGTTGCCGAATTGCCGCCGGTGATGGTTGCGCCGCCGCCGCGAGAGGCACCCCCGGTCGCCGAATTGCCACCGGTGATGGACGCGCCGCCGGTGGCTCCGGTTCCACTGGTGACGGTGTTTCCGCCTGCCCTGGTGGTGCCACCCGTGCTGGTCACACCGCCGGCCGAGTTGAGACCGCCCGAGGCGCCTCCGCCTGTCGGCGTCACGCCGCCTGTGTTCGTGTTCCCTCCCATGGGCGAGGCGCCGCCAGCGGAAAGCCCGCCGCTGCTGGTCGTCGCGCCGCCGCCAGGCGTAGTTGCCGTTGTGACCCCACCGGATGCACCGGTGCTGGCGGTCCCACCCGGGCTGCTGGATCCGCCCATAGCTGTTGCGCCCCCAGCACTCGTCGCACCGGCGACGGGCGTCTGTCCGCCCGTTGCACCGGTGTCGCCGCCTGCCACGCTGCTGGAGTTCCCCCCGCTGCCACCCGAAACCGCCGGTGCACTCGAAGAAGAGCACCCAGCCAGAAGTGCAACGACCAAGACCGAACCGAGCCAGCGCAGATCCAGCTCGCTCTGCAAACAACTTCGTAGCCGTCGTGAGGTCAGATATCGTTCCATGGTGACTCCTCTCAGGCCAAAGCCGGGATACAGGCTGCGCCTTCGCGCCACCTACATATATGTACAGGCAAAGCCTAAAGCTTCACTCTCACAGTAGCAGGATTGGCTTCCTCTGGCTCATTCCCCACAGCGTCCAGAAACGCATGGCGAAATAGCGGTGCCCCTGCTCGTGCCGCACGCTGTCCTATCAAGAATGGGGTCGGGCTCGCCCGGCGACCCGTCATGTTCGCGACGATCCCACATAGTTGGTCGGCTGTCAGTGTGGGTCTCCGAAATCCGCTCGGTGGACCGATTGGACCCGCGAGCGTCGCCATGCCCGGCATGGCCGCCAGGTGAACAGACTGAGGATCAGCCGCGCCGGGGATACAGTAGAGTGTCCCACGCGCTGACATGAAATCGGACACTGCACCGCCGCTCTCTCCGCTGGGCTCGGCCCGCCCGCGCATCGAGTCCGCCGTTCCCTATCCGCCCGGCCTGATCTCGCAACTGCGCGACGCCGATCTGGGCGAGGAAGAGGCGTTCTTGGCCTGGCAGATAGGCCAGCTTGCCAGCGGGATTGACGAGGCCACGCGCCGCGATCTGGTCATCCTGGTTGCGCGATCGCTCATCAGCGGCAGTCAGGGCAGCACGCGCATGCGGCTGGCAGCGGCCGAGGCCCCGCTTGTGCGCAAGGTGCCCGCGCTGGTCGGGGTGCTGGGCGAGCGCAAGCCGCTCATCGTCGAGGGCGAGTTTCTCTATCACCAGCGGATCCTGGTTTGCGAGATGCGCCTGGCGGCGGCGATCAAGGCGCGGGCAGCCCAGCCTGGCGCAGATGCGCAAGCCGTCACAGCAGCCGTTGCCGATGTCGCGGCCGAAAGCCGGCCGCCATTGAGCGACGAGCAACAAGCCGCGGTGACGGCTGCGCTAGGCCGCCGCCTGGCGGTGGTGAGCGGTGGCCCGGGCACGGGCAAGACCACCATCGCGCTCGCGCTTGCCCGCGGGCTCGTGCGCCTGGGCGTGCCCGCGTCCGAGCTGGCGCTGGCCGCGCCCACGGGCAAGGCGGCTAATCGCCTGCAGGAGTCCTTTCACGCCGGGCTGGCCGCACTGCCTGCACCGTCTGCGGCGGATCGAGCCCTGCAGTCCGCCTGCCCGCCGGCGCAGACCCTGCACCGCCTGCTCGGCTACTCGCCCACCACCGGCCGCTTCCGGCATCACCAGAACTACCGTCTGTCCGCACGGGCGGTGATCGTCGACGAGGGATCGATGGTCGATCTCGCGCTCATGGATCGCTTGCTGCGTGCGCTGCGCGACGATGCCGTGTTGCTGCTCCTGGGCGATGCGGATCAGTTGCCTTCGGTCGACGCCGGAGCCGTGTTCCGCGACCTCTCCAGTCTGGCTGTGCGCCTGGGCAGGAGCTTCCGCACTGACCAGGCCCAGGCTGCTGGCCGTCGCATCAGCGAGTGCGCGGCGGCCGTGCGTGCCGGGGATGGCGGCCGGCTTGTCGCCTTGCTCACGCCGCGGCCCACGACTGCGGAACTGGTCTTCGACGGCGCCGAGCTCGTGCCGGGTAAAGAGCGCGAGGCCGTGCTCGAACGCTGGCACCACGACCGGATCGCGGCCCTGCCCGAGTGGAACCAGTTCATCGCGCACGAGTATGTTCTTGGGCCTGAGGGATTCTCGCCCGAAGACGATGACCGCCTGACTCGCCTGCACGCGCGCTTTGCGCGCCAGCGCGTGCTGTGCGTGACGCGCGAGCGACCCACCGGCGCCAACCCGGTCAATGCCTTCTTGCACAGCCTGTGTGCCGGCCCGGGCGACGAGCTTGTGCCGGGCGAGCCGGTGCTGGTTTTGCACAACGACTATGAGCGCGGCCTGTGGAACGGTGACCAGGGACTCATTCTGTCCGTCGCGCAGCCCGGCCATGCGGCCCGACCGATGGCCGTGTTTCGCCTGTCCACGCCGGGAACCTCGGCCCCGCGCTGGCTGGCCGTCTCGCCCGGCACGTTGGCCGAGGGGCTGTCTTTGGCCTACGCCCTGACCGTGCACAAGGCGCAGGGCTCCGAGCACGACCATGTCTTGCTGCTCTTACCCGACGCGCCTCTGCCCTTGCTCACTCGCGAACTGCTGTACACCGCGCTGACCCGCGCGAGGCACTCGGTCGTGATCTGCGGCAACGCCGACGTCCTGACGGCTGGCGTGGCCACCAGTTTGACCCGCTCCTCGGGCCTGGCCGACAAGCTGGCATAACTATTGTCGCGACCCTTTCGGATGCGTGTCAGAACCAGACACGGTGCTCCGGGCGCCTGGACGGCCGCGTGCTAGCCTTGTTGGGTAAACGCGAGCTACGTCGATAGACACTCAACGAGGCTACCGTCGGTGGCGAAGTCAGAAACTGAAGATGCGCCCGTGACACCGATTCCGGCGGTGTCGCACGAGCGCGCCAGCCCCGCCAGGCTGGAGGCGGAGGTGCGGATCGTCAGCCAGAGCCCCATCGTGAGCGCGCTGCTGGAGGCCGCGGACGCGGGGCTGCTGGTGCTCAACCACGAACGGCAGATCCTGGCCGCCAACCGCGCGCCCTTGCTGGAGAGCCTGCGGCACAAACGGCGCAGCATCGGCTTGCGGCCCGGCGAGTTCTTCGCGTGTCCCCGCGCCGCTGAGCAGCCGCAGGGTTGTGGTGCTGGCGAGCACTGCCTGGCGTGCGGAACCTTCCAGGCGGTCACCCAGTCGCAGGCCGGCCGGATCACCGTCGAGCAGGAGTGCCTACTGACCTCGGGTGACGGCGCGGACGCCACGCCGCTGGAATTGAACGTGCGCGCCACTCAGGTGGACATCGGCGGCAAGGACTACACTGTGGTGTCCCTGCGCGACATCAGTCATGAAAAACGCCGTCAGGCGCTGGAGCGGATTTTCTTCCACGACGTCCTCAACACGCTGTCGGCACTGTCCAACTGGACCCACCTGCTCAACAACTCCGATGGCGAGCGGCAAGACCGCGCACGCGAGCGTGTCAGCCGCTTGGTGGGCCAGCTTGAACGGGAGATCCAGCTCCAGCGCACGCTGCTGGAGGCCGAACAGGGCACACTGCGGCCCCAGCGCGTCGCGGTCGCGCCGGCGGCGCTGCTCGCCGATCTGCGCGGCACGTTCGCGGACACGCAGGCCGCCCGGCAGCGCAGCCTGACAGTGGAAGATCGCTGCCCCAGCGTGGAACTCGTCACCGATCCCGTGCTGCTCGGCCGGGTGTTGACCAACATGGTGAAGAATGCGTTCGAGGCCACGCCAGTCGGCGGCCAGGTTCGTCTGTGGTGCGAGCGCCAGACCGCTCCGAGTGCCGCCAGCGAGCTGGCGCCGCGCGACCTGATTGCGTTCCACGTGCACAACCCGGGTGAGATCCCGCCGGCGGTTGCAGCGCGCATCTTCCGGCGCTCGTTCACCACCAAGACCGGCACGGGACACGGACTGGGCACCTATGGCATGCGATTGCTGGGCGAGCGCTACCTGGGGGGCCGGGTCAGCTTCACCACTAGCGCCGCAGAGGGCACAGTGTTTTCGATCCGTCTGCCGCTGCCCGCGGCGGTCGCCGCGGGGATTTGATCTTCGCCGCTAGCCTGCGGGGGAGCCGCCGCGCCGGCCGCTCGATTCTACACCATGCCCACACGGGGCGACCGCAGGTCGCGCCCACACACGCCGGTCGATGCGCGCGGGGTTGTCAGGGCCACGGTCACAGCTTCTGGCACCGCCACCGCCCCTGTCCCCGTTCGCGGCTCTGCCACGGCCACGGCCACGTCCACGACCTTCTGCGACTACCTGGGGATTCCCTTCTTCAATTGGACATTGTCCGTCGATGACCGTAGTTTTGCCTCCATGAGCGGCTCTGAAAACAATCCAGCCCCAGCCACGAACTTCCTGGAAGAGATCGTCAACGACGATCTCGCGCAGGGGAAGAACCAGGGGCGCGTACACACCCGGTTTCCGCCCGAGCCCAATGGCTACCTGCACATCGGCCACGCCAAGTCCATCTGCCTCAACTTCGGCCTGGCGGCGAAGTACGCCGGCAAGTGCAACCTGCGCTACGACGACACCAACCCCAGCACCGAGGACGTGGAGTACGTGGAGTCCATCGAAGAGGACGTGGCCTGGCTAGGCTTCCGCTGGAACGGCCAGCCGCTCTATGCCTCGGACTACTTCGACGAGATCTATCGGCTGACCGAGATCCTGATCGAGAACGACAAGGCCTACGTCGACGACCTGTCGGCCGAGCAGATCAGCGAGTACCGCGGCAACTTCTACAAGCCGGGCCAGGACAGTCCCTTTCGCAACCGCCCGGTGGCCGAGAATCTGGATCTTTTTCGTCGCATGCGGGCGGGCGAATTTGCCGACGGCTCGCGTGTGCTGCGCGCCAAGATCGACATGCGCCACCCCAACCTCAACATGCGCGACCCGCCGCTCTACCGCATCAAGAAGGCGCCCCACCACCGCACCGGCGACAAGTGGTGCATCTACCCGATGTACGACTATGCCCATCCCATCTCCGACGCACTGGAAGGGATCACGCATTCCATCTGCACTCTGGAATTCGAGGACCACCGCCCACTGTACGACTGGACCATCGAGAACCTGCCGCTCACTTACCGGCCGCGCCAGATCGAGTTCGCGCGACTGAACCTGACCTACACCTTGATGAGCAAGCGCAAGCTGCTTCAGCTCGTCGAGGAGAAGCTGGTTTCAGGCTGGAACGATCCGCGCATGCCGAGCCTGAGCGGCCTGCGCCGGCGCGGCTACACGCCCGAGGCCATCCGCGCCTTTGCCGAACGCATCGGCGTGGCCAAGAACGACAGCATCGTGGACGTGGGCCTGCTGGAATTCGCCATTCGCGAGGATCTGGAAAAGCGCGCGCCACGGGCCATGGCGGTGCTGCGACCGCTCAAGATCGTCATCGACAACTTCCCCGAGGGCCAGGTGGAGTGGTTCGAGGCGGCCAACCATCCCGACAATCCTGCGATGGGCACGCGCAAGATTCCCTTCACCAGGGTCGTGTACATCGAGCGCGACGACTTCTGCGAGGTGCCGCCCAAGAAGTGGTTCCGGCTTTCGCCGGGCGCGGAGATTCGTCTGCGCTGGGCCTGCCTGATCAGATGCGTGAGCGTGGTCAAGAACGCGGCGGGTGAAATTGAGGAACTGCACTGCACCTGGGATCCTGCCTCGCGCGGAGGCGACGCGCCCGACGGCCGGCGGGTCAAGGGCACCTCGCACTGGATTTCTGCCGCGCACGCCAAGCCGGCGACGGTGCGCCTGTATGACCGCCTGTTCACCAAGGCAAATCCTGGCGAAGGCGGCGCGGATTTCCGCACCTGCCTCAATCCCAATTCATTGCAGGTGGTGTCCGACGCGCAAATCGAGCCGGCCCTCGCCGAGGCCGCGCCCGGCAGCCGCTTCCAGTTCGAGCGATTGGGCTATTTCTGTGTGGACACGCTGGACTCCAAGCCCGGCCAGCCGGTATTCAACCGCACCGTGGCCTTGCGCGATTCGTGGGCCAAGCTGGCGGAGACCACGAAGTAGACAGCGGCCGATAGCTGGCACCGCAAATGTGCATAGTTTCGCCATGATCGCGGCTACGGAGGCGAGAGAGGGAAGGATTCGGCTGAAGGACGGCCGCACGATCACGTTTGCCCAATATGGGACTGACGGCGGCACACCGGTCGTGTTTTGCCAGGGTACCCCGAGCAGCCGCCTCATGCATCCCCCGAGGCCATCCCGTGCCGGTTCGGATCTGGCAGGGCGAGCTGGACAACAGTACGCCTCTGGGAATGGCGAAGGGAATGGCCGAACGTATTCCCTCATCCACCCTCAGCGTCCTACCGGGACAAGGACACATGTTCATTTACGGTCCACTCTGGCGCTCAATTCTCGGCGACCTTCTCGGAACTCGAAGCCGTCATCCGCCCACTCTCTCTTCCGCAGCCCCTGAACCCGCAAAATAGGGGACAGACTCGCCCTGCTCTCATTTGTCGATTCTGCGCGCGTCCGCCTTCCTTCGCCTCGGAAACCACCCACCGACAACCAACCCCACCATCACTGCCAGCGACAGGAGTGTCACCAGCGCCCCCACCCGCAATCCGGGTGTTCTGAACTCCATTGCAATCCTGTGGGTGCCGGGAGCCACGGCCACCGCACGCATGATGAGATTCGCTCTGAGGATCGGCACACTCTGGCCGTCCAGGGTGGCGTGCCATCCCTTCTCATATTGTTCCACGAACACTGCCAGCGCCGGCCGCTCAACCTGGCAAGTCGCCTGCAGGCGTTTGCTGGAATAGGAATCGAGGGCGCAGGTGCCCGGTGGCGGATCAGCCGGACCAAGAAGGGCCTGGACACCGGAAGCAGGGGCGAGCCAGACCGTGCGGCCGGCCACTACGTCTGGATCGAGGATCCGACGGAGCGCGGCTGCGTCGTCCGCCACCTGGGCCTGTCCGACCAGAAACACCTGCGGCAGTGCGCCGGGGACGCGGTACAGCCGCGTGCCCGGCAAGGGATCGAGCATAGGCTTGATGCCCGTGCGCTTCTCGGGATCCCGCGGATCCTCGACCGGCAACAGGGCATAGCGCGCCCCGAGCAAACGCAACACCGATTGTCCTTCGGCCAACCCGGATTTCCAGATGTGATCGAACGCCACCGGAATGGCGGCATCGTAGCCGGGCAAAGTGGCAATGCCCCAATTGTTGGCAGTATTGGTAATCAAGGTTTGCAATAGCCGCAACTCGCCCAATTCGGGCGGAGGTGGCGGCACGAACTGGCCCACGTAGCGCAATGCATTGTCGGCGCGATAGAGACGCGGCGGCTCGCCGTGGCCAGGGCTGTCCGCCAACACTGCCCGCGCCGCCGGCGGAATCGCGCCGGCCAGCATGCGCGGACTGTAGCTCAACAGCGGCAGGGTGGCGACGGCCAGGTCCGCGGTCACGCTGACCGCGAGCAGCCAGGCCGCGAGGCGCGGGCGACGTCCGGCCAGCAACTGGATCGCCAGCACGCACCCCACACCGGCTGCTCCGTGCAAAGCGCCCGCGGTCACGTGACGGGCCCAGCCAGCGGGCAACATGAAGTGCGCTCCAGCGGCCGACCCAAGCCCCAGCCCCAGCAGAATGGCGTTCCGTCTCCACGGCTGGCGCTGACTGGAAAGAATGCGCTCCGCACCCAGGGCGGCCAGCAGCACCGTCCAGCCGACGAACAGCACGGTGTACTTCTCGGGGAACCGCATGTACGCCATGGGCGGAACCAGGTGCCGGAACCACCCATGCACGGGCAGGTACTTGCCAAACGCGAGCAGCAAGACAAAACCAGCACAGCCAGCCAGGGCGGAAGCCAGCGCGCGCCGCCGCCCGAAGGCCGCTAGTGCCAGCCCAACCACGCTCGCACCTAGGTACATGCTGAACGAAAGCGGCAAGTGCCCGAGGCGCGCGTCACCGATCCAGCGCCGGGTAGGGGCGAAGTCCTCGGAGTTCCCCATCGAACCGGGCGCCACGAACTCGAACAGGCGCAGCGGGTGCAGCGACCAGCCCTCGGCGTCGGCCTTGCGCAACGGTTCCGCCCGCTCGCTGCTGGTCATTAGCGCGCGCACCGGGACCAGAACCACCGCGCTCACACCAGCACCCAGCGCGAGCGTCAGTGCAAAAGCACCCAGCCGGCGGCGTGGAAAGTGGGCCGCTGCAGATTGGCCACGCTCGACCATCCCCACCACCGCCACCGTGGCCAGGGCGAAGCCCACGCCCATCAGGGCCACGAACAGCTCGCCCAGCAGCAGGGCGCACGCGGTGGGCACGGCGGCCTTCACCACGCCCACGAGCCAGCCGCGATCGTTGCGGCGCAGGCTGTCGAGCAAGGCCAGATGCCCGACGGCAATCCAGGGTAGCCAGGAGCCCCCCAGCATGCGCAGCCCCGACGCCCACTGTGCCGTGGTGTAGCCGGAAAGCCCCCAGGCCAGGGCGGCGATCGCGGCGGCCACGGGCGAAGCCTTGAATCGCCTGGCCAGCAGGAGCATACCGGCGCTGCCCCACAGAAGATGGAGCAGATCCTGCCAGCTGACCATGCTGCCGACCCACCCGTCGGGGACGAGCAGATAGAACCAGTTGGGTGGGTAAAAGACGCCGTACTGCGGATTGCCGAAGACAGCGAAGCCGAGCGCCTGGAGCGGATTCCACTCTGGCAACTCGCCGCGCAGGAACGAGTCGCGCAGGAGCCAGCGCAGGGGAAACAGATAGTGGGCCACGTCGCGCTGGAATACGATCTGCCCCAGAAACAGCGGCGTGTGCAGCACGCAGAGAACCAGCTCGACGGCGAGCAAGGCGCGCCAGGCTTGCCCGCTGGCCCGACCTGCTTCCATACTACGCGGATCCGTAGTGTTCATGCTGCGGCCTGCTCGTCGGAGAACGTCACGACCGCCTCCGACCCGGACGCCGCACCAGCGCCAGCGCGAGGAGCGCGAGCGCCGACAGCAGCGTGACCGATGCGCCGGCCCGCAAGCCGGCCGGTGAATACGCGAGCACAATGGTGTGACTGCCCGGCTCGACGGCAATCGCCCGCATGTTCAGGTTGGCGCGCAGCACCGGCACTGGCCGGCCGTCCACCGTCGCGCTCCACCCCTGGTCGTACTGCTCGTTGAAGACGGCCAGCGCGGGCTGCCCAGCAGCACAGTCGGCCTCCAGGCGTAGATTGCCAAACGACTCCAGCCGGCAGGTGCCGGCCCGGCCCGCCGGCACCAGCAACGGATGGGCCTCCGTGCTGGGCGCCAACCACACGCTCTCGCCCGCGACGACTGACGGCTCGTACAAACGGGACAGCGCGATCGAGTCGGGCACGACCTCGGCGTGGGCAGCCAGAAACACGCGCGGCAGGCTGTCCGTCACGCGATAAAGCCGCGCGCCCGGCAAGGGATCAGAAAGCGACTGTATGCCAGTGCGCGCGGGGATCGGCCCGTGCGGATCGCGCACTGGCAGCTGCACGTAGTCGACCCCAAAGAGCCGCAGGGCCGCCAAACGATCGACCTGGCCCGCTGCCCACGCGCGTTGCAGACGACTGGGAATGGCCGCGTCGTAGCCCGGCACCATGGCGATGCCCCATGCGTTGGCCGTGTTGGTGACCAGCGTCTGCAGCAGTCGGGCCTCGCCTTGCGCGTGGTTCGATGCCTGGGTCCACGCCATCACCGTGCCGGTCACCGCCTCCGAGCGGAACAGCCGGGGCGGCTCGGCATGACCAGCATGATCGGCCAGAACCGTCTGCGCTGCCCGTGGCTTGGCAGCAGCCAGCTCGCGCGGCACAAAACCCAGCAAGGGCCAGCAAGCTGCCGCCAGGTCCAGCGCCACCGTCATTACGAGCAACCCGGGCGCCAGACGCGACCCCCGCGCGGCGAGAACCTGGACCCCTAGCACCGCGAGCACGGCAACGGCCCCGTGGCGCAGCCCATGCACCATGTACCCGGACCAGGGAAACGGAAAAACGAAGGGCGACGCGATCCCGAACCCGACGATCAATGCGAGGAGGATCGCAGTCCGGCGCCAGGGTTGCTCCCGTCCAGACAGGATCCGACGGCTGCCTTCACTGGCCAGAAGCGCAAGCCCGAGCACGGCAAGGATCGTGTATTTCTCCGGCGCGCGCATGAAGGAAAACGGGAACAGCACGCGCCGGAGAACGGCGTGCACAGGCAAGTGCTTGCCCAAGGCGACGAGCAAGGCAAAGCCGCTCAGCCCAGCTAGGGCAAGCACAAAGGGGCGTTTGCGGCGGAAAGCAGCCAGCGCCAAGGCCAGCACGCTGGCGCCCATGTACACGCTGTATGAAAGCGGCAAGCCGTCTGTTCTCGCCTCGCCCACCCAGCGGCTGGCCGGATATTCGCCGTAGGCATCGCCCATGGAGCCCGGCGCGACGAACTCAATGAAACGCAGCGGGTGCAACGAGTGCACCTCGGACTCCGCACGCGAAAGCGGCGCTGCCCGATCGCTGCCTGACATGTGCGCGCGCGCCGGAACCAGCACCACCGCCCCCACGCCGCCAGCGAGCAGCAGGGCCAGCGCGACCGCAGCAGCCCAGCGACGGGAAAAGCGGGGCAAGGCAGGGTCGGCATGCCGTTCGAGAATCTGCGCGGAGGCCAGCAACGCCAGGGCGAAGCCCACGCCCATCATGGCCAGGAACAACTCGCCCATCAGAAGGGCCAATGCCGTGGGCAGGGCGGCCTTGACCACGCCCAGGCGCCAGCGACGGGCCCCGGCGCGCAAACTGTCGAGCAACGCCAGTTGCCCCACCGCTGCCCAGGGAATCCACGCGGCCGCGTGCAGGCGCAGGCCCGCTGTCCACTGCGAGGTCAGGTAGCCCGACAAAGCCCAGGCGAGCGCCGCTATGATCGCCGACACCGACGGTGCGCGGAACCGCCGCGCTAGCCAGAACACGCCCGCGCTGCCCCACAGCAGGTGCGCGAAGTCCTGCCAGGTGAGCATGGCGCCGACCCAATTGCGGCCAACCAGCAGGAACAGCCAGTTGGGAGGATAGAACACGCCGTACAGCGGATTGGACAGGACGGGAAGACCCAGCCCCTGCAGCGGATTCCAGGCCGGCAACTCTCCACGCAGCAGGGAATCGCGCACGAAGATCCGGGCCGGGAAGATCCAGTGCGCGATGTCGCGAAAGAAAACGATCCGTCCGAAAAAGATCGGCACGTACACCACGGCCAGCGCCAGCGCGACCCAGAGAAAGGCGCGCCACGCGGAGTGCGAAGCCTTGCCTGGTTGGTCGGATGATGGATCCGCGTTCACGATGATCTCGCCAGCGCCATCATACCGCCGAGGCGGCGACCACGGTCGCTGATCTCCCCGCCCTGCTTCGCCGACTGTGCCAGAAGTGGTACTATTCCTGCGTGACCGTAGAGGAGCTGACAGGCCGTCTGATCGCTGCGCTGCAAGGACGGCCCGAGGTGCGCTTGGCATTTCTCTTTGGCTCGGCGGTCACCCGGGGTCCGGATCTCGCCCGCGACGTCGACGTGGCAGTCGCGTTCGCGCAGCCCCTGTCGCTGCTGCAGCAGTGCGCGCTGTGCGCCCAGCTCGAACAAATCGTGGGGCGCGAGATCGATCTGGTCGACCTCGACGGCGCTTCCACCCTGTTGCGCTGGGAGGTGGTCCGCAACGGCATCGCGCTGGCGGCAAAAGACAGGCGTGACCTCGTCGATTTCCGCGCCCGCGTGCCGCTCGAGTACTTCGATCTTCAGCCGTACCTCGAACGCGAGGCCGACGGGCTTCGCCGTGCTCTGGAGAAATCCCGATGGTCCGCGTCGACCTCGTGAGGGACAAGATTGGGCGCCTGCGCGACACAGCGGCGTGGCTGCGCGCGTGTCTTCCCGAGCAAGCTTCCGCGATGGCTGCCAGCCGCGATGTGCGCGATCTGGTGTCGTTCCGCGTGTACCTGGTCATGCAGGAAGCCATCGACCTGTGCTCGCACGTCATTGCCGACCAGGGTTGGGGGCCGGTCCCCAGCCTGCGAGACCATTTCGGCCTGCTGGCCGAGAAGGGCGTGCTGTCTTCCGACCTGGCCGGTCGTCTTTCCGCGGGAGTGAAGTTGCGAAACCTGGTCGGCCACGGCTACGCCGAGGTGGACCCCACCAAGATGCAGGCGGCCGCGAGCGAGCTCGCGGGGCTGGTCGACCCGTTCTGCAACGCCATCCTCGCCTTCGCCGAGAGTCACCCGTCCTGATCTGAACGGCGCCGACGGAGGGTCCGCCTGGCCCTATTCGCCCGAGGTCCTCGACGGTGCTGCCGCTCATAGAACAACGTGCCTGCTTCGTAGTCCGCGACATTCCCCGGTTCGATGTCAACCCGCTTCTTTCGTTCGTTGAAGTGGAGGCTCGGCCCCGCGGCGCGTATCAACAGGGTCTCGACCTCACGCTCGTGGATCTCTTCATCCATGACGTAAAACGAAAAATAGAGGAGTTCACGTTGGTGCTTTTTCCAGTGGCTATTGAGGCGCCCGAAAATGTCGCCCCGTCCGATGTAGCGGGGCGTGCCCATCGAATCGTGCGCGACCTAGACGCCACTTACGCCCACGACCCTATACTTGAGGTCTGCCGCCACTTTTTCTAGCGCTTCAAACGGGATCTTTTCGGCGACAACCCTGAAGAGGCTCTTAGTTCTTCCGGGATTGCCAGGCTTGCGGTGCAGATCTCCTTGGACGACATTCCGCTTTCCGTCGGTCCAGACGGTCAACGACACCTTCTTGTTGGCCGATTTCTTGCGGATTATCATCTGCAAAGCTCCTCTTGCGCCTCGGCTAGCGTGACTTCGTCATCGGCAGCAGCATCCCGCCGCTCACCAGTTTTCGCAAGCGACTCAGAAGACCGCGCCGCCCGCTCTTGTCGCAGCCAACGTTCCGCAGGCGGCGCCGATTTCGCGGCCGCCAGCGTAACGGCGAGAT
>Ga0181523_10003674_pt1 | contig 13855 bp, 11 predicted proteins | sample PEATcosm2014_Bin_43_FD_119752 | JGI IMG/M metagenome (GOLD analysis project Ga0181523, IMG submission 119752) | Peatland microbial communities from MTU Mesocosm Facility, Houghton, MI, USA - PEATcosm2014_Bin05_30_metaG | ecosystem: Environmental > Terrestrial > Soil > Wetlands > Peat | place... | reverse complement strand
TGGAAGGTTACCCACGTAAAGCTTCTTCACCTGCGAACTCCTTCTGCCCGGAACCTAAAACAACGAGTTGCGGAGCGCACTGAAGATACCTTTTCCGCCAATGGGCAAACCGGAAGGCGTGCCACGGAGTGCGGAGGGGTCGTTCAGTGGTCCCGTGCATGGTCTCGAAAATTGACTGGTTTTGCAACCAATTATTCTGGAAAGAGGCGGCCAGGCGGTACCAGTCCTGGTTCCGGGTGGGACCGACAAATATCTTCCCGCGACCCTTCCCATGGGGTCCATTTTGAACTGCCGGAAAACTGATTTTCGTCGTGCCGCCTGGCAATTAGGTGCGGTACGACGCGTTGATGCGCACGTACTCGGCCGTGAAATCGCAAGTCCAGTAACGGGCCGTCTCGCGGCCTGCATGCAAGTCCACCAGGATGTGCACATTTTTTTCAAGCAGGCGGTTGCTGGCGGCACGCTCGTTGAACTCCAGCGGCTGGCCCCGGCGAAGGACCGGAATGCCCGCCATCTGAATATCCACGAGGGCAGGATCGAATTTAACTCCTGCGCGTCCGGCGGCCGCGAAAATGCGGCCCCAGTTCGGATCGCCTCCGGCAAAGGCGGTTTTGACCAGGGCAGAAGTTGCGATGGTCTGTCCGATGCGGCGGGCGGCAATCTCTGTTTTGGCGTGCCGCACCTCGATTTCAATCACCCGCTGGGCACCCTCGCCATCGGCCACGATCTGCAGAGCCAATGAGGAACAGACCTCCTCCAGAGCTTTGGAAAAGGCTCGGTACGCGGACGAGCGGCGCTTGACCGGCGGAGCTCCGGCCGCGCCATTGGCCAGGACCAGGAGCGTGTCATTTGTGGAGGTGTCGCCATCGACGCTGATGGAGTTAAACGTACGGGTGGTCACATCGCGAAGCGTTTTCTGAAGGAGAGACGGCGAAATGTCTGCATCCGTGGCGACGAACGCCAGCGTCGTGGCCATGTTGGGATGGATCATGCCGGCGCCCTTCGAACAGCCCACCAGATGCACGCGCTTGCCGGCCATCTTGAATGAGCTGGCAGCCGTTTTTGGGCGAGTGTCCGTAGTGCAGATCGCCAGCGAAAATTCGGCAAACGAGCGGGCCGAGGGGCGGCGGTTACGCGTGATGCCCGGAAGTGCGCGCAGGATTTTTTCGACCGGGAGAGGTACCCCGATGACGCCGGTCGAGCAGACCGCGACTTCGTCAGGGCGGCAGCGGAGATTCCGGGCCGTCTCTTCCACGGTTTTTACGGAAGCCGCGTAGCCTACCGCACCGGTGGCGCAATTGGCGTTGCCGGCGTTGACGATAACCGCACGCATGCGCCCCTTGGAGGATTTCAGGTGCGCCTTGGAAACGACTACAGGCGCAGCGACGACAAGATTTTGCGTAAAGACGGCCGCAGCGGATGCCGGCACATCACTCGAGAGCAGGGCCAGATCGAGCGCCCCGGTCTTCTTCAAACCGCAGGCCGTCGCGGAAAAACGAAAGCCGTGAGGCAGCGCCGCTTCGGAGGGAGGTTGGTTCATGGGTGAGAGGTCCGCTGGACCAACGCGATGCTCATCATTGTTTCTCCAGCCGTTCGAGGTCTTTCTCTAATTGGGCAAGGGCCGCTCGAACGGATGCTTCGGACGTTCCCCCGGGAACCGTCTTGGCTGCGATGGCATTTTCTACCGAGAGGCTGGCCGCAAAATCCTCCGCGAATTGCGGGGAGATCTTGCGCAACTCCGCCAAAGGCAGCTGCACCCAGGGCTGGTCGTGCTTTTCCGCTTCGCGCAGAACTTGGCCGACAAGATCGTGTGCCTGGCGGAAGGGCACGCCGCGCCGAACCAGGTAGTCCGCGGCATCCGTCGCGAGCAGGGCAGGATTGGATGCCGCCGCGCGCAAGCGGTCTTCGCGGAATTTCGTTTTCGCAATGGCCCCGGCGGCTACAACCAGCATATCGTTGACCTGATCGTGCGCCGCGAAGAGGGCTTCCTTGTCCTCCTGCAAATCGCGCTGGTAACTGCTGGGCAGTCCTTTCAATGTGGTGAACAGGCTGAACAGCGCACTGGTGATGCGCCCTGTTTTGCCGCGCACAAGTTCCCAGGAATCTGGGTTCTTTTTTTGCGGCATCAGGCTGCTCCCGGTGGAATACTCATCCGGAAGAATTGCATAGGAAAATTCCTGGGTGGCGAACAATACGAAATCTTCAGCGAGCCGCGAAAGATGCGTGGCGATTCCGGAAAGAGCGAAGAGATAGTCGAGCGCGAAATCACGATCGCTCACGGCATCCAGGCTGTTGGCAGTGATGCGCGAAAAACCCAAGTCTTGCGCCAAGGCGCTGCGATCAATGGCAAATGCGCATCCTGCCAGTGCGCCGGAGCCCATGGGGCAGGCATCGGCGGAAGCGCTGGCTGCCTGCAATCGCGAAATGTCGCGCGTGAAGGCCTGCGCGTGAGCCGCCAGAAAATGGGCGAGCAGGATCGGCTGGGCATGCTGCATATGAGTCATACCTGCCATGGGGACTTTCAGCGTGGCGTTTGCCTGGGTGATAAACGCGCGGATGAGCACGAATAGCGCGCCACGAATCTCTCGAACAGCATCCATGACGAACAGCCGAAAATCCGTGGCGACGAGTTCATTGCGGCTGCGGCCTGTGTGCAGCTTCCACCCCAAAGGGCCGAGTTCCTCGACCAGCGCCTTTTCGACGAAATGGTGTACGTCCTCAGCGCTAGAATCAGCCAGCCAAACCGGATCGCGTTCGGAGCGCTCGGCGATCTTGTCGAGCGCTCCGATAGTCTGTTGAACCTCAGTCTCACTCAGAATGCCGCACTTGAGTAACGCTTGGGCCCAGGCGCGATCGACGGATATTTCATAGGCAAGCAGGCGGCAATCGAACGCGAAGGAGTTCTGAAACGCGTCGAATAGCTCGTCCGGCGCTTTGTCGAAGCGACCACCCCAGAGGCGATCGTCTTTGCGTACGGTCATCCGTAGTCCTAACTAGAAATGACTACCGGCTGGAAGCCGGGGGTAGCGAATTACCGGTTTCTAAAATATTGCCGAGACGAGGGCGCAGCCTGCTACGCCCTCGCAAAAACGTTTAGCCCTGGTGGCCTTCGGCTTTGGCTTTCGGTCGCACGGTCACCGGCAACGCGAACAAATTGATGAAACCTTCAGCGTCCCGTGGATTGTATCGGCCCATGGTAAAGCTGGCGAGGTCCGCGCGATACAAGGAGTGGGGCGAGAGCCGCTTGGTGACATTGAGTGTGCCCTTCCAGAGTTTGAGGCCGACCGAACCGGTGACACGCTGCTGTGCGATCTGGAAGAATCCGTCCAGGGCTTCCCGGAGGGGCGAGAACCACAGTCCGTTGTAAACAAGTTCCGCGTAGCGCACAGATAGCGCTTGAGCAAAATGCGCGGTTTCACGGTCAACGGTGAGCCGCTCCAGTTCGCGATGCGCGGTGACGAGCAGCGTGCCGCCGGGCGTCTCATAGGCCCCACGCGACTTCATCCCCACCAGACGGTTTTCCACCAGATCCGTGCGTCCGACACCATGCTTTGCCGCAATTTCATTCAGCCTGTTCAGCAACTCGATGGGCCCAAGTTTCTTGCCATTGACCGAGACGGGATTTCCTGCTTCGAAGCCAATCTCCACTTCTTCGGCTTTGTCCGGCGCCTTATCGGGCGATACGATCCATTGCCACATAGCCTCGTTGGGCTCATTGGCGGGATCTTCAAGCTCGCCACCCTCATGGCTGAGGTGCCAGATATTTCGGTCGCGGCTATAAATGTTCTTCTTGCTCTGCTCGACAGGAACCTGGTGTTTTTCGGCGTAAGCAATCGCGTCTTCGCGTGAATCGATGGCCCATTCGCGCCACGGAGCAATGATCTGCACATGAGGCGCAATGGCCTTGTAAGCCAATTCAAAGCGCACCTGGTCGTTGCCCTTGCCGGTACAGCCGTGGGAAAGACCGTCCGCGCCGAGTTGCAAAGCGAGTTCCGCCTGGCGCTTGGCAATCACTGGCCGGGCCATCGAGGTGCCCAGCAGATAGGTATGCTCGTAGACCGCGCCCGCGCGCAGCGTTGGCCATATGTATTCCCGAATGAACTCTTCCCGCAAATCCTCCACGTGAGCCGAAGAAGCGCCCGTTGCCAGGGCCTTTTTCCGGGCTGCTTCGAGGTCTTCCTGCTGACCTACATCGCCAATCATGGCGATCACTTCGCACTCGTAGTTTTCACGCAGCCACGGAATGATGATGGACGTATCGAGTCCGCCGGAATACGCCAGCACAACTTTCTTCGGTTTATGAACGTTATGAGTCACTAGATTCTCTCTCCTGGGTATACCAACAAGATTTTAGGTGTACAGCGCGTGCAGAATGGCCTTTTGCACGTACATGCGATTTTCGGATTGCTGCAGAACAACGGAATGTGGTGCATCGAGCACCTCATCGGTCACTTCCGCGCCACGGTGCGCCGGAAGACAGTGCATGAAGACCGCTCCCGGTGCAGCCTGCTCCATGAGTTTGCGGTTCACCTGATAGTGCTTGAACACCTGGCGGCGGACTTTCTCTTCGGCCTCGAAGCCCATGCTGGTCCAGGAGTCCGTATAGACGGCTTGCGCCCCGCTCACGGCTTCCTGCGGGTCCGTGAAGAGTTCGATTTTGGCGCGGGTTTCCTTGGCAACGCGCTTGGCATCGGCAAGCACATCGGCGTCCGGCGCATAGTTCGCCGGAGTAGCGATGCGGATGTTCACGCCGAGGCGTGCGGCGAGATAGACCAGCGAGTGGCAAACGTTGTTGCCATCACCGACATAGGCAAGCTTAAAACCCTTCAGCGAGCCAAACTTTTCTTCCAAGGTGAAGAAATCGGCCAGCGCTTGGCAGGGATGGAATTTGTCCGAGAGTGCGTTTACGACAGGAATAGCCACATTTGCAGCCATCTCCTCCAGTACGCGCTGCTCATACACGCGTGCAACGATGCCTTGCACCCAGCGCTCCAGGTTTCGCGCCACGTCCGGAATGGACTCGCGCTCGCCCAGCCGCGCTTGGGTATGGTCCAGAAACACAACGAACCCACCCATGCTCTGGATGCCGACTTCAAACGTGACGCGCGTGCGCAAGGACGGCTTTTCAAAAATGAGCGCGAGGTGTTTGTTGCGCAGGACCGAGGCGTACCGCGAGGGTCGCGCCTTGATGTCCGCGGTGCGTTGCAAGAGCTCGTGTGTTTCCGCGGGGCCGTACTCGGCACCGGTGAGCAGGTCCTTGGTAAGCAACAGCGGGATAGTGGCCGAAGCCATCGAAGCAGTCATGGTTTCTTCTCCAGGAATACGAAAATCTTAGACAGCGGCAAGGGACGCCAGGCCTTCGGAAGCCAACTCCCGAAGCACACGCGTACCCGGCAAACTCGAAAAGGAACCGTTCCCGGAAGCGGCCGAGAAAAGCCGCGGATCCAGCACGGCAGCAGCGGAATCACCGCCCACGATGTGCACCTCGCGCACTCCGCCTTCCAGGGCACGCTTCGCGGCTTCCAGTTTCAAAACCATGCCACCGGAAACAACGCGGGTGTGCACGAGCGCTTCAATCTGTGCGCAGGAAAGTGCGGAAATCACTTTTTCTTCCTGCAGCACGCCGGCAACGTCGGTGAGATAAATCAGATGGTCGGCGCCAATGAATTCCGCGCAAGCAGCGGCCATATGATCGGCATTGATGTTGTACAGCTCGCCGTCGGGAGCCTGCCCGAGGCAAGCAGCCACCGGCAAAAGCTTTTCCCGCCAGAGCGACTCGAAGAACCCCACCTTTACGCCGGTGAGATAGCCGACGAAGCCAAGACCGCCCTCCACATCGTTGTGTACCAGAGGTGCTGCGGAAAAGCAGGCCGCATCCGCAGCGGAAATTCCGATGGCCGGCTGGCCGGCGGCAGAAATGGCGGCGGAAAGGCGCTTATTGAGCAGGCCGCCAAAGACCATAACCGCGGCGTCTCGGGTTTCCTGGTCCGTGACGCGGAGGCCGGCAACAAATTTGCTCTCAATGCCAAGGCGATTCAGGGTTGCCGTGAACAAGCGGCCGCCGCCATGGATGACCAGAATTTCATGGTCATGACGCGCGAGCGCCGCAACGAGTTGCGACAGTGAGCGAACTGTCCCCGAATCCTCCAGCAGAGCGCCCGCAAATTTGATGACAATTCTCATAGCAGTCCCGTTTGCTCCTCGATACCCAGCATCAGATTGAGATTCTGAATGGCCTGTCCGGCGGCGCCTTTTCCCAGATTGTCCAGGCAGGAAATGACGATCAGGCGTTTTCCAGCTTCGTCCAAGGCGAAGCCGATATCGCAGAAGTTAGTGTTCGCCACGTGCCGCAACTCAGGCAATTGGCCTGCCGGCCAGACGCGCACCATGGGTTTGCCGGCAAAGTATTCTCGATAAAGTTTCTCGATGGTTTCCGGCGTCTGCTTTTCGGCGAACCAGACATAAATGGTGGAAAGAATCCCGCGTGCGACGGGCAGCAAGTGGGTGGTGAAAACCACCTGTGATTCCGCGAGGCCGGTATGCTCCAGAATCTCTGGAGTGTGGCGATGCGAGAAAAGATTATAGGCGCGGAAATTTTCGTCCACTTCCACAAACTGCAAATCGCGGCGGGGGTCCTTGCCGGCACCGCTGGCGCCCGATTTGCAATCGCAAACCACGTTCTGTGAGGGCGATAGCAGTCCCGCCTGCGCCAGAGGCTGCAACCCCAGGATGACGCTTGTGGCGTAGCAGCCTGGATTCGCGACCAGTTTCGCGTTGCGCACGCGGTCAGCATACAGTTCGGGCAATCCGTAAACCGCTTCGCCAAGACATGCGGCGTGCGGCGCGGGCAGCTTGTACCAGGAGGTGAAGGTCGCCTCGGAGGAAAAGCGAAATGCGCTACTGAGATCGATAACGCGCAGGCCAGCCTCCAGGAGTTTGGGAGCAAATTCCGCTGACACTTCATGCGGTGTCGCCAGAAACGCTGTACCCGCGGAACTGGAAGCGATGGCGGCGAGCGAGAGCGGGCGCAAGGGCGCATCACCGCGCGCACGCAACTGCGGAAAGAGTTGCGAAAGGCAACGAAAGCCATCGGTTTCCCGGAGGTAGAACGTGGGTTGCCCGACCGCAGGGTGATGCAGAAGCAGCGTGGCCAACTCAAAACCCGTATAGCCAGTCACGCCGATGACGGCAATATGTTGGGGATCCCTCATTTTACGTGTGCTTCAATCGCCTTCTGGAGGGATTCCCGCGTTTTGCGATTCGGCGTGATGATCAGCACCGTGTCATCACCGGCAATGGTGCCGGCAATCTCCGGAAATTTCGCGCCGTCGACGGCGGCTGCCAAGGGTTGCGCGCCGCTCGGTGGCGTTTTGAGGACCAGAAGATTTTCCGCCGGGCGAATGTCCAGCAGAAATTCGCGAAGCGCGCGGGTCAAGGGAGGCAGGGCCGCTGCCTCATCGGGAACCGCGGACGCCGCCCGGTAGCCATCGCGGGTCTTGATCAGCTTCAGTTCTTGCAGGTCGCGGGAGAGCGTGGCCTGTGTGACTCTCATACGCTGTTGGGCCAGCCGGCGGCGCAGGTCTTCCTGGTTGGAAATGCGCTCCGAAGAAACGAGCCGGAGAATTTGACCGTGACGAAATGTTTTTGTAGCACTCATGCAGTTCGCTTATACATGTGACTGTATAAATATACAGTCGCACAGGAAGCCCTGTCAAATAGTTTTGGCCCGCTGCGTTCGCGGCTTATTGAATTTCGCACATCGTCGCGGGACGCATGCAATTGGACTATCATCGGGGTGCGGCACGGCCTCGCACACCCGTTTGCCAGGGTCCTTCCACCTCTCGCGGGTTTTCTCTCCGCCGAAGGAGCCAACTATGCCAAAAGAACGCAAGCCAAAAAAACCACGCGAGCAATACCGTCTTCGCACCCGTTTGATTCATGGAAGTTTCGCTACCGGACGGTGGGATTACGACCATCACGTAGTGCCGCCACAATCGAGCTCGGCGACTTATCGCTTGTCGTCGGTCCACCGGGGCGCGCAGGGCTTCGTTGAATTTGCGACGCCGGAATCGCGACGCGCGCCGATCTACATCTACGACCGGCTGGATGAACCGAGCCGGGGGATGCTCGAAGAAAACCTGGCGGTCGCCGAAGGCGGGGAAATTGCTGTGGCTTTTGCTACCGGCATGGCAGCAGTCAGCGCCGCATTGGGCATTTTGACTGCCAGCGGCGATCAGATCGTGGCGCATCGCGTTTTGTATGGCTGCACCCACAGCCTGATCACCAGTTGGCTGCCGCGCTACAAGATCCATACCGAGTTCTGTGACTTGACCGACCCTGAGTCACTCCTCAAAGTCGCCGCGAAAAACTGCCGCGTGGTTTATTTCGAGACCCCGGTGAATCCCACGATGGAATTGATTGACATGCGCGCCGTGCGGAAAATAGTGGACCGATTGAACGCTGGCCGGCCAGAAGCAGAGAAAATTCGGATCGTCGTGGACAATACCTTCGCGACGCCTTTCTGCCAGCGGCCCCTGGAACACGGCGTGGACCTGGTAGTGCACAGCTTGACCAAGGACATTGGGGGCTTCGGCACAGAGATGGGCGGAGTGGTGATCGGTCCAAGTTCCTATTTCAACTTTCTGATGCTCTATCGCAAGGATTTTGGCGGTGTGCTCTCCCCAAAGAATGCCTGGCCGATTCTCGTGTACGGCCTGCCCACGCTGGCGACGCGCATGGTGAACCAGCAGAAGAGCGCCATGCAAGTGGCTGACTTCCTTTTGAAGCAGCCCAAGATCGCGCGCGTTGTCTACCCGGGCCTTACCAGCTATCCCCAGCGAGAACTGGCGCATCGGCAGATGGTCACCGCCGATGGTTCGTTCGCGCCCGGCAGTATGTTGTATTTCGAACTGAAGGGCCAGGACGGCAATTCCCAGGGTGCAGTGAAGGCGGCGGAGGCCTTCGTCGATTATGTGGCCGAGAAAGCTTACACCATCACCCTGGCAGTCAGCCTGGGGCAGATCAAGACCTTGATCGAGAATCCATTCTCGATGACTCATGCCGTGGTCCCCGAAGAAGAAAAACTTCGTTGCGGGTTGAAACCGGGAGGCATCCGGCTCTCTCTTGGATTGGAGGATTGGCGAGACATCATCGCCGACCTGGAGGACGCCCTCGAGGTGGTCTGACCGAAAGGACAGGGGAGGGGCGCTGCATCATAGGCGGCATGATGCAGATGATTGCTGGCTTTTCGGCCCCGGGAATGTTACCTATCAACAATCACCGGTTCTCGCCCATGACCGAACTGTGCCACATCGCTGGATGTAAGCACGATGTCCCGGCCGCATTGGCCGAGCATAAGCTTTGCGTTCTCCATTTCACGCTGTCGCTGGAAGCGGGTTGCGCCGAAATGCGACGGGAAACCGCCCTGGGGAACACGCCTCACGAACGGCAGCGCGAGATCATGAGATTCATCACGGAAAATGGAGAACGGCTCGCGCGTGTTGCGACCAGCGGCTTGCACCTTACCGACGACCTGAAAGCCCGGGTCCTCAGCACCTTTCTAACGCTGATGAACCTGCGGGAAAATCTGGACCGGGCGGCCATGCGTACTCCCACGGGACGCAGTGGCATTTTCCGCTGAGAGCCACGTTCCCACCAACCCGCCGGGTTCACGCTCCGGATAGCCTAAAGGAACAGGTTTCTCGACTATTTCTGGACCGGGTGGCGATTCACGTAAAATAGGGCCCCAGCACTCGAAACTCTCTCATGAGCGCTCTAATGGTATCCGAGGAAGCAACGCCCGTGTGCTACCCTTCGTCTGAATAATGGAACGGATGAACCTGCGCTGGGCCAGTGGTTTGCGAGTCTTTGTGCTCCTGATGCCGTCCCTGGGAGGAACGATGTTGTGTGCCCGGACAGCGCCTCAAGAACCCGCCGCTGTCGCGTCCTCTCCCGTCCAGCTGGTGAGAGAAATCCGAGTCGTCAAAGAGGATGGGAGCCTGGTTCTGGAAAATCCCCGTGGAATTGCGGAGAAGATCGGGGAGCCCCTGAATCGTGACGACGTTGCGGCGAGCATTCGCACCCTATACCAGACCGGTGACTACGCCGACTTGCGCGCTGTCATCACAGCGGAGGGAGATGGAGTCCGGCTGGATTTTGTGGTGCGCGAAAACCTATTCATTAATCAGGTCTTGATCAGAGGATTGAAAGCCCCCCCCTCGGATGCCTCGGCTTCCGGTGCCATGCAGTTGGCGCTCGGCCAGACCTTCCGCGCAGAAGACGTCGATGATGCCGTCAGCCGATTAAAGGACACCTTGCGCGACGAGGGGCTGTACCAGGCGAAAGTCACTGCCGAACTGAAGCCTTACCCTGAAACACATCAGGTCGATGTGATCGTTCATGTTGACCCCGGCCCGCGAGTGCTGCGTGGGAATGTTGAATTATTGAACAACACTGAATACAAGGATGCAGAGCTGCTGGGGCTATTCAAAATAAAGGCCGGCAATGAACTCACCAAGGCAAAAATCCAGTCGGCGATGGGTCGCATTCGCAAATTCCTGGAGAAAAGAGGGCACCTGAGCGAACGCGTTTCGGTTCGGCGCGGCGACTACGATGAACCTTCGAACTCTCTACCCCTAACACTTGAAGTCACCGCCGGGCCGACCGTCCGGGTGGCCGTACTTGGCGCGAAATTTTCAAAGAGTGATTTGAAGAGGCTCATTCCAATTTACCAGGAAGCCTCGGTTGATCCGGACCTGCTGGTGGAGGGACGGCGCAACCTGCGAGAACGACTAGAGCGCGAAGGATATTTCGATGCCAAGGTGGATTACACCGTGGCAGCCGATGCGGCCACCAATGCAAATCCCGATTTGAAAACACAACAGGAGACCATCACCTATAAAGTGGACCGTGGAATCAAATATAAGGGACTGCACATCGAGATCACGGGAAATCACTATTTCGATACCGAGCTTCTACTGAGCCGGCTCTCCATCATCCCCAGCTCCGCTTTTGTCAAACCTCGCTTCAGCCGGCGTTTGCTCGAATCGGATGCGCTTTCCATGAAAAATCTATACGCAGCTAACGGGTTTCTCTCCGCAAGTGTTACGGGAACAACACCTTCGAGCGAAAAGCAGAAAGGCGGAGAGCTGCTGGTCCGCTTCGAAATCAACGAAGGCAAACAGACGCTGGTTTCCGGCCTGAAACTGGAAGGGATGAGCGCGATCAGTGAAAAGGAAATTCGCGGTGTGATCGGATCACTTCCCGGCCAGCCCTATTCAGAAATTAGCGTCGCAACGGATCGCGACAACATTCTTGCTCTCTATTTCAATCAGGGCTTTCCGAACGCCACCTTCACCTGGTCGGTGGTTCCAGACACCTCCCACGATGCGACAGCCGGCGGCAAGAGCGAGGCGTCTGCGCAATCCCCGAAGGGTTATGCCATCGATCGCACTCAGCCGATGCAGTTGCTTTACAAAATTCAAGAAGGCACGCAAGTGATGGTGCGCCGAGTCCTCTTCACCGGCAATGTCCGAACCCGCTTGAAGGTGATTCAGCGCCAAGTCAAGGTGCAGCCCGGCCAGCCCCTCCGCGAAGGCGATGTGGTCGAATCGCAGCAGAAGCTTTACAACCTTGGGGTCTTTAACCGCGTCACCGTGGACACACAAAACGCCAACGGGTCCGACCCGAACAAAGATGTCGTCGTTCTCGTTGAAGAGGCCAAGCGTTACACCATCTCTTACGGCGGCGGCTTTGAAGTCCAGCGGTTGGCGAGTACAACCGATCCCACGGGGGGTGAAGTGGAAGCTTCCCCGCGAGGCATCTTTGAAATCTCGAAGGCAAATGTGACCGGTCGGGCCGATTCGCTCAGCTTGAAGTTGCGCGGAAGCACCATCCAAGGCCGGGCCCTACTGGCCTATTCCGCGCCGGAAGCGCTGGCTTACAACAACCTGAGCTTTCAGGCAACCGCTTACGTTGAGAAGACCCAGGATATCAACACCTTCACGCAGACGCGCTACGAAGGAAACCTGCAAATCACCGATACACTTTCTCCCCGTTCCTCGATTCTGTTTCGCTACGCCTTTCGCAAAGTCACTCTCAGCAACCTGAATATTCCGTCGGAAGAAGTGCCGCTATGGAATCAGCCGACGCTGGTCTCCGAGTTCAGCGCCACCTGGTTCCGAGATACCCGCAACAATCCCGCGGATGCCACCAAGGGCTCGTTCAACACAGCGGATTTCAGCGTTGCAGGAACAGCCATCGGCTCCAGCGCCAGCTTTATCCGTGTTTTCATGCAAAACTCAACCTATCGTCCGATCACCCGCAATTGGAGCTTTGCGCGCTCCATCCGCATCGGAATCCTCCAGCCGTATGCCTCAACAGTTTCGTTGACTTTCCCGGCGCAGACCACCACACCTCCGCCTCAGGTCATTCCCTTGCCCGAACGCCTGTTCGGTGGCGGTGGAACTTCCTTGCGGGGTTTTGCATTGAATCAAGCGGGGCCGCGCGATTCCCTTACAGGTTTTCCCGTGGGCGGCCAGGCCATGTTCATCATGAACCAGGAATTGCGCTTTCCTATGAAGCTTCCGATCGTTGGGACCAGCCTGGGTGGGGCGTTTTTTTATGACGGTGGAAACGTGTATAGCAAGATCGAACGGATTACCTTTCGCTGGTCGCCCCCCGACCCGGTGTTCAAGCCCGCCTATCCCGACCAGCCGCCTGGACGTTTCAATCCCACCACCTGTGTGTACAACTGCACCAATGAGCTTAACTATTTTTCGAACACTGCGGGGTTTGGCTTAAGGTACGCGACGCCGATCGGTCCAATTCGCGTTGATCTCGGCTACCAACTGAACCGTGCTGAATTCGTGATTCCTTGCAAGAGTGAAGTCCCCCTCTGTCAACAAGGCACGCGGCTCCCCAGGCTCCAGATTTTTTTCAATTTAGGATCGAGCTTCTGATGAAGTTGCTGCATAAAATTCGCGTCCTTGCCCTGCTCCTGCTGCTTCTGGCAACGGTCGTGCGCGGGCAAGAGGTCATCGACCGGATTGCCGCCCGCGTGGATACCGACATCATCCTCTTGAGCGATGTGCGTGCGCTCGCCCGCTTCCAGGCGTTCAATGATGGTAAGGCGCAAAGTGACGCAGAGATCCTCGATCACCTGATCGATCAGTGGATTGTACAGAATGAGGCCAAGGCGGCCCTCTTCCCGCAGCCTTCGAATGAAGATGTCCAGCGCAGTCTGGAGCGTATGAAGCGTTCCTTCTCTTCGCTCGAGGAGTTTGAGGAGCGCAAGAAACAGAGCGGGCTTACGGACGAAGATGTGGATCGTATGATCCGATCGCAGCTATACCTGAGTAATTATCTGGATTCGCGTTTCCGAGCCTCCGTTCAAATTTCGGAAGATGATATTCAGGAATTTTATAAGACTCGCGTCGTGCCCCGGGCGGAATCCCGCGGCCAGACTCCTCCAACATTGGATGAGGCGCGCGGCTATATTCAGGAAGTGCTTGTGCAACGGGCCATCAACACCCACGCGGACCTCTGGCTCAAGGAGAGTCGGACCCGGTTGCGCGTGGAGAAGTTTCTGGACGAGAACCCTAAATGACCAAGGAATCGCGCTGGCGGAAGATTCTCTGGCTGGAGCACCTGCTCTGGGTGCTGGGCACATGGACGCTGCTCCTGATCGCCCTTGCCGTGATCGCCATCGGAAGCGGCCTGGCCAATCCGCTGCTGCGCAGGATTCTGATCAGCCGCATGGAAACTCTCACGGGTGGGCACGTCGAGATTCGCACAGTCTCTGTCGGCTGGTTTTCACTCAATGCAACCATCAACGAACTGGTGCTTCACGGCAAAG
>Ga0181523_10003673_pt1 | contig 13855 bp, 9 predicted proteins | sample PEATcosm2014_Bin_43_FD_119752 | JGI IMG/M metagenome (GOLD analysis project Ga0181523, IMG submission 119752) | Peatland microbial communities from MTU Mesocosm Facility, Houghton, MI, USA - PEATcosm2014_Bin05_30_metaG | ecosystem: Environmental > Terrestrial > Soil > Wetlands > Peat | place... | reverse complement strand
CGGTGGCGGTGGCGGTGGCGGTGGCGGCACCGCCGGCGTGACGGGGTTCGAAGGCGCGGACGCGGCGCCTGCACCGATGAAGTTGGTGGCCGTCACGGTGAAGGTGTACGTGTCGCCGTTCGTCAGTTGACCCACCGTTATCGGTCCGTTGCCGAATGTCGCTGTCTGGCCACCCCTGGTCGCGTTAACGAGATCGTGCGCCGTGACCGTGTACGACAAAACCGCGGCGCCCCCATTCGACACTGGGGCGCTGAAGCTCACCACGGCGTAGCCGTTGTTGGCGGCCGCGCTGACCGCCGTCGGCGGACCCGGGGCCACCACTGCAGTGACAGGAGTCGACACTGCGGTCGGACTTGGTCCGGCACCATTGCTCGACGTGGCGCTGAACGTGTAACTCTGGCCGCCCGTCAGCCCCGTGATGGCACAGGCGCCCCCACTGGGCCCGCTGCCTGAACAGGTCGCCCCGCCCGGCGACGTCGTGACGGTGAACCCCGTCACCGGAGACCCGCCGTTTGACAGGGACGGCCCCACGGTCACCGTGATCTGTCCGGGAGCGGACGCGACTCCCTCGACCCCCGAAGGTGCGCTGGGTGGACCATAAAGGATCTCTTGTTGGCGGACGCTGGCGTAACCGGTGGCCGAGGCGGTGATGGTCGGCGACCCGATGGCGGTGTCGCCGAAGTAGAAGGTGGTCGACGAGGAAGTGGCTGGTATGAGCACCGACGACGTCGGGGTGCCGCTCGAGGTGGCGGAGAACGTCCCAGTGCCCGACGACGACGTCAGGGTCAACGTCGTGCCACCGGGCGGAGCAGCCACAGGGTTGCCGAACGCGTCGGTCTCGGTCACGGTCACCGGCCCGAGATCGGAGGTGCTCGACACGCCCCCAGAGACGGCGGCGGACGTGATGGCCAGTGACGGCCCAGCCAACACCTCACGCACTCGGCCGTCCCAGAACTGGCCGATGTAGAGGTCGTCCTGGGAATCGAGCGTCAGGCTCATCGGCTGGTAGAGGTCGGCTGCCGTCGCCGGCCCACCGTCACCGCTGTACCCGTTCACCCCGGTGCCCGCCACGACGGACACCGCTCCAGTCGACAGGTGGATCCGCTGGACCTCGTAGTTATTCTGACCGGAGACGAACACGTTGCCCGACGTGTCGGCAGCCACCGTGGTGAGGTTGGATTCGACACCCTGCACCGTGGTGAGCGTGTCCGTCGCCAGGTCGTACTCCTGCAAATTTCCGTTGGCCAGAAAGAGCTGGTCGTCGCTGCCCACTTTGGCCACCGCGATGCCGCTGCCGCCGGTGGCTACGACGGTGGAGATGTCGTTGGTGGATTTGCTCACTTCTCGCACCGCATCGCCGTCCGAGATGTAGAGATTCCCGCTCGGGTCAAGGGCAAGATACAACGGAGAGTTGATTTCCGCTGCCGTGGCCAAGCCGCCATTGCCGTTTTCGCCGGCCGAGCCGTTGCCCGCGACTGTGGTGATGACCTTGGTGGTCAGGTTGACGGCACGTACCCGGTCGTTCCCGTAGTCGGCGATATACAAGTTGCCGTTCCCTACGGCGAGCCCGAACGGCGTGAAGAGCGAGGCGTCCGTGGCGGGACCGCCGTCCCCGCCGTAGGTAAGGGGCGAATTGAGCGTGCCGGCCACGATGGAAACCGTGCCGGTCGAGGCGGACACCTCGCACACGACGTTGGCAAAGTATTCGCTGAAGTAGAGGTTGCCCTGGCTGTCGAGCGCCGTCCCTGACACCTCGGAGTCGTGGGCCATCGTCGAGGCCGTGCCGGCGTTCCCTCCGCACACCGCACTGTCGTCGGACGCCAGCGTGGACACGTCGTTCGTAGTGCCGTCCACGCGCCGGATATTGTTGTAGCCCGGACCGAGCGTATCGACGTCGGGATCCCAGTCGGCGATGACGTAGTCACCTGCCTGGTCGGCGGCCACGCTGAGCGTGTTGGACAGTTCAGCCGAGGTGGCCGACCCGCCGTCACCGCCAAAGCCTTCGTTACCATCGCCGGCGACGGTGGTGATGACATCGGTCGACATGTTTACGGCCCTGATCACGTAGTTGTTGCTGTCTGCGATGAGCAGCTGCCCCGTGTGGGGGTCGACGGCGACCCCCGAGGGCAACTCGAACGTGGCCGAGGTGGCAGGCCCGTTGTCACCGCTGTAGCCACCGCTCCCGTTGCCCGCAATGGTATAGATGTCACCCGCGACCGTCGAGGCGAGACCGAACGGGCAGGACGACGAGCAGGTCGGCGCCACCATGCGAATCAGATCGTTGTCGTAGTCGGCGATATACAGGTTCCCGCTGGCGTCCACGGCGAGCCCTGGGAGGTGGCCCTGAAGCTCGGCCGAGGTGGCCGCCACACCGGTGCCCGACGAGCCACAGGTCCCGTTGCCGGCGACCGTCGCAATGTCGTGAGTGCTGTGGTTGACCTCTCGGATGCGGCAGTTTCCGGCGTCCCCGATGAAGAGATCCCCCTGGCTGTCCACCGCCAGGCCTTCGGGCTCGTCCAGTTCGGCGCCCGTGGCGAGACCTCCGTCCCCCGAGGACCCGGCAGTCCCATTTCCGGCCACCGTGGTGATGTCGCCGGTGGTCGCACTGACCTCCCGGACGCGGTTGTTCCCCCAGTCGGCGATGAACAAGTCGCCCTGCGCGTCGACTGCGAGACCGAAGGGGTTGTTCAGCTGGGCCGACGTGGCGGGGCCGCCGTCCCCGCCGAAGCCCGCCGTTGCGTTGGGCCCCCACGTCTGCCCGGCCACGGTCGTGATGACCCCCGTGGCGGCATCAATGCGCCGAACGGCTGAGCCGCCGTCCTCGTCGTAGTAGACGTCACCGGCGGCGTCGGAGGCCACGGCCTGGGGAGAGGTGAGCGAGGCATCGGTCGAACGCTGGCCGTCACCCGTGCCGCCTCCGACCACCGTGGCGATCTGGCCCGCACCGACAGTCTGATAGAAGCCGGTGGCTGTCCCGACCCCGATGGTCGATGCCGTCCCGGGCGTCGCTTCAGCCGGCCCGGAGCAGGAGAATGTCCCGTCCGTAGCGGCGTCAGTGGAGCACACGGCGGTGCTCGTCGTCTCGTTCTTCACCGTCACGGGCTGCCCCGATGTGAAGCCGCTCCCCGTGACCGTGACCGATCCGTTGGCGGCACCTACCGGCGGCTCGACCCGCACCGTCGGACTTGGTGCCGCTGAGGAGTTGGTCGACATCGACGCCACAGCGAGTAGCGGGATGACGAGCAATAGGGCGATTGCAATCCTCCGGCCGTTCCCGCGCATCGTCCATCCTTTCGTGCTGCCTTCCCGCCGGGGTCGCATGATCCCGGCGGCCACGAAAACCAATTCGCAGGTTCATAGCACGGCGGCAACCCGCATGTAGTGAACCCATGCAGCGCGAAGTGCGTCAATCAGCTCGTACCGGCGAGAAAGGTGTTAATTCGTGCTCCGTGGGCCTGCCTCCCGGCGTTGATCTCACCGACGCGAGCTCTATGACGCATCTTTGGTGAGAAATCTGATCCCGCATCGCTCAGGTGCGCTGCACGGGAAAGCAAGAATCGTGCGTTCATCCTCCACTACCGCGAGGCGAACGACACCGGCACCGACCTTCTGGGTGCGGGCGCCATCCCAGTCGTCGCGGCGGCCGAGGCGGCCGGCTGGCACGGGTTCTAGCTGTAATGACCACCAACGTTGTTTGACGAACCTGGTCCGTCCATGAAGTGAGCCCCCAGGGGCAGTGTGGAACTGCTGACACACCCACACGACCCCAGGAGGCTCAATGCACGCCAACGCTCGTCTCACACCACTTGGCGATTGACCCTTTGCCTGAGAACAGCACAGATGAAACAGCGGCGTCACAGGCCCGAACAGGTGATCCGAAAGCTGGCCGAGGCCGACAAGCTCTTGGCCCAGGGCAAGACGATCGAGGAGGTGGCCCGGCACCTCGAGATCTCCGAGGAGACCCTCCATCGCTGGCGTAACCCAATACGGCGGGATGAAGGCCGAGGACGCCAAGCGGCTCAAGGAGCTCGAGAAGGAGAACCAGCGCCTGAAGAAGATCGCGGCCGACCAGGCGCTCGACATCGACATGCTCAAGGAGTTGGCTGAGGGAAACTTCTGACCCCGGTCCGGCGCCGGCGAGCTGTTCTCAACCTTATGGCCCGGCCGGGGGTCTCAGAGAGAAGGGCCTGCCGCGTGATCGGCCAGGCCCGCTCCACCCAGCGTCTCCCTGCGCCGGCCCCCGGCGACGAAGAGCTCGCCCTGCGGGCCTTCTTGCGTGACTTCTCGCTGCGCGCCCCCGCTGGGGTTGGCGACGCGCCGCCCGGGTGGCCCGAGACGCCGGCTGGAGGGTCAACGACAAGCGGATCCATCGCCTCTGGCGTGCAAAAGGCCTGCGTGTGCCCTACAGAAAGCGCAAGCGACCGCTCCGCGGCATCGGCGTAGCCGTTGGGGCCTTCTGCCCCGATCAGGCCCAACGTCACCAGGGCTCTCGACTTCGCCTTCGACCAGAGCGCTGACGGGAGGAACCTCAAACTCTTGAACGTCATCGACGAGTACAGCCGAGAATGCCTGGCCATCGACGTCGAGCGTGCCATCGACGCCGACGGCGTAGTGGCCTGCCTCGAGCACCTGGCCGCGCAGCGAGGCGCCCCGGCCTACGCGCGCTTCGATCACGGGCCCGAGTTCATCGCCTACGCCGTGTCGGACTGGCGCGACTTCAGCGGCACCGACACCGTGTTCATCGATCCGGGCAGCCCGTGGCAGAACGCCTGGATCGAATCGTTCAACGACCGACTCCGCGACGAGCTCCTCAACGGCCAGCGCTTCGACTCCCAGGTTCGGCACCCAGCTTTGGATGACGTCCGAGCAGCCGATCGAAGGGCTGCAACGAGGCCGGCGATGCGCCACTTCCCAAGTGACACGGGCATTGCTACAATGGCCGTTGAGGGGCGTAGGAGGAACAGAAAATGTTCACTGCCGGTCGGCGTCCCATTCGGCGAATCGCCTCAATCCTGGCGGCCGGTGTGTCTTGTGCGGGGTTCTTGGTACTCGCACAGCCAACTCCGGCTGGAGCCGACACCATGACATTCACCAGTGCCGAGGTGGGCGACAGTGGCCTCACACCCTCCTTCAATGAAACTGGACCGTGGGAAATGTCGTGGAGCTTCGCATGCCCTAACGATCAGGGAACCTTTGACGTTTTCCTCCCGCACGTAATTGGTTATAACCAGATGGCCATGACACAGGACGGGGCCGCTGGAAGCGGGGTGGACTACTACTACTACCCCTACTACAACGACGGCTATACCCTCGACGTAAATACCTCTTCGTGTTCCTGGTCGATCACCGTTGCGCCGACAGATGCATCCCTGAGCACCCCGGTGACCTACACCAGTTCTCAGAGTGGTATCACCGGGAGTACCGAGGCGTTCACGGTGTCGAGTCCCTGGACGATGGCATGGAGCTATAGCTCCTGTACCGGTACCCCCCTCTACGCCGTCCCCCCCAACTTCCTCGCCGAGATCACCGGAACCGTGCCCGACGATGGGGGGGTGCTCGAGGTTGGGGGGGTGGACGATAACGCCGCCAGCGATAGCGGCGTAAGTCCATTCACCGAAACTGGCACCTTTAACCTCGCTGTCTATAGCCCTTGTTCGTGGTCGATCACCATCAATCAGACAAACGCACCAGCACCAGCACCCACCCCAGCACCCACCCCAGCACCCACCCCGACGGCCGCTGCGGTCGGCATGGCCGCAACGCCTGATGGCGGAGGGTACTGGATCGCCTATTCAAACGGAGCGGTGCACCCTCACGGCGACGCACCCGACGTCCCGAACAATCTCGACCAGACGAGCCTGAACGCTCCCATCTCTCACATCGTGTCCACTCCTGATGGCAAGGGCTATTGGCTCGTCGCTGCCGATGGCGGAATCTTCAACTACGGCGACGCTCCGTTCTACGGTTCAATGGGAGGACAGCATCTCAACGCCCCAGTCGTCGACATGGCTCCGACTTCCGACGGGCTGGGATACTGGTTGGTGGCCACCGACGGCGGCATCTTCTCGTTCGGCGACGCCCAGTTTCACGGCAGCACAGGCAGTATCCACCTCAACAAACCCGTGGTTGGCATGGCGGCCACGCCGAGCGGAGGGGGTTATTGGCTTGTTGCGACCGACGGTGGAATCTTCGCTTTCGGCAATGCCCCGTTCTACGGCAGCACAGGTAGTATCCATCTCAACAAGCCAGTGAACGGGATGGCAGCGACGCACGACGGGTTGGGCTACTGGATGGTGGCCTCTGACGGCGGCATCTTCGACTACGGCGACGCCGGATTCGCAGGCTCAGCGGGGAGCCTGCGGCTCAATGCGCCCATCGTGGGGATGGCTGCCACCCCTGCTGGGACTGGCTACTGGCTGGTGGCCTCCGACGGCGGGATCTTCTCGTACAACGCACCGTTCTACGGCGCCGATTAGCCGCAAAAGGGACGACGAGTACCTGCGCGATTCGCATCCCTCATCATTAGCGGTTGTGATCGAGCTGGGGCCCCAGCCAGGCGCCCTTCATCAAGCGGATAACCCAGTTAGCTCTGGCCCCTACTCCGGCCATCAACTTTCGGGCACTCGGCAGCAGCTGGCGACAACGGTTTTCAGCTGTCATTAGAAGGCCAGGTGGTAGACCATCCGCAAGATTTGCCCTGGTCAGAACTTGGCCTGGAATCGAACCGCTAGTCGAGGGGGTTCCAGTCTCAATCCCGGAGCTACTCAGATCAATCCCGGAGCAACCCCTTCGCTCGTGCTGGGCCTCAACGGGCGGATCAGAGATTAAGGGATGGGAGAGAAATGTCGATCTTAGAATTGTGTCGGGCGGATCCAAAAGTAGGTTGAGTGCCTGGGCTATAGCCCTATTGAGCTTTGGGTCGAAAGCGGGCTCTCTGATTGTCGGGTTGTTCTGCTTTTCTCGAGAGACGTTTGAGCGAGTTCTGAGTGGGGAGTTCGGTGCAATCGCAGCCACCGTGCCGGTGGCCAAGCTCGAGAGAACATCGTCGGGCCCGTGGACACCATCGATCCAAATCTCCACGCGTCCGGTTCGGGTCTTCTAGGTCCTTACGCCCAATGAAGCATGCCGACTCGCAACGGTCAGTTGATTTCGAGAATGACGACTGTCCGTTCTGTGACCGCGTCGACGAACACCAACATCAGGTGATGCACCTCCGCCGACGAGAGTTGCTTCATGTCCTTCATGGGGCGGTACCCCTGTCGTATTATCCGCGCCGCAAACATGGCCGCGGCCAGAACACCTAAAGGTTTCCCAGAGCCGTGACTCGACTGGCACCGAAGTTGGTGGACCTGACGCTAAAACCGCTGCGAAACGGGACTCCGCCGGCGTCTTAGCGCTCCGTCGACATGTCTCCTCGTTCGATCAACGGTGACCGCGGTACCTGAGTTCAGTCAAACTCCGTGCGCGATCCGTGTGCGAATGAATGGAAATGGTCGTGAGGCACAACGGCGATGGCGGGGCGAACGGTCTGCTTCTGATCCGCCAGAACCTCACCATCGAGGACAACGGGGCCACCATCGCTCCCTCCGAGTGTGAAGGCTCGCGAACCTCCGCATCCTGAACATTGGACGAAGTGGTATGACCGTCTCACTTTCTGAATCGGCCATCGTCAGTTGCGTACCTAGCCTCGATAATTCGTCCGGCCTCTGAACACGCGGTGCGCGCGTCCACGTAAAAAGCCCTCCCGCCTGGAAGAATGTTTGTCGCTGAACACACATTCGAACCAGAACCGGAGGGCTCCTTGAAAGTGCACAGTAGTCGCTCGGTCCGTCGCGCCAAAGTGATACCCGACGGCAAGAACCTCGTGTCCCATGCCGGTGCCGCCCTCTTGGCCGAACTGGCCGATCGCGCCGGGTTGACCGAGGCCATGTCCGAAGCCATGGCCGAGTGCGGGATCAACTGGCACACCCACGATCCGGGCGTCGTGCTCACGCACCTGGCCGTCGCCATCGCGGACGGCGCGGACTGCCTGGCCGACATCGCGGCGCTCAAAGAACAAGAAGAACTCTTCGGTCCGGTGGCCTCGGTGGCGACGGCCTGGCGGGCCGTGCACGCGACGGCCTCGGTCGAGCTGCGGGCCATCCCTGTCGCCCTGGCCGCCGCCCGTGAGCGCGTCTGGGCCGCCGAGCCACCGCAGGGCCCGATGATCTGGGACTTCGACTCCACCTTGTTGAACGTGCATTCGGAGAAGGAGGACGCCGCGCCCACCTACAAACACGGCTTCGGGTTCAATCCCTTGGCGGTGTGGTGCGACAACACCAACGAGCCCCTGGCCGCCATGCTGCGTCCAGGGAACGCCGCCCCCAACGACACCGACGACCACCTCGAACTCCTCGAGTGCGCCGTCCGGTGCGTGCCCGCTGAGTACGCGCTCGGCCACGAAGAAGGCGACGACCCCGCCCTGGTGGTCCACCCCATCTTGGTCCGGGCCGACTCGGCCGGGGCCACCCACCGCTTCGTCCAATCGCTTAGCGACGCCAACTTCGACTACTCGATTGGGTTCCCCATCAGCGGTTCTGTGCGTGACGCCTTGTTGTTGGCCCAAGAGGAGGACTGGGTACACGCCATCGAGTCAGACGGGGGGATCCGAGAGGGCGCCGAGGTGATCGAGCTGAGCGAGCTCTACGAGGTGTTGGGTTGGCCCACCGACATGCGGGTGATCTCTCGCCGGGAGCGCCCGCACCCTGGCGCCCAGCTCTCCCTCTTCGACACCTGCGCCGGGTGGCGCCACACCTGCTTCATCACCAACACGTTGGGCACCGACATCGCCGCCCTCGAACTGCGCCACCGGGGCCACGCCAGAGTTGAAGACCGGGTGCGCAACTGGAAGGCCTGCGGACTGGCCAACCTGCCCTTCGAAGGCTTCTGCGCCAACGAGGCCTGGGTGGCGGTCAGCCTGATCGCCGGCGCGCTGTTGGCCTGGAGCCAGATGACGTGTTTCGACGGTGCATTGGCCAAGGTCGAGCCCAAGACCGTGCGTTACCGCGTCCTCCACGTCGCCGCCGTCCTCGCACACCGCGGACGTGACCTCATCGTCCATCTCGACGAGAGCTGGCCCTGGGCCAGCGAGTTGGCCACCGCATTTGTGCGCTTACGCGCTGCGTTCCCATAGCGGAGCGGGTCCCGGCGCCCGACCCCGAAGCGATCCCGCAGGGTGTGACACGACGAGACTGAACGAGTGCCCCTGACCCTTCACGTCCATCGTGCCCTCACAGGGCCGTCAGCGTTCTCCACCGCGATTGACCAAGTCGGAGTCGTCGCGCCAGAGGTCGGACGAATGATCGAGGCTAGGACGTGTAGGAGAAGGAGTCGCCGGCGTTGGGGGCGCTCGCCCCTCCGGGCGTCAGAACGAACAGGTTCCAGCTTCCCTTCTTGGCACCACCACCCGTCGTGGCGATGATCGTGGTGGGAGTGATCGACTCCACGGTGGCGGCGATGCCCCCGAAGGGGCCGTTACCTTGACCGATGACGACTTGGGCCCCGGGGACGAATCCCGTGCCGGTGATGGTCAGGAGGGTCCCCCCGGTCTTCGGTCCGCTGTTGGGGCTGATACTCGACACGGTTGGGGCCGGATAGAACTGCCCGACGAACGCCACAAACAGCCATTTGCCGAGGGCAGCGTTGTAGATGAAGGCGAGGAGGTCGGTCTGCCCCACGATCGTGCTGAGCGTGGGCTGCGGAAGGGCGCTGGAGAACTCGTAGAGGCTTCCCCACGTGATGGTGCACGATCCGGTGCCGCCCTGGGTGATCTGGAAGACGATCTTTTGCCCGTCCGCCGCGTTGGCTGGGTTGCCCATGGTGCGGCTCGCGGCGATGGTCACGCGGAAGTCGTTTCCGAGCGAGGCGTTGACGGCGATCGTCGGCGCATCGGCAAGGGCGACGACGGCGGGCGCCACTGCGCCCGGCTCAGTGGTCGTTGCGGCCAGGGCCGGGGAGGAGAACCCCTCAGCGAGTACGGAGCCACCCGCCACTCCGGCCGCGGCCAGTCCGAGAACCATCCTCCGGTTCAGCGTCCCGTTCATCATCACATGAGCGTTACGCGGCTCGGTCTCGTCCTCGAGAGCGTGCCCGTTCAGCGATTCGCGGTCGTTGAGGTGCCCGTTCGTGGCCACCACCAGGTCGCAGTCGTCCACGACCTCTAGCTGCCGGACCCGGCCCTTGACGTGCTTGCCCCGAGCCATCAGGTTCCGCTCCCTGCGCGTCGACCGGGCTTGGTCCGGGCCGCTGTCCGGCTCACCTGCTCCGAGTCCCGAGTGATGGTCGAGTGCAGATGGAGCCCTGCCTTCCTGTCCATTGTGCCTCCCTGTCGGGTTAGTGCCCTTCGATGTTCATCTGGCCCTCTCATGGGAAGAAGACCAGGAATGCGCCAGGATTGATCACGGGCGGGGGTCCGACGGTTGTAGCTGCCGGCGTGACCTCGACGTCCACCCAGCGGTTTTCGCCGCCGTCTTCCGTATCCCAGGCGTTCGGGAACGTGGGGGCGGTGCCGCCGTAGAAGTAGCAGGAGTTGCCGCCGGGGGGACTGAGGGCATTGGCGTTCGACGGCGACGACAACGGGCCGTTGGCGAGGCCGTTCGCCCCTGGCCCGGGCACACCGTTGTAGGCGCCGAAGTAGCCTCTGGATTCCATGTAGAACTCCTGGCCAGAGTCGTTGAAGAGGGTGGCGATGTAGTTTCCGGCCGGCAGGACGATGCCTTGGCCGGCATACGAATTGGCGATCCATCCGCTGCCGGGCGCACCGGACCACGACGCGGCCAGGTTCGTGCCCGGCACCAGGGCTTGTGTGTTGGCGTTCCATATCTGGGTGCTGGCGGGAAGTCCGCTCACCCCGAGGGGGCTGTACAACCAGATGTTGTCGAGGGCGCACGGCTCCGACAGGGAGAACTGAGTGCCCATGGTCTGTGTGAAGGTGTCGATGCTGACCGGGATGCCGTTGGTGACGTTGGGGAAGTTGGGCCACAGGCGGTAGGAGCCGTCGTAGCCGGATGGAGGCGTGTCCGACACCTGGACGTCGAGCCAGAAGTTCGCCGACTCATACGCCTGAACCGGCATCGCTGCAGTCGGATCGCTCTCGAGGGAGGAGAAAAGACCCTGGGCGAGACCGAACGCACAAGGGTTGGACGCGCCCTGATCGGAAAATGCCGTGAGCGGTCCGTTGGTGACGCCCGCCGCGTAGGGCTCGCCCGCAGCGAACTGACTGTTCGTGTTGGGGAAGTTCCCGTTGACCCCCGTGCAGGCCACAAAGTTGGCACCGCCCGTGCCGACGCTCCCGCCAATGGGCAACTGGATCGGGGTCGCCAACGGCACCCAGTTCCAGCCAGGCGACAGTGCACCGGAGGTCACCGTGGCGGCGGGCAAGAGAATCCCTGTTGTGCCACTGGTGGCCAACCACAAGGCGAAGGTCTGGGGGGCCGTCGGCCCGCCGGTCGGCGCCACCCACCACCAATAGCCGTCGAACCAGCAATCATCCGCGGTGACCTCGAACACCATGGCGGCGATGAAGTCCCCGCTGTAGGAGGTTGCGCTGGTCGGGCCGCTGGTCGCCGGGAACAGGCGGTAGTTGGCCATCAGCCGAACCCGTTGAGGTAGGCGGCGAGCAGCCAGCTGCTCCTGGCCGCGTTGTAGACGAAGCCGAGAAGGTCGGTCTGCCCAGCCGCCGGGCTGAGGGTGGGTTGTGGAAGGGCCCCGGAAAAGTCGTAGGCGCCACCCCAGGTGATGGTGAAGGGCGCCCCGGCACCCTGGGTGATCTGGAAGATGATCTGCTGTCCGTTCACCGGATTGGAAGGGTTGCCCATGGAACGGTTGCCGTTGATGGTCACGCGGAAGTCGTTGCCGAGGCTGGCGTTGACCGCGATCGTAGGTGCGTCGGTGAGGATGACAACTGCGGGTGCCAGCGCTCCCGTTTCGATCGTCTGCGCCATCGTTGGAGTGGCGAAGCTCTGCACTAAGACCGATCCTCCGACGACCCCCGCGCTGGCCACACCGAGTGCTGTTCCCAGGATCCTCCGTCTATTGACTGCCTCGGCGGTACCGGCGCCATTCGTTGCGTTCTGATCAGCGCTCGTGACCTGAGGGACGCTCCCCGTCATCTCTAGTGGGTCCATCCTGCGACCTCCACATAGACACCGGCCGGGTTCGCATACGCCGTTGCTGTCCACCCGAAATGACTCGGTCCTCGGAACCCCTGATCGTTCGGCGGTCCGGTTGCCAACCCTGAAACAACGGCTCGGGCCGTGGATATCGGGTCGAGGGGGTGCGAAAGGACGGTGCGCCTAGCAGCAGATTCCTCGTCGATTTCAGGCATAGCGGCGGCGCCGCACTTCACCACGCGATCCCGCCAGCAAGGTTGTGCGCAGAGTGAGCGACATGTCGAGCGAGGATCTCCGGCGGTTCGTTAGTAGGATTCCCATTCCCATCTGCGTCCTATGAGCAGAGGCGCGAGCATTAGATACATCGTTTCCCTAGCGAAAGAGTTCGAGTCTCCACCCCGGAGCATTTCTCGGCATTTCTGCTGATCATGGCGTCATAGAGCGTGAAGGCTCTTGTCGGCGCGCTCAGCTCGGGACCGACACCACCCAGTAGTTCAAGACCCCGCCCACGTAGGGGATGTTCTGGAGGTTCTTCACGTCCTTGGCCGCCCCGGTCACGTTGGGGGAGTAGTCCACGTAGATCGAGAGGGCGTTCTTGATGATGAAGTCCTCAATCTGGGTCCAGACGCTCTTGAGCTTGGAGCTGCTCGGTGGGAGCGCCTCGAGCTCTTTGGTCAAGTTGTTGAGGGTGGGGTTGTTGTAGTTGCACAGGTCACCCACATCGCCGGGGATGTACTGGGTGGTGATCTTTTGGATGCCCGGCAATCCCTGCGGGTTGAGCCCCATCTGGGCCTTGTTGTCGGTGTACAGGTCTGTCACGTAGTTCGAGCTCTGGACGATCTGGACCTGCACGCCGATTTGCTTCCACTCCTCCTGGAGGACCGTGGCCAGCTGGTCATTGGAGGCTTCCGGTAGGGCCATGAGGCTGGTCGAGAAGCCGTGGGGGTAGCCCGCCTGGGTCAGCAGCGTCTTCGCCTTGTTCAGGTTGAAGGCGTAGACGTTGGTGAGCGAGGGATCGTAGTAGTTCGACGAGGTCGGGAAGATGCTCCAGGCCGGTTCACCCTTGCCGTAGAGGAGCGCGCTGTTGATCGCGTTCCGGTTGGTGGCGAAGTTGAGGGCCTGACGGACCTTGACGTTGGCCAGTGGTCCCGAGGACTTGCAGATGGGGACGAAGTAGTAGTTGGCGTCGGGGAACTGCGAGCTCGACTGCAGACTGGTCTGGGCGTTCAGGGCCGGGATGTCGTTGTCCGGGATGCCTTCGACCTGGACCAAGCCCGACTCGAGCGAGTTGAGCTGCTGGGGCCCGGTGGGAACGTTGACGAAGGTGATGCCAGTGAGATGGATGGCGCTGGCGTCCCAGTAGTGAGGGTTCTTCGCCAGGACGATCTTCTCCCCCTCGACGTAGCTCTTCAGGATGAACGGACCGGCGCCGACCACGTTCTCGTTCGGGTTCGCCGAACCCGAGCCTGTTGGCAGGGCCATGAAGGACTCCTGGTCGGCCAGCAGCGGATAGAAGGTGCTGGCCACCGGCTGCGAGAAGTTCATGACCAGCGAGTCGGTCCCTGTGACGTCGATGGAGGAGATCTCGGACATGGACTGGTCCCACACTCCCGAATGCGGATTGGTCATGTTGCGCTCGAACCCTGCCTTGACGGCGGCTGCGTTCAGGGGGGTGCCGTTGGAGTAGAGGAGGCCGGGACGGACGG
>Ga0181523_10003670_pt1 | contig 13865 bp, 15 predicted proteins | sample PEATcosm2014_Bin_43_FD_119752 | JGI IMG/M metagenome (GOLD analysis project Ga0181523, IMG submission 119752) | Peatland microbial communities from MTU Mesocosm Facility, Houghton, MI, USA - PEATcosm2014_Bin05_30_metaG | ecosystem: Environmental > Terrestrial > Soil > Wetlands > Peat | place... | reverse complement strand
CGGGCGGCGGTGGTTCCGGAACAGGCGGCGCAACGGGCGCGGCCGGTACAACAAGCACGGCCGGGGCTGGCGGAAATAATTCAGCCGGAACGGGCGGCGGCGCGGCGGGAACTACGGGCAGCGGCACTGCCGGGACGGCTGGCGGTGGGGGCGGTGGCACAGTCACTACAACAGCGTCCAACTTTGCAGGCGGCGCGGGCGGCGCCGGTACTGCTGACTTAGCCGGTGGTGGGGGCGGCGCGGGCAACGGAGACTCTCACGGCGGCGCTGGCGGTTTATACGGCGGTGGCGGTGGCGGAACAACAGGTTCGGGCGGCGGTTATCACGATGGCACGGGCGCACAAGGCGCTTTGCAAATTACAATAAACGCTACTGCGACGGCCCTTTTTCCCTTTGTGCCTATCTTACCCTGAGAAATAAAATTAGCCGTAATCCTATGGAAGCAACAGCAATGCCCTCTTTAGCCGCTATGCGCTTAGATACCAAATTACGCGCGCGATTTGATTTAGCTTCCTTCGGAGAGGCGTTTACTTGGCCGGTCATGAAAGCTAAGTATGACAAGATTTTACAAGTTTATAAAATAACTCGTTTTAATGCGGCAGCGCAAACTGCAACAAAAATCATTCCTTTTTTGCCGATTTATCAGGCTGTAAGTAAGGAAACAAATATTCCGGCCGCGTGGCTCGCTGCAGTCAATGAACGCGAATCGTCAAGTAATTTTCACGATTATTTCGGAAACGGCGACCCGATAAATCATCGCACAATTCATGTTCCGGCCGGGCGCGGGCCGTTTAAAAATTGGACTGAAGGTTGTTTAGACGCACTGCACCAGATGGGCTTAGTCGGTTTAGCTGATTGGACGCTAGATTTCTTTTGCTATCAATCGGAACGTTTCAATGGTTTCGGTTACGAAGAGCACCACGAAATTTCGCCTTATGTTGTCGGTGGCACATCCTTACAAACGCCAGGCAAATATACTGCGGACGGGCATTTTAACCCAAATATCATGGATGAACAGCTTGGCACTTTAGCTATTTACTCGGCTTTGATTGCTCAAATTCCTACTTTAGCAATCCCGATCCAGGCCGTTTAATATGCATACTACTATAATAGACTTTTTATTAAACCATATTTTCCCTAATCTAGGTTCAATTGTCGCAGCTATGTACGCCTACCGAGCCGCTGTTATTTCAGCAGAGGCTAAAAAAGCCGTTCAAGAGGTTCATGTAATAATAAACAGCCAATTAGAGCGCTTGTTAAAGTCCGAGAAAGCCTTATCCTTTCTAGAAGGCGGCAAAGATGAGCGCAAACAGGCCGACGAGCGCCAAGCTGAAACTGACAAACACGAAGGTTCTATTTGATGGTCAGCAATCTTGAAATCGTGAAAAATTCAGCTTTTTTGAACATGGCTATATACGATTATGATGGTTTCGAAAAAGTAACATGGGATCATTTAGAAACTACAAACCCTTTAAGCATTTATTGGGGTTTGAAAACTATGAACAATATTAATTATTTTACTTTTCGCGGTTCCTATACATTTTTAGACTGGCTTAAGGACTTTTGTGCTATTGAAAACCCATTTTACACGGCCTACGGCACTGTAGAAGTGCATCCAGGTTTTCACATCGGTACGCCACAAGTTTACCAGCAAATGAAAGCCATGGTTAAAGGCGATTATGTCGTTAATGGTCATTCGAAAGGTGCGGGTGAGGCCGATAATATCGTTGTAGCAGGCTGTTTAGACAAAAACCCGCCGATAGCCCGTGTTGTTTTTGGGGAACCAAGGCCCGGTGACAAAGCTTTTGGGGCGATTATGCAAGACGTACCGGGCTTTAGTCTCGTCAATCAAGATGCAAACGGTCACGATGAAATAGTTGATGTACCTTTCGACATTTGGCCAGAAGCCTATCAGCATCCAGGCCCACTATTTAAAGTTTCCGAGCCGCCACAGTCCAATGATCCATGGGGCACATTCGCATACCATCATATGCAGCTTTATTACGCAGCTGTACAAAGACTTACAGCGAGCACGCTAGACCTTCATCATGCTTCTTCGAAGCTTAGAAAGATGGCTTATTTCAAACCAGCTCGCATCAAGGAGTAATAAACGTGTCTATCTCGCCAAAAATTTCAATTTATATCAATATTATCGTAGCGATTTTAGCCGCGATTGTTAGCGGAACTGTATCCCTTTCCGGCTTGGTGCCCGACCCTGTCAGCCACGCTATCGTAACATGGAGCACTTTTCTATTATCAATTTACGGCGTAGTAAACGCGGCGCTTCATTCCGTTTCTTCATCCGCAGAAGGACCATTAACCAATATGCAAATCAAATTAGAAAAAATTCCCCCGCAAGTAATGATTGCGTTACTTTGCCTATGGGTTTTCGCAGGCTCAGTGATGAACAAACCCAACGCCACGCTAGCCGCAAGCGAGGTCAAACATAAAATAATTTCAGCTCACAAAGTCCCGGCCGCGCCGCCCGAAACTGAAGAGGAACAACAGACACCGATTGACAAACCGCCAGTTGGTGAAATTAGTGACGTTCCGTTTGAACCCTTCGGGTTCGTTAATGCCGTGGAATTATCTCCTGCTGAACCACAAACTGAACCGGAATCAGAATCTAAAACGCCGATTGTGTCTTGGGATGCAGCTATTTCAGCGGATAATAAGATACTCTCAAATCCGATGATTGGCGCGGCCTCGAAGGGTTCGAACGCAATTGAAAACCTGTGGGCTAAACTTCAAACTTTAACTTTGGAAGATTTGCAGTACGCTAACAACTTAGCGAATTCAAATCAAGATACGGTTTCGTCCACTTGCTACAGTGCGCTGATTACGCTTATACAGAAAAGTCAAACCGCGAATATTGATCCGGCAACCGGTAAGCCGATGACTTTACCAAATGTGCATTTGGTTACGGATTTGGAAAACGTAATCATTATCTACCGTGAACTACAGCCTACGAGCGGCACGAGCGTCGCTTGTGCGCCGCTTATGAACGCGCTTAAAGTATCGTCCATTTCCGCGCTGCTTACCGGACTTAGCGGCGCCGCCACGCTTACCGGTGGGTTAACGCTGCCATAGTCACTTTTCAGGAGTATAAAAGAATGTCTGATTTCCCGTTTAAACTTGGCCGCAAACCGGCTAAGCACAATATGCGTATACCGTTGCTGTCAACTTATACGGCGCAACTTCCAGCGGCGCCCGTCGCGTGCACTTGGGCGAGTGGTTGTGCGTATCAAATGTTTGACAATGATACGATCAGCTGTTGCACGGCGGCGGCGCTCGCTAATCAAGAGATTACTTGGAATAATGCCGCTGGAAAAAAGACCAATATAACTGATAAGCAAGTTCTTCAGTTTTATTCCGCCACTACGGGTTATGATCCACAAAACCCAAGTAGCGATCAAGGGGGCATTGAAAGCGATATTCTAACGCAATGGCAGAAAACGCCCGGCTTATTGGCGGGTTTCGATTTGACGGCTTTCGCGTCTTTCAGGCCTTCAAATCCTAATTCTGTAAAAGACGCCATTTGGATTACCGGTGGCGCGTATCTTGGAATTAATTTACCCGAAACCATTCAAGATCAAGGCGACTTTTGGCGTGTACCGGCAGAAGGTCCGGTTGGCACGGGCGCGCCCGGCTCGTTGGGCGGACATGCTGTGTGCGCTGTGGGTTACGACGCCCGCGTGATTTATTTCGCCACATGGGGCGCTTTATATCAAATGACGTGGGATTTTTACGCCACTTACACAGAAGAAGCTTACGCGCTAGTTTCGCAAAACTTCTTAAATTCCGGGAAAACCCCGTCAGGTTTCGATTTACCGGCTCTTTTAACCGATATCAGAACTTTCGACATGGCGGCATGATGGATAGAAGGCTAAGCATCAATATTGATGCTTAGTCATAATTTTGTTTTTCTCTTCGGCTATTTGCGCTATGTAACGCAAATAATCTGCCTTGGTTTGTTCATCGATAATGAAAGAGCTTCCATTTAAAAGCTCCAAACGGATAGTGTTTTTAACTGGTATAAATACTACCTGCGTTATATGAAAAACGTTAATAGAGTGCAGTGCACTTCCGGTATCAAGCTCTAACATTTTAAATTTCCCTCCTGTTTATTTTAAAAAATTTTCGCCCAAAACTTAGTTAGTCTTGAGCGAAAATTTTGCTGGTATTCATAACAATCGCCATACCGCTTACGCGGCTAAGTCAGCGACCGAGCTAGCCAGCTCGCCGCGCTTGAGAGCCGCCTTTTTCTTATCGAAAACAGGCTTGTCCCATGCCAGCTTAAAGTGCGGATCACGCAAAAAGTTGGCAGCGATGAACTTCTGCCGCTCTTTGCCGCTCATGGCGCTAAGCTGCGCAACAAGCCGCTCGTACTTCTCTTCGGAAATCTCTTTCCCAAGCGCTTTAGCCGCCGCGTAGATCGCGCTTTTAAAACGGCTAGGATCAAAGGCGCGCGGCGCGCCAGTGCCATCGCTGGGCTTCCGGTGCCGCTTGAAATCGCCAGCTTTTAACTTTTCAAAAGCAGCGTGGATAACTTCTACGGCCGCCTCTCGCGTATCGGCAACCGGCTTGGCCGAATGCACCGCGCGAGTAAGCCGGTCGTACAGCCCGTCGAAAAGCAGCCGCTTCAACACCGGTTCGGTGAGGGAATCCAAACTAAAATTCACGGGTTCCCCGTCAACGTAGATCGCGAGGCCGGTAACAGCTTCAATCTCATCAGCGTCCAGCGCTTCACCAGCGTCATTTAAGAGCGCCTTTGAAAAACGCCGCTCGCGCGAGGTCTTGGAAGCAGCAGTAAGGGTTTCAGAAGCCATAGTTAGTGTGTCCTTTTTGCAGGGGTTAAATTGGCGTAGGGCTATAATAGCGATCTGCCGCCGCTTGTAAAGCTTAAATTCGTTAATTTTTAAAAAAGTTAGGGCTTCCGGGGTTTAACCGGGCGTCTCTCGTGGCGTATTGCAGGAGGATGGATGCAGATAGAGCTACCGCTTGATGGGGGGACCTTGTTCGGGCTAGCTAGTTTTGCGGTCGCGGTAATTTTTCAAAGCGCGATGCTCAAACGCAACGTTGAGATCATCACGTCGCGGATTGCAAAAATCGAAGATGACATGTCTAAAATAACTCAGCTCTTAATTTCTAACGAAGGGCTGACGCAGCGTTTAGGCGCGCTATCCGAGCGAGTACGCCATATGGAAGAAATAAACACAGCCCTACATACAAGCATCTTAAATCAAGCTCAACCGCCGCCGCAACGGCGAACGCGGAAAATCCAGGAATAAAAAAGCCCCGAAGAATTCAACCTCTTCGGGGCTTTTTTGCACGTGACATAGCAACCGCATGTTAAGGTAAAGGAGCTAAGTGACTTAATAAAGCAGCGAAATAACCAGCGGTGTAACCGTATGCGTAAATCACATATACCCAAAGTATGACAACTGCCAGCGCGCCCATGCGTATAAGCCAACCGGTCATGATTTAATCCTTACATTCCGTCGCTTCGTGATCCTGCCACTTATTCACGATTTTGTCGCAGCGCTCGCAATATTCATAAACTCCCATCCCGCCGCCCGCCATTCCGTAACCCGTATACAAAGGTCCTTTACAATCGGGGCAGCGGTTTTCCATTGCGTCTGACACGGATGTTTCATCGTTGGCAATTCCGCGCATTTTACAAGTCCCCCTATCTCGCAGCCCCGAAGGTTTAAAAATCCTTCGGGGCATTTTTATTTTTACCGCTTATTTCAGCGGCGTGTAGGTTGGTGCCGGTGGCGCGAGTGACAGCGGCGCAGAAGATACGAACGTATTGAACTTCCACGAGATGCCCGCCGTTACACGGTTATCGTTGAGATTATCGCGTGCGAAGCTCGTAAACGCTGCGCCATTATAATCTTCATGCCGGTATTCGGTATGCATGAAGAGATTATTTGTAAGCGCGTATTCCAAGCCGCCACCGTAGCTTATGCCGGTAAGTGTGCTGAGTTTGGCGCCGGGGACGTTTGTTGAGAAAGAATCCACCGCAAAGCCGACTTTGCCATAAGCCAAAACGTTTGGAATGACGACATAACCCAGCTTTAGGCCCACACCCCAATTGTCGAGAGCTTTGACACGCGCCCCAAGGATTTGGGCGCTGCCCTCTTCGAGATTGTAGTCAGCCCATGCCCCGATTAGATAATTATGCAAAGCGAGGTCGTAGCCGCCGGTAACGCCGCCCATCCAGCCATTAGTTCCAATGGAGCTAATGGCAACGCCGCTGCCGGTTATGTCATGATAATCGAACAACCCACCGACATTGACGCCCGCATAAGGCCCTTGCCAAATGTTAGGCGCCGCTGTGTCTTTGTAGTTCTGCGCAGCAAGGCCCGTTAACGAAAGCAATACAAACAGGCCGGTAAAAATTAGCTGTCTCATTTCTCCATTTCCTCTTAATCCCCCCTGGAAATATTCGCCGAAAAATTTAGTGGGGTGTCTAAACTTTCCGCTTCAGCCCGAAGCCCGTAAAGGTTCGGAATTCTCCCTATTGCCTAGTTTCTGCATATTTTTAAGCCGCATGGGCGGCGCCGGGGCACGGCTAGTTGGCAGAACGCTTGATGCGGTAGATTGCGCGCTGTTACCGGTGCCATTGCTGCCTTCCAACCGTGAATTCAGCGCGTCATTTATATCCTCTGGTGGGGCTTTGTCAAACTTCAATAAGCCCGCCAGAATTCCCAATTCAGCCCGCAGCGCGCCAACGATGAGCGCATGTAGCATGAAATTGTAATTTTCCGCCAGCGGCGTCAGTGCTTGCATATCTTTGTGCGCGAGCTGCGCCCGCAACCGGCCTTGTAACTCGCCGGTCAACCATGTCGAGTAGACAATATCGTCCGGCGTCATTGTCGCCCGGTTCGGAACCGGCCGCACCTTAATCCCTGGAAAGATCGCCGATAGCATTGCGGTGCGGTCATAATCCAGGCCATTCACACGCGTGTGAAAATCTTGCATAAGCTCAGCGGCCTGCGCTTCGATATCCTGCCGAACTGTTGTTAAAAAGGCTGTCTCAGTCATCGGTTGCCCCTTTCTTTTCGGGCTTGGCTGTTTCGTTTTGCTTGGCACGCAATGCATTGAGAGTATCAACTTTTGCCTTTTCGGCTAAAAATTTGCCTAGTTCGGTTATTCTGAACATAACTTTTGCTTCGCCGTTCTGTAAAGCCTGTTGCAGGAGGCCCTGAATCGGAAGCGTCAAATTTTGTTCAATCTGTGATAAAAATGCACCGTTTATTTGGCCGTGTGTGGGCTGTGGGTATATACAAGACGAGACTATGTTGCCAGCGTCGTTAATAACGAACATCTGCGCAACAAACAGCTTTTCGCGGTCTCTTTTGAATTTTGTGGGCACGATTATATTTCTTGCCATAACTTTTAATCCCCCTTGTCCAATGCTGCCACCAATTCGTCAACCATATCGGCAAGAGCTTTATTTTCATTTAAAGCTCGGATGATTTTTTGTTCTGTGGTGCTCGCCACTAAATCATAAACGACGCAAGCTTGATCCTGTTCGCCTCTATGATTTCTATCAAGCATCTGTAAACGGTCCCTTAACGAAAATGAGTTTTCTACAAAAATCATTCCGTTGCATCGATCATCACCCGTGCCGCCTAAGAGCGTATGGCCCATGCACGCGGCGGCTTGCTGACAAAGCATCACTCTATATTCAGGATTACTATTAAAAAGGTCTTTTTGCCGTTCTAACTCCACGTTATCCATTTGGCCTTTGATATAGGCCCATTTTATTTTTTCTAAAGTTAAAAATTCGCCTAACATTTTACCTGTTAATTTGTAATTGTGTACGACTATTATTTTATTTTTTTGTCCGTTATATAAATCTAAAAAAGCTGAAAATTTAGGATTAGAGGTTATTTCTTCTATTCTTGTTTCTTTACCGTCAGAAATAATAATTCCTGAACTTATTTGTCTCAGTTTAGCCATTTGGGTTAATACCAGATCGGCTTTTACTTTTTCCCCTTTTATTATTGTAAGGAATTCTTTGCGCATTTCCGCGTAATGCCGTTTCTGCGTTGGTGTCATGGCGACGCGTACCGTTGAAATTATGCGCGGCGGTAGGTCTTTACGCCACTCGGCTTTCGTCGCGCGAAACGAGCATCGGGCCAAAATTTTAGCCAATTCTTCGCCGTTTTTCGTACCCGTTATAACCGGCACTTGCCGAGTTTCGCCGTGACCGCCAAGAATTTTGATTTCGCGCCATGTAGTTTGGGCAAAGCGGCCTTTAAATGCCGTAACGAGCAATCCTTCTAACTCATTCAAACATTTTAATTGGCCGTAATAATCTACCACAGAGGATGTTTGCGGCGTGCCGTTTAAAAGTCGCACCATCCGCGCACCGCGCGATATTTGCATGGCGCGCTTAGTGACCTGTGCAGCCGGATTTTTAATATAAGACGTTTCATCTAAAACTAAAAAAACTTTTCTTTTCAATTTGGCAATGAATTTTAAAGCAAATTCTGTTCGAATAGCTTCCCAATTTATGACGTAAGCCGCGACGCTCGCGCCTATCGGAAACGATTCTGGCCATACTTTAGCCGGAAGATTTATCAATCCCCATTCTTTCAACGCCTCAATCCATGATAATTTAAAACTCTCTGGACACACTATAAAAAGCGTATCCACAACGCCTAGTTTGCAGTAGTGAATAAATTCATTTAAAACCAAAGGCGTCTTGCCTAAACCTTGTTCCAAAAAATGCGCATATCTGTATTTTCCTTCGGAGCGGTTTAAAGCTTCGCGCTGAACAGCCCACGGCACGCAGCCGTACTTTTCGTGTTTCAAATGCCAATCGATCATGTCATGTTCTACGCAAAGAAGGTTTCGGATATTTCAGATTTAACTTTCACAACTTGCGGCATGCTCCCCATGAAAAAGTTTTCGATTTCATTTATAATCATTTCGAAACTTCGGGCGCGCTTGAAGTGAGAAATGTGATATTTAACTTTTCCGTGTCTGTCGTATAAAGCTTTTAATTCTTTAAAACTAGAAACTTTAAAATCGACATATCCAGCGGCATTTTTGACGAAAATAAGTCCGATAACTGGAATACGGTTTAAAGATAATTGCTCCATATATTCGAGTTGAAGCGCTTTAAATTCCGGGGAAATGGTATAAACGGCGTTTCGCACCACTTTAATTTCAGAAAAAATTATGAGACCCGAAGGGAGTTTAAGCCAAACGTCAGACTTCCCTTTGATATATTTATCCTGAATTTTATCGCCAAAGCCGCCCATTAGAATACAGGCTTCGATAAGCTCTTTTTGTAAATTCGTCTCTTTGTCAATCTTTATGGACATCACGCCACCATTAAACTCTCTAGCATGGAAATCCGCCGTTTGCTCGGATCAGGCTTGAAACTGCGCACCGCGTCGATCAACGGCCGGGCATCATCGCCGTAAGTGGCTATGCTCCAATTTGGGCCTTCAGTTGTATTCACTTTAAGTGGTACTGCGAGCTTTATTTCGTCGTTAGGTCCGCACTGCGTGAATATGTTAAGACATTCCTTGTAATGGTGAGCCTGGCCCGGCTCGAATTGCATGAGCAAAGCATCGTGTACCGTATTCAGCAACTCGATAGGGCGACCGTTTGCGGCAAGATAGTCGTCAACTTCAACCATTTTGAGCTTCAAAATATCAGCGTTGCCAACCTGCAAAAGCCGGTTCAACCCCGTGTATGCCTTACCAGACGAGCGCAGCCGCGCCCTACGGCCAAGCAGCGAAACCACATAGCCACGCTCGCGCATCACATTTTCAGACAGCTTTTGGAGCTTCCTAATTTCCGGCATTGCCGCGAAATAATCCCGTAACAGCGCGTCAACCTTATCCGGGGGCACGTGATATTTACTCATCAAAACGTTGCGCCCGCCGCTGTTGATGATAGTCATATTAGCGTTTTTACCCCACGTCCGCTCAATCCCGGCCGCGTCCGCAACGGCTTGATGCGCATCGGTGTTAGGATCAGTACGATAAGCATTGAGTAAAACTGGGTTTAAATTGTATGGCGGTTTAGAAAATATCTCCGTGTAATGCGCCAAAATGCGAGGTTCGAGCTGACTATAATCGGGATCAGCTGTGATCAATCCGTCATCCGGTATAAAAGCCGCACGGAAGATCGGCCCAAGTTTCTTATCCCGTTTTGGTATTTGCTGCAAACTAGGGTCTTGGCTGCTAATCCGGCCAGTGATGATGCCCACGTCATCGCCGCGTAGCTGATTGAAAGTCGTGTGCACGCGCCCATTAAAAATGTGAGTTTCTTTCAATGGTAAAATAAACATGCTCATGAGCGTCATGAGCTTACGAAGCTGCACGATCTTTTGGCCTGCTTCAAAACTATCGAGCCAATTTTCCGCAAAAGAGGGCTTACCGGTGGGTGTAAGCGGCCAATTCGTAGCGCCGTGCTGACGGCAGTATTCTTCCATTTGCAGCCGCGACCGTGCGTTAAATCCTTCGGGTAAGGCACTCGATAACTCGTCTATTTTACTTTCAACGTAAATTTGGAGCTGATTTAAATACTCTTCATCGATTTTTATTCCGCGAATGCTCATACGCGCCAATATCGGAATAAGCTTATTTTCGACGCGCCATACCCGAAGTAAGTTTTCTTTTTCGAGACGCGGCAGTTGCCAGTTTCTAAGTTCAAAAGTCGTAACACCGTCACCGCACGCATAATCTACCGCTACGGGATCATTGCCCGCTAACCGCCAGAAGTGCCCCATAGGCTTTTCTGTGACATCGGGAAATGTGCGATAAATATGTTCATCAATGACTTTGGATAATTTGGGTGTCAGTCCGGCTTCGTTTGCCAAATATTCTAGGTTAAAACGCGGCGACCATTCATTGAGTAGCGGCGCGTTGATTATTGTGTCTTGATATTGCGCAGATAGATCGTTACCGATGCGCGACATAAATTTTAAATCGAATGCTAGATTTTGACCAATGATTGTCAAATCCGGTCTATTCAATAGATTGATTAATTCCTTTTCGAATGGCTCAATGGTTCCGTCCCAATTGGTTTTTTCGGTTGGGCCTATGCGCCCAAATAAATTCTTATCGCCAAGATGACGCACAGGACAATAAAAAGAATCACTGGGGTTAGCAGTAAAGCTAATAACATGCCCAACGATATGATTTCTTTTAAAATCCAGCCCGCTCGTTTCCGCATCGTAAACTATTGCCTTGGCGTCTTTCAGCCGATTGAATATATAGGGTAAATCGTTTTCAGTCGCCAGGGGCATCGCTTTCAAACTCTTCTAATAGTTCTCTTACTGACATTCCATCATCGGGCAATTCGGTTAAGAAAGCTTTGACTATCGCCCGAACTTTGCTAAGTCTGTGAAACTGTGGGGCCTCGATGCCACTGTCTAAGCCGGTAGAGCACGCGCATAATCAACTACATCCTGTTGTAGACCCACATACCGGGCAAATATGGCAAACGCCAGCTTGCACGGTTAGTTCATGCCCGCATGTTGGACAGGGGGCCGTATGCTTGTGAAAATGCACTATTTCGTGTTTATATGGTGCCGTAGCTTCTAAATCTTTTAAGCGCGCCTCAAACTGCGAACGGCCTAATTCTACGCTCACGTTGATTTTGTCCAAATTACCCGAAGGGATAGAAGATTTTTCGTGCTTAGTGAGTGGTTGCGCGGATTTGCAGCCGTCTCGATAAACAGAGACGCACTTTAAGCCCATTTCCCACGCTTGTTTGTAAATTTTAATTATGTCTTCAACCGTGGCGGAATGCGGCAAGTTGATCGTTTTTGAAATACCGCCGCTTACAAAAGGTTGAATAGCACCCAACATTGCCGTATGTCCGTCAGGGGATATAGTATTAGCGCAAGCAAAGATATCACGATGGTGACTATTAAGCCCGGTACAGCCATCAATTGATCCGTGTTCGCGAATAAAATCAAGGATTTCATTTCGTATAGGAAGTTCATAGCCTAAACTTTCTAAAGCACGTTCCACAGCCTGATTAACAATTATCAATTGGCCGCCGCCTGCAAGCGCTTTATATTTTACCAAAGCAAATTCAGGCTCAACACCGGTAGTTTGGGCATCCATAACGAAGGAAATCGTTCCGGTTGGCGCGAGCACTGTAACTTGTGCGTTGCGAAAGTTGGTTTTGAAACACACTTCCCGCCAAATATAATCAGCCTCTTGAAATAGTTCCTCAATACGGTCTTCAGAATCGTTGTAAAGCGCCAATGCATGCGTAGTTAGCACGGAAGCCATGGGCGAAATATTGTCTTTGTAAGCAGGAAACGCACCAAGTATGGAACCCCAATGCGCCGAAGTTAAATACGCTTGTCCGGTTAGCAAGGCTGTTATATCGGATGCGATGTTGCGCGCTCGCACGGAGTCATAAGGCAACCCCATAACCATAAGCAGCGCGCCTAAATTAGTGTAGCCAAGCCCCAATGTCCGATATTCAAGCGACTTCGCCGCGACTTTACGCGACGGATAGCCTGCTAGCGTAACGGAGATATCAAGCACAGTTGTCCAAAGCGTAGTTGCTTGGAGAAAACCGTAAATATCGAATGTTGTGTAATGCTTAATATCGTAGAAAGCTAGTAAATTAAGACTGGCTAGATTGCATGCCGTATCTGTAAACCAAAGATATTCGGCGCATGGATTACAAGCCCTGATTTTTTCATCGTTACGGCACGTATTCCATTCATTTATCGTATCACCAAAAAATAAACCGGGATCACCACATTGCCACGCAGCAGCTGCTATTTTATATAAAACGTCTGATGCGGCTGTGTGCCAATGGCAAACTTCCAGGCCACGCGGGCCGCGTACTCTATCCAACAAACCCCAACCGCCGCCGTGTTTGACTGCGTTCATAAAAGCGCCGGATACATTCACGCTATTGTTTGCGTTTTGTCCGCTAATCGTAGAGTAAGCTTCACCTTCGAAAGCCGAGGAATAAATGGGAAAAGTCCCGTTAACTTCGTTCAAAGCCTTTGAGCCCGCAATAAGCGCCTGGGCCTTTTCTTCCTCTTTAACTTTCCACTCGACAAACTCGATTAAATCGGGATGATCGTCATCAACAATAACCATCCGCGACGCGCGGCGCGTGGTCCCACCGGACTTGATCGCGCCGCCCACGGCGTCACCGATCTTCAAAAAAGATAGCAAGCCGCTTGATTTACCGCCGCCCGACAATGGCTCATCTTTCCCGCGTATTTTGGAGTAATTGCAGCCGCTACCGCTGCCGTATTTAAATATGCGAGCTTCCTTTTGCAACAAGCCCATAATGCCGTTAGGTCCAATCAACTCGTCTTCCACATCATTAATGAAGCAAGCGTGTATTTGTGGCCGCTCGTAAGAATTATCGACTTGGTAAACACTAGTCCCGAAAACATTTCCAACGCCGGACTTGGCGTAATGATCGTTGTTTCCATTGCCAGTTATACCGTAGGCCCAATAAAGACCTGTATTAAAAAACTGCGGGCTATTCGGCGCAGCCATTTGCATATAAAGCATGTATTTGAGCTCATCGGCAAAGATGATGGCCTCATCTTCTATTTGGAAATAACCTTCTTTCCAAGCCGTGTAAACCCAATGACCAACCATCCGCAAAACGACTTGTCTAAAATCATTTTCTCCGCCGAACACCGCGCCGTCATAGGGCACGTGGCGCGCTATGGTTATGGGCAAGCCAATTTCGGGCACCACAATAGTTTTGTTCGGCACGCCGGTCTTGCGGAAATATTTCTGCGCGAGAATGTCGGTCGCGATCGCCGACCAGTGCGCCGGCGCGGTGACGCTCATCTGCTGGCCGACGTGGCTGCCGTCCGGATTGGTGATTTGGCT
>Ga0181523_10003661_pt1 | contig 13886 bp, 10 predicted proteins | sample PEATcosm2014_Bin_43_FD_119752 | JGI IMG/M metagenome (GOLD analysis project Ga0181523, IMG submission 119752) | Peatland microbial communities from MTU Mesocosm Facility, Houghton, MI, USA - PEATcosm2014_Bin05_30_metaG | ecosystem: Environmental > Terrestrial > Soil > Wetlands > Peat | place... | reverse complement strand
GTCCAACTGGCCGGAAGCGATTGCTGCGCGTGTGGGCACGGGGACTTCAGCGGTCGCTTTGCCGCAAAGCGGGATCAGCGGCATCCAGACATTTCCTTGCGGCAGTGACGGATTCGGACTGGGACAGCCGGTCAGGAACTGAGCCTTGATTTGGGCGGCGTAGGCCCCGGCTGCGGCGAGCGCCTGGTCAATGATGGGGTTTGTCACCAGGACAGCGAAGTGCTCGCGCAGGAACTGCTGGCAGTTTCTGCGGCCGAGCAGGAAGTCGTGCTTACGGAAATCACGGCACAAGAAGCCGCCGAAGGCACCGAGCGAGCCGCATTGCAGGGCCGGCTTGCCTGCTTGCACGGAGTCGGGGTCCGATGGGGCAATTGCAAAGCGGCTAAACGAAGAACCATCCATGAGCGACGCCAGACTCTCGCCCAGAAAACGCGATTGAGAGAGAGTGACATTGAAGAAGCTCATGAGGATGGCCCAAATGCCCTGGTGATCAGCCGGGACGTACGGGCCGGAGAAGTTGCTGTCTCCCATGGGAAATGGAGCAACGGTGAGCACGGCCGCGTTTGCCTGGTCGGGCGTCGAAGGATTGGAGTCCTGTTGCAACTCGCGCGAGATAGTTGTCAGCCAGCTCGAATGGAGTGTTGTCGGTGACGCCTCCGTCGACGTTCACGGTTTGTATGGAGCCGCCGATTCTTGGAGGAAAGGCTGGTGGAAGTTGCGTCGAGGACGGGCTCAGCGGCTCCCACCCAGGGATTTGATAGTCGGCGACATCGCGGGTAAGAACTCGCGAAGCGAGCGCGACGGGTACGGCGCCTGTTGCTTTAGCTGCTTCCTGGAGTAATGGCCACGCTCCCTGCCCAGGCTGGCCAGCCGGAAGCGGCTTGGCAAGAGGCGCAAGCGGAGGGTCTGTTGATGCGCCGTGGGTGACTTGAAATTGCAGCCGGTCGCCGTAGTAGGACACGAATTCCTCAGCCGAGGTTGCGCCGCTGTAGAGTCCGTAGGGAGTACCGCGGGCGTTGGTCAGAGTGAGAAAGAGATTCAGGTTGTCGGCGATGTAGGGCCGCGGAGATGCGCCGGCAGGCGTGAGCGCATACGCTGCAATCTCGTCGATGATGGCGCAGTCGAGTAAAGACAGCAGTGGACCATCGCCGGCCACATCGTTTGTCTCGAGGAGCCGGGAGATGTCGATTTTGTTGACCCAGCTCTCGTAAAAAGTGTTGGTTGTGTTCTGCTCGTCGCCAGTTTCAATGTGCTGGAAGGGCTGCTGGACCATGACCGACGCGATAGCCGCGCACATGCCGCCGGCGGAGGCTCCAGTGAAAACATCGATTTGCACATCGTGTAGCGGTGCGACAGGCGGAACGGGCCCTGGTGCGGGATTCGCCAGATAGGCCTTGAAAGACGCCTTCGTGGCCTCCCATTCCTCCAGCGCTTCCATGAGGAAATCGAGCACTCCCGCGGTGTAGGCTCCCGCGGAGACAGCTCCGGCCATATTGATGCCAAGCCTGAATTTAGCCATGTGTCACCTGCCTTGAGTCGGATGATTTTGCGAGTGCGGCTGGACTGCATTGCTCTCGTGGCACAAAGTCAACGCGGGGAACTCAAAACGATCAGGGCTCAAGCTCATGAGATTCGACTGAGAATGGATGCTACCACAAGGGGTTTGGGGAAGATCAAAGGGAATTGCGCCCGAAGACGTGAAAAACCGCGCAACCCGGCAAGGTTCCACATTTCCAAGTGGAAGGGCGACGAGTCCACCGCAGCACGGTGCGCCGGCAGTCACTTCACGAGGGCTTTGGCGCGGTGGCGGGCGCGCGCAAGAACGAGATCCAGCAGATAGATGAAGACCAAAATGTTGATGGCGAACAAGCCGATGTGAATCCAAGTGACGTGGCGATAGATTTCGAAGAGCTCCCAGGGAAGGAACGAAGCGGTGATTGCGAGAGTGAGGAACTCGCCCCAGGCTTTTTCAAGATAGAGGCCGATGCCTTCGACAAGGGTGACGGCGGCGTAGCAAAAGGCGAAGAAGCCGATGCGACGCAAGAGGGGATCGTTGACGAGGGAGGCTTTTTCAAGCACGAAGGAGACGAGGCGCGACTCGGGATTGAAGCGAAGATGGCGGGCGAAGAGGTCGACTTCGTCGGCGAGGTCTTTGTGGAGCAGGCGATGGGCTCCGACGCCGATGGCGATGAAAAACAGGGCGTGGAGAAACTTGTAGAACGCGATGAGGAGCAAAACTCGATTGTGGTGCTGGCCGGAAGAACGCGGAAGGCGGGAGCATCGAGGCATTGGGAATTAGATGGCGCTGAAATCAAGGGTAAATGAAGGAGATGCAGCGGAGTTTGCGGAGTTAGCGGTGTTGGCAGAGTTGGCGGAGTGGGCAGGCCGACAAATCGGCGGACTACTTGCGGAGGTGGAGGAGGGAGGTGCGGTCGAGGGGCTCGCCGTCAAGAATGATGGCGGAGATGCGGCGGGCGTTCCAGATGTTAGCGGTGGGGTCGGAATCGAGGACGAGGATGTCGGCGCGGCGACCGGGTGCGATGAGGCCAAGCTCGTTCCAGCCGAACTGGAGAGAGTAGTTGTCGGTGGCAGCGGCGAGGGCTTCGCGCGGAGACAGGCCGAGACGGACAAGCAGCTCAAGCTCGGTGTGAAGTGAGACGCCGGGCATGGTACCCATGGCATCAGCGCCCGAGCCGGCGAGGTAGTGTGGGAAAGCGGAGAAGATGGTCTGGTTGATGTGCCAAAGACGAAGAGCGCTTTGACCGGCCTTCTTCTGCTGGTCGGACTCCATCCAACGCTGCGCGGCGGCGGGAAGGTGGCGCGTCCAGGTCGGGAGAGGGAACATCATTTCGCCGGTGGAGGGGTCGGTGGGGTGAAACATGCGGCCGGGATCGAGAAGCGCCGCGGCAGGCTCCTGCCAGAGATCGCGATGACCGGGAAGCTCGACGTAATAAAGGCTGAACGCGGGCATGAGCGCGGCGTGATGCGCGGCGAGGAAATGCGCATAGTCGCGCAGGCGGGCGTCAGTGGGCGGGATGCGCTCCGAGTAGTCGTAGGCTGTGTCGGCGGAGGGGCCGTCAGGATCGTCGACGAGCGGGCGCTGGAGCTCGTCGGGAATGACGCCAAGATCGTAGTGGTCCATCCCGACGAGAGCGTCGACGCCGGTTCCATCGCCGACGCGGTAGGGCGTGGACACAAATTGGCCATAGGTGGCCAGGCCCATCTCGTGAGCGCGCGCAATGATCCACTGCGAGTTGGCGGCAGTGAGGTGGGCGGTGAGGAGCAGCGCGCGCGTGCCGATGTGAGCGGTGTCGACCATTTGGCGGGCTGTGTCCTGCGGGGTGAGCTCCACGGGATGCGCGCCCTCGCGGAGCTTGGATACCCACTCGGGCTGCCGAGCCAGAAGGCTCCAATCGTCGGTGACGCCGATCGAGTCAATTGGATAGATGTGCGGGCTGGGCTGTGCGCTGGTATCGATGAAGCCGCGTTCCGCGTCGGCGCGGGCGACGACGGTGGTGACCCCCATGTAGAGATTGGCGTTGGCCTGGGCCTGGGAGTTCATACCGGCAAAGCCATCGATGAGACCGGGGATCAGGAATTTGCCGGTGCAGTCGATGATACGGGCGTCCTTGGGAATCGAGACTTGGTCAGGCAGGCCGACATCGGTGATGCGGCCTGAGCGGATGACGACGACGGCGCCGGGAATGTCACGGGCGGAGTCACCCCAGGCGGTAACGTCGACGACAGTGCCGCCGGCAAGAACAAGCGGGACGGTTGGCGCGGTGGACTCTGGCTGAGATTGGACAGAAACCGTGGCCAGAGCGCAGCCGATCGCAAAAAGACCCGGGAAAAAGTGGAACAGTCGCATGGAGATGACGATCTGAAGAGGATTGTCGCACAAAGACAGTGATCAATGGTCAGTGGGTAGTGGACAGGGGCGGCGGATGGTAAGCAGGTTAGCAAGTCAGCGAGGTAGGTGCGCTGGAAGGTTCGGGCGCGGGCGGGAGCAAGTGAGCGCGGCAGCGGCGGCGACGATGAGGATGGGGAAAAACTGGACGGTATAGCGCGGTTCGGGGTTCTCCATGGCACCGAGGAGGATGAACCGCAGGATGATGTAGGAGCCGAGCATCCATGGCCAGGGGACGCGGCGGCGAATGAACGCCCAGGCAGCAGCGGCGACATAGAAGAGGTTGAGGAACCCGAGGAAGATGGCCCAGGCGGATTGTGCGGGGTGCTCGCTCCAGCGCCACCAGAAAACGTCGAGGCCGAACTCGAGTGTTCGGGGGCGGAGCAGCATGTCGGTGTCGCGCAGCAACGGGAGGCCGAGGTAGTAGCGGATGGGATGGGCCTTGATGTTCATAGCCGCCACCGCAGCGAAGCGATCGATGAGCGACGGAGTGAGAGAGAAATCGCGGTTGTACTCGGCGAGGAGCTGGAGCCCATGGGCGCGCTGCTCGGGTGAATCGAAGGCGCGCGGGGGAATGTCGACGGGATCGACAAAGTTGCCGGGGAATTGCCAGCAGACGACGGCGGTGTCGGCGAAATCGATGGTCCATGTGCGCAGCCAGCGGCGCGCGCCGGCAATTGAGAGCTCGCCGGGATCGGAGTAGCGCGGGGCCAGCGGCTGGAAGATGTGAAACACCTCCCAGTTGCGCACGGTCCACGGAACCAGAGGAAGCAAGGCGACAAGAGAAAAGATGGATGTGGCAGCGAGATTGCGGCGCAAGGCGAATCGTGCGGATTGCGCCGCGACGGCGCTGCGTGGCGAATAGAAAAACAGGCCGAGCGCAATGGCTGCGAAGAGGAAGATGCCGTCGGGACGAAGCAATGTGCCGAGCGCCGCAGCGCAACCGGCCAGGATCAACGCGGAAAGGTCGCGCGTACCGGAGGCTTCAGCGGCGATAGCGCGGCCGGCGGCGTATATGCCAAGAGAGATGGCGAAGACCGAGAAGCATTCGGTCATGGCGATGGCCGAATAAACCGCGGTGAAAGGGCAAAGCATGGCCAGGGCGAGCGCGACTTCTGCCGCGCGATCGGACAGGTGGCGGCGCGCGAAAGCCGCCAGGAGCAAGCCGGAAACGAGATCCACGGCGGTCTGAAAGAGAAAGACGGTGGTGAACCAGGTATTCGGCCAGAAGCGCGCGAAAAGAAATTCGAACGTAGCAAGGAAAATGGGATAGCCGGGGAGCCGGTAGGTTGAGGGGCCCATGTCGTCGCCGGTCCCGGTGCCGTAGATGCCGTAATGGAGGAGATTGTGGCCCATCTGGAGATAGTCGAACGTGTCGTCATCGACTGGGCGCGGAAAGTAGACAAAAGCGAGACGCAGGATCAAGCCCGCAGCGAGCCATAGTATCCAGCGGCGCGGCAAACGGAACCGCCGGCGCGGTGAGTGGTCAGGAAGGGACATCTATTGAGGAGGATAAACGGAGGGGCGGCGGTACCTGGGGTCAATAAGTGACGGAGACGGTAATCGTGTCGGTGTAACTGCCTGGTTTGACATATTGCGCCGCGGGAATCTGGCCGTAGACCGTGATCGCTTGGGCAGACCCGCTGCCCGTTCCGCTCACCCAGTTGGTGGCGGAGGTATTGCCCCAGTTGGTGGTGTGACCGGAGTCGGTGAAAAGGCCGTAATTCAGCAGAGTCGAGCCATTTTGCATTTGCCGGGTGGTCACGGTGGCGCCTGTTGCCAGCCCGGCACTGAGGCCGACAGTGTACGTGGTGCCGCTGGTACAAGTGACCGAGACAGTGGATGTGGAGCTATTCACCGCGCCTGTGTAATTGCCAAAGGCGAGATTGGTCGCCGAAACCGTGCAGTCTTTCACAATCGTTGCGGTGACACTGAACTGCGCAGTAACGGTGGTGATGCCCGAGCCGGAAATGGACGCGGTGGGGGAGTCGGTGTAGGTCTGCAACGCGCCAGTCTCTCCCGCGGGAATCTGAGCATAGATGGTGTAGACCTGGGCGCTTCCGGTGCCGGTGCCGGCTACCCAGCCGGTGCTGGATGAATTGCCCCAATTGGTGGTGCGTCCGGAGTTGCTGAACATTTGGTAGCCCAACAGAGCCGAGCCATTCTGCATCGAGCGAGTGGTTATCGTTGCGCCACTGGCCAACCCGGCGTTGAGGGCGATGTCATAGGCCTGGCCGCTGGTGCAGGTGACAGTTATTGTGCCGGTAATATCTACGACACTGCCATAGTAGCTGCCGAATGCAATGCCTGAGGCGTACGCCGAGCAAGAGTTTGCCGCCGAGGCACGCGCGGCGATGAAGAGCAGGAGCAGCGCCGCAAAAGTGAGTCTTCGCATCATGGCTTTTTCTCCAGACAACGAAGCGGTCCAATCGAGGGAATTTCGCCGGTTACCGGGGCATAGTCGAAGGCGACAGCGCAGCGGCGCCCGTCGGGAAACTCGATGGCAAGCTGATTGTGGGGGTTGAGATCCTCAACGTAAGCGTCTCCGTCGTAACCAACCGGGACGACGACACCGGTGGACCGAAGTGTTGCTGTACTTCCGATCGGCACAGCGGCGCCGGTTTCATCGACCAGGCGCAGCAACGCGCCGTGACTGAATTTGATGGGGAACTTAAGCACCACGCCGGAACGATCCTGGGGACGCACATCGCGAGAGGCGACGTCGATTGTGGCGTCAGGTGGAATATCAGTGGGAGCAATCGAGATTTGGTTCAGGTCAAACGCGCGCATATCGGGTACTAGAAGTCGGCCCGAGGAATTGGTGCTGCCAACGTCGCGGTTCTCCTGCAAAACGTGCACGTGGGCCATGGGCCCCGTGTCGACAACGGCAAAACTGTCGTAGATGGCGTTGGAAGGGAACAGCTCTCCATCGACGAAAGAGAACGCGCCTTGAGATTCGAGGCGCAGAGTGGTCGCACCGCTCTCGCTGTCGATGCCGGCCGTGAACAAGCCTACAGGCGACTTGTATTGTCCCTGGGCGAACACGTGAGTTGAATCGCCAGCGGAGATGTAGGCCTGGTAGCCCCATTCGCCGACGATTGGCGCGGGCTGTTGCACATCGATCTGAGCGGAACCGTTTGAACCTCCGCTGGCAGTGACAGAATTGCGCTTACCGAAGGGGATGGTGAGGCCAATCTGCAGGCCGCTACCGCCTTTATTCACGAGGTCGCGAAACTCCGTGGCGTAGAGAAAGACATGGTGGATCTGGAGCGAATAGTTTGCAGAAACGATCTGCGAGTGCTGGGCCGGGTTGGCGTTTTGCTGAAGCGGTACCGGTGAGGGGTCCATGTTAACGGCCGCGTAAGCGAGGCCCCCGGAGCCAAATCGCTTGAGCGACAAGCCGGTGAAGGCGCTGAGTTGCTTGCGAGGAACGCCGTCTCCATTTTCGGACGCCACATCGCGGTAGTTGCGATCGGCCATGATCGCGGAGGCGCCAAGGCTGAAGATCCGCCCGATGCGTTGAGCCCCGGTGGAGAACTGGACACCGGCTTGCCCGGAGCTGAAGCTGGGCGCGACGGCGAAGTTGACCACGCCGAAATTGCCGATCTGCGCCACCCCGCCCGCACCCGCCATGAACGCACCCGGAGTGCCCTCAATGCTGCTTTCGATGGTGAATTTCTGCGAGAGACCACGGCGATAGACGGCGGCGCCAGCCAGCTTTCCGTAGTCGTCGCTGATTGTGCCCCAGTAGCGCCGAACGAGGCCAGCTTGCAAAGCGAAGGTCTGGAGGCCCTTGGCCAGCATGGTGGAGCTGGCATAGAAAGGTTGCGTCACAGTGACTTGTTGTCCCATGGCATCCGTTACCGTCATCGAGATGGTGCCTGCGCCCTCGACCACCGGAAGTTGCGGAACCTCAAAGGGGCCGGGGGCAATCTGACTGGAAGCCGCGAGATTGCCGTCCGTGAGCACGTTGACGGTGGAGGGAACCGCGGCCGAGCCAGTGATCGTGGGCACTGGGAACGTAACAAGATCGGGACGCATGCTGAAATCGGAGTTGATCTGGATGCCTTCAAGGTGAACGGGACGAGTCCAGGAAAGTCCGCCGTTGATGAAATCGCCCAGACTATAGCGGCGCAGGGAGTTGACGTCGGCAAAGGTGTAGGACGAATCAAGGCGAATGGCGCTGGTTGCGCCGGGGGTGGGCGAACCCGCGCCAGCAAAGGCAAGCCAGTCCGAACTTACGATGCCCCAGGGCGAGAAGGCTCTGGTCTCGAATGACCCGCTGCCGCCCTTCTGGGCGCCAGAGAAAGTTCCGACTGTGTCGTAGTTGAGCGTCACGCCGGTTCCGCTCTCGATGGCGCGGCGGCTTCCAGCCGGTTCTCTTCCCATGGGTTGCAACAATGCCGGCAGCAAGGCACCGTCGACCGCTGTGACTTGAAGAACCTGATTTTTGGCGTCGAGAATCCAGCTTAGTCCGGGCAAGTCAGACAGGCCCACGAGACCCCCGGTTTCAGAGGCGCGAGATACAGGAACTCGAAAACCGAGATCGCGCAGTTCTTCAGGCCGCGCCCACAATGTACCGTGGCGCAAAGTGAATTCGCCAATCTTGCCGATGGAATGACCATTGAGCTGAACGTCGAGATACAGGGTCTCGTCGTTGTTTGCGGTAGGAGAAGGGTCGGCGGCTGCGGGACTAGCTGGTGGACTCGATGACGAGACGACGGGGCCACTGGCTGCGGCCATTTGCGCCATGGCGGCCATCACAAGGAACACGATCTGAGCACAGCGGAGCCCCCTGGCCATTGCACCTCGACGTTCATGGTGCCGTGACGAAGCCGACCTGCTGCTCGATAACGCCGGCGTCCGTGTGGGCTGTCAACTGCAGGGTTTCGCCTCGCAGAGGGAGGGGGCCTTTTGCGGCGACGGTCCAGCGCCGAGTAACTCCGGCGAGAATGTAGGGCGAAGCGTCGGACTCTCCCTTGAGCTTTCGCCCATCGCTGGTCGTTAGCACGACATCGCGAATCACTTCGTGGCTAAGACCATCGTTGATTCCCACGAGGATGAGCTTTCCGGAATCGACTTCCAGATGAAACTGCACGTGCGGAACTGCGCGCGTCGGGGGCTCGGCGAATATAGGAATCGACATGCGCAGGACCATATGAACCGTTCCCGGCTCAGCCGGAGGCGGAATCTGGTCGATAAGAATGCGGTAGGTTGTCTCACGGCCCTGCGGGAGCTGGCGCAGAATCATGCGGACCACTTGCGACGCGCCGGGAGCAATCGTGGCCAGCGGGGGGCTCAGCACCACTCCATCCGATTCCGTCAGTTGATCGTCGCCATCTGTCTGAGCCCAGGCGAAGGCGCGAATCTGAATCGCTGTTTCGCTGGTCCCCTTGTTGGTGACGGTTAGGGACGAAGCCTTCTGTCCGGGAGAAAAGAGAATGTTGACAGGCAATACAGCCAACGACTGAGCCGTTGCTGCCGGGCCTGCGAAAAGGAGAATGACGGCTGCGCTGACGTGCGCCAGGGCTGCCGCCATTCGACGGAATGAGTTTCGCAAAGTCATGGGGATCCCAAATGCAAATGTTGCAAACAATCAGTAGGTGACGGTAGCAGTAATCGTGTCGGTGTAAGAACCTGGTGGGACATACTGTCCCGCTGGAAGTACGCCGTATACCGTGAGTGGTTGGGCAGAGCCGTTGCCTGTGCCGTTTACCCAACTGCCGCTGGTATTACCCCAGTTTGCACCCGTATAGGAAGTCGTCAAGAGCGAATAGTTCAGCCCGCCTGCGGGCTGGGTAATGCCCATCTGCCTGGTTGTTACGGTAGCACCGGTCGTCAATCCTTGATTGAGGCCGACGGTGTACGTCGTGCCGCTGGTGCAGGTAACCGTAACAGTGGAACTAACGTTGACCGCCGCTCCAGTGTAGTTTCCGAATGGCAGAGCCGTGGCAGAGACGATGCAGTCTTTGAGTACCGTCGCAGTGACGTTAAACGTTGTGGTTGCCGGATTGGTCTGCGCGACAGCAGATGTAGAAGCAAGACCGAGCACTATGAATCCCAGAAAGGAGGAAAGCAGTGCGGTCTTCAAGGGGTTTGAGAACTTCATGACGCATACTCCTGGTGCAAGAATTCGTTTGATATTGAGGTCTACGGCCGTTCGAGGAGGAGTCGGACGGGATCAGTTCATGTCTGATTCAGGCATTGATGAGTGAGAGCGAACGATTTACCAACAAGGCCCAACATTCAATTGCCTCCGAGTATCGAATGCAGCTTCCCTGCGTTCGTTGCTGACATGCTCGCAAGAACGATGAATGCGCAGGCGCGGGCAGTTTCTCAGCGATGCCCTCGCCCGACAATCTGTCATTGAGCGTTATTGGGACAATATCGGTTACTTTGGGCTGCATCAATGCCCCCTTTGGGTCACGAAGGGTGATGTACCAAGGTAATAAACAGGGAGTTAGATCGCTGCTCGCGATGACGATCGGAAGCAGTGCATCCGCTGCTGGGACGCGGGCGGTTTATCGAGGGATTGGCGGGGACCGTTGAAACTCTTCCAGGATGCGCAGGGGTCAATACGTCACAACGACAATCGTTGGTTCGACGGCTCGACCGGAGAAGGTCCTGGGCGCATGGGACAGTAGGGTGAATCGAGAACCTGGTCCGGGCCGGAAAGTCACGGCGGAGCTTCGAACCGCTCCTGCATTAAGGGTGATGTCGTATGGCACGGAGTTCGAGCAGGAGATTGACACGGCGGACGCAGCTTCCGTTGCGTCGTCGTTTCCAGTCGCAGACGTTGTGACGGCGGCGAGGCAGGAGGCCTGGACGGTCGCGGAAACACTGAAAGAGGCGCTGGCTGTCGCTGCGGCTGCGGGCTTGATCGTCGAGCCGGACGCCAGGATGCTCAATGCGAGAACCGGCAATGTGGCTTTCAAGGTCACTGCGCTTCCCCCTGCGCGGACCAACACATGATAGGTCTCTTATCGGCAGTTCTTAACGAATCCTTAGTGCCTTTTGAATGGAACCTTAGTGCTTCCTGGTAACCACACTTGAACTCATACGGCGAAGGGACCTGGCGAACAACGTGGCAGCAGGTCGATCCGCTGCAGCGAGTGAGTCAGGAAGTCTCAAAATCGATTTAATCTTTTAGCTCGCGACGAGGGTGGGACGGCGGCGGCGCGTGAGCAGCGGGAGAACCTGGGCGAGGGCCGCTTCAGCGGTGAGGCCGTACCGGGCGCGCAACGCGTCAACCTTGCCGTGTTCGATGAACTGATCGGGCCAGCCGATGCGGACGACGGGAACCGAGAGGCCCATTTCGTCGAGAGCTTCAACGACGGCGGTTCCGAAGCCGCCCATTTTCACATGATCTTCAAAGGTGACGAATGCGGCAACGCGAGAGGCGTAGCGCGCGAGGACTTCGCGATCGAGCGGCTTAACGAAGCGGGGATTGATGACGGCGGCGGAGTAGCCATCGCGGTCGAGAAGCCGGGCAAGCGATTGCGCGAGCGAGATCATGGGGCCGAGGCCGAAGATCGCGACGTCGGAGCCGTCGGAGAGGACTTCCGCCTTGCCGATGGGAAGCGATTGTGGCTCGGATTTGCGCGTTACGCCGGCAACCGCGCCGCGCGGATAGCGGATGGCGCTGGGACCGGGTAGGTCGAGAGAAGTCTTGAGCATGTCGGCCAGCTCGTCTTCGTCTTTGGGCGACATGAGAACGATCTCGGGAATGCCGCGCAGGTAAGCAATATCAAAAAGGCCGTGATGCGTGGGGCCGTCGTCGCCGGAAAGGCCGGCACGATCCATGCAGAAAAGCACGGGCAGCTTTTGCAGGCAAACGTCGTGAACAATGGGATCGAATGCGCGCTGAAGAAAGGTGGAGTAAATGGCGCAGACGGGACGATAGCCGCGTGTGGCCATGCCCGCGGCAAAGACGACTGCGTGTTCCTCGGCGATGCCGACGTCGAAGTAGCGGTTAGGGTGACGAGGCCGAAAATGATCGAGGCCGGTGCCGTTGGGCATGGCAGCGGTGATGGCGACGATGCGCGGATCTCTTTCGGCAAGATCGGCGAGTGTGTTGGCGAAAACTTCAGCATACGTCGGCGAGCCGTCGGGAGTCTGGCCGGTTTCAGGATCGTAAGGGCCGAGGCCGTGGAACTTCTTCTGGCCGTCGAGAGCAGGCTGAAAGCCGCGGCCTTTTTGCGTGAGGACATGGAGAAGAACGGGATGGTCGAGGGTCTTGAGAAACTTGAAGGTCTCAACCAGCAGCGGAAGGTTGTGGCCGTCGAGGGGGCCGAAGTACTCGAGGCCGAACTCCTCAAACAGGATGGAGGGCCACAACATGCTTTTGGCGGCTTCCTCGGCGCGTCGAACAACTCTGATCGCGGTTTTGCCACCGAAGCGCTCGATGAGGCGCGTCGCCCTGTCGTGCAGATGCTGGTAGTGCTCGTTGGTCACAATGCGGTGGAAATAGCGGGCCACGGCGCCGACGTTACGGTCGATGGACCACTCGTTGTCATTGAGGACAACGATCATGCGCTTGGTATGGGCGTCGATGTTGTTGAGCGCTTCGAATGTAATGCCGTTGGTGAAGGCGGCGTCGCCTGCGACGGCGATCACGTGTTCGTGGCCACCAGCGAGATCGCGAGCAACGGCCATGCCGAGTGCGGCCGAGAGAGCGGTTCCGGCGTGCCCCGCGCCATAGCAGTCGTGCTCGCTTTCGGTGCGCAGCATGAAACCGTTGAGGCCGCCGGGCTGGCGGATGGTCGAGAATTGCTCGAGGCGGCCGGTGAGGATCTTGTGGATGTAGGCCTGATGGCTCACGTCGAAGAGGATCTTGTCTTCGGGCGTGGAAAAGACGGCATGCAGAGCTAGCGTGAGTTCAACGACGCCAAGGTTGGGACCGAGATGGCCGCCAGTTTTTGAAAGGGTCTGGACGAGGAAGCCACGGATTTCTTCCGCGAGTGAGACCATCTGGTCGTAATTCAACCGCTTCAAGTCAGCGGGAGAATGAATGGTCTCCAGCAAAGATTCCATGTACTTCCTTCCCCCGGGGGAGTCCGGGAATCCAGGGAAATAAGCCCAAATGTGAAAGCGCCCCCTTAACCGGGGGTCTCGACCTCAAAACGGGACAGACATTGTGACTGCCAGCCCCCAGTATACCTTCGCGGCAGAGCGCGGCTTTAGTGGATTAGACGGAAGTAGTGGGCTTGGGTTTGGGTTTGGAGTCGGGCGGCGCGGGCGAACGCAAATCAAAAACGTCTATACTGAAGCGGCGCTGGGAGGAACACAAGCGGGATGCGTAAATGGGCTACTCTGCTGCTTCTGTGGGGAATTGCATGGCCGGCAATGGCGGACAAAACCATGTCCATCGAGCAGATGGAGCAGATCCTGATCAAGCTGCAGGGCAAGCCGGATGGGAAGGTGGCAGGCGAGCTTGAGGGCGTGCAACTCGCGGAGCGGGTAACTCCGGCGAGGCTGGCGAAGTGGGAAGCAGAATTTCCCGGCAAGCAAACCCGGGAACAGCTGGTGAAGCTTGCGGACATGACCTCCTTTTTGAACCCTCCCGCAAGCGATGTGCTCCGTGATCCGCCGCCAGACGTCGAAACAGAAGAGCGCATGCTCGCAATGGCCTTTGACTACGTGAGGCTGACGACGGCGCGGCTCCCGGATTTTTACGCGACGCGCGAAACCATACATTTCGAAGACACGCTCACGCATCGGACAGAGTACACCTACTCAGGTGCGATGGCGATGGAAGGGCACGGAGGGATGGCGCTTCCAACTCCGACCCCTGGCTCGGACAGCATCACCGAATATCGGGGGCTGCACAGCACGGGCCAATACAGCATGACGGTGACCTACCGCGATGGGCATGAAGTGTTTGATGAGGCCACTGACAAACGGAAAAAGGAGGAGGAATCGACACTTGGGCTCACTTCGAGTGGTGAGTTCGGGCCGATTCTCGGAGCGCTCATTAAAG
>Ga0181523_10003659_pt1 | contig 13891 bp, 12 predicted proteins | sample PEATcosm2014_Bin_43_FD_119752 | JGI IMG/M metagenome (GOLD analysis project Ga0181523, IMG submission 119752) | Peatland microbial communities from MTU Mesocosm Facility, Houghton, MI, USA - PEATcosm2014_Bin05_30_metaG | ecosystem: Environmental > Terrestrial > Soil > Wetlands > Peat | place... | reverse complement strand
GACGGCCTGTACTGGTTTCCGGTCTACACCAAGGCGGACGACGAACTCCACTTCAAGATGTTGGACGTCCACATCAAGGAAATCGTGAAGTACGAAGACTACAAGCGCTTCGGCACCAACACCAAGATCCTGTACGAGGGCAAGGAAGTTCCCAAGGGCACGACGCCGCCCGACCAGAAGCCGCCCGACCAGAAAAAGCCGGACAACCCGAACCCACCAAATTAGTTTATTGTAGTCAGCATGGCGCCGACTCCGCCGATCGCCCCAATCCCTGTGAGCGCCGCCCGCAATCACGCGGGCACGGTCGAATTAAACGCTGTTCGCAAGTGTTACGACGATTTTGTCGCCGTCGACAACATTTCGTTCAGCATCCAGCCCGGAAAAATCTACGGCCTGCTTGGTCCTAACGGCGCCGGCAAGACCAGCACTCTGCGCATGATCATCGGCATCATTGTCCCCGACTCTGGCCAGATTACTGTGTTTGGCGAGCCTCTCACGCGGCAGCATAAAGACCGCTTCGGCTACCTGCCCGAAGAGCGCGGCCTCTACAAAAAAATGAAGGTGCTCGAACACGTGCTCTTTCTGGCCCAGCTCAAGGGACTCAGCGCCGCGGAGGCTCTCAAGCGGGCGCACACCTGGTTCGAGCGCTTCGAATTGAGCGCCTGGACCGGGAAAAAAGTCGAAGAGCTTTCCAAAGGCATGCAGCAGAAGGTGCAGTTTATCAGCGCGATCCTGCACGAACCGGAATTGATTGTGATGGACGAACCGTTTTCCGGGCTCGACCCCGCCAGCACGGTTCTGCTTAAGGATGTTCTGCTCGAACTCGCAAAAAGCGGCAAGACCATCCTGTTTTCGACTCATGGCATGGATCAGGCGGAAAAATTGTGCCACTCCATCTGCCTGATCAATCATGGCCGCGCCGTTCTGGAGGGCGACTTGAACCAGATCAAGGCCAGCTATGGGAATTGCAACGTCCAGATCAAGTATGACGGCGATGCCCGTTTCCTCCATGAATCCCGGCTGGTCGAATCGTTCAATGATTATGGCAACTACGTCGAAGTGCGGCTCGCGCCCGGCGCCGATACCCAGGAGTTGTTGAAGCTGGCGTCCGCCGGCGCCCGACTGAGCAAATTCGAGGTGATGGAACCTTCGCTGGAAGAAATCTTTATCGATGCAGTGGGTAAACCAGCCGTGAGTCAGCCAGCCGTGAGTAAACCAGCCGTCAGAAAACCGGAGATGAGCCAACCCAATGCGTAATCTCTGGCTGATCGTCAAGCGCGAGTACCTGGAACGCGTCCGCACGCGTTCGTTCCTGATCCTCACTCTGCTGTTGCCCGCCATCATGACCGTAGTCATGATCCTGCCAGCGAAACTTGCCACCATGGGAGAGAAGGCTCAGCATCTGGTCGTGGTCACCTCGACTCCGCAGTTCGGCGAGATGGTGCGCCAGCGCTTCCTCGCCGCCAGCGCCGCGACCGATCTCGACGACGAGGCGACTCCAGAGACGAGTTCGCCCAAACAGCCGCCCGAACCGGAATACACCATCGATGTGGACGCCAATCCCACCGAGGCGGAGCGCGCCGTGTTGCGCGACAAGGTCACGTCCCAACAAATCGACGGCTTCCTGTGGCTGAGCGACGATGCGATCGCCTCTGGCAAGGTCACATGGACCAGCCGCCGCACGCCCTTTTTCTCAGACAGGTCGCGCCTCAGCGAGACCCTAAATCGAATCATTCAGTTCGAGCGGCTTTCGAAGAACGGCATAACCTCCGACCAAGCCGACGCACTGCTCAAGCCCATAAAAATCGAAGCCGTTCGCATGGAACGCGGGCGGGAAGCCAAGGGCAGCGGCGGCGGAAAGTTTCTGGAGGTTGTGGTCATGGTCATGCTTCTGTACATGGCCGTGCTGTTCTACGGTATTTCCGTGATGCGTTCCGTGCTCGAAGAAAAAAATTCGCGCATTCTCGAAGTGCTGCTGTCTTCCGCTTCTTCGACCCAATTGATGACCGGAAAGCTGCTGGGCGTGGGCGCGGTCGGGCTGACTCAAATCCTGGTCTGGGTGGTGATGGCGGTCGCATTCGCTTTGCCCGCAATGGCCATGCAGCCCTCTTTTGCTGAGCTGCAGATTCCGCTCGGCGTGCTGGTTGCGTTCGCCGTATTTTTCCTTCTCGGATATTTGTTGTACAGCACCATGTATGCCGCGGTTGGCGCCATCACGACCACCGAACAGGAAGGTCAGCAACTCCAATTCTTGATCATCGTTCCGCTAGTCCTCTCCGTCTTCATGCTGGCTCCGGTGGTGCGCAACCCAGACTCCCCGGCGATGGTTTGGATGTCGATGGTCCCCTTCTTCGCGCCGGTGGTCATGTATGCGCGCATCGTCGTACAAACCCCGCCCCTGTGGCAGATCGCTCTATCGTTGCTCCTGCTGATCGCGACCATCGCCGGCCTCCTGGTCATGTGCGCCCGCATCTACCGCATCGGCATATTGATTTATGGCAAGCGCCCAAACCTGCCCGAAATCCTGAAGTGGCTGAAATACGCGAAGGCGTGAGGACAGCTGTCAGCCTTCAGCTAAACCGCAGCCGCTACAATCTCCTTGCAGCGTTGTCATCCTTCGCGGCGTTTTTGGCCGCGAAGGACCTGTGCAACTGGCCGCGAGTCCATAGGTCCTTCGCTTCGCTCAGGATGACATCCAAGGTTTGATTAGGAGCTGACAGCTAGTAGAACAAATATTTCCGCCACTTATCATCCGACCGTCCCATCAGCCGCATGATGTGCCGGCTGGTATGCAAGTTGAACGCGCGGGGTTCGCGCATCAACTTCATGTGGGCTTCGGCAGGAGACTGGTTGCCCTTGCGGCGATTGCAGGCGTGGCAGCAGGCGACCAGGTTCTCCCAAGTGGACGAGCCTCCGCGCGAACGCGGAATCACGTGGTCCAGCGTCAGTTCACTCGAAGGCAGCACCGTGGCGCAATACTGGCAAGTGTTGCGGTCGCGCAGCAAAATATTCTTCCGCGAAAGCGCCCGGCTCTGGTGCGGAATGCGGCGATACTCCAGCAGCCGGATCACCGACGGCAGCCGCATGGCCACCCGCGCCGAGTGCAGAAAGTGTCCATTTTCTTCCTCGGTCATGGCCACGCCTTTGAGCACCAGCACCAGAGCGCGCCGCGCCGCGCACACGTTGATGGGCTCGTACGAAGCGTTCAACACCAGCACTGGCGCGAGCAGGGCATGGCCATCCCCGGGCCGGTGTGTCATGGCCGCCGGCGAAAACAGCCCGGCGGCGTACCGGGATCCTGCATCGTGTTCCATGCTCAGTGACATAACTCCCTGCCTTCAGGGGCTACAACCAAATTCTACGTGCTCGATCAACTTCCTACGGCCTTCGCCAGAACATCCTCGCTGGCTGCCTCGTCGGCCGCAAACTCGTCCATGTCCGGCACGATTTCCGCATACTGCGTTGCCAGCTTCAAAGTGCGCGCCACGGTTGCGACCCAAACCCGGCTGGCTCCGGCACGGCGCAGCACCCGCGAACATTCTGTAGCGGTCGTCCCCGTCGTATAAACATCATCCACCAGAATCACCTCGCGGCCGTTGACTTCTGCGGCACGCGTCACGGCGAAGGCTCCGCGCAGGTTTATGCGGCGCTGATGACTGGTCAGGCCGATCTGCGAAGGGGTGTCGCGAGTGCGCTCCAGCAATTCCGGGACAAGCCGCCACCGCTCCGGCGTGGGAAGGAGCTTGAGTGCGGCGCGCGCAATCAGTTCCGCCTGATTGAATCCGCGCTGCCGCCGACGTGTCTTGTACAGCGGCACGGGCACCACCAGGATCGGCTGCTGATCGAACATGCCCCGATCGAGCGCGGCCTGCTCAAATTCAGGATCGAGCGCGGTCAAAGCCTCGGCCAGCATGCGACCCAGGACTTTCGCCGCTGGGCGCACCCCGTTGTACTTCAGCAGATGAATCAGTTCCCGCAGCCCGCCCTCATAGCTGCCATACGCGACCGCTCGCCCGAAGGGACGCCTCACCCGTCGGCAGACCGGGCAGCGCCGCAGCCCCTCGGGGTCCGTCGCTGCATAAGAGGAGAGCACGCGCTCCCCGCAAATAGAACACATTTTGCCGCGCACCGGATGGATGCCCGCCAGGCAATCGGGGCACACGGGCAGACGGGAGATATTTAACTGGGGCTCGCCGCAAATGCGGCAATCGGATGGGAATAGTACGGAGAACAGCCCTTCAGAAACTCGCCGAACCCAATCTCGTCCTGCCCGGCTTGGTCCAGCCCAGATTCGTGCAGGTTCGGGCATCTCTCGCACAACAATAGGACGCCCTGCTGCTGCAGCACTGGCTTGGCTAGCCCGGATTCGGTCCTCACTACTGCTGAAGACGGCCTCCTTCATCACCCCGCAGACGCCGAAGCGCCCGCGGCCAATCTTTCCCACTACTGTTTGCAGTATAACGGCGATCCCCGCTGCTAGGCAACGTCGCGAGTAGACGTACCCGACGACTTGCTGGGCAAGATCATCGGGGCCGTCGCCACTCGATCGCGCACCGGAGTAAAGATCATCCGGTAATCCCGCCGAAAGCATTCCGCGCAGCGCACGGGCCGCAGAAGAAGCAGCGGCAGGATAAAACGTTCACTCCATGTACGCCGGCGCGAGCGGTAGCCGGTTTTACTGCCACAATCGTCACAACGGTACGCTGGAAACCAGGGTCGCTTGGGGGAGTCACTCATCACTGCACCTCGGAAAGATGGACTGAGACGGGGCGGCAAACAGATTGCTCATATTTTACACCAGGAGGAACCGGCAAAGCCGAATTCTGGCCATTCGTATGGGTTTCCTTCGTGGACCTTCGTGCCCTTCGTGGTTCAAGAATCTTCATTCCCCGGCCCCACGGCGCAGATCCGTATTCACTTCCTGCGGTATACTTTCCTCCGGCGTACAGGACGCCGCCCGTCCGCGGACAGGACCGAGTCCACCTGAGCGAAGTGTTTGAATTCAAGGTTCTCACGAACCTCCTTTTCGCCCGCCGCAGCGGACCCCGGGCATGACTCCGAAGGAGGTCCGTCATGGCAGCGCGCAAATCCCCTGCTCGTCACATCCCAGTCCGTCACATCCCCGACCGTCACTTCCCCGTCCGCCCCAACCTCGATCAACTCAGAAACCAGGCCAAAGACTTGCTCCGCGCGGTGAAGCAGGGAGAGCCGACGGCGATCGCTGAGCTACGCAAGCATCATCCCAAAGGAATCGATCCCGCCAGCGTCGATCTGGCCGGGCTCAACGAAGAAAATATCAAGCTAGAAAACGTCAAGCTCGCCGACGCCCAGGCCGCGCTGGCGCGAAGCTACGGCCTCCCAAGCTGGCCGCGGCTGGTCACCGCTTGCCGCATGACCGACGCAATCTGGCGCGGCGACGTCGACGCCGTTCGCACCCTGGTGCTGAAAGATCCGCGCCTCCTGCACGAAAGCGCGCGCGGCGTGGCCGATAGCAACTGGGGTTCGCCCATGTCGTACGCCGCCAACGTCGGGCAGGATGCGATTATCGCCATGCTCCGCGAGATGGGCGCCGAAGATCTTCAGCACGCCTTCGACCGCGCCTGCCTGCAAGGCCAGATCGAAACCGCTCGCCGCCTGCACGCCATCGGCGCGCGCGTGCTTCCCGGCATGGTCATGGGGCCGTGTGAAACGCTGAATTCCGACGGCCTCGCGTTTCTGTTCGAACTCGGCGCCGAACTTGCCGACAACCACGGCGACCGCTTCGCTCCAATTGCCCTGCTTCTACAAACCTATTGCCGCGGGCCCGAAAGTAAGCATCGCTGTCTGGAAATAGTAGCCGAGCGTGGCATCGCTCTTCCCGACACTCCGGTCATGGCCCTGCACCGCGGACGCATCGATCTGCTGGAAGCGCATCTGCGGCGTGATCCGCAAATGTTGAGTCGAACTTTTTCGCACGAAGAAATCTACCCACCCGAGTTAGGATGCGACGCCGACCACTCCCTCGCGCTGCACGGCACGCCGCTGGCCGGAACCACGCTCCTGCACATCTGCGTCGACTTTGACGAGATCGAAATCGCGCGCTGGCTGATCGATCATGGTGCCGACGTAAACGCCCAAGCCGAAATCGACGCCGACGGCTTCGGTGGACACACGCCCCTGTTCGGCTGCGTCGTCTCCCAAGCCTACATGTGCGGCCTGCAGCGCGACGCGGCCTTCGCCCGCCTGCTGCTCGATCATGGCGCCGATCCCAACGCGCGCGCCTCACTACGCAAGCGCCTGCGCTTCGTCCCCGACGAATCCGAGCACGAGTATCGCGACGTTACCCCGCTCTCCTGGGCCCAACGCTTCCACGGCCCCGGCTCGCCCGGCCACACCTGGATAAGCCAGCCGGCTATGCAACTGATCGCGGAACGCGGCGGAAAATAAAGCGGGTGCCCCACCCTTGTCGCGCAGTTTGCGACAGGGTGGGGAATTTGACTTTAGAGGGTAGGAGCTCAAGACCGTCTGGCCTTGGATCGTTAGTGCAGTCAACGTCCCCACTCTGTCGCACAAACCGCGACAAGGATGGGGCACCCGCCGCATACGCACTTGTCATCCGGCCTCGCCGCGTGCTAAGGTGCGCCGTTCCTTTGTTTTTGCATCTATTGGAAAACGCAGCACCACCGAGCTTGCTTCCATCCCGCGCCCTAAAAGGATTCCACCTATGAGCAGTCCAGTGACCGGCCTTCCCGCCAAGAAGAAGCACGTGCCGTATGTTCCCGAAACCATGGAGATGAGGGAGTTCACTCTCAAGGCCGTGCTGATCGGGCTGGTGATGACCGCAGTCCTCGGCGCGGCCAACGCCTATCTCGGACTGAAGGCCGGAATGACGATTGCTGCGACGTATCCCGCAGCGGTCATCGGCATGGCGTTGCTGCGTCTGATGAAAGGCTCGCTGCTGGAAGAAAACATCGCGCGCACCGTGGGTTCGATCGGCGAGTCAGTCGCGGCCGGCGCGGTCTTCACCATCCCGGCATTCGTGATGGCAGGATTATGGCCCGGCCTTACCCGCGAGAAATATTGGAATTCCGTCGCGCTCATGGTGATCGGCGGCACGCTCGGCATTCTCTTTGTGACCCTGTTGCGTCGCGTCATGGTGGAAGACCCCGACCTTCCCTTCCCCGAGTCGGTCGCGGCCTCGGAAATTCACAAAGCCGGCCAGCAAGGCGCCAAAGCGGCAAAGATTCTGTTCGCCAACATGGGATTCGGCGGCCTCATGTACCTGTTGGGCGCCGTCAACGTGTTTTCGGCAAACAATACGTTCCCCATCAGCATCAGCGCCCTGGGAAAAAAGTTGCTGCTGCGCACCAGCACCAATCCGAATGTGGCCACCACCATCACGGGCGGATCGACGTTGTTCACCGCACCCGACATCAGCCCCGCATACTTGGGCGTGGGCTATATCATCGGTCCGCGGCTGGCGGCGCTGAATTTCGCCGGCGGTGTGTTGGCCTGGGGACTGCTGGTTCCGCTCCTGACTTTCACCATCGGGCCCTACGTGCAGGCGTCGCTTCCCGCCGGACAAACCATCGAATGGCCGCTGCTGGCGCAGGCCATTTATTACTCGATTGTGCGTCCCATCGCGGTGGGCGGCATGTTGGTCGGCGCTTCCTACACTTTATTCAAGATGCGTAAGCAATTGGGAGTAGGAATGTCCCGTGCGGTTTCTGACTTGAAGAAGTCCGCCGCGGCTCATGCCGCCACCAACCGCACCGAACGCGACCTGCCGGCCAAGGCAATTTTCGCCGGCGTCGCGGCGGTCATGGTCGCGATGTTTGCGCTCTATTATTTCTTCATCGGCGGCGCCGGAAATCTGTCGAGTTCGCAAGTCATCACCGCGGCCGCTGTAGCCACCGTAGTCATGGTCGTGCTCGGCTTCTTCTTCGCCGCCGTATCGGGCAATCTGGTGGGCATGATCGGCTCATCCAATAATCCCGTCTCCGGCTTGACGCTGTGCACCCTGGTCATTGCCGCTCTGCTCATGGTTGCTCTTGGAGTTTCCGGAACGGGCGGCGTGGCGGCGGTGCTGGGCGTAGCGGCGGTGATCTGCGTGTCGTCGGCCGTCGCTGGCGAGATGCTCCAGGATTTGAAAGTCGGCCACATCTTGGGCGGCACTCCGTCGAAAATGCAGATTGGCGACCTGCTGGGCGTTCTGGTCGCCTCGCTGGTCCTGTTCTTCCCTCTCGCCGTCCTCGACAAGGCTTACCACTTCGGCAGTTCAGCCCTGCCCGCTCCGCAGGCCGGTCTCATGGCAATGCTCTCGAAAGGGATTGTCGGCGGCGACATGGCGTGGCCGCTGGTGGTGGTCGGCATCCTGTTAGGCATCGCCATGATTATGATCGAAGTGAAAAGCGTCATGCTGTTCTCGGTGGGCATGTATCTGCCGCTGGGAACGACGTTTGCAATCTTCATCGGCGGCGTCATTCGCTGGATCACCGACAAGCTCCGTGACCGCCGCGGCCTGAACGACGCCCAGAAAGCGCGCGTGGATAATGCCGGCGTGCTCACGGCTTCGGGACTGATTGCGGGCGAAGCCCTCTGCGGGCTGGTAATCGCCGGTTTGGTTGGTTCCGGAAAAGATGTCACGCTCATTCATTGGACGCCTTCGGTCTGGGTTTCGCTGGCGGCTTTCCTGGTGCTGATCCTCGCCATGGTGCGAGTCCCACTGGCCAACGCGGGCAGCCCCGACGAACCGGCTCCGCCAACGGCGATCATGTAAGTGCATGCACCACGAAGGACACGAAGGTTCACGAAGGAAACCTGGAATTCCTTCGTGGTACTTCGTGTCCTTCGTGGTTTATGGTTTTGCATTCGTCCACTCATGCCCATCCTTGAAAATATCGGTGCCATCCGCCAGCGAATCACGGCTGCGGCGCGCCGGGCCGGGCGCCGTCCCGAAGAAATTGCGCTGATGGCGGTCAGCAAGACGCATCCGCCCGAACGCATTCGCCAAGCCCACGCCGCCGGATTGCGCCTGTTCGGCGAGAACCGCGTGCAGGAATTTGCCGGAAAGGCGGCCGCGCTCGCCGATCTGGCCGGAGCTGAGTGGCACATGATTGGCCACTTGCAATCGAACAAAGCCGGCAAAGCGGTGGAGTTGTTCGGCGCAGTCGACTCCGTCGATTCGGTCAAACTGGCCGAAAAGTTGGATGCAGCCGCGCGGAGCACTGGGAAAAAATTGCCCGTGCTGATCGAAATCAACGTCGGTGCCGAGGCCGCCAAGAGCGGCGTCGCCCCCGATTCGCGCAACCTGGAAGACCTGCTGCTCGCCGCTCCACGGTTCGAGGCCTTGGAGTTTCGCGGCCTGATGACCGTGCCTCCGTTCGCTGACGATCCCGAAGACGCGCGCCCCTACTTCCGCAAATTGCGCGAATTGCGCGATGCCCTCGCCGCACGCAAGATCCCTGCGGTCAGCATGGACATGCTTTCCATGGGCATGTCCCACGATTTCGAAGTGGCGATCGAGGAAGGCTCGACCTGCATCCGTGTCGGCACCGCAATCTTCGGGGAACGAGCGAAGCAATAGCAATAGCAATAACGACCGTCGCCGTCGATCGCTTTACAGATCTTGTCATCCTGAGCGGCGTTCTTTGCCGCGAAGGATCCATGCAGCCTCTCGCCGACGGCAAATTGCACAGGTCCTTCGCTTCGCTCAGGATGACAAGAAGCTTTATATGCTCGCAATTCACGAAACCACCGACGCCATCACCTTCGCCATCAAAGTCCATCCCCGCGCCAAGAAGAACGCCATCACCGGCGAACTCGGCGACGCGCTTAAACTGTCGCTGACCACACCGCCGCTCGAAGGCCGCGCCAACCAGGCCTGCATCGAATTCTTCGCGAAACTTTTGAAGGTGCCGCGATCTTCCGTTACCATTGCCTCCGGCCAGACCAGCCGGAATAAAATCATCCGCGTCGCCGGAGTAACCGGACAGTACGTTCGGGATCGATTGCAGGGCTGAAGTTAGAAGTTAGAAGTCAGATTTCAGGTTCTCGCATTCACGGTGGAAGAATTTGGGGTGTCGGTTTTCATTCTGCAATCTGACTTCTTACTTCTGAAATTCTTGTTCAGGAGCCACTTTGCCCTTCTCACAACGCTTGGAGGAAATCCGCACCGGGTTCGAACGTCCCTTCTGGGTCGCCAACATCAGCGAGCTGTTCGAACGCCTTTCTTACTACGCCGTCTTCGCCGTCCTGGCGCGTTACCTGCACGAGGGCCTGCATTTCGACGTCGAACGCGCCAGCAGCCTGACCGGAATGTTCGGCGGTTGGGTCTGGTTCCTCGCCGTGATTGGCGGAGCATTGGCCGACCGCCTCGGATTCCGGCGCGCGCTCTCTCTGGCCTACCTGCTTCTCACCTTCGCCTATTTCATGCTGGGCTCGATCGGCTCCGCCTGGCTGGCGCCACTGCGCGACCACGTGCCGCTGGTGGGTTTGGTGGCATTCATTCTCATCCTGCCCGCGCTGGGCGTGGCCTTGGTCAAGCCTTCCGTGGTCGGAACCACGGCGCGCGCTTCCAAAGAAAATGTTCGTTCCGTGGGCTACTCGATTTACTACACGCTGGTCAACGTGGGCAGCACCGCCGGGCCATTACTGGCCTCGTGGGCGCAAAAGCACGGCATCGTCGAAAACGTATTCCGCATCGCGGCGCTGAGCGTCTTCCTCATGTTCTTTGTCGTACTGCTGCTCTTCAAAGAGCCGCGCCACGCCGATGAAGGCGAGAAAGCCAGTCTCGCCCAGGTGGGCAGGAATTTTCTCACCGTGCTTTCGAATCCTCGCTTCATGTTGTTTCTGCTGATCTTCACCGGATACTGGATCGTCTTCTGGCAGGAATTCATCGCCCTGCCGCTCTATATTTCTGCCTACATCGACCCCAAGGCCGACACCGCGAAAATCCTCGCAACCGATCCGATCGTGGTCATCTGCTTCACCATGCTGATCGGATTTCTCACCAAGCGCATGCAGGCGTTTCACGCCATCGTGCTGGGCACGCTGATCACGAGTCTCGCCTGGATTCTTCTGATCGTGCATCCATCGGTGTGGATGGCAGTAGCCACGCTGGTTGTGGTCGCGATCGGCGAGATCGTGCAACAGCCGCGCTACTACGACTACATCTCGCGCCTCGCGCCCGCCGGCCAGCAAGGCACTTACATGGGTTTCGCGTTTCTCCCGCTCGGCGTCGGATCGTTTATCGCCGGCCCCTTCAGCGGATGGCTCATGCACCACTTCGGTGAAGAAATGCACCGGCCGCAACTGGTGTGGTGGTCCGTGGTTGCAGTCGGCGTCGTCACCACCCTGCTGCTCTCGATCTACGACCGGCTCGTCAGGGTCGAGACTGCTTGACTTCGGCATCCGCCTCTGGGATCATTCGCCCCCAGCAAGCGAATCGCATAGGAGGGCGTATGCCACATTACCTTCAGCAAGTCGCGTATTCCCAGCAAGGATGGGAAGCCTTGGTAGCCAACCCGCAGAACCGGATCGACGCCGTGCGGCCTGCGATTGAGAAACTGGGAGGCAAGATTGAAGCGGCGTGGTTCTCCTTCGGAGACTACGACGTGGTGGTCATCTCAGATTTGCCCGACAACGTCAGTGCCGCGGCCATCGCCATGGCCTTCGCCGCGGGCGGCGCCTGCAAGTCGGTGCAGACCATACCGTTGATCTCGCCCGAAGAGGCCACCCAGGCGCTCAAAAAGGCCCGGGAGTGCGGTTACCGTCCCGCCACCGTCACCACCCGCGCCGCATAACAATTGGGCCCAGCATGTTAGAAGGCGGCCTCCGTAGGCCGCCTTTTTTTGATAACTTTTGGAAGTCGATGTCCTCACCTCACCCCACCCCGGCCGAAGTCGCAGCGCAGATTCGGCACGCGCTCAAAAGCGGCGGCTCGGCCGAGCATGCATCTGGTGTGCAGCGGTTCTTCAAAGATGCGATCAAATCGCACGGCTGGTACACCGCCGATTTGCGGCGGGCCGTGCGCCGCTGCCGCCGCGAAATCCTGCGGGAGCACGATCTCGATTTTCTGGTGAAGGTCGCCGACCAACTTTTCACTGGCTCCGTGCTCGAAGAAAAAGTTGCCGCCGTATTCCTGCTCGAGAACATGGACGCGCAGTTCGGCGATGCCGAGTTTCGCAGGTTCGAGTCATGGCTCGACCGCATCAGCAGTTGGGCCGATCACGACGGCCTGGTGCATTATCTGATTTCGCCCATGGTGGCGGCCAAACCGGCGCGAGTCAAAGACGCGTTCCGCTGGGCCCAGACGCCGAATCGCTGGCACCGCCGCGCCGCCTGCGTCGCCCTGATTCGCGGAGCCCGCGCAAAACTGTTCTTCCCCAAAATCGTAAAGCTGTCCAACGCGCTGCTGGCCGACGAAGATGACATGGTGCAGAAAGGCCTGGGCTGGCTCCTGCGCGAAACCGCAAAGTTCGATCTCAAAACCACCGTCCCGTATCTGATGAAGATTCGCGCCCGTGCTCCGCGGCTAGTATTGCGAACGGCGTGCGAGACCCTACCACCGAATCTCAAACGGAAGGTCTTAGGCTAATTAACATGGGCTATTACATCCGAGTCCTGGCAACCGACGAAATGCCCATCGAGGAACAAGAATTAACGAACTGTCTGCCGCGTAGCCCTCGCTGCGAACTCGATCGCGACGGGGAGGGTGATTCCGGCTGGTCGCATCTCGTTCTGCGGCCCGCCGGGGGAACCGCTATCGCCGTCATTGAGAGGAATCCGGTGTCGCCCGGAGAACTCGGCGAGGATGAAGTCGCCGAGTTCATCGAAGAGGCGAGAATTGGGAAACCTCGCTCTGCTGCACGATGGCTCGAACAGTTCTTGCCTCGCGTCAAAGTGATCTATGCATTACAGATATTAAGCGGAACCGGCGTTGACAACGGCTGGGCGGCTGTCCGAGCCCTTCAGGGTCACATTTGGAATAAGCGAGGGGGAATCCTGCAGGCCGACGGCGAAGGGTTCTCTAACGAGGACGGGTACACCATAGTGTGGCAGTTTGCCGATGACGTAGAAGGAACGTGGAAAATGGCGATCCTCAACGAAGTTGGGCAATGGGTTAGCTTCGAGATGGACCTAGGCAACGCAGAACAGCGCGCTGCTTTCCTCGAAGGTATCCTGCCTCAGGGCGTAAGGATTCTTCGGTAGGCTCGTGTTCTTGTCACTCTTGCCGATAGGAACCAAGACAGAGCGCTGAAGTTACACCGCGAGGCAATGCCAGGGCCCCGGCTTGCCCGGGCCCCTGACTTTTCATATTCGGGTTGCGATACAGCTCTCAGAAATAGCTCAGCCAAGCATCGCTCCGCCGCTGCTTGAGCGCAGCAAACCATCGGCACAGCGGATACAGCGCCAGCACCACGCATGCCCAAACCAGATAAACAGTCGGCAACGAATATCCCCACCCCGGCGGCTTCGTGATGGGGAACTGCGCCATCGTGGGCGATTCGAACATCCAGTGCGCCTGCCCGTAGCGCGCGTAGCACACCACCACCGCGATCAAATGGATGAGCGGAATATGCAGCAGGTAGTAAAACATTGGCACCTTGCCAATAGTGAGCGCGGGCCGCAGCCAGCCCGGAGTCCCCGCATCCACCGCCCACAGAAAAAGCATCGCCGGGCCCAGCGTCATCAGCAGGTAGAGCAGCGACGGCGGATATTTCGTGGTATTTAGAAATGACAGCACGGTAAACGCCAAAGATTTCTGGGTGCTCCAGCGCTGCGGATCCCCATAAATGTTAATCGCGCGCAGAATTACGAAAGCCGCAGTCAGCCCCAGGGCCAGCCGCAACAGGAACGCCCTGCGCCGCTCCGGCGGCCAACTATTGAGCGAACTATAGATCTGTCCCAG
>Ga0181523_10003658_pt1 | contig 13896 bp, 17 predicted proteins | sample PEATcosm2014_Bin_43_FD_119752 | JGI IMG/M metagenome (GOLD analysis project Ga0181523, IMG submission 119752) | Peatland microbial communities from MTU Mesocosm Facility, Houghton, MI, USA - PEATcosm2014_Bin05_30_metaG | ecosystem: Environmental > Terrestrial > Soil > Wetlands > Peat | place... | reverse complement strand
CCGCCTCCTCAACGAAGCGCTTCATCCGATTCCTCCGCAAATCGCAGAGGAATCATATCGTGGGAATCAAATTAGGCGATGCGTTTTCACACAACCTCGGTCATTCGCGTCATTTCGGACATGCTTCAGGCACTTCCGGTTTACCCCCAACTTCGGACATGTCGCTGCATCGCACTAAATGACGCGACGGGCCATGAGGAGACATCACGCCTGAGTTTCAAAATGCCGGAAAAACCGCAAACTGACGAACGCAAAAAAGGCCTGGAGTGCTTAGGGGCGGGCTTCTGATCCAGATACAGCTTGTCCCGTGATCGCCGGTCCGAGGTTATCGGTGCCTGCTTTTTTGCGTCGCGCGAACCCTTGCTGGGATCACATTGCAAAAAAGGAGTATGCTAGGTCCTCTCAGTAGGAGGCTCGCTCGGATGAAACGGCCGATGGCGGCGATATTGGTCGCTGATGTAGTCGGCTATTCGGGCTTGATGGAGGCGGATGAGGACGGCACCGCTCAGCGGCTCGCCAAGTGCCGCAACTTGATCGACGCCGTGATTGCCAAATGCGATGGCCGTCTGTTCAAGGCGATGGGCGACTCAGTGCTCGTCGAATTTGCGAGTCCGATAAACGCAGTGCGATGCGCCGTGGATATTCGGGCCGGGCTGCTGCTGGCCGGGCAAGGCGACGAGCGCCCACTGCGCATGCGCTTTGGTTTGCATCTTGCTGACGTGCTGGTAGAAAACGATGATCTTGTGGGCGATGGCGTCAACCTCGCCGCCCGCATTCAGCAGGCGGCCGACCCGGACGCCATTGACGTTAGCGCCGCGCTTTTCGAGCAGATTCGCCGCAACTCGCCCTTCGCCTTCGACGACCGCGGCGAGCAGAGCTTCCGCAATATCGTTCAGCCGGTTCGCATTTACCGCCTGCGCGGCGAGATAACCCGCCACGTCTACCAGATAGCCCCGACTCAGCCGACGCCAATGCAGGCGAAGCGACCTTATTCGCTGGCCGTCATGCCGATCGAGGTCGCGTCCGGCAACGAGGATCAGAGGTACTTGGCGGAGGGCGTCACCGAGGAGCTGATTTTCGAACTCGGTCGATTCAAGAAGCTGTTCGTTACTTCCCGCTCGGCGACGCGGGCCCTCGCCGCCACCCCGTATGATTCGCAGTCCGTGGGCAATCGGTTCGGCGTGCGGTACGTGCTCACCGGAACGATACGCCAACTCGGGTCGCAGATCCGCTTGAGCCTATCGCTCTCAGAGACCGAAACCGGTGGAATGGTCTGGAGCGATCGGCTCAACGAGAGCCTTGAAAGCCTGGTCAACCGGCTCGACGAGTTGGTCTCGCGCATTGCTTCCCATAAACCCTGTTTGTCGAAGAAAATCACTTCTGGTCAAACCGACTTCGCCCCCAAGGTAGACGGCGTTGTTGATTGACCCGGGCTGTGAATACAGCCCACTTTATTTGATTTTCGCCGTATGGTCCAGAGGACGCGATGACGCGCCTGTTCGGATCGGATATTTCTGTCCGTCCTGGCGAAACGTCCCTGAGCCCTCCAGAAAGAGAAGTGCGTGTGAACTTCCGCATCCGACCCCGGCGACATCAGCGTGATTTCGCCGGCAATACGATGAATATCGGCCTCGCACCACCTCTCCTTTGTTGCTTCTACCGCCGTCATCGCCTCGCCGATGCAGCGCCAAGCGTCATCGAATTGGTCGAGCTCCGTATAGGCACCGGCCAAATACGATAGATACAACGGCAACCACAACGTTGATCCCGTTGATCGCCATGCAGTGATTCCTGCATTGATCATGTGAACTGCGTCCGAGGGTTTGCCAGTCAAGGCGAGTACGCAACCTCGTTGCATCATTCCCCATGACTTCCAGAACAAGGCGCCTTTCTCGTCCGCCAGTGCGTCAGCTTCATCTAATTGCGCATTTGCTGTCGTGTAATTTCCGCGGTGGAAATGGGTGAACGAAATGATCGTCAGCGCATACATCGATGTGGCGGCTTGGCCAATCTCCCGGGCATGCTTGAGCGCGTCATTGGCGTCTTTGAGCGCAGCCTCGGGGCAACCAAGGAACCATAGAGCCAACGAGCGAAAACATAAAATTGCCACTCCCGAATCGTGGCCAAATAGCGTCGCTAGCGGACGATGCTCCGCGGGCTTGTAGAGCGCGATCGCGCGATCGAGATGTGCTCGGCCTTTCGCGATCTCCCCTGTTTGCAGAAAGGACATGCCCATGAGGCGATGCGCAATCATCGACGGGGCCGTCGTTCTCTGCTGCTCGGCCAGTGCGAGAAACTGCGCCGCAAGCTCGCGCATAGCGTCGCCGTCGAATGCCACAAGGTTCGCGACCCAGAAGCTGTAAAGGACCGAGAACAATAGCAGCGGATCTTCGGGAGGTTCTCCCAGCGTTTCAGCTTGTTCGATCAGCAGATGTGCCGGCTCCGCGGCCGCCTTGGTTGCCGGCGCGGCATACCCCTTGACTTGTAGGAGTAGGTCTATGAGCGCGACCCGAAGCTTGATGTGCTCGCGACGCCGCCTGGTGCGTGGCTGCTGCTCCACCTTTTTCATTCATCGCCTTCATAAGAGCAGCCTCAGCCTTAGCCACCGCGAGAGGAGGGTTGAGGAGGGTTAGCGCAGTTTGCGCAGTTTCCGCAGTGCCTAGGGGAATAATTTCACCCGCGTCCGTAATCAGCCCGGGCACCCAGTCTGATTCGCAGTGCAAACCCCCCAGGTAAAGTGGGCCTTGTCGCTCGCCGTGCCCGCGGCGATCTCCAACGCTTCATCCGAGACGTCGAAGTCAAGGATCTCTTCCTCAGTATCCAAGGTAATATCCACCATTGCATTGATCCCTTTCGCTTCCCCTACGGCCGTGGCGGCTCAGAGCGTAGCACATTGCCCAACGCCCGCAAGGCGCGATGTCCGCTTCTGCCTCGGCCAATTTTCACCAACTTCGCGACGCGATCACCGCCGACGAGCTGATCAAATAAGCCTTTCGCAGTGCGTCAATTGACGGTGGCGAACCGCCGCTCCGGGTCATTCGCGACCGGGTCGAGCCAGCAGCGGGTCCAGCCATGTCCGCTTTGCCCCGAAAGCGACCGACAACGGTCTAAGGATCGCATGTCGCGAAGGGCCACAGCACTAAATCGCTGCGCGATAGCCCGCTGCGCGGGTAGCCCGACCGCGCGCACGGCAACCGGGGTCGAGATCGTCGATAGCGTGCGGGTCGTCCTGTCTTGAAGATCGAGGTGTCATCAACCCTCATCCAAGACAGGAGTTTCTTATGAGTATCGATACTGTGAGCCCGCTTCGCCAGCGGATGATCGAGGACATGAACGCGCGCAAGCTCTGCGCGGGCACGCAGCGGGGCCACATCCGTTTCTCAAGCGATCTCCCGACACGGCCACGCCGGATGACATCCGCCGTTTCCAGCTGCACTTGGCCGAGACTGGTGTAAGCATTTGCACTCGCAACGACATCATGACTGGGCTGAAGTTCTTGTTGCGCGTGACGCTGCGGCGATTGGATCTTGCCGCCGAGATCTATCACATCCGTGAGCCGCAGAAGATCCCGCTGGTGATGAGCCAGGATGAGACGCGGCGTTTGCTGGCCGTGGCCACGAGCCTCAATGAGTGAGCAAAGCGAGCAGGGGGCACCAAACACCGGCAAGCGGGTCGGGCCGGCGCCGGCCACGCGGTGCCTTCTTCCGGGATGGCGGACGCGGATCATTCTCGATCCGGTAGCCGGTCGCTGTGCTGAAGCCGGCTCCGCCGGCCACGCTCCCGCTGGCGCAACGGCCAACTCTAAACTAACATTCCACCCGGACCACTCAGTGGGGGCCGATCAGCACGGCGGTCAGTTCTTCATTCCTCATGCGCTATACCGATCGCATTACCTAGAACTCATCTTCGCTCGGCTGTTGCAGCAGTAGCCACAGGTAGGTGACGGCGTCGATTTCACGGACGCCGACGAGCTGCTTCTCGCAAGCCCGCTCAAGGGCGCGGTTGAAGCGCTTGCGGCGGATCTCTTGTTTCTGGTGCTGGGTGCCATCGACCGGCGTCTGTACGTAGAATTCCGCTCGGACGTTAGCGCTGGCACGCGTGGCGCCATCGCCAAAGAATCTTCCTGCGATCTGGTGCTGTCTTTGTTGGGCGATCGTGAGTTGAGCGGGCGCGTGCTCAATCCCAGGCTGGTGGTGCGGAAATGCCGCGGCGGCCGCAGCGGCCAGGAATACCCCTTCGGAGTCCGCGAAGTGCAGCTGCCAGAGCTGGACGAAGATGGCGACCCTGTTACCACACTGGTGATCAATTGGGGCGTGCAGGAGCAACCGATTGGCCCGTCGCAAGATCCTTGGGAGGAAAGCCGCCAAGCCGAAACCCGCCAGGCGATGCTGCTGCTTAAGCGGGTGATGATGGCTAAGCTTGCAGAAGCTGGCTGCGAACTACCACTGGATCCACCAATACGGGGCATTGATCGCGAGATCGACATCCTTGCCAAAATGGTCGACGCCCAGAACAAAGCAGTCGAGCTGCTGCCCGGCCAGCTTCAACACATTCATCAGCCGCTGATTGACGCCGTTATCGTTCTCAGCACCGAGCCCCGCATAGCCGGCGCTGGCGGCAATGGTGTCGATGATGATCAAGCCCAGCGGCAGGCTAAACTCCTGTCGCAGGGATGCGGCAGCCTGCCGGCCCATGGCAACCAACAGCGCTAAGCCATCCCGCTGCAGCAGCACGGGTACATCTTCGAACCAGCGAAAAGGCGCCCGCGCCATGCTTCCACATTTTTCCCGGACCAAAGCCTCGAGCCGCAACCGTATGTCATGCTGTCCTTCAGCGGCCAGGAACAACACACCGCACTGCCTTTTGATCAGCCGGCCGAGAAACGGCTGACCGGTCATCAGCGCGCCGGTGAGCTCGAGCGCCGCAAAGGTCTTGTAGGTGCCCCACTGCCCCGACAGCAGGCCATGTCCCTGTCTCTGCAACAATCCTTTAATGGTCCAGGCTTTGATCGGCCGCGGATCTGGATCGCCATGAGCATGCATGGGCGGTAGCTCAAGCCCGGTATCTTCCAGCTCCGATTCCGTTTCTGCCGGCTCTTCGTCTTTCTGTGCCTGCCCGCCGTTGCTCCAGGTCTCGCCCTGTTGATCGTTAGCCGCAAAGGCAGCGGCGCTGCGCTGCACTTCACGAGCTAAACGGCCTTCTGCAATGTAGCGGGCGCCGATGCCGTCGGGGAATTGATCGAAATGTTCGACGATCTGTTCGACGGTCCAGCCACAACCGAGAAAGTGACCAACAAGGCTGTGGAAAGTGTCGCTGCGATTGGCCCCATCTGGTGCACCTTCCTGCACAATGCGTTCGATCTGCTCGATGCTGTATTGGGCGGTTGTTCCGGCGTTGATGTTGAGCTTGGGTTTGGTCTTGCTGAGCTTCTGTTGATGCTGTTGCCCCCACATCACTGCGTGATCGAGCAGGCTATCGATGTTGCCGAGCGTCTGACTGGCGCCGAGCTGTAGTCCTGTGATGGTCAGAATCTTGCTGGTGTGGCGGAACAGTTCGAGTGCGGTACCGTCAAAGTTGAAATGGCGATGCAAGGCCTCGCCGCTGGCCGTGCCCCAGATACGCAAGCCGGTGCCGGACGGGCTCACTTCGGCATAAGCGTGACTGGCTTGATCGAGCAGGCGCTGAGCCCAGCTTTCGATCGTGCCCGTGATTGGATCGCGCACATGGTCAATATCAATGGCGGCAAAGGGGTCGTCGGGCCTGAGCACATAGCTGATGCAGTCACCGGCGGCTGCAGCGGCTACCGCTGCCTCGTACGAACTCCATGTGTTCGGATCATTCGAGCTGGCAAACCGGTCTAACTCGTCACAGCGAAACGGCGGCTTGGTCCAGTGATTATGTCGCCAAGTTAATCGCCAGATCACCCACTGTGTGCGCGCGCGCAACGGCTGCAGCGCTGCTGGCGGATTTGTCAGATCGCCGCAGCATACGGTAGGTTTGAAGGTGTTGTCGCCCTGTTGGTCCATAGGGGCACACTGATGTGAGCGACGAGAGGGGCGGCAACCCCTCTCGCCATCTCGTTCACCAAGGAATCTCATCCTCAAAATCGAGATCTTCGGGCTCTTGCTCCGACTCCGCTGCCGGAGCGAGTTTGGCAGCTGATTTGGTTGTGACCCGTGGTTTGTCTTTGAGCGGAATTCGCACCCGCAGGGCTCCGACCAGACGGCCGCGGAAATCGGCCTCGGTCGGAAACAACCCAATCAACTTGCCGGTCCAGCCTTCAACATCATCACCGTAGGCCCCGCGGATCGTGCGGTTGTTGGTGCGATTGAGCGGCAGCCCTTTCTTACTGTTGGTGAACCACACCACCAGCTTCTGTGATTGATCAGCGCCTTGGCCGACCGTTTCTTCCGTCACGCTTTTGATCCGCAGAGTTTTCTCCTCTGTCAGATCTTCAGCCCGGAAGAACCGTGATTGATCGTACGATGAAGCGAGCACCATCACACAACTCCTTTTGTTTGCGCTCTGCTGAATTTGCTGCTCGGGTGTCAGCCGGCGTCAGACATCATTCCTTTCAACTTTTTGAGAAGCGCGGACCGCTCCAGGCTTTGGCTGCAATCGGCAGCGTCGACGCCCAGCTCGGCGAGGTGATCATCAATTTGGTGAATTCAGCGGTGCCGCCGAAGCCGGTCGGCACCTCGGCGATGATTTCGTCGTGTACGTGCAGCACCACTCGATAACCGGCGTGCTCGAGCCGTAACAACGCAGCGGCGAGAAGATCACGGCTGATGCCGGAGACGATGTTCTCAGTCCAGAGACCGCCATAGGCACCATTGCCGTGGCGGATGTCGCGCCATTGTCCGGACGAAGCATCCTTGAAACTGACCACTTCGTGGTGCAGGTCTTCGATCTCGATGCGTGGATATGGATAGGCGAGCTTGCGCCCGCTCGGCAGCTTGATGAACCGATACATGCCGGTGCATTTCAGCGATAGCTGACCGCAGCGGATGACCTCCTCACGATTGCGCACAGCCTGCCAGCAAGCGCGATCGATCACGTACCAAAATTGTTTGATGTTTGGATGAGCGGCGCGCCACTCGAGTTTGAACTGCTTGACTTCTTCGTCAGAAAAACGATCGGGCTCGAAGTTGCGCCAAGCAGGCAAGCCGCCTTGATAGCCGAAAGCAAGATCGCAAATCTTTCCAATATTTCGTTCCGGGGATTCTCTATTGAAGGTGCCGTCCGGAACCCGGAAGATCTTGCAGGCGGTTGTGCAGTACGGTTCGTTTCGTGGATCCTGCGTGGCGTCGAAGCGGCGATAGGAATCGAGCTTCCAATCTTCGCAGGCAATCCAGGCCAGCACCCGGCTTTTGATCGACCTGAAATCCGCACCGATCAGGACATGTCCGGGTGCTGCGCTAATCAGACTGCGGGAGATATCACCAATGATCGCGAGCGGTTGCGGATGGAGCTTGCGTACGTGATTGAGATCTCCTGTGCCGATGGCGGCAATCGCAGCATCGATGTCGTCGGTGAGTGGCCGCTTGAGGTTTTGAGGTTGCACGCCATTACCGGCCCAGCGACCGGTGCTGGCGCCGTGATAACGCAAGCTGCCGCGGATCCGCCCGTCGCTGTCGCAACGCGCCAATAATGCATCAATCTTTTTGGCTGCGGCCTGAGCGCCTCCTTGGCGCAGCTCCAGTACCCGTCGCACCGCAGCCGGCAATTCTTCAGATTCGAGCAGCTCCTTAATTGCGGCTTTGTCCAGAGCTTCTGTGTTGTAGCCTTGCACCGCCAGCCAATTTTTTAGCTTCGCGACCTGATGAATTGAGGTGACAGTGCCACCGGTGAGATGGGCAAGCTCGGCATTGAGTTCCGGACCTATAGCTTGCGCAATCTTGCGGGCAGCTTCCGCTAACGTGCGATCGAAATGAAAACCACGGTCGTTGACGACACAGTCAAGTTGCCAGAGCTTGATTTCATGCGGGATCAACGGCTGTAGTTGGTGATAAAGCTCCCGCTCCACTTCGACATCTTGCTTGCAATATTCGTACAAGCGCTGCAGTCGGTCCTCATCGTCAAACCAATAGAGTCCAGGGGGCTCATCTTTGCGTGGCCGCCGCGGCTTCGTCATCATCAGCATCAGTCGCTGACCAGCGCGGTCTTTCTGACGAATGAGCTCGAGCGCTTCGGCGACTAATTCGAGCTTGCCCGGTAATGAGAGGGCCTGTGCCATCGCCATCGTGCATCGATGCCGAGACAACGGGATTTTTGGCCAGCCAAAGCGGCGCTGCATGATGAACCGCTCGATCGCAACCTCGAACTGCGCATGATGGGCACAATCAAGCCAATCAGGATTGCGAGCGACTTCGATAACTTCCGGTGGCACTGGATCGCCGGGCAGCCACAGTTGCACCGGGCCGTCATTGACGGCAAAGGCGCAGCACAAGACTTCCGTTTGGTCGGCAGCAGCGGATTTCCAGCTGCCGACTTTCGGTAGTGATAACGTGCTGCGTACTTCGTAGTCGCGATGCAGCACCGGTTGCTGCAGCATACTGGTGGCAACGGTAGCGTTGATTGGATGAACGTTCACGATCTACCAACAATCAATTCGGCGAGCAGAGCTAATGGCAGAACTGCCAGCGGTGGCTGCCGGTCGGCCTTCAACAACAGCAGATCGGCGTTAGCGAGCCGTTGTTGCAGGGTGCGGAATTCCCGGCGCGTTTTGACTTCAATCTTATGAGTACGACCACAGAGCTCGAGATGAATATCACCTGACCAAGCGCCGCCTATTGCACCGGAGAGCGGTACTCGTGCGCAGGGTAAGCCGAGCTCGCACAGCAGCTGCACAAGCTCGCGTTCGACGCGGGTCCCTTTGCGCTTTGCTGAGCGGCCGCCGCTCATGGCTGCCTCGCATTCGAAATCGTCGGCGGTCCGCGATGCCGCGCGTTCCAGATGTACCAAGCGTGATTTTCGGAAGGACCGGGTGTGCCCTCGCGCTCGAACCAGACAATCCGATCAAGCAGCACGATCTTGTGAGCGAAGGCTTTGCAGTCGCGGAATATGTGTGTGCGTGTCTTGCCAGAGTCAAAATCGATGCGAAGCAACATCGCCGCGACCGGGGCGAGCTCGAGCGCGTGCGCGATGAACTGACAAGTCAGGCGACCGCCGATTCCGTAGGGAGGATTAGGGCAAATGCAGTCGATCGATGTTTGCGGCAGCGCGGTTCTTGCCAGGAAATTGTCATTCGTAGCGACAGTATGAAACCCCTCCGTGCACAGAGTCTCCGCCATCTTCGAGGCGGGACCGTTGGCCGGATCCCAACAAACGTGCAGGGCGTGCTTGCGCAGATAAGGAACGATGACGCGCGGGACCCAGCTCGGCGTCTCGTAGACGTCGTCGGCTTGCCGTGCGTATCCCGCGATACTCGTTGCGACATCAGACTAATTCCAAAGAAGAACGCTGTCGGCCGATCGAAACCGACCGACAGGGTCACCACTTCATTTCGTTCTGGCCTCGAGGCCGACGGCTTTCCGAAACAGGGTCGGATCTATCGTGGCGTTGCTCTTGCCAATACCGTTGATCTTCTGAAATGTTTTGTCTGGATCGGTCAGCGCCATGATGCGCGCGAGCCGTTCATGGATATCGTTTTTATTATGCTCGGCGTGGGTCAGCAGCGCTGCCGCTTCGCGCGCCAGCTTGGCAATCTCGGTATTGATGTCGTCGGAAGAATGATCCGGACCTAAGGCGTGTTTGAGCATCCGCCGATGCGTTGGCGGAATGTGGTCGAGGAAGTACGAGACACCGGCGTCATCCAAGCGACCGAATGCAGCGGCGACGCTCGCGCCGGTCGGCGAAGTAGGCGCACTCGGCAGGTCATGGGCAACGCCCAGGAGATCAGCACCGTCGCCACGGCTGTCACCACCAGCGCGATCCTGATCATCAAGCTCTTCGCGCCCAGCCGCACCGCAGCTGAGGTCGGATATTCCATCGCCGGCCGTGGCGTGGTCTGCAGCCTCTTGTGCCGCGTATTGCGCCTTGCGGGTTTCTGCCGTCGCTACCAGATCGCTGCCCGCGGTGGTGTTCTCGATTTTGGCAGTGTCGGTCTTAGCTTCCTTGCGCAGCGGTTTCGTTGCCGGCTGACACCGGCGACCCGTTTTATCGAGGCGATTGGGGATGTGGTCAATTTGACCACATCTAATCAGCTCATCGCGAACGCTTTTGACCGTATTGTGCGAGATGCAGACCAATTCGGCGATCTGCCGGTCGGACTTCTCGGGCATCCTCTTGAGAAGATTGCCGGCAAGTTCGCGCTTGTCCTTGGTGGAGAGGTGACGCCGATGCAGGTTGGCGCTGAGGACATATGCTACGGGATCGCCGCTGATTTCCTGGAAGATGTCGGGATCGAGCGTGCCGTTCTTGAGCACCGGCAGGCCAACATATTCCATGCCATCAAGTCTATTGCGCCCATCCAAAAGAGATCGCCGGCCATCCGCATCAATATGAATGATGACCCTGGCTTTCAGGCCATTATTGACTTTGATGTCGTGGCCTAGATTGCGCTGGCCTTCCGGACTCATGAGCGGCAACAGTTCGGCCGCCGGATGGATCGGTAAGACGTCGCGCCATTGCTTTTTGTGGGTTTCTTCGTATCTTTCCGTCATCGCGCTTTACTCCTTTGCGATCCGCGCTGGCAGGCGCGGCGGGTGAAGACAAAAAGAAGCCGGCCGGCTCCGTCACGGAGTCGACCGGCTTCTCTTCAGGCAGCGTCCGTCGCTGCTTGCTCTTGCGCAGCAATAAATTGCCGCAACGTCGATTTCCGTCCGGCGATTTCGCCGCCAAGATAAAAAAGCGGCAAATGCGGGCGGAGATGGTAAACTTTTCGGCGCTTTTTCTTGCTGCGGTCGCCCAGTAAAAACTCAGCAATCGCTTCGGCACCGAGAAGCAGGTCGTCAGCGAGCGAATCCGGCGGAGCTGCGATTTCAGGCTGAGGAGCTGACACCGCTTCCGCGCCGACATTGTTGAGTGAATTCGGAGCTCGGCCAGTGATTTCTGGGCGTGCCATTGACATGATGGTGCTCTCGAAAGACTTAGTCCGAACTTCGACTACCAAGTATTACCTGGGAGATCAAGTCCGGCCTTCACATTCCGTCGACAAATCGCTATATTGGCGGAATGGACCGCAAAATCAGGCACAAATTCGAAACGCCCCAATTCAGCTACGGCGCGGTGGAAGAGGCCTTGGGCACGGTCTTCGGCCTCGATCGCGAGGCGCAACAAGGTCCTTTACGCGGTCGTTTAAAGCGCCTTCAGCAATTAGGCTTGCCCGGCCTTGCAGCAGGGAAGGGGGCGCGCGTCGATTACAGCCTTGAGCAAGCGGCACAGTGGCTGGTGGCTCTGCTGATGGCCGAGCTCGGCCTCGATCCTGTCGTTATCGTCAAAGGTATCCGCACTCATTGGAATGCGCAGCTCGCCCGCCAAGCCACCGACGCAGAGGCACTTACGCGTAATCCGATCATGCTGGTCCTGCGGCCGCGCTTAATGTCGGATTCGTGGAAGACCGCGCCGCAAACGCTGCCCTGGTTTAGTCTACACCGGCGTGACGACTTAAAGGCTGCGGACCTCATAAGCTCGCCGCCCAAGCTGGACGCGCCGACGTTGATGGTGAACGCGTCGACTACAGGCAAGCAGAAAGAGCAACGGCCATCATCGTCAGAATCGCGTCAGCGTAGCAAGATGTTGCCCCGCGCCGAAGGTGACTGGTTTTGTGTGCGTAATCTGACTGAGGCACTTCACAAGCTGGAAACAGCGCTGCACACCGAGGGCTGACGAAATGAGTGTGCGCAAACGCGTTCTCGGTGACGGCGAAATTCGCTGGCAGGTCGATTACCGCGACGGCGCCGGCGTTCGCCGGCATCGGCAGTTTACGACCAAGCGCGAAGCTGAGACGTTTCACGCCAAGGCGCGCACCGAGGTTATCGCCGGTGTGCACACGCCCGACAGCGTTTCGATCACCGTCGCAGAAGCGGCTGCACTCTGGATCGCCCGCTGCGAACGGGATGGGCTCGAACCGGCAACCGTCCTCGATTATCGCCAACATCTGAAGCTGCACATCTTGCCCTATCTCGGATCGACCAAGCTGGCGCGGCTCACCGTTCCAGCCGTGAATGCTTTTCGCGATCGCCTGCTTGACGATGGGCGCTCGTCGGACATGGTGCGGCGCGTGCTGGGCTCGCTGGCAGCGCTGGTCGGCGAGGCACAAGGTCATGGTCTCGTCGCTGTCAATAATGTCCGCGCCATCACCCGCGGCAAGCGCGGCGCCCGCACCGACACGCGTCCCGTCATGCCGACCAGGGACGAATTGCGCGCCATCATTGCCGCCACGCCGGACCAACATCGGCCGCTCATCCTCACCGCCTTGCTGGCAGGATTGCGCAGCTCCGAGCTACGTGGCCTGCCTTGGGACTGCGTCGATCTCAAGCAGGGTCAAATCCACGTCCGCCAACGCGCCGATCGCTATAACCAACTTGGCCCGCCGAAATCGAAAGCCGGGACGCGGACGATTCCGATGAGCCCGCTCCTGCTTAATACCTTGAAGGCATGGCGGCTCGCGTCACCGCAGAGCGAGCTCGATCTTGTTTTTCCTAATGGCGCCGGCCGGATCGAAAACCACAGCAACCTCCTGTGGCGGGTGTTCTGGCCGATCCAGATCGCCGCCGGCGTCACCGTGATGCGCGACGGGCAACCCGACGCCAAGTACTCGTTGCACGCCCTACGGCACGCGTGCGCTGCCTTATGGATCGAACAGGGCTTCGGACCGAAGCGCATTCAAACGCTTATGGGGCACGCCAGCGTGGCCATGACGTTCGATCGTTATGGCTATCTGTTCGAGGCCCGCGAGGCGGATGAGCAGGCCATGGCCGCGATAACGACGAGGCTGATAGGAGACTGACCATGACTAACGACGAGATGGCACATGATGCGTCCTAACATGGACAAAGTCCTCAGACTTTGGCTGCGCGACCATCCTGGAGGCACCGAAGAAGATTACGAACGCGCAAGCCGTCCCTTCAGTGCCGAACGTGGTGCACGGCATCGCCGTGTACACAATCAATTTCTCGACTGGCTCAATTCCCGCGATGTTCAACGGGCGCTGTTCAGCGATCAGGCGGATACAACATGAATTTCGCCGACGTGCCGATCGAGATCTCTGCATCGCCACTCTGGCAAGCGTTGAATCATATGGGGTAGAATGTGAACTCACGTTGCATCCGTGTTGCATGTAATTTTTGGTAACGAATGGCAACCGTTGAAAAGACTGGGTTTTTCTTGGTAAGAGATGCAACGCGAATACAGAGGGCATGTTGCGGGTTCGTTTCGACCATGCCATTGATTTCAAAATGATTTTTCTAACACGCGCTCGTAGCTCAGCTGGATAGAGCATCAGACTTCGAATCTGAGGGTCGGGGGTTCGAATCCCTCCGAGCGCGCCAATAAAATCTGGCACTTCTATAAAGGGTTGCTCTCCAGAAAATGGCCTTGGAGAGCGCATGGGGAGCAGATCCCATTGTGTAGCCTCGACACGCCGTAAACATCGGCACTACAGGCCACCCAGGAACCTCGTGGGCTCGTCTTTCTGAGCCGGGGCAATCTCCCACGTAGCCCAATGCGCACGACGCGACAGGCGAGGCCCGCAGCGCCCTGCTCCGAAGAGGGCCGGATCAGTCATCCAAGATCGCGGCGGTGAGCTGGTCGGTGGCGATGACGCCCAGCAGGGTAAGCGGTCTTCAGATCACACGGCTCTGACGGCTTGATTTTTTTTGCGGAGGCTTCTCGCGATTTGCTGCGTTACGCCGCGAGCCTATTGGTGGAGCGCTCGGCCACCCAGGTCCAGGG
>Ga0181523_10003656_pt1 | contig 13901 bp, 13 predicted proteins | sample PEATcosm2014_Bin_43_FD_119752 | JGI IMG/M metagenome (GOLD analysis project Ga0181523, IMG submission 119752) | Peatland microbial communities from MTU Mesocosm Facility, Houghton, MI, USA - PEATcosm2014_Bin05_30_metaG | ecosystem: Environmental > Terrestrial > Soil > Wetlands > Peat | place... | reverse complement strand
GCCGCGATGTCCTGCTGTTTACAAGCAACCTCTCCGCCGAAGCGGAGGCAGTTCACGCCCGGCTCGTTGGCGTCCGGCATGGACTGTCTCTGCGCCAGTCGGAAGTCCGTTACCGGGGAGAGAAACGTTCACGCCGCTCACCCGGTGAAGGTTGAAGAGCGACAGCTCGCGGATTTCAGTCTTCGGGCCGCAGTGTCGATAACGAATCCATGGTTGGAGCCGTCGGCATTGATGACACCGAGCCACCTGTCGATGGCTGATCGCCTGCTCAAGCTGCGGCATTCGGCCTGAAGAGCACCAAAATCCCGATCGCGCCGGTCCGTCGCGACTCGAAGGCTTATTGCCGCTGCGGCATGGCGATGACCGGCGCTGAATGCTCCTCCATGGGGAGCGACCGGCGCCCGGACCGTGGACGAGGGGAAGCAGAAGTCCTGAGTAATGCCCTGTCGGCCGTGGCGCCAGCACGCGGAGCGTTGTGCTTCCCCAGGCACCAGTCTGATTACGCGGCCACCGGGTAGTGCTCGTGGATAAGGCCGCCAAGCACGTCGTGACGATCGACGTTCAGAGAGGGGGGAATGGAGGCGACTGGGTTGCCGGGCACGGGCACACCGAGGTCGATGCCCCGGTGCGGGCGCTGTCGGAGTAGTGACTGACGTAACGGCGAAGGGCTCGTTCGAGGTGGCCGTGGCCCAGAACGAGCACCCAGTCGAGGCATTCGGCTAGCGCGCTAGCGCTGCGGTGACCACCTGCTAGCTTGGAAAACAAGTGGAAAGCGGCAGTGCCGGAAAGGGGTCGAAGTGTTTCTGGTGGGTCCTCAGGCCAGGTACCACCTGGCAAATGCTCCCTTGGTTCAAGCGCTCGTCCAGGTCCGCTTTCCTGTAAGCGCCCGACTGGCGACAGTAGAGGGCATCGCGCCGATCCAGCAGGGACTTCGTGGTACGTACCCCTTCATGCAGCAGCTCCACCAGATGAACATCCAGATTGGTCCAGGAGCCGCGCCTCCTGGAATTGTTGGAGGAAGCGCCTGGGAACTCAGGGATGATGACGGTTGGGCTGTGGCTATCGCTCCAGATAGTGCGACCCTGTCAGTCGGATCTGCATATGAAGGAGTCGAAGAATTCGGGAGACGATTCGTCGAGATGGTCCAGGTTCTCTGCGAGGTCGAGCAGGTGCCGCGATGTGATCGCCTCGGCGTCCGGTACATTTCCGTGGCGGAGACCATTCCTGGAGACGATGCTAGTTGGCGATCTTGGTTCCGCCCAGAGTTGGTTGGCTGGGTAGGCAATGCAGTTGTCGTTGAGCCAACCTCGGTTACATCAGCGATCAATCAGGTGCAGTTGTCTTCGCTCCCGACGCCCGTGTTTGCAGGAGCCCAAGCAATGCAGGCTCTGGTGCGCCACGGTCTCGTTCCGGCCGGCACGGTCATTCCTGGAGCGCCGCCAGTAACGACCGGAGCTGTTAGTTATATCCTTGACATTGACGTGTCTGTCGAAGCGCCTCAGCCATTCAGTGCGGATTCTCTCGAAGAACAGTTCACTGAGCTGCACAGTCAGATCGACAGGTTCTTTCGGTGGACACTGACGCCCAACGGGGAAACTCACTTTGGTCTTGAGGAGGTGCCATGAGGATCACTTCTTCGACGATGCCGGGTCGGGTTACCACTGTCACTCGTGAGAGCCACACGTGTCCTGGAGATTGGATCGTCAACAGCCCGTTCCCGTTAGCCGGGTTCCGCTGGCTAGGGGATCTCGCGAATTATGAGATTCGGCTTCCCGATCCAGCTCCTCGATCGCTGCCCAGGTTGCAAACGACAATGCGGGAGCTCACCGAGTGGACAGGATGGTCAAACCGAGAGCTTGCATTGGCCATTCACTCCACACACCCAACGGTCGACGCTGTCCTCCAGGGCCACTCGACGCTGGAAAGGCAGCCGGCTCAAGCGGCTCGCGCCTTTCACCTGCACGAACTCGTCAGCCGACTTCGGATTCTGAGTCAAGGAGACAGAGCCGAAATTACACGGGCTCTCCGCACCCCTTCTATGAATGGCCGCTCGGCGCTGGACGCTCTTGAGGCGGGGAATATACCGGGAGCTTATCTGCAGGCACTGGATGTTCTTCGTCCCCCTCGGTCTTCCGGAATGATGCAAAGCCGGTTTCCAAGGCGACCCGGCGAAGCCTCGACGGCGCTGAGTGACGCGTGAAAAGGTGTCAAGCCTGTTTGAGCTTGGTTGGCGCCAAGGGAGCCTGTTGCAGGCGGAACTTCCGACCGGTGGGCTCTCCTTAGATGAGCAGGGTCGGGTTCATCATGTCGGGGGAACTCATGACAACTGGGTCGTGGCATCTCAAGACTGTGATCTAAACAGCTGTGACCCGACGATGGAAGAACCTCTCGTAGAACTCCGACAGGTCATGGTGCTCACTGATGCAGCCAATTGGGGCATCCGTTCCCATCGTCTGTGCCTCTCTGAAACCACATACACGTCATCAGAAGTTCCCGCAGCATTTATTTCACCAGTCGCACTGGTATCGTTGACATCTGCCGCCCCACCACTGGAAATAGGGGATCAACGGAAGTCAGCGTTCAAGACTTGGCTCGGATATCGCTATGACCGACCAGCTGTGCCGACCCACCTGGTCCCCTTGGCGCAGGATATCGCCCATCGAGCCAAGCGAAGGAGCGGACGCGCATTCGCTACCAACCTCCACGAGGTACTCGTCCAGTTCGACAACACCTCTGATCCTCCGTTGTTCGCTCTCTTTGCGGTCATGTGTGATGGCACCGATCCATCCGAATCGCGAGAATGGCTTGCAAACGTAGGACGTAGTGTCCCTCCATCTCTGGGAGTTCTGTCCGACGTTGAGGTCGGTTACCGATTCGAGACTCCACTTTCACTTATCGAGGAGTCCTACGCTGCCGACGTGTCGCAGTTGTCTTGGGGTACATCTCCTTCGTGAGGTTTGTCCTACAAAATGTCCTACAGCTCGGGCCAATAGCTGTCGTCGGGAGTCTGAGGGGACCTTGATCGTTCCTGGTCAGACGGTCAAGCACCGACTCACGCCTTCCCATTCGTCCCCTTGAAACGAACTGATAAAGCTGCGCCATGTGCCGTCGCGCCGAAACGCCCGACCAACTCGGACCCGTTGACCCGAGGGGGTTCCAAGCCAGCTATGCCTTAGCGCGAGCGTCAGACCCAGGTCGTAACATCGGCTCATGATTGCGGCCCCTCACGAACGGCGTGGTCGGGCCACCCCTGGGCGTCAGTCAGTGCTCGATTGCCAGGACCTTGAGAACTGATCCGGAACGGCTCCACGGACATGACATCCTCACCGATCGTATCCTGGCTCGAGGAGGGCCCGCACGAATCGATCACCAACCCAGCGACTCTCGTACTGTCAGAGGTCCAACCCCAGGAGGGAGAAGTTGACGATTACCTCGCGGAATGTATGGTCGAGCACCGGACTGCCTTGCGGGTGGCTAGAGACATGTCTGCGATCCTCGGCTGGGACACCGTCCAGGCCCGCTTAACGCCCCATCTCGTTCAGGTACGCCACGGCGATTTCGGTGAGATGCTCGCCACAGAGATTTTGGTCGACTTCGGTGGTCTGATCGTCCCCGTGAGGAAGGTGCGATATCAGATACACGCCGACCAGACGCAGATAGGGGCGGACGTCGTTGGCTTGGAGATCGTCGATGGACGCGTTGCATCTGTCCACTTTGCCGAGGTCAAATTTCGTAGCACGGGAGATACAGCAGCCGCGGACTCCGCTCACGAACAACTGTCAACTTGGCACAGCAGCGAGTTCGCTCAGATCGTGTTCTTCGTCGGCGCCCGACTGGAGGAGTCCAATCCTGGCCTCTACGAGATCTTCTTCGAATATTTGCGCGACGCAACGGTCCGGGTCGATCAGTTTCACATCATCCTTGTGTGGGAAGCCGCGTCCTGGTCAGACACAGTCCTTTCAAACCTTCCGCAACCCCCCGATCTACTGGAACCGTTAACCGTCCGCGTGGTGCTTATCGAGGGTCTTGTTGATTTATCGGATAGGGCCTACCAGGGTATGGCAGCGCTGGTGGATCTATGACCTTGGACGAACGCATTGCGGAAGCGTCCGCATTGGTCCAGGACACGAGCCTTAATCGCGATCTTGCTCAGATTGGCGCTCGCGTCACGTTGAACGCTCTGGCCCCAAGACAAGCAGAGCGTGTCTCATGGAACTACAGCACCAACCGCGTCCTACGCAATGTGAGCGCCATTTCGCTCGCTCTGCAGGAGCTGGCGCATCGGTCACCCGACGCAGTTCCGGAACGTTCTGTAGAAGCTCGGTTCGCTGCGCAAGCCTGGGAGCGTCTCGCCGGACTGTCGGAGGGAGCCGATGCCCGGTCAGCTCTACTGACGGCCGCTGTCAACTACGACCTCGCCGGGTTCCAAGCAAACGCAGTATGTCTCGCGAGACGAGCCGCCGAACTAAGTGAAGCAAACGATAGCGATCCTCTCGATTTCGTGGCGACCTTTATGCAGCGACGGTATCTCGCGGTCGCCAAGGCAGCCGTCACCGCCCGAAGTGAGCCCCCGATTGGCGAGTTGGACGGAATGACGGTTGAAGAGGTCGCCGACCGAGCTGCACTCGCAGTTATGGCAGATGGCCTGTTCGAGGCCAGCGGTTTCTTTCTCCGAGGCTCGAGGGAGGCACTCAACGTGGCGAGCGAGCGTCTTCGGCTCGCGTCGGAGGCGTTTGCTTCGCTGGGTCAGGGATCGGTGTTTGCTCTTACGCGGTCCATACAGCGCGGGCTCGAAGTAATGGCTCGCCGCTCGACTTGGACGCTCCTGAGAGACGCCGCCCCGGGTAACCCTCGCTGGGAACGATACTTACGCGTTCTCGCTCGCGGGCTTGGTCCCGACCTATTGGAGAGTCACTCGGTGTCCGAAGTCTGGCCGTCGCAGGCGCGCGCTCTCGAGTGTGGCCTATTGACTTCGGAGGAAAGCTTCGTTGTCAGAATGCCGACTAGTGCCGGGAAGACGCGAGTCGCAGAACTGGCAATGGTGCACACCCTTGCAACCCATCCCGGTGCGCGATGTGTCTACATCGCGCCGTATCGGGCCTTGGCGAGTGAAGTGCAGTCCAATCTGGAGAACCTGTTTGGCGATCTCGGATATGCGGCATCCACCGTTCCTGGCACATATGAGCAAGACTCTTTGGGCGAGCTAATTGTATCGACTGACCAGTTGTTGGTTCTGACCCCGGAGAAGCTAGATCTTTTGCTAAGGCTTCAACCGGAAGTGCTAGCTGAGCTTCGTCTTGTAGTAGTCGATGAAGGCCACGTCGTAGGCGATGCCACGCGAGGTCCAAAGTTTGAGCTACTGCTCTCTCGGCTGAGACGCCTTGTGCCGAATGCGCGGTTTCTATTCATGTCCGCGGTCGTCCCTCGGAAGACATTGGAGCAGCTAGCTGAATGGCTCGGTGGGAGTGCCGATTCCATCGCCGTCACCGGTTGGCGACCCTCAATCCAGCGATACGCAATGTTGGATTGGAGCAATGGGCGAGGCACGCTCCGATATTCCGAAGTGGACGTTGAATCCGGAGGACTGGGGTTCGTGCCGAACCTAGTAGAGCGGCGCGAGTTCTCGTACATCCACCCAGATACTGGCCGTAGGCGGCACCCAAAGTTCCCGGACAGCAAGGGTCAGGTCGCGGCCGAGCTCGCCTATCTCTATGCTCGCCAGGGCCCTGTGCTCATTTACTGTGCGACGACACCATGGGCGCAGTCGGTCGCCAAAGAACTGATGCAGCGCGTGAGGCTGGCTGAACTCACGAACGAACCAACACCGCACGCGTTCAGACATCGAAACACTCGCTCGTCTGCTGTTGCTGCGGAATGGTTGGGGAGTGATCATGAGGTTGTGCAAATGCTGGACCGTGGCATTGCCTTTCATCATGGACGCCTTCCCGAGGCCGTACGCGAAGCGATTGAGCACGACATCCGGAGGCGGAATCTCGATGTGCTCGTGGCGACGAGTACCCTCGCGCAAGGGGTGAACCTTCCGTTCCGAACGGTGATCATTCACAGTGCACGGAGATACGACGAGGAGCGCGCCGGAACCACTCGACTACCTGCCCGCGATTATTGGAACATTGCCGGACGCGCCGGACGCGCTGGACAAGAAACAGAAGGCACTGTCATCCACATAGTTGCGGGATGGCAAGACACCCAAGATTATCTGTACTACGAAGCGCGAAGAGGAAGCGTTGAGGAGCTTGAAAGTGCCCTACTGGGGATTTTGAGGGATCTGATCGATGACCGAATTTCCAGTGAGGATGCGGCCGAGAAGCTTGATAGCGACTTGCTCGCGCTTCTGGTCGAAGAAGACTCAGCCATTTTGGATGCAGACCTTCTGGAGAGCACGATTGGGTCAACGCTCTTTGCAATCCAAGCTGCCGAGTTGGACCTACCAACTCAACGACTTGTATCGGTAATTCACAGCACTGTGCGGTCCATTGCAGCTACCGTCCAAGATCCGGCGCGTCGCCGTGTGTACGCGTCTACGGGACTGTCTTCGCGGAGCTGTGAAGCGATCCGGAACCACATCGAGGAGAATTCGGCGGTGATCTCAGCGGTTCTTCAAGGCGCCGAATCGGATCGAGCTGTTGTTCTAGAGAATCTCCTCGACGGAATTGTTCGTCTTCGCGAGATGACCTCAACTACTCCGGATATTGGCGGGATCGAAGTGGCCCTGGCACTTTGGTTGGACGGAGTATCGGTGTCTCAAATGAGTGATGAGCTTGATCAGGACCCATCTATCGTCACCCGATTTGTTGAGGACATGTACTCCTACCGCCTGCCCTGGGGATTGGCTGGCTACGTCCGTGTTGCCGCATTCTTGCTTGGCATTGAAGAAATAGACGTAGACGTAGTGAATCTGCCATCGATGGTTAAATACGGCGTGCCGACCCCGGAAGCGGCGTGGGCCATGACGTCCGGTGTGGCACCGCGAAGGGCCGCCATCGAGCTCGCGACCCGGTACATGACCACTGAGGACGAATCATCAGCTGGTGGTTTCCGTCGATGGCTTGGCCGACTAGACCCCGAGGTTCTTGATGAGGAGTTTGGTTTGACGGGCGCCGCACTCGAAGCGACGGCTCGCGCTGTGTTCAAATCGGGGCCGAACGAGTTCCTAAAACGTCTTGACGTGGGGCGGGATCTTTTCCCCCTAGAGGTCGAGATTCGTCCTCAACGACGAGCGATCGACCGCGGTGTCATCGCTCGGCTCGAAAACGAGAGCGCGCTCCAACTAAGCCGTGACTATGACAGCGTTGTCAATCGCAATGCCGTTGCGGTTCTTAGAACTGAAGCGAACATTTGCTTCTTGCCGTGGGCGGCAGCTCAGGCAATTGCACCCGAACTAGACGCGGGAGTTGAGTTACGTGGGCAAGTTGTCACCATCGAAGGTACTCCCACGGACCCTATAGTTCGTATCCGAATCGAGCGAGTCATCGCGTAGAACTACCCGCCCTCGCACCGGCCGGGGTTGTCGCAGGCATCCGAAACGGTAACGAGCCTTCATCGAGGGATTGCGGCGAACCACCTCGTGTTCTGGAGGCGGCCTTCTTGCGGGTCAACGGTGATGACTGGCGGATTGTGGCTCAAGCCGGGGCCTTCAAACGCGGGAGCGAAGAGGCGACCATCTATCAGTCCTTGGCACCCGAGGATCAAGACATTGTTGTCCGCAAAGTACGAGTCAGCGCATTCTCAGGAAGCGATCTCGAGATTCTCCTCCGGGCACTGGACATCGACACTTTAATTCTGCCTGGCATCAGTACAGGTGGCGTCGTTCTTTCGACCGTGTGCGAGGCAGCGGACAAGACTTTCGCATCGTCGTCCTCGCTGACGGTTGCTTTGATCCAGACCCCGAAGTCCACGCTGTGCTGACCGAGAAGATCTTCCCTCCGCAAGCTGATGTTCTGACTGTTGACGAGTGGGTTGATCGCATCAGTGAGACATCGAGCGTCCCTGCGTAACAGACGGGGCAGTGCTCAAGCTTGACGTGCCATCTCGCGCTCGTCGACGTGACGATGAAAGAGAGCAGTGCCCCCAATACAGAGGTGGCGGGTCAACTGGCTCCTCAACGAGCAGGGGTGGTATTGGCCAACTGCCCAGGCTCGGTAGCGGTGGCACCCCCAGCGCCGGCCAACTGCCCAGGCACCACCTGAATTCGGGATGGACCGATCCTGGCCTACAAACTGGCCTACAACTCGGGATCCACCTGGTTCCGGTTGCTTCCCCCGCAAGGGCGATGACCAGGGGTAACGCTCAATTGCTTCCAGCTACCAATCGTCATTTCCGGTCCTTTTTCGCACTCGTAATGCGTAGGTCAGGAGTTCGATTCTCCTCCCAGGCTCCAGGTCAGAGGTGGTTTTTCACCATCTGACCCGAGGTCCATCCCATATTTCATCCCATATTTTGTCGAAACTTGTTAGCCATGGGCCATGAAGGGGTCACGCCGGAAGCTGCGTCCGGGGGTCTGGGAGCTACGTGTCCATGCCGGCACATCGTCGGTCACAGGCAAGCCGAAGTACGTCTCCCGGACCTTCCACGGCTCTGCCAAGTCGGCCGATGATGCGCTCAGCGAGCTGGTCACCGAAGTAGCAACCACCGATCACACCGGCCCGGCCGAGTCGTTTGGTGCCTACCTGGACCGCTGGCTGCCAAAGATGACCGTCTTGAAGGAGCTTTCGCCCACCACGGTTCGGGAGAACAAGCGGACCATCGAGAAGATCATCAAGCCGGCACTCGGCGGCGTCCCCCTCCGAGATCTTGGCGTCAATCACCTGGATGACCTCTATGTGGCCCTCAGAAGCCGTGAGCGGCCCCTGTCGCCCGGCCTCGGTCCGAAGGGGTCCATGCGGTCATCTCGGCGGCGCTGAACCAGGCCGTGAGGGAGAGGGCAATCGCCTCGAATCCGGCGACCAGAACTACTCCACCGTCCGCTCGAACCGTCCCTAAGGCGGCTCCCACGCTTGCGGAGGTACAGGCCATGATCGGCGTGGCGGACAAGGAAGACGCCGATATGGCGGCATTCATCGCCTTGGCCGCCGTCACCGGCGCCCGGCGAGGTGAGCTCTGTGGCCTCCGCTGGGGTGACGTCGACTGGGATGCTCTGACCCTGACCATCGAGAGATCGATCACCGTCGTCGACGGTGAATGGATCACCAAGGACACCAAGACTCATGCCGGCCGAGTACTCGCTTTGGACCCGTTCGCCGAGGAGGTGCTTCGCCGCCAGCGGGCACGGCACGACGAGCGGGCCGCTGAACTCGGCATCGAGCTGGACGCCGAGTCACCAGTCTTCTCCTATGACATGGTGCGTCCGATCTCGCCGGATACGACCAGTCACTACGTGAAGAAGATCGCCAAGGACGCCGGCGTGGACACCCACCTTCATGCGCTCCGTCACTTCGCAGCCACTCAGATGATCGGTGGTGGTCACGATGTGCGGACCGTTGCCGGCCGGCTTGGTCACCACGATGCCTCCACGACGCTCAAGGTCTATAGCCACTTCCTCCCCGAGCGTGATCGCGACGCCGCAAACGCACTGGGCCAAGCTCTTACGGCGAGCTAAGGGCACTTCGGATTTCGGCGGGGGTGGTGTCCCGGCCACCTTCGTGCACGCGATTGTTACTGCTCCCGTGTACCAGGCACATGCGGGATGCCGGTCAGACGGCATTCCGAAGGGAAGGCAGGAGCCGCTTCGCCTCTCGCTCGCTGTCGAGGACCGATGTGAGTTGGCTCAAGGCACCAGGATCATCACTTGATCGGTTCTGGCGTTCCTCCGGATCGATCGTCAGGTTGTGTAGCTCGAAGAATGGCTCGGCTGCGGACCCGGCAAATGGATTCTTCGGGATGCCATGCTCAGCGTTCCAGTCGTCAAGCCGCTCGTAGTAGTGGTTGAGCTTCCACAGCTCATCTGACCCGTCCTTGCCCGTGGGAAGCGTTGCGACGACCGACTCGATCTTCGCCGGGTAGCCAACGGCGTCGTAGTGCCTTCCGCTGAACATGTTGGTCTCGCTGATGCCTCGGGAGAACTCGTCCTCGGTCATGAAGTAGACCGGTGTGTTGACCGACTCTGCCGAGATCGATCCGGATATGACCCCGCTCAGGTCCCTTCCGGGAAGTGGCTGAGCCTCGTCATGGTGCGCAGCAACGCCGGCTGCTGCTTCCTCGGGGTCGATACCGGCCAAGCCCATGAGTGTCGGGATCAGGTCCACGTGGCTGGTCGGCACCGTCACGCCGCCAGGCACTGCCGTGATCCCGGGGCCGTTGATGTACAGGGGCACGTGGGTGGACTCGTCGTAGGCGTTGTACCACTTCTGCATCATCCCCCCGTGGGAGCCCAGAAGGTCGCCGTGGTCGGAGGTGAAGATGACGATGGTGTCGTCAGCGAGTCCGTTGTCATGCAGCGATTCGAGCACCCGCCCGATGGCTTGGTCGACCACCTTGTGCAGGTAGTAGTAGAGGCGTCGATAGGTCTGGTCCGGTGACTGCTCGTAGGTCATCTCGATCCAGGTCTTCTTCCACATCTCGTGACAGGACGGGCGGCCTGCGAACGTGTCCGACTGCGAGGGAGGCTGAGGGATCTCCGGAACCGTGTCGTCCGGTGGCTGCGCCTTGAGGATGTTGTCCCAAGCCCAGCCATTGAAGGTGATGTCGTGGGGATTGACGAACGACGCAACCGCCAGCCAGGGTCCCTGATTGCGATTCGCTGCGATGTCCTTGAAGAGGTCCACCACCTGCTCGGCGAAGACCCCGTCCTTCACTTGGCCACAATCGGCCTTGGCGGCCCCGTGAGGTTCACGGCCGATCCATCCGCTGAATCCGAACGGATCGAGCCGATCCGCCCCCTTGTAGGCGGCGACTGCCTCGGGGATGGGAGCGCCGTTCTCATCCGACGCCATAAGTCCTTCATGGGTGCCCGGAATGATGAGGTCTGCGTAGCTGATGTGCCACTTGCCACGCCAGTGCGACTCGTAACCGCCCGCACGGAACCAATCGCCCAGCGTTGGCACTGAGTCGGGGTCGAGAAAGAACATGCCCGGATCGTCCACCTTCTTTGCCATGGCGTCGGTCTGGGACGCTCCGTGCAGTGACGGGTACTGACCAGTGAAGAGGGTGGCCCTACTTGGCAGGCAGGCGGTGGATCCGGCGTAGTGCCTGTGGAACTCAAGGGAGCCGTCACGTATCGACTCTCGGGCCGTCAACTGCTCCTTGCGGAACTTCTTCACTGACTCGGTTTCATAGGGCGGCGGGTACCGCTCTTCGTCCGTCATGATCAGCAGGATGTTCGGCTTGGCCATGAGGGGAACCGTAGGCGGTGGCAACCCAGTGCGCTTGGTGCCCGCTGGCGCAGGTCGGGGGTCCCTATAACGCCAATGTGTGGGGCACTATATGGCCCGAGTAGTTTCAACTGCTCGCTGCCGCGAGCACCAGGCCCCGCCTAATTCCTAAGCGCCGAATTGAGCCAGCGGGCCTCGAATGCAGCTGGGCGAGGATGCTCCTCGGGCGGACGACTGCCAACTCGCCGGCAACTGAGTCGAAAGCGTTCAACTCGATCGACTTGTATTTCGATCCGGCTACGAGCTGTCGGTCTTTTGCGATGCCATATCGGCTTTGGGATAGTGAGTAGCCCGCACGTCGCCCACCGAATCAATCCACTCGTCAAGCAGTCGCTCAGAAATTACGAGACGTCGACCGATGCGGCGGACGGGCAGGTGTCCCTCGCGGGCCAGCCGATACAGCGTTTCTGGACTCGGCACTCCACCGCAGTGGCGCGATGCCTCGGGCATCGTTAAGAACTGGCTCACCAGCGGCCCCCTTTGTGCAAGTTGTGCCCGTAACGCCAGGACCTATCACTTAGCCTTGGAAGCGTGTCGGCCGCGCCCTCGTTCTTGGGCGGGTTCATCGCGATCCTCCACCGCGTGACCACCTACGGGATAACTCGCCATTGACCAATCGGCACAGAGCCCTGACCTCCTTGCGCAGCCGCCGAATCTCGCTCCGGCTCGGGCGGCCTCTCGCCTCCGTGGCGCTCACCTCCAAACCGGCGAACCATTGGGCCCAGTTGTGGATCTCACACGGGTGATGCAGATCCGCTCGATTCGCGACTCCTGACGGACGAGTCCCTGGACGACGCTCGCTTAGCCGGTCGGCAGATCTGGCTCCGCTCACGACGCCTCAATTTCGCTGTTCGCGATCGGCCGAATCACAACTCGCACACGGTCGAGCACCTCATCCGTGCGAACCGGGTGAGGTCGCCGGTCAGTGATAACAGGACTCTTCAGAGGCCGGCTCCGGTCGCTGCTGGCAGCCATCTCGGTGACGGTTTCCCGGAGTCGGGCAACGGTAGGCGTCCAGGGTCCTGCCGCTGTAGCGGGCCAGGAACGCAGCCGCTGCGACCTCGGCTTCGTCGAAGAGGGCGTCCTCGATGATGGCCGAGAGCGCGGATGAGGGCGAGTCGAGAATGGACATGGTCTTCCTCCTGATCGTGGAAGACCAGCCAACACCTGCCCCACCCAACCATGGATAGGGGCCACGGTGAAGCCGATTGCGAAACGTCGGCAGAACTCCCGGGGTGTGGCTGGGCGCCTCCTCGCCAGTAGAGGGGCCTATCGGGTGTGAGCACCGACCACTCGCTGCGCGATCGCGACGCAGCGGCGGGCTCGTTCCACAGCCCGACCCGCGTCTGCCTTGGACACGTCAATGTGGTCGTACTCCGCCTTGGTCTTGAGGGGAAGTATTCGTCTGAGTTCTTCGGCGAGCTCCTTACCGTCGGCGCCAGCTGTATTCAACAGTCCCAAGACCTCGTCGTGGCTCTGTCCGCTGGAGCGCTTTCCAAGCCGAATCCCATAGACGGCATCGGCAGCATTGATACCCGCATGGATGGCCAGAGTCGTGGCCGCGGTATTGAGTCGCTCACCAAGCTCGCGCTCTGCGGCCACCAGGTACTCCTCGCTCTTCGACAGGTACGCGTTCGCCTGAGTCAGAGTGGTCGACTTGGTCCGCGGTCCACGGGTACTCACTTGGAGATGCTCTGAAGGTCCCCGGGCGCATCCCCGTAGACAACGATGCCTTCGGCGCGGATCGATCTCCATAGCTCGCTGCGGCTCTTGAGCCGGCGTCCAAGATCGTGTGCCCCGACCTCGAGGATGTTGACCGGGTTACCGAGCGCTCGGTTGAGCACCTGGTTCAAGGAGAAAGTGGACTCAGCCCACGCGGAGTCGGAATCGTCGATATCGGCGGGCCGCACGATGACGAGGTCAAGGTCACTGTCAGCATCGGCTTCACCCCGGGCGAAAGACCCAAAGACGATTGCCATCTCTGGTCGGGGCTGCTGGAGGGCGGAGCAATCTCCGACTGTGCTGAGAGCAAGGTAACGCAGGTCGGTCATGGAGCGGACCAGCCGCCCGGCGAGGCTCTCGCCCATCAGGCGAAATAGGGCGGACGGAGGAGCCTCGACTCGCTCGACAACGCCAAGATGGACAAGTTCGGGAAGGACGCGCGAGGTCTGCGCCAGGCTCACACCGGCCAGCCGAGAGATGGTCGTCAGATTCAGTTGCGCCGTAGTCTCGGCCAGCACACCGAGAATGTGCCCCTGCGCTCCAGGGATCAGCGCCTGGACTGGTCGTGTGTAATCCACGCTGACGATCATATCGGGTACCACTCATATATGAAAGGATCGTTCCCTTTATGAGTGGTACAACCTGGCCGCATCAACACCCCGGCGCGGGGCGACCTCCTCCCATTGTTCGGGGGCACCCTACGCAGATCCAGCCGGTGCCCCTCATATCCGCGACTTACTGAGCCTCTCGACGCATGAACCAGAGGTGTGACGTGAGCATTGGCGACTCGTC
>Ga0181523_10003655_pt1 | contig 13901 bp, 12 predicted proteins | sample PEATcosm2014_Bin_43_FD_119752 | JGI IMG/M metagenome (GOLD analysis project Ga0181523, IMG submission 119752) | Peatland microbial communities from MTU Mesocosm Facility, Houghton, MI, USA - PEATcosm2014_Bin05_30_metaG | ecosystem: Environmental > Terrestrial > Soil > Wetlands > Peat | place... | reverse complement strand
TCGGGCGCGCTCTCGTCCGGTGTTAGACATTCGAACTGCGCCATCGCTTTCTGGGGCCGTTCCATTGCGGTGGGAAAATTGCGGACCTATACTCAGATCAGCAGATCTGTTGGCGAATCCCACGTCTCGCAAGAACCGCGAGACATGGGGCACCCGGTCCGGAGCAAATCGATGACGTTATCCGCAATGATCGTGGACGACGAGCAGCTCGCCCGCGACGAACTTGCCTACCTGCTGAAAAATACCGACGACGTCAATGTCGTGGCTCAGGGCAAGAACGGGCTGGAAGCAGTCAACCTGATCAAGGAACATAATCCGGATCTGGTGTTTCTGGACGTGCAGATGCCGGGGCTCGATGGCTTCGGAGTGATCAAGAAGCTGCTTGACAAAAAAATTCCGCTGCCGAAGATTGTGTTTGCCACCGCATTCGACCAGTATGCGGTGAAGGCGTTTGAAGTGAATGCCGTTGATTATCTGCTGAAGCCGTTTGACAAAAAGCGAGTGGCGCAGGCCATCCAGAAGGCGCGGGCCAAGCAGGAATCCAATGCCCTGCCGGCGGAGAAGATCGAGACGCTGGTTCGGATGATCGAGTCGCAGAAACAGCCCGCCGCAAAAATCCTGCTCAAGACGGTCGGGCGCATGTTCCTGGTGGACCAGCGAGACATCTGCTACGCCTGGATCGAAGATGGCGTGATTACGGTGGTGACGGGAGGGGCGGCGGGGATGGAGGGACAATCCAACTGCCGCACGCTCGAGGAACTGCTGTCGAGCTTAGACACGAATCTTTTTTGGCGGGCGCACCGCTCCTACCTGGTGAACATCAACCGCATCCGCGAAGTCGTACCGTGGTTCAAGAGTTCCTACCAGCTTCGGATGGACGACAAGAAGCAGACCGAGGTCCCGGTCAGCCGGGCTCAGACCAAACGGCTGCGGGAACTGTTTCGACTCTGAACTCTCCCGGTAGCAATCCCGCGATTGAGGAGCCTGTGGCGCGCCGCGGTGGTGCCAGTCGGCGTAGGCTCGTTCGGCGTTAACTCGATCCACCAGCGCGAACAGATCGTTGATCAGCGTACCGGAATACATTTCGTTCCTTACATGCTTAGACGTTCGTCTAAGACTTGCCGGCAGGACCTGCGTTCCGAACAAAAACCCGGAGGACGGGTGAGAGAAAAGAAAACCGTCCTCCGGTCTACGGGGGAAGGCTTACACGGCCAGAGCCTGCAACGCGATGCGATCGCGAATGACCAGCGTCGATCCATCCAGCCGAATCAGGCGCTTTTTCTTCAGATCGCTCAACAGCCGGGTCACGGTTTCACGTGACGAGCCAATGCGCTGCGCCATCTCTTCATGGGTCATGGCAGAATGGATGCGAGACTCGGCCAGTTCCGCGACTTGCGTCGGGGAACGTGAGAGCAACAACCTCGCCAGCTTGCCGGCGGAGGAACGGGTGAGCACCAGATCGTGAATGTCGCGATAAGCGGATTGGTAGTCGCGGCTCAAACACTGCGCGGCATGCGAGCCGACCTCGGTGTAAGACTGCATGAGTTCGAGCAGGTGATTGCGATCCACAAAGCTCAACTGGCAGGGGGTGGAAGTCTCGGCGGTCGATTCGTAGCCAACGCCGGAAATGGTTGCGCTGAGGCCGAGGGCTTCGCCGGCTTCCGCGGTCTTGAGAATCAGAATCTTGCCCTCGCGTGAGGTGGTGGAAAGATTCACCTTGCCCGAGCAGAGGATGAACATGCCGCGCGGGCTCTGGCCCTCGACAAACAGGATTGCTCCCGTCGGCAAGGCGCTCTTGTGGCTGACCTCGTTCAGCAAACGCAGCGCGGTGGGAGACAGGCCGCAAAAGAAGCCTTGGGTGGGATTGGCGCACCCCATACAGTTGTCGGTGATCTCCAGGTCGCAGGGCGAGTTCACGTTGGTCTCCGTAGCGGGCGAGCGCTTTTTCTTGGCGGCGCACCCGGAACCCGCACCCAGATGGTGCGAACTGGAGAGCAGCGCACGGGCATGGGCGCGGGTATCTGTGTGCGAACTTTGGGCCGCGGCCAGCAGTTCCCAGGCCGCACTGGGCTCCTCACGCTGTTTCCACTCGAGGTGACAGGCAAACAGATAGAAGGGATCGACTTCCTGCGGGTGCGTGTTAGGACAGGGCTGTAGGTCGGGGCCCTGTGGTGTGGGGTCGCCCGATGGATTGGGCGGCGTCAGTTCCCGCGGCGAGGAAGTCCATCCCGTGGTGAGGTCGGAATGATTGCCGACCGCGCGGCCATGGGGCTTGGGCGGGGGTACGACCGCCGGAAGAAGGCGGGGGAAAGCGCCGGAGTTCAACAGCTGACATCGGTTAGATAGTGCCACTTCTCACTCCCTAAGAATCGGCCGCGTGCACCGAGTTCCAATTGCTGGTTTGGAACCGAGGCCTTCTGGGGAGGTGGGGAAAAAACGCTCGCCGACCAGAGGCAGAATGAACCAGTGCAGTGCACGTAGGGTTCCGCAAATGGGAGTTGGTCAGGAACGGGGAAACTTCCCTGTTTGGAACAAGTTCCAAAATAAGAACGGAGAATCGGTGACGTGGGACATGTCGGCGAGTGGGCACCCGTGCCGATATTTCGTCAGGCCGCGACTTTCCCCATTCAGGAACTGGAATAGTCGGCGCGAGTGATTTTCAGGCGCTGCATTTTCGATTGCAGGGTGGTGCGCTTGAGACCCAAGCGGTGGGCGGCGCCGTCTGGCCCAGAGAGCACACCATGGGTTTCGCGGAGGATGCGGAGAATGTGCTGGCGTTCGGCGTTATCCAGGCTGTGATCCTGGGCGGGGGCTGGACCGTGATCTGGCGCAGAGGTTGCGGCGCGAGTTTCGCTGCGCAGTTCCGACAAGGGGACACGCAGGGCGTGGCCCTCGCTCATAATGACAGAGCGTTCCATGAGATTCTCGAGCTCGCGAACATTGCCCGGCCAAGGCCATTCGGTCAACGTCTTCATGGTCTCTTTGGGGACGGTCTCGATGCCGCGGTTCATGCGCTGGGCAAACTTGTGGACGAAGTGGCGGACCAGCAGAGGGATGTCGTCCTGACGATCGCGCAGGGCAGGCACGCGGATGGGAAAGACGCTGAGGCGGTAGAAGAGGTCGCGGCGAAATTCGTGGTGCGCTATATCCCTGGCCAAATCACGATTGGTGGCGGCGATAATGCGGAGGTCGACTTTAATGGTGCGATTGCTGCCCAGCCGTTCGAACTCCTGATCCTGAAGAACCCGGAGCAGCTTGGGTTGGAGCTCGAGGGAGATTTCGCCGATTTCGTCGAGGAATAACGTTCCGCCGTGGGCGAGTTCCATGCGGCCGACCTTCAGGCTGACCGCGCCGGTGAAAGCTCCCTTCTCGTGGCCGAATAGTTCGCTCTCCAGCAGACCGGTGGGGATGGCGGCGCAGTTGACCTTAATGAAGGGACCGTCCTTGCGGCGACTCAAGCGATGGAGGGCTTGCGCAAACAGCTCCTTGCCGGTCCCGGTTTCGCCCAGAAGCAAAACGGTGGCCTCGCTGGTAGCGACGGTGGCCACCTGGTCGAGAGCTTGCTTGAGAGCCGGGCTGTGGCCAATGATTTCGGGGAAAGCGCCTTCGGCACGGAATTCGCCTAGCAGATATTTTGTTTCTGCCGAGAGGCGTCGTTTGAGGGCTTCTATTTCTGCCGCGGCGCGTTGATTTTCGAGAGCGATGGCGAACTGCGTCCCAACTTGATTCAGCAGAGTCAGGTCGTTTGGATGAAAGGCGTCGGCGCGGGTGCTGCCCAGGACAAGAACTCCCAGGGCGCCCTTGGGCCGGAAAAGTGGAACGCAACACAGAGAGCGAAGGCCTTCGGCGAGAAAGTTCTTGGTAAGCTCGGCTTCGAAGCCCTGCATCTGCTGTTTGGAGAAAATCAGCGGGGCGCCCGCCTGCAGGGCGAGGCCTGCGGGACTGTTGAGGGGACTGATTAGAGCGGCGGACAGAAAGCCTTTGCCCAGGGGAAAGTCTTCGGCTTGGCGGACCAGCAATCCGGTACCGGCGTCGTGCAGTTCGAAGCTGGCATACTCCTGGCGCAGAACGCGGCGGATGCGGGCCGAGACCACCGGAAACACCTGGCGCAGATCCAAGGTTGAGGCCAGGATGCTGCTGACGTCCAGCAGCATCTGCAACCGGTTCATCTCTTTGCGCAGTTTCCCGGTGACGTCTTTGAGCGATTGGCGCAACTCTTTTTGCGCGCTGATTTCGACCACCACCAGGCCGATTCGCGTAACCATTCCGGACGCATCTTTGATGGGGAAGTGGTTGGCAATCCATTGACCGCTTCCGGTGCGCGAAGCAAAGAGGGCAGAAACATCGAGGTTCAGGACGGGCTCGCCGGTGGAGAAGACGCGATGAAAATGGGGCTCGATCAGATCGGCGAAATCGCCCAGAATCTCGCGCACCGTCTTGCCCAGGTGATCGGGAGCTGGGATGCCATGGATTTCCGCCAGCGTGTTGTTGATGGCTAAATAGCGAAGCTGAGAATCGAGGATGGAAAGGCCAACGGAGGTGGAACTGAAATAGGTGGCGAGCAACTTCTCCTGCTCGCTGAGCGGCTCAATGTGGGCGAGGGGAATCGGCAGGTCGGAGTCGAAAAAGCTGGGGTTATTCGGCATGGAGACGAACCTCCGCCGAAGGCGAATCGCGTAGCTGGTTGCAGGAAAAAACGGGAAGAGAGAAAGCCACTCCCGCACCGGGGGGTGAGGGCTGACACAGCGCATCAATTTTTTTCAAGCGTTGCGCGCTTGAGGGGTACACGTAAACCGCCTTGGCCGCCTCCCCCTCAAAAGGCGCACTCTGGTTCGGTCGCCCCCGAACCGCGGGTATTATACCCACAGAATTATGGGAAGTGATGATTTTTTTTGCAGTGTTTCGTTTTGGGAACAAACGGTCGGGTGGTATGACCGTCCTGATTCGCGGCCAAGCGGCAGTCCGCGGAGAACTATAATCTTCCCGTGGCTCGAGGATGGGAGAGCAAATCGGTCGAAGCACAGCAAGCCGAGGCCAGCGAAAAATCGGGCAAGCGGCGTGCGCCGATGAGCGCAGAAGAAGCGGCCCGCTGGCGGGAGAAAGAGAGTCTTCGACTGTCGCGCCAGAGAGTGCTTGAACAACTGCAGGTGAGCCAGAATCCGCGGCACCGCAAGCTGCTCGAGGACACGCTCGCTGAACTGGAGGAGAGGCTAAGGAAGTGAACTGACCTCAGATCTTCGGGCGTCAGACTTCGGACTTCAGGTTGTGGTCTGAGGTCTGACGCCTGACTTACATCGTCACGTATAATGTTTGCGTATGACAGCCTACGTCTACGTTTCGCTGAAGAAAAGCGTGCTTGACCCCCAGGGTAAAACCATTCAAGGCGCGCTGAAGAAGATGGGGTACAAGGGTCTGGAAAGTGTGCGCCAAGGGAAGTATTTCGAGCTCACACTGGACGGGGGACTCGCGCCCGCGGAGGCGCAGGCCGAGGTGGAGCGGATCGCCCGTGAAGTGCTGACCAATCCCGTCATTGAAGAGTTCCGTTTCTCCCTGGCCGAGTAACCGCGGGTCGGTTCAACAGAACTCGAGTAAACCTGACTCGAGTACGCCTGACTCGAGCAAACCTGGGCCGGAAAATCCTTTGAAGTTTCTCTTTGAGGTTTCTGCATGTGTGGCATTGTCGGCTACGTTGGGAAGAAGAGTGTAGTTCCAATCATCATTGAGGGGCTGCGGCGGCTGGAATATCGCGGCTACGATTCGGCGGGCATTGCGGTCGCCGGCAACGGAGAGGGGCTGCAGTTGCGGCGCGCCGAGGGCAAGCTGCGCAATCTGGAAGAAGTCATCCGGCAGAAGCCGCTGGACGGCACCTATGGTATTGGACACACGCGCTGGGCCACGCACGGACGTCCTACCGAAGAAAACGCGCATCCCCACCGCGACTGCACGGGCAAGATCGTGGTCGTGCACAACGGGATCGTGGAGAACTATCTCAGCCTGAAGAAAAAGCTGACCGAAGAAGGCCACAAGTTCACCACTGAGACCGATACCGAAATCATTGCTCATCTGGTGGAGAAATATTCGGCAAGTTCGAACGGGCGGCGGCCTTCGCTCGAAGATGCGGTGCGAAAAACTGTGAAAGAGTTGACCGGGGTTTTTGCGCTGGCGGTGATTTCGAGCGACGAGCCCAACAAGATTGTGGCGGCGCGCAACGGGCCGCCGGCGGTGATCGGACTGGGGAACGACGAGTACTTTGTGGCGTCGGATGTGCCCGCGATCCTGAATCACACACGCGACATTTTCTTTTTGGCGGATGGGGATATGGCGGTGGTCACGGCTGACGGCGTGAATCTCTCCGATTTCGACGGCAGGCCGGTCCAGCGGCAGATCCAGCACATTACGTGGGACCCGATCCTGGCGGAAAAGGGCGGCTTCAAACATTTCATGCTCAAGGAAATTTATGAGCAGCCGCGCGCGGTCCGCGACACCACCCTGGGCCGGGTGTCGCAGGATACCGGCCACATTTTCCTGGATGAAATGCAGATCAGCGAGGCGGAGTTTCGCGCCGCGGAAAAGATCAACATCATCGCCTGTGGAACCAGCTGGCATGCCGGGCAGGCGGGCAAATTCATGATCGAAACGCTGGCCCGTGTTCCGGTGGAAGTGGACTACGCAAGCGAGTGGAGATACCGAAACCCGATCGTGGACGCGAACACGATCACGCTGGTGATTTCGCAGTCGGGCGAGACGGCAGACACGATCGCCGCCCAGCGCGAAGCCAAGTCCCGGGGATCGAAGACGCTGGCCATCTGCAACGTGGTCGGATCGATGATCACGCGCGAAGCCGCGGGCACGGTTTACACCCATGCCGGGCCGGAGATTGGCGTGGCTTCGACGAAGGCTTTTACGGGGCAACTTACCGCGCTCTACATTTTCGCGATGTACCTGGCGCAGGTGCGCGGCGTCATGACCGCCGAGCAGGCGCAGGCGGCGATGCAGGAACTGACGCGGATTCCCGGAAAACTGGAAAACGTTCTGGCGCACGATCAGGCTTGCGACGATCTGGCGAAGCAATACCAGAAGGTGCACGACTTTTTGTTTCTGGGGCGCGGCATTCATTATCCGATTGCGCTCGAAGGCGCGCTGAAGCTGAAAGAAATCTCCTACATTCACGCCGAAGGGTATCCCGCGGGCGAGATGAAACACGGGCCCAACGCCTTGATTGACGAGAACCTGCCGGTAGTGGTGATCGCGACCCGCGATGTGAACAATCCGGGCTCGGTACTGCGCTACGAGAAGACGATGTCGAACCTGAAGGAAGTGAAGGCGCGTTCGGGAGTGGTGATCGCGCTGGCCACCGAAGGCGACCAAGAAATCGAGGAAGCGGCGGATCATGTGCTGTATGTTCCGGCGGCGCCCGAAGAGTTGTCGCCGATCCTGGAGATCGTGCCGCTGCAGTTGCTGGCTTACCACATTGCCGTACGGCGCGGGTGCGACGTCGATCAGCCGCGGAATCTGGCCAAGTCGGTGACGGTGGAGTAGGCGGCCGAGATCCGCTAGATCCCGTAGTTCAGGCGACGGAGCTCGTCTTTGTAGGCTTCGCGCTTTTCGGTGACCTTAAGGTGCGCGTCGTGCTCTAAGAAGTGAGCAGCGTCCCACTTTTCCCATGCGATCATCGAGTGGTCGGGAGTGGCCAACGCCTCCTCGGCGCGGATGGCGTCAACCCATTCATCGACCGCTTTCTTGTAGTCCAGGCGCAATTGGTCGAGATCTTCTTTGCTCATAGCGTTTGAGATTAGTTCCGCTCCCGTGCGCGGTCAATTACCGACGCTGAATTTAACCGAAAATTAATACAGGAGAAATTCTGCTCGAGCCTGGCGCCCCAGCCCGGCGTAACGCACTTCAGAGTTTCAGTTCGTCCATTCGCGGATTCTCGTAGACGTCGTCCTCGCCCGGGTAGCGGAGCTCTTTATCAAACTTTCCGGTTTCCTTGGCTAACGCCCAGATCAGGCTCTCTCCGGCGGGGAGGATTTTCGGCTGGCGGTCATAGACGTCATCTCGGTAAGCGTATTCCGCGTCGACCGGCTTCCATCCTTTGTTCCGGAACAGCGTAATCAAGTGATCAAGAAACATTGCGTTGAGCACATTGTGATGCAGGAGCACGGTGTGGCGCACGGGCCGATTGAGCACGCGCTGGGCCAGCGAATCGTAGAATTGGGCACGCTCCCAAATGTGCTGCAGGAGAAAATCTCGATATCCCGTCAGGCGTGCGCCGGGCTGAGCGTCGAGCCGCTTTTGCAGGCGTGCGGCGATGGCCCAGTCGGAAGCGTCAATGGTGGCGCGGCCGATGCGATAGCCATGCTCTTGCAGGAAGGCGCGCATGCCGTCGCGCTTCTCGACCGTGTCGCCTTCCTTGAAGAACGGATAGCGAAACAGACGAGTGAAATGGCGGTAGTCGCGAATGAGCGGTTCATTCTGGAGACAGTCGGCTTCGAACTGGGCCAGTGTAACTTTCTTGGAGCCGTCGGGGCCGGTGTCGGCGCTCGCGTTGAAGTTCAGATGGAAGTAAGAATGATTGGCGATGAGATGGCCGGCGCGATCCCAGGCAGTGATGAGTTGACGGCCGGATTCGCTGTCGACGCGTTTGCCGCAGACAAACAGACTTGACTTGAGATTGTAGGAAGAGAGCGTGGCGAGAATGCGCTCGTTTATCTCGTGCCACGACAGGTTGGCGCCGCCATCGGTGGTGGGGTCGTCGAAGGTGAAAGCAATCTCCGGGCCGGAAGTTTGTGCCGAGGCCAACGGGATGCCGGCCAATGTCGCGGTGATGGCGGAGGCGCGAAGAAACTCCCTGCGATCCATGGATTAATTTCTTTCTCCGATCGGATTACGGCGTGGACCTGGCTTGCGGTCTATTTTCTATCTTTTCGCGGCCCCGCTTTTCGCAGTCTCGATGTCCGTATGGCGGAAATCATTTCCCTTGAAGAGCAAGGGTTCGTCCATTTCTTTCGCCAGCGCGTAGGCAAAGCAATCGCCGAAATTCAGCCCTGCCTTGTGGCGCCCTTTGCCGAAATCGCGATAGGCATCGCGGGCGATCTCCGCCTGTCTAGGGGTCACGGCCTCTACTGCAATTCGCGATGCCCGAAAAAAATCGTCGAAGCGGCGGCTGGAAATGGCGCTCCTACTACTGTCAATGACGATGGCTGCCTCCAAATAGTTGGCCGCGGAAATGCGGCATGCCGCTGAGGAGATCGCCCGCGAGAATTCCCGTGCCTCCGGCTCGGCGCGCAAGACTGCCACGATCACCGACGAGTCCAGAATCATTTGGGCATTCCTTTCTCGTCATAGAGCAACTCATCGATGTCGATGGATTTATAAGGTTCCTTGAGGTGGGCCGCGCACTCTCTTCCAATCTTCAGAATGCGCTCCGCCGTATCTTCGCCGGAATTTCCGCGAACCCGCTCCAGGCGCTCGCGAATCGCCTCGCTCACCGCGACGGTCATGCTTTCGCCCGTGATTCTGGCCAGTTCCTGGGCGAGACGGTGGGCTTCCTCGTTCTTGATATTCAAGCTCATGATTCCACCTGTCTACCCTTTCATTCTACCATTCTACCATAACGCGGCCAGCAATCAATCGGAGTTCCATTCGCCCCCGGAGAAAGCCTTCAGCAGGCTCCGCAACCGCAGCAGGACTGCGGTCAGCGCAGCCAGCGCCGCGACCCATACCGCGAAGGCCGTCTCGATCACCCAGCGCGGGGACGCTCCGACTCTGCGCAGCAGGAATGGCAAGAAGTTCCAGGCCGTGATGTGGACGTAGTCCCACTGGTCGTAAGTCATTTCTTCAGTGTTCAGGCCCCAGGCGTCCATTTTGCCGAGAGCGAAGGCGGCGATGTTTTTGCAGCGCAGCGCGATCACGAAGGTGGGATGACCGAGCGTCTCCATCTGGTAGTACTCCAGCGGTAGCCAGAAGGCGAGCGACGCGATCTGAATGACGAAGCTGGCGGCGATCAGGACGAGGCTACCGCGCCACATCCACGGACTCAGATGCGCGCGATGGCGCACCAGCAAAGGCACCGCCAGCAGCGCCACCATTTCTACCGCGGACGCAACGTAGCGGTCTCCCCAGGAAAAGTCTCCCGCCCAGTAGGTGTAGCGGGCGTAGAAACTGATATAGCCGGCGAGGAGCAGGAGAGTCGTCACCGCATAGGCGCGGACTTCGGCGCCAAGCCTTTTCCACAACAAAACCAGCAGCACGAGGGCGAGCACAAGAAGAGGATCGAAAAGAAAGATCGACTTTTCCGGCTTGAAGAGGGCGCCGAGAACGCCTTCATGAAAGGGCGTGCTCCAGGGGAAGTTTGCGGGAAGAGTGGGATCTTGCAGTCGCGACTCTCGGGCAAAGATTGGGAGATAAGTCTGGGTGAACGATCCGAAGCGAAAAAAGCTGTAGAGGCGTTCGAGGATGGCAAAAAAGGCATAGAGCGGAATGGTGATCTTGCCGTAGGCCAGCAGGCGGGACCAGAGGGCGCGGGTGTCCGCGGGCTCGAACCAGACGAGGGCCAACAGAAAGACTCCGGCTGCGATCAGGTCGAGGCCGGTGGTCAGGCGGGTCAGCAGGTTGAGTCCCAGCGCTGTCGAGCCAATGAAGAGCGCGCGAACACTGCCGCTGCGCAACCACTCGTACTGGAAGGAAAATCCAGTCAACGTGAGCAGCAGGATGTAGTTGTTCTCCTGCATGTTCTGGGTGTAGTGCAGGTGGGTGGTGCAGAACAGCAGGGCCAGGACACCGGCGACCTCCTCGTTCACGCTGAAGCGAAACTGGCGCAGCAGGCGGAAGGCGATCAGCGCGGTCAGCAGGTTGAGCAGAATATTCGTGCTGTAGCTGACGAGGATGCTGCGCACGGCGGGATCGTCTTCGTACTCGGAAAAAATGTGCCAGTGTGAGATCCAGGTGCTGACCAGGTCAGCGGGCAACAGCAGCAGCGACTGGCCGATGCCGTACCAGCTAAAAATCTGACCACCGCGGCCGTGCAGGCCGAACTCGGGATATTCGTTGGGAAATACTTGCGGCTGCGAAGTCCAGAGCCAGTGCGTGGTCTGCAGGCGGTGCATGGTGTCGGCCGTGCCGAGTTCGCCGGACTGCACGACGAAGGCGAGCAGTCCCGCCGTCAGGCACAGCAGAAATAGAGGATCGCGCAGCCAGCGGCCCAAGCGTGTCATTGTTGGGATGGTAACAAAGCAGCCTGTCTCACGTAGCGGCGGACGCATTCGTCCGCCCGCCGCGAAGCGAACCCTGCTCGGCAAAACATGTCACGGCGTTCCAAAGAGCCCCGGACGAAAGCGTCCGGGGCTACGTGATTTGCGCGGGGCGTCGGGCACCTGGGGTCTGGAGTAGACTAGAGCGGGAAATTTTCATGGTCAAATGTTCAAACTGCGGGACCGAGCTACCGAACAATGTTGCTTTCTGCTCTGCCTGCGGAAGGCCAGTTTCGAATACCGACGACGTGGCGACGCTCGACTTTGCCACCGCGACTTCACCGTTGCCGCCACGGCCCGCGTCTGGGTCTTCGGGAAAGTCATCGTCCCGGCCTTCCAGTTCCGCGGAATACCAGATAAGCGAGGGACGCTTTCTGCCCGGGCGGCTGGTGGCGTCGCGGTATCGCATCATCGCCCTACTGGGCAAAGGTGGAATGGGCGAGGTCTATCGCGCCGATGATCTGACGCTCGGCCAGGCCGTCGCCATGAAGTTTCTGCCGGATGAAGCGGGGCACGACGAGGGATTGCTGGAACGCTTTCGCAATGAAGTGCGGATGGCCCGGCGGGTTTCGCATCCCAATGTTTGCCGCGTGTATGACGTGGGTGAAGTCGAGGGCCAGACATTTTTCACGATGGAGTATGTCGATGGCGAAGACCTGGCTTCCCTGCTGCGCCGTATCGGCCGGCTTCCTCCCGACAAAGCACTCGACATTGCACGGCACCTTTGTGCGGGACTGGCGGCGGCTCATGCCAAGGGCGTTCTGCATCGCGACTTGAAACCAGCCAACATCATGCTCGACGGGCGTGGGCAGGTCGTGATCACTGACTTCGGGCTGGCTGGCGTGGCCGACAACATTCGCGGGCAGGAGGTGCGCAGCGGCACTCCAGCGTATATGGCACCCGAGCAGTTGGCGGGGAAAGAAGTCAGCACGCGCAGCGATATCTATGCGCTCGGGCTGGTGCTGTATGAAGTGTTTACGGGCAAGCGAGCGTTCGCGGAGTCTCCGGCGAAGCTGGCGCTGGTGGGCGGAGAGCGCACGCCGAGCCGTCCGTCGTCGGTGGTCAAGGACCTGGATCCGATCGTGGAGAAGGTGATCCTGCGCTGCCTGGAGACGGAACCCTCGGGGCGACCGGCGACGGCGCTGGCGGTGGCTGCGGCGCTGCCCGGCGGCGATCCGCTGGCGGCGGCGCTGGCTGCGGGAGAAACGCCGTCCCCGCAACTGGTGGCTGCCTCTGGCGAAACTACCGGCTTGCGCCCCGGCATCGCGGTCACGTGTCTCATCGCGGTCCTGCTGGGACTGACCGTCGGAACTTACCTCAGCATTCGCTATAGCGCCCTCGAGAAGATGCATCTGGAGCAGACGCCGGAAGTGCTGGCGCATAGGGCGCGCGAGATCGTGGCACAACTCGGTTACGCGGAAAAACCGGCAGACACCGCGTTTGGATTCGACTACGAAACGAATTTCCGCGACGCGGTTGAAAAGGAGAGCAAGACGCCTCCGAACTGGGATGAAGTACTGGCCGGGCGTCCAACCATGCTGCTGTTCTGGTACCGGCAGAGTCCAGACCTGATGGGAGCCGAAGGTTACAGGGATAGTTTCCTGGTCCCAGGAATAATTACTGAAGAAGATCCGGCGACCACGCTGTCGGGCATGGTCAACGTGAAGCTCGACGCCAAGGGCAGGCTGATTTACATGCAGGCCATCCCCCCGCAGAAAGACAAGACAGCGCCGCCCACCGCCCCGCCAGACTGGAGTCCTCTATTTTCCGCCGCGGAAGTGGACGCTTCCAAGTTACAGCCCGCGCAGCCCGAATGGACTTCACTGGGAATGGCCGACGCGCGCGCGGCATGGACCGGAGTCTGGCCGGGATCGGCGCGGCCGCTGCGAGTGGAAGCGGCCGCATGGCACGGCAAGCCTGTGTTTTTCGCGACGCTCGGAGACTGGAACAAGCCGTGGCGGATGGTGGCTGCAAAATCCGCGGATGAGAAAAAGAGCTGGGTGGGGCAGGTCATCGGACTGTTGATCCTGATCTCCATGCTGGTGGGGGGCGGGCTGCTGGCGCGCCGCAACTACCGACATGGCCGCGGCGACCGCGAGGGCGCGCTGCGCCTGGCAGGCGTGATGTTCGTTCTACAAATGGGATTGTGGCTTTGCCGTTCGCACTTCGTGGCCGGCTTTCAGACCTTCGGATACTTGATCCTGGATATTGCCGGGGCGCTTTTATGGGGAGGCGCGACCTGGATGCTTTACCTGGCGGTCGAGCCGTGGATTCGTCGGAACTGGCCGCAGGCCATCATTTCCTGGAGCCGCCTCATTTCCGGTCAGCTGCGCGATCCGCTGGTGGGACGCGACATCCTGTTTGGCGTCGCCTTCGGCATGCTCTGGCTGGTGATCATTGAGGTGGGGAACATCCCTCTGGCCCGCATGGGGGCCGCGCCCTGGGCCGCGCCCCCGCTGAATGGGTCAGCCTATTTGCTGGGAGGGCGGCAGGCGCTCGGCCAATGGCTGGTCCAGTTTCCTAACGCGTTCTTCGGCACGCTGCAATTCTTCTTCGTGCTGCTGGGGTTGAAGGTGCTGGTGGAGTTTCTGTTCCGCCTGGTCGGGGTCAAGATGATGCGCACGGAATGGATTGCGGCAGTCCTGTTCGTCG
>Ga0181523_10003654_pt1 | contig 13904 bp, 14 predicted proteins | sample PEATcosm2014_Bin_43_FD_119752 | JGI IMG/M metagenome (GOLD analysis project Ga0181523, IMG submission 119752) | Peatland microbial communities from MTU Mesocosm Facility, Houghton, MI, USA - PEATcosm2014_Bin05_30_metaG | ecosystem: Environmental > Terrestrial > Soil > Wetlands > Peat | place... | reverse complement strand
TCGTGCCCAACGGCTCGCCATATTGGCGCGACAAGATCGACGTGCGGCTGAATGTCTGCGTCGCGCGCGTCACCGAGGCGGGACTGCCGCTCATTTATATCAATCAGGTCGGCGGCCAGGACGAGCTGGTGTTCGATGGCGCCTCCTTTGCGCTCAACGCCGACCGCTCGATCGCATTCCAGCTGCCGGCATTCCGCGAAACGGTGCTCACCACGCAGTGGTCGCGGATCGACGGCGCCTGGCGCTGCGCCAAGGGGCCGATTGCGCCGGCCGAGCAAGTGGACAAATCGGATTACGCGGCCTGCGTGCTGGGCTTGCGCGATTATGTCGAGAAGAACCGCTTCAAGGGCGTCGTCCTTGGGCTTTCCGGCGGCGTCGATTCGGCGCTTTGCGCGGCGATGGCGACCGACGCGCTGGGCGCTGAACGCGTGCGCTGTGTGATGCTGCCGTACCGCTACACCTCGCAGCAATCCCGCGATGACGCCGCCGCGGTCGCTGATGCGCTCGGCCTGCGTTACGACATCGTCCCGATCGAAAGCGCCGTGCACGGCCTTGAAGCGGCGCTCACCGGCATTTTTGCCGGCGCGCCGCGCGATGTGACCGAGGAGAATTTGCAGGCGCGCGCCCGCGGCGTCATCCTGATGGCGATTTCCAACAAGTTCGGTCTGATGGTGGTGACGACAGGAAACAAGTCGGAAATGTCGGTCGGCTATGCCACGCTCTACGGCGACATGAACGGCGGTTTTAATCCGATCAAGGATCTCTACAAGACCGAAGTCTATACGCTGGCCCGGCTGCGCAATACCTGGAAGCCGGATGGCGCGCACGGTCCCGATTGCGTCGCAATTCCGGAGAACGTGCTCACGCGGGCGCCGAGCGCGGAGTTGCGCGAGAACCAGACCGACCAGGACACGCTGCCGCCCTATGACGTGCTCGATCAAATTCTCGAACGGCTGGTGGAGCGCGAGGAATCGACCGCGACCATTGTCGCGGCGGGCTTCGACCGCGGTATCGTGATGAAGGTCGAGCGCATGCTCAACCTTGCCGAATACAAGCGGCGGCAGGCGGCGCCCGGCGTGAAGGTGACGCTGAAGAATTTTGGCCGCGACCGCCGTTACCCGATCGTCAATCGCTTCAACGATCCCGGAACGCCGGATCCCAAGCCTGACGGCTCGCTGGTCAAGGGTGCGGCAATTGCAAGGGCCGGCGCGGCGGATTTTTGACGTCGTATTAGTGCGACGTCGGCGCCGGCTGCACTTGCGACGATGACATAAACGGCGGCCCGACGACGCGGACCGCGCGCTTGGGATCGTCCGCGGTGGCTGCGCCCGCGGGTGCGGGCGTCGCGTTGGCGACGGGCTGGCCCGGCGCGCCGGCAGCCGTCGGCTTGCCGGGTGGCTTCGGTAGTTGCGACAGCGCTTTCGCGTTCTGGTCGGTAACCACGATGTCGCCGCTCTCCAGCGTCGAGGAGTCGTCGGCGTTCTTGAGCGCATCTTCCCAGCTCTCGCCCGGCCGGCGACAGGAACAGGCCGAGATCAGCTGCGTGCGATAGCGATATGCGGTCGGCAGCGCCGTATAGAGCTGGCCGTTGGTTGATACCGCCTGATCCATGCTCTCGCCGGGATTGCGATAGGAAAAGAGCGCGACGTCGGCCGCGGGGCACTCGCGCTGGCAGGTGCGCTCGTCTTCGGCGAAGTGGCTCGGCAAGGTCGAATAGGAGATCGGGAAATAATAGCCGTCGCAGGTGCGCACGCAGACGGTGTGGTAGGTCCCGTTCGGAGCGCCGTCGCCGTTCGGGTTCACGATCGTGCCGCCGCCGAACAGCGCGTCGAAGAAGCCCTGCGGGCCGCCTTGCGAATTAGCTGCGGCGGTGTATTGCGCGCCGCAATTATTCTGCGCCAGTTGCCCGACGAGGGCGCGGCGCTGGTCGGCTTGGTCGGTGGTGCCGCTCTTGAGCTGTTCGAGATCGCTCATCATGCGGTCGAGGTTGCCGCGCATCTGCTGAATTTGCGACGTGATCGGCCCGCATTGCGGCGACAGCGCCGAGAACAAGGCAAAAAATCCGGTGCCGGCGCAGCCGGATTTGTGGGCCTGCGCGGTCACGCGGTCGATGTCGGCCTGCTGTTTGGCGATCGCGTCTTCGGACTGCTTGATCTGGTCGGCGCGGGCCGGGTTGGCGGTGCCTTGGTCGAATGAAGCGAGCTGGCCTTCGAGCCGCACGCAGACCGGATTGGTTGTCGCCGGATTCAACGGCGGTTGATTGGCGGCCGGCTGATTTGTCGGTGGTTGATAGGGCGCCGCCTGATACTGCCGCGGCTGATTTGACGGCTGAGGATTCGATGCCGGCGGGCTCGGATATCCCTGCGCCAAAGCAGGGCTCGACAAAGCTAGCGCGCCGAGCACGGCGCCAAGCGCGGTTTGACGCCTGGCATCGCCTAGGCTGCGCAGTTTATTGAGCATTTTTAAATCCCGGCGCCGATTTGCTTTGGGCGGATAAGCCCCGCAATGGTGACCAAAGTGTGAACAGGACCACACTATCGGCAAAAGCCGGCGTGTGCGAGCGCCCGGTCCGCCGCTTCACTCCGCATCGGGCTGGTTTTCCGGGCGCGCGCGGTCGAAAGCGGCAAGCGCGAGACAGGCCGCGTCGACGCCGACGATCTTGGGAAACTTGTCCAGCGGCACTTTCAGCCGCCGGGCATTGTTGACCTGCGGCACCAGGCAGAGATCGGCCAGCGTGACCTTGTCGCCGCAGGCGTAGGGCGCGGGCTCAAGCAGCGCCTCGAGCGCCTCGAAGCCGGTAATGACCCAATGGTGATACCAGGCGTCGATGGCGCTTTGCTCCTGGTGCATCTGGTTCTTCAGGTAACGCAGCGCACTGGTATTGTTGAGGGGGTGGATGTCGCAGGCAATCAGCTCGGCAAGCGCGCGCACTTTGGCGCGTGCGATCGGATCTTTCGGCAGCAGCGCCGGCTCTGGATGCGTTTCTTCCAGATACTCCATGATGGCGAGCGACTGGATCAGAATGGCTCCGGCCGGCGTGACCAGCACCGGCACGCGCATTTGCGGATTGACGGCGCGAAACTCCGGTCGCTTGTTGTGGCCGCCCTCCTTGACCAGATGGATCGGCGCGGTCTGGTAGGCGATGCCTTTCAGATTGAGCGCGATGCGCACGCGATAGGCGGCCGAGGAACGGAAATAGGAATAAAGCTTCACGCATCCTCCATTGGGCCGTCCTGTGCGACCGTCTCGGCGACGAGTTGCGCGGAACGGTCGCTGATCTGTTGCAGCGCGCGATTGAAAGCTTCGCGGTCGCTCGGCGTCAGGATGTCGGTCAGACGGCGGGCAAAATCGAGTGCATGCGGCGCCAGCTCCAGATAGATCGCCCGGCCGGTGCCGGTCAGTGAAAGGAGCGACTCGCGCATGTCGGCGCGGTTGGCGCGACGCAAAACAAATCGGCGCTTTTCCAGGAGCGCCACCGCCCGCGACACCTTGGTCTTATGCATGTGCGTGTGGGTGCCAATGGCCTTGCCGGTCATCACGCCGTACTGACCGAGCGTCACCAGCACCCGCCATTCCGGCACGCCGATCCGGTAGCGACGCGCATAGACGCGCGACAGCGCTTGGGACACGAGGCTCGCCACGACATTGAGCCGATAAGGCAGGAATTGTTCGAGCTTCAACGGCGCTTGCTCGGCGGCCGTGACGGCCGGTTCCCGGGTACTGCTTTCTATTGCCTGTTGAACGGCCATCGATCACCAAATCGATCAACGATCGGTCCCGTCGTTGCCGAGGTTGCCCGCGGCGTGTGGTCCCACCCCAGCGTCCTCTTATAAGGATAGGACGCACGGCTGCGAAGATGGACGAACTTCAGGGTCCACGCAACGGCATAAGGGCCGCGTGGCGGACGCCGTGGACGGCATCCGAGGAGCCTGCCGGTGAATGGAATTTCTCTTCCCGGTGTGTACCGGTAATCGCCGGCGCACGGGTTCTGCTGTTTGCGACCGGCGCCGGGCGCTTCAGTGTTGACCGGCTGCTGTCAGGAAAGAGCTGATGGCTCCGCACCGCAGGCGGACAATCAGCGCGAGCACTCGATGGCGACGTAGTTGTCGCAAGTGCCGCCTTTGCATGTGCTGGGATCGCCGGTCGGAAGGGCGCCGGTGATGTCGTCGCGATCGACCTTGCGGAACGACAGTGCTTCGGCAAACTGGCGCGCCTTGCAGTACGACGTTGCCACCGCCGCGCCGCACGGCCCGCCGGAGGCGAGGCAGCGGTCGACGCCGTAGCCGTCACCGTCGTTGGCGATGATGAACATCCGCTTTTCGGCGTGGGCCGGAGCGCCGGCAAGGAGCATGGCCGCGGCGGCGCTGACTGCGATCACGAAACGCATCGTTCTCCCACCCGGCGCGCGAACGCCAAATACCCGACCGACATCTCCGAGCCCGATACAATTGACAATGCGGCCGTGCGGTTAAGCCTTGGTTAAGTGAGTCCAATTCGCCGCACTGTGACAACACTGAATCGCTTTCATCTTTTATATGGGTTCGCAACGCCCACGGCGGTGCGATGGTGCCGTTTCCACAGGCCGCGACGCGGCTTTCGGGCGAGCGTGTCAGTGCCGCGACGTTCTACGGCGGCAAACGGGGACCTTGACGGGGTGCGCCGCCTCGACCATTCTGCGCCTCATGAACGGTCACGCTTATATCTGCGGCATTTGCCCGGAGATTATCCGCTAGCGTCAAACGCTGGCTGCGGCCGTCTTTTCTCACCGTCGAGATTTTGGACACGCCCGACCAGCAGGCCGATGGCGTAAACTCCGATTCCGGACGGTTTGATTCGACGATGGAACTGAAACTCTACGATACGCTGACACGCGCTAAGCGGGCTTTCACGCCGCTCGATCCGAACAACGTGCGCATGTATGTGTGCGGGCCGACGGTCTATGACTTCGCCCATATCGGCAATGCGCGGCCGGTGATCGTGTTCGACGTGCTGTTCCGGCTGCTGCGCCATCGCTACGGCGCCGACCACGTCACGTACGTGCGCAACATCACCGACGTCGACGACAAGATCAACGCGCGGGCGGCGCAGGATTTCCCTGGCCTGCCGTTGAACGAAGCGATCCGCAAAGTCACCGAAACGACCGACCGGCAGTTCCACGAGGACGTCGCCGCGCTCGGCTGCCTGCCGCCGACCGTCGAGCCGCGCGCCACCGAGCACATCGCCGAAATGCGCACGCTGATCGAGCGACTGATCGCATCCGGCAATGCCTATGTCGCGGAAGATAATGTGCTGTTTTCGGTGCCGTCGGATGCCGACTACGGCCAGTTGTCCAAGCGCCCGCTCGACGAAATGATTGCCGGCGCGCGCGTCGAGGTCGCGCCCTACAAAAAGGATCCGCGCGACTTTGTGCTGTGGAAGCCGTCAAAACCCGGTGAGCCGGCGTGGCCGTCGCCCGCCGGTATCAAGGCGCCGGGCCGGCCCGGCTGGCACATCGAATGCTCGGCGATGTCATGGAAATATCTCGGCGAGATGTTCGACATCCACGGCGGCGGCATCGACCTCGTCTTTCCGCATCACGAGGATGAAATCGCGCAGTCGCGCTGCGCCTTTCACACGCCGGTCATGGCGAATTACTGGATGCACAACGGCTTCCTGCAGGTCGAAGGCGAGAAGATGTCGAAGTCGGCTGGCAACTTCGTGACGATCCATGACTTGTTGAAAGATTGGCCGGGCGAGGTAGTCCGGCTCAATATGCTGCAAACGCATTATCGTCAGCCGATCAACTGGACTGTAAATGGTTTGCGCGAATCTCAGAAGATTCTCGACAATTGGTACGCGCTGACTGGCGGTGCAGTGCCAGGCTTCTTCTGCGCCGATACGCTTGACGCGCTGGCTGACGATCTAAATACGCCAAAGGCGCTCACCGCATTGCACGAATTGCGTGGCGAGGCAGTTAAGGGCAGCAAACCGGCCGCTGCATGCCTGAAGGCAAGCGCACAGTTGATCGGCTTGCTGGAAATGCCGCCTTCCGAATGGGCGTCGTTCCGGCCGGCGTCGATTTCCGTCGATGAGACGAAAATCGGAAATCTGATCGAAGCCCGCGCTGCCGCCCGCGAGGCAAAGAACTTCAAGGAATCCGACCGCATCCGCGATGAGCTCGTCAAGATGGGCGTCGTCCTGAAAGACTCGAAAGACGGCACCACCTGGGAGATCGCGCGATGATGGCACGGGCGTTTCCCAAGCTCGCGATGCGGCCGATGCTGCCGACGGATGTGCCGGTGCTCGCGGAAATCTTCCGCGCCGCCATCGAGGAACTCACTGCCGAGGACTACAGCGAGACGCAGCAGGAGGCGTGGGCGTCGGCGGCCGACGACGAGGAGGAATTCGGCGCGAAACTTGTCGGCGAATTGACGCTGGTCGCGACCTTCGGCGGCGCGGCGGTAGGCTTCGCGTCGCTCGCCGATAACGCTCGGATCGACATGCTCTATATGCATCCGGCGGCGGCCGGGCAGGGCGCGGCCGCCATGCTGTGCGATGCGCTGGAAAAGCTCGCCGCCGCGCGCGGCGCCAAGGAACTCACGGTCGACGCCAGCGACGCGGCGCGCGGCTTTTTCGACAAGCGCGGGTACTCGCCGCGCACCCGCAACACCATAACACTCGGCGGCGAATGGCTCGCCAACACGACGATGGTGAAGCGGCTCGGCGCAAAGGAGAGCACGTCATGAAACGCAGCGACACGCCGTTTGCGCGCCATTGGCTTTATTACCTGATCTTGAAATATGCCGTGATCGCCGCGGCGGTCGGCATTTCGTTCTATACGCTCTATCGGCTTTATCACGGTTAGGAATATCGCATGACCGAACCGCATTCGAATTTTTTCGGCCTGCGCGCACACCATCTGGTGATCGCGCTTGTCGCAATCCTGATCGCGGTGGCGTTGGCGTCGAACTATCATCTTTGGTGAGATCGGATCATGTCACGCGAGCGGCTCTATCTGTTCGATACCACGCTGCGCGACGGCGCGCAGACGAACGGCGTCGATTTTACGCTCGCGGATAAACTTGCGATCGCGCGCATGCTCGACGAGCTCGGCATCGACTATGTCGAGGGCGGCTATCCCGGCGCCAATCCGATCGACACCGAGTTCTTCTCCGAGCGGCGGCCGATGCGCGGAAAGCTCACCGCCTTCGGCATGACGCGGCGGCCCGGCCGCTCAGCGTCGAACGACCCGGGCCTTGTCGCGCTGCTCGACGCCAAGGCCGACGCCATCTGCTTTGTCGCCAAATCCTGGGACTATCACGTGCGCGTGGCGCTCGAGACGACGGAAGCGGAAAACCTCGCCTCGATCCGCGACTCTGTCCGTGCCGCCAAAGCCGAAGGCCGCGAAGTGCTGCTCGACTGCGAGCATTTCTTCGACGGCTACAAGGCCAAACCCGCGTTCGCGCTCGCTTGCGCCAAGGCGGCCTATGACGAGGGCGCGCGCTGGGTGGTGCTGTGCGACACCAATGGCGGCACGCTGCCCCATGAGGTCGAGCGCATTGTCGGCGAGGTCTGCGCCAAAATCCCCGGCGACCATGTCGGCATCCACGCCCATAACGACACCGAGCAGGCGGTGGCGAATTCGTTTGCCGCGGTGCGCGCCGGCGCACGTCAGATCCAAGGCACGCTCAACGGGCTGGGCGAGCGCTGCGGCAACGCCAATCTTGTTTCCATCATCCCGACGTTGAAGCTCAAGAGCGAATATGCCGACAAATTCGAAATCGGCGTGTCGGACGAGGCGCTCGGCCGCTTGGCGCGGGTCTCGCACGCGCTCGACGAATTGCTCAATCGCGCGGCGGACCGCCATGCGCCTTATGTCGGCGAAAGCGCGTTTGCCACCAAAGCCGGCATCCACGCCTCCGCTATCGTGAAGGCGCCCGCGACGTACGAGCACATCGCCCCGGAGCGCGTCGGCAATAAAAGAAAGCTCCTGGTGTCCGATCAGGCCGGCCGTTCCAACGTGCTCGCCGAACTCGAGCGCATCGGGCTTGCCGTCGACAAGGATGATCCACGCGTCGCGCGGTTGCTCGACGAGGTGAAGGAACGCGAAGCGATCGGCTACGCCTATGAAACGGCGGACGCCTCGTTCGAGCTGCTGGCGCGGCGTCTCCTCGGCAAGCTGCCGCATTATTTCGCCGTCGAAAAATTCGACGTCAATGTGGAACAACGCATCAACGCGAAGGGAGTATCCGTTACCGTCAGCCAGGCGGTGGTGAAGCTGAAAGTCGGCGACGACGAACTCATCTCGGTCGCCGAAGGCATCGGTCCGGTCAACGCGCTCGATCTCGCGCTGCGCAAGGACCTCGGCAAATATCAAAGTTTTATCACCGGGCTCGAACTCACCGACTATCGCGTGCGCATCCTCAACGGCGGCACCGGAGCCGTCACCCGCGTGCTGATCGAGAGCTCGGACGAGACCGGCGATCGCTGGACCACGGTCGGCGTCTCCGCCAACATCATCGATGCCTCGTTCCAGGCGCTGATGGATTCGATCATCTACAAGCTGGTGAAGTCCGGCGCGCCGGCGTGAGATAAAAACCCTCCCCCTTGTGGGGGAGAGGAACAGGAATCCCTATGATCGACCACATTTCCATCGCGGTGCGCGATCTGAAGAGCGCCGAAGCCTTCTACGCCGCGCTCTTGGCGCCGCTCGGCATGACGAAATTGCGCGAGTGGCCGGATGCGGCCATCGGCTTCGGCAAGAAATATCCGGAATTCTGGATCAATCGCCGCGCCGGGATGGATCGCGTGGCAACGGACAGCGGCGTGCATATCTGCCTGCGCGCCTCCGACACGTCAGCGGTCGATGCCTTTCACGCCGCGGCGCTCAAAGCCGGCGGCACTTCCGACGGTGAGCCGGGACCGCGGCCGGAATATCACGGCGGCTATTACGCCGCTTTCATCCGCGATCCCGACGGCAACCGCATCGAAGCGGTGACGTTTATGCAGGAATAAGTCACAGCCGTTCGGCCGGGACGGCCATGGTTTTCTCCGCGTCGGAAACGTGCCGGGCCGCCTCGCGCAACATCGGCAGGATTTCATCGACGCGCTTGCCCACCAAATAGTCGACGCTCAGCGCCGACGGCACGAACTTTACCGCGCGCATGTGGTCGACCAACGCCAACAGCGGATCCCAATAGCCGGCGATATTGGCGATCAGGATCGGCTTCCGGTGGCGGCCGAGCTGAACCCAGGTGAGCTGCTCGACAAGTTCTTCGAGTGTGCCAAGGCCGCCCGGCAAGGCGACGAAGGCATCGGCGCGCTCGAACATCGTGCTCTTACGCTCGTGCATATCGCGGGTGACGATCAGTTCCTGCGCCAGCCGCCGCGGCCGCTCCCGCTTGGTCAGAAATTCAGGGATAACTCCCGTCACCTCGCCGCCTTGTTCGAGCACGGCTTCCGCGAGCGCACCCATCAAGCCGACCGAACCGCCGCCGTAAATGAGCCGCACGCTGTTCTCGGCGAGGATTTTGCCGAATTTTTGCGCGGCCTCGATGAAGGCCGGCTCGGTCCCCGGGCTCGATCCGCAATAGACGCAGATCGCGTTGATTTTGCTCATGGAGTCATTCCCACTAAAAGGTAGATGTGGCGTCGATTCGCGTTGCCTGCAAGCGGTTTGGGGCGAACCTGCCTCATCCCGATGCAGAGCGCGGCGAAAAGCTCTATATGACGAAACACATTTATCAGGGACGGTGGCGGCGCATCGCGGCCCGGTGCGGTCCATCTTCTGGGTTGCGATGAGCGATTTTCAACGACCGACCGAGCACCTCAAGCGTGAGGCGAATGCCGATGGCGCGGCATTGCTGCCGACGCTCATTCGGCTGTGGCCCTATACTTGGCCGTCGGACCGGAGCGACCTGAAGCTCCGCGTTATTTTCGCGACCGTGCTGCTTTTCCTCGCCAAGTTCGCGACCATCGCGGTGCCCTACACGTTCAAATGGGCGACCGACGCGCTCGCCGGCCACGGCACCGCGCCGGTGGCGCCGGGCAATTGGCTCGCTTGGGCGTTCGCCGCGCCGGTGGTGATGACGCTCGCCTATGGCGGCATGCGCATCGTGATGGGGCTGCTGACCCAGTGGCGCGACGGCATTTTCGCCAAAGTGGCGATGAACGCGGTGCGGCGGCTGGCGAAGCTCACGTTCGAGCACGTACATCTGTTGTCGCTGCGCTTTCATCTCGAGCGCAGAACCGGCGGCTTGACGCGCGTCCTCGAACGCGGCCGCAACGCCATCGAAACCATCGTGCGCATGGTGCTGCTGCAGCTCGCGCCGACGGTGGTCGAGCTCATTTTGATCGTCGCCGTTTTGTTTCTGCATTTCGATTGGCGCTACGTCGTCGTCATCGGCGTCACGGTGGCGTTCTACATGTGGTTCACTTATGCGGCGACCAAGTGGCGGATCGGCATCCGCCGCAAGATGAACGACAGCGACAGCGACGCCAACGCCAAGGCGATCGATTCGCTGCTCAATTACGAAACCGTCAAGTATTTCTCCGCCGAGACGCGCGAGGCCGCGCGCTACGATCGCTCGATGGCGCGTTACGAGGACGCCAGCGTCAAGGCCTATGTGTCGCTTGCCGTACTCAATGCCGGACAGGCGGTGATCTTCACCATGGGGCTTTGCGGCGCCATGGTGCTGTGCGCCTATGGCATCGAGCACGGCACCAATACGGTCGGCGATTTCGTCATGATCAATGCCATGATGATTCAGCTTTATACGCCGTTGAATTTCATGGGCATGGTGTACCGCGAAATCAAGCAGGCGGTGATCGACATCGAGAACATGTTCTCGCTGCTGTCACGCAAGCCGGAAATCGAGGACCGGCCGGGCGCCAGGAGCCTCCAGGTCCACGCCGGCACCATCCGCTTCGAGAATGTCTCATTTGCCTACGAGCCGGCGCGGCCGATCCTTAAAGGATTGAGCTTCGAGGTCGCGGCCGGACATACAGTCGCCATTGTCGGCCCGTCCGGCGCCGGCAAGTCGACGATTTCGCGGCTGTTGTTCCGCTTTTACGAAGTGACCGGCGGCCGCATTCTCATCGACGGTCAGGATATCCGCGACGTCACTCAGGCTTCGCTGCGCGCCGCGATCGGCATGGTGCCGCAGGATACCGTGCTGTTCAACGACACCATCCGCTACAACATCCGCTACGGGCGCTGGGATGCGACCGACGCGGAAGTCGAGGAGGCGGCGCGCCAAGCGCAGATCGACGGCTTCATCCGCCGCGCGCCGAGAGGCTACGAGACCGAGGTCGGCGAACGCGGACTGAAACTGTCGGGCGGCGAAAAGCAGCGTGTCGCCATCGCGCGCACGATTTTGAAGGCACCGCCCATTCTGTTGCTCGACGAAGCGACTTCGGCGCTCGACAGCCATACCGAGAGGGACATCCAGGACGAACTCGACCGGGTATCGAAGAACCGCACCACGCTCGTCATTGCGCACCGGCTGTCGACCATCGTCGGCGCCGATGAGATTCTGGTGCTCGATCACGGCGCGATCGTGGAACGCGGCACGCATCGCGAGCTGCTTGCGCACGGCGGGCTCTACGCCAGCATGTGGAACCGTCAGCGCGAAGCGCAGATGGCACGAGAGATTCTGGCGGAAGTCGACGACGAAGCGGGCGCCCCCAATCGCAATCCGCCGGGAATTACAAGCGAGATCGAACCGGAGCTGGTGCCCGCCGCGGACGCCGCTGAATAGTGAATGCGACGGTGTCATGCCCCGCGAGGGCGGGGCATCCAATAACCGCCATACTGGGTGTGACGATGGACGCGGGAGATTACTGGATCATCCGCTTTCGCGGATGACGACAATCGGGATATTTAAACATCCATGTCCGTCTATGATTCGATCCGCAAGCAACTGACGCCGATCCATCCGGAGGGTTATCCCTTTGTCGGCGGCTTTGCGCTGGCGAGCCTCGTTCTGCTTTGGCTGTGGCCGCCGCTTGGCTGGGTGGCCACGCTGGCGACTGTCTGGTGCGCCTACTTCTTTCGCGATCCGCCGCGGGTGACGCCGCTGCGCGACGGTATCGTGGTTGCGCCGGCGGACGGCCGTGTCAGCCAGATCGTCAATGCGGTGCCGCCGAAGGAACTCGATCTCGGCGAGCGGCCGCTGCCGCGCATTTCCATTTTCATGAGCGTGTTCGATTGTCACGTCAATCGCAGTCCGGTCGCCGGTCGCGTCGAGCGCATCGTCTATCGCGCCGGCAAGTTTCTCAGCGCCGATCTCGACAAGGCCAGCGAAGATAACGAGCGTAACGCGCTCGTCATCGCGACCGGCACGGGCCAGCGCATCGGGGTGATCCAGATCGCCGGCCTCGTCGCCAGACGGATCGTTTCGTTCACGCATGAAGGCGAAACCGTCGGCGCGGGCCAGCGCATCGGCATGATCCGGTTCGGTTCGCGCGTCGACGTTTTTCTACCCGAGGGCAGCCGCGCGCTGACGGCCGAAGGCCAGACCGCGATCGCCGGAGAAACGGTGCTCGCCGATCTCAATGCGGTTGAGGCGGGGCGGACGTTTCGCGTGACTTGAGAACGCGTTAACGAGAATAGCGCGCCGCGTGGCAGGCACGACCGGAAACCGCTATATTGCCCCCATCGAGGTACTGAAAGTGGCCATGCAAACACCCGGTTTTGGCGGCCCGCGGCGGCGACGGTTCCGCCGCATACCCGTGCGGACGCTCGCGCCCAATCTCATCACCTTGCTCGCGATGTGCGCCGGGCTCACCGCGATCCGCATGGCGTTTGAGGACAGGTACGTGCTGGCGCTTGCCGCCATCGTTTTCGCCGCGATCCTCGACGGCATCGACGGCCGGCTGGCCCGGTTCCTCAAAGGAACCTCGCGCTTCGGCGCCGAACTCGACAGCCTGTCCGACTTCGTCAATTTCGGCGTGGCGCCGGCGCTGATCCTTTATTTCTGGGGCCTGCACGACCTGAAATCGGCGGGCTGGATCGCCGCCATGGTGTTCGCGATTTGCGCGAGCCTGCGGCTCGCGCGCTTCAATGTCATGATCGAAGATCCCGACCGGCCTGCGTGGGCCAGCAACTTCTTCATCGGCATGCCGGCGCCGGCCGGCGCTATCACGGTGCTGTTGCCGATCTATGCGGTGTTCCTTGGCGTGCCGCGCTCTGCCGTTCTGATCTGGCTGACGCTGTTCTACACCCTCGCTGTCGCATTACTTATGGTGTCGCGGCTGCCGGTGTTTTCCGGCAAGCGCGTCGGCACCCGCGTACCGCCGGAAATGGTTGGTCCGCTGATCGTCTTGGTGGTGCTGGCGATCGCGCTCTTGATCGCGTATCCGTGGATCTTGCTCACGGCCGGCACGCTTGCCTATCTCGCCGGCCTGCCGTTTGGGTGGCTGTCTTACCGCGGCTATGAGCGTCGATCCCGCGACAACAGGGCGGAGGCGGTGCCCGCGCCGTTGGCGGCGCCGGCTTCGCCGACCATAGTTCCCGGCAGGGCGCGGCCGAGCGGCGACGACGACCGCCCGTCGCGCTTGAATTGAGCCGCAGCGCGGGCGAATGCCGCGAGAGATCTTTGTCGATGCGAGTTGCCCGGCGCACCTTCCTGGCCTCGACGCTGGTGTCGCTGGCGGCTCCCGCCGTTACACGCCTGGCGCGGGCCGATGCGCCGCCGATCACCTTCAAGCTGCACCACGCGTTCTCGGCGGTGTCGAGCGTGCACGACAAATTTCTTTCGCCGTGGGCGCGCAAGGTCGAGACTGAATCGAGCGGCCGCATTCACATCGATATCTTTCCGTCGATGGAATTGGGCGGTGCGCCGGCGCAGCTGTTCGATCAGGCCCGCGACGGCGATGCCGACATCGTTTGGGCCGTGCCCGGCCTGACGCCCGGCCGCTTTCCC
>Ga0181523_10003653_pt1 | contig 13904 bp, 12 predicted proteins | sample PEATcosm2014_Bin_43_FD_119752 | JGI IMG/M metagenome (GOLD analysis project Ga0181523, IMG submission 119752) | Peatland microbial communities from MTU Mesocosm Facility, Houghton, MI, USA - PEATcosm2014_Bin05_30_metaG | ecosystem: Environmental > Terrestrial > Soil > Wetlands > Peat | place... | reverse complement strand
GTCGGCAATGCGGGCAATCCCTACCTGACTGTGATTAACGGCGCCACCAATGCGACCACCACAATTTCTACGCCCGGCGTTGATCCCTGGGTGGTAGCGGTAAACCCGATTACCAACAAAATCTATACGGGCAATGCCGGGCCCGGCACGACCGCGGTGATTGACGGAGCCACCAACACGGTCGAATCGGTCGCTGTTGGAAGCGAACAATGGGCCATCGCCATCAATCCTGTCACTAACACGATCTACATGGCGAACGAGGGCAGCAACAACGTCACGGTGATCACGGAAGAGAATGTGCAGGCGATCCCGCTGCTGACTGCGATCGCTCCCATCCCGGACAACCAGACGTTGCAGGGCTCGCTAACGTTCGACTTCACCGCGACCAGTTCATTCGAACCGACTGCTCCCACGCCGCAGGAGGTGTGGTATCAGTTCGACACCTGGGGAGGGCCATGGCTGGCCACGACCGGGGCCGCGCCGAACTTCAGCGCAGCAACATCAGGACTGCCGTTGGGAACCCACGTTCTCTATGCCTTCGCCACCGACGGCCAAGATGCAAACTCCACTGGCATGGCTCAGCAGTTGATCGGGTCGATGGCGGCGTACCTGTATTCAGTCGTTCCTGCGTCTACAACCGCTACGCTGACTTCAGATCCCAACCCCTCTGAACTGGAAGCCTGGGTGCAATTCACGGCAACGGTGACGGTGAACTCCCCGGGCAGCGGAACTCCCACTGGAACCGTGACCTTCTTCGACGGCAGCAAGACGCTGGGCACTGCCTCAGTGGGTTCCAACGGTCAGGCTATCTTCTTCACCCAAGCACTTTCTGCCGGCTCACACACTATCACTGCCAGCTACAGCGGGGATGTGAACGATTTCGGCAGAACTTCTGATGCGCTCACGCAACAGGTAAACGGACTCACCATCATGGTGACGCCCGCTTCTCTGGGCTTTGGCAACCAAGGTGTAGGCACCACGAGCGCGGCGTTGCCGGTGACGTTGACGAACACCAGCGGACAAACGCTTTCCATTACGTCGATTGAAGTTACGAGTAATTTTCTGCAAAGCAACAACTGCGGAGCCAGTGTGGTGGCAGGGGGGACGTGCATCATCAACGTATCCTTCTCGCCGACCACTACGGGCCTGGTATATGGAGCGTTGTTGATCAGTGACAACGCCACCGGCAGTCCGGAGGTGGTCTACCTCAGCGGTACGGGGGCGACTACAGCCACCGTGACGCCCGCGAGCTTGTCGTTTGCCAGTCAGGCTGTTGGCACGACCAGCACGGCCAAGACCGTCACTGTGAAAAATACAGGGACCGTTTCGCTCACGTTCTCCAGCGTCACGATCTCCGGGACCAACGGCGGCGACTTCGGGCAAACCAATACTTGCACGGGATCGATCGCTGCTGGTAGTTCGTGCATCGTCAGCGTCGTCTTCAAGCCGACGGCTACGGGAGCACGGACTGGCATGTTGACTCTCACCGACAGCGCCCAGACCAGTCCGCAGACCGTCTCCCTGACCGGGACGGGCGAGGCTCAGGTGACGTGGACTCCCGCTACGGTTACCTTCTCCACGCAACCTGAGGAAACCACGAGCGCGGCGAAGACCGTAACCCTGACCAACAACATGTCGACGGCTCTGAACATTGGCGAAATCAGCTTCTCGGGAACCGATACGCTTGATTTCGCCCAGACCAATACCTGTGGCAGCAGTGTGGCCGCGAAAGGTAAATGCACCATCTCGGTGACTTTCACTCCGCCGGCGACGGGCACGCGCACGGCGACGCTGAACGTAACTGACAGCGCCAACACCAGTCCGCAGACGGTTTCCTTGACGGGCACGGGCGAGGCTCAGGTGACGTGGACGCCCACGTCGCTGACTTTTGCGTCGCAGACGGTCGGGACCAAGAGTGGCGCGAAGAATGTGACCCTGACCAACAATCTGTCGACGGCGCTGAGCATCAGCGGCATCAGCTTCACGGGTCCAGATCCGAGTGATTTTGCCGAAACTGATACCTGCGGCAGCAGCGTCGCAGCCAAAGGCAAATGCACCATCTCGGTGGCTTTCACCCCGCAGGCGACGGGCACGCGCACGGCGACGCTGAACGTAACTGACAGCGCCAACACCAGCCCGCAAACCGTTTCCCTGGCTGGAACAGGAAAGTAATGTCAACGGCGGGTGGCCCACTCACCGCGCACTTGCGGTGAGTGGGTTTCCCCAGCGGCTGGCGGAAATTATTACCCGAGGTCAGCCAGGTGCGACATCGCGTGGCAGCAGACGCAGATTACCCGGCTCACGCGTCAGGTGAAAACAACCCAAGCCACTCTCAAAGCGAACGGAGCAATAGCTCTACACTTCGCACGGTAAAGGCAGAGGCAACAACGATTCGCCAGTAGTGGCAAGGAAAGATAGGAGTCACTCCGATTAGTACCGGTTGACTCCTTTGTTTAGAAACGAATTTCCATCATGGAAAAGGAGAAACTAATGAAATCCCGTACAATTCTGATATTAATTCTTTCCACCTTCTTTGCTTCGGCCGCATGGCCGCAAGCGCAACCGCAATGGAAGCACAAAATCATCACCTACGAAGTTCCGGGCGCGGGCAACGGCGCTGGACAGGGCACCCAAGCCTTCGGCATCAATTCGTCGGGCGAGGTCGCGGGATTTTACACTGACGCGAACAGCGGGAATCACTATAACTTCACGACCGTTGATTCACCGGGCCTCTACCAAGAGGTCGACAACGGCAATTTTGTGACCTGGGTCAACAACAGTGGGCTAGTAAGCCAGCAATACGTCGGAATCGACGGCAACATCCACACCGCTGTTCTCCTTGAGGATGGATGGGAAGTCATCGACGTGCCTGGAGCCACCAACACGGAAGGGACGAATGCCAACTCACAAGGACAGATCGCTCTGACATACTGGGGCGCGGATGGTGTCACGCACCTGGCGATCTGGAAAGAAGGCCAATATTCCTACGTCAATGATCCGTGTCCGGCTGAATACACTTACGGCCTTGCAGTTGGGATCAACGACTTGGGACAGGTAACCTCCTACGTTGTTGACTCCAATGGCATATCCTTGGCATGTGTGGGAAGCGCAGGAAAACACCCGATTTTTCCCTATCGGGGCGCGGTTTTCGGATTTCCCGGTGCAGTCAGCACGATCCCAATCATGACCAACGATTTGGGCGTCACGGTGGGCGCCTATTGGGACGCGCAAGGCGTTCAGCACGGATTTGTCCACCGCATGATTGGCAACGTTTTTACCTCAGTTGACTTCCCGAGAGCGTCCAATAGCTGGGTGCAAGGCATCAACGATGAAGGCATGATGAACGGGTCTGCCCAACTCAATACCAACGGCAATTGGGCTGGATTCGAGATGATTGGCGGCAACATCGAAGACTGGAATGTGCCGGACGCGGTGCAGACGGATCTCTTCGTAATCACCAATGACCTGCGTGTAGCTGGGCTCTATCAGTCCCCCGACGGAGTCTGGCACGGTTTCGTGGCGACGCCCAGATAAGTGGCTAAACCGGCTGCGGAAGAACTCGATCCGGATTCATGACTGTTGAACGTGCACCTCGACTCATGGCCGAGATCATGTCCTGGCGGGTGGCCCAGCAGCTGGCGGAAATCATTACCCGAGGTCAGCCAGGTGCGACATCGCGCAGCAGCAGCCCAGGAATGAAATCTAGGCGAGGCGCGTAATGACTGAAGCAAATCAGCCGTGCAGAGAACTAATAGCGGACTCGTTCTATAAGGCAGTCGTATGGGACGACCTCGAAAGGGGCAAGGCGCTGCTCAAAGACAATCCTGATCTGGTTTCCAGCAAGTACGTCCAGGGCGAAACGCCTTTGCATCTGGCCGCGAAGTGGGGACATAAGGAGATTGTGGCTTTACTTTTGGCCAACCAAGCCGAGGTCAATGCCAAGACCGAGTCGGGCGAGACGGCTTTGCACTACGCCGCAGAAAACGGCGAGAAGGATGTAGCGGCATTGCTGTTGGCCAGCCAGGCCGAGGTCGATTCCAGGAATAAGTGGGACCAATCGGCTTTGCACTGGGCAGCACAGAATGGCCACAAGGACATGGTGGCATTGCTGCTGGACCATGGGGCCCAGGTGAATGCCAAGGACATCCACGGCCAGACACCTTTACACCTTTCGCCGAGATGGGAACCCGAAGTGGAGGAATTGCTGCGCCAGCGCGGCGGGCACGGTGCGCCGCCGACGACGTGAAGACAGCACTCGGTTGCACAGAGGACGATCGATCTAGCCCGTCACTCTCAATTACGAGGCGACTCACTGGCCGCGCGGATTCAATTTGTCAACCATGTATTTCCTCTGACACTTACTGTCCACCGCATTTAATTTCCTTGCGATCTAGCAGAGCGAATTTGTCTGGGAATCCTGCCGCTATCCGGGCGTTGAATTCCGTTTCGGACTTGTCGGCATAATCTGGAAACCCAAGTTCGCAACGAGGCACCCTAACAAATCTCCACGTCGGGCGACGATAAATGGTTGCAGCCAGTCGCGTCGCCCGACCCTAGCGATCCGAAGCTAGCGCACCTAGATGGGCTCAATCTCAGCCGAGCATGGATGCTGGAGGGAATCGCTGCCGGTTTGCCAAAGAACGACAAGCGGCTGCCGTCGATCATGGCGACTGCCGAGGCGCACAGGCGGTCTGGTTTGGCTGCTGTGACAGGCGAGCATTACGAGGGCGGTCACTGGCTGGGAAGCTATGCAGTTTATCTGGTCATAAAGCGCGGGATTTCACGCTGATTGCCGCTTCAGGTTGACCGCTCCGCGCCTTCTCCTAGATGATTGAGACGGCATGGACGTTGAACGCATCATTGACGACATCGAGCAGCTACAGGAAATGTTCGAAGCGCCGGATATCAGGCCACTCAGCGCAAGCGACATTTCTGCTGCGAACCGAAGGCACGACGCGGCGTTAGCCCAGAGCCCGTGGTTCCGTCTGTGGCAGCACTTTGGCGTCTGTTGCCGAAGTGAATCCGAAGGCAGTTTTCGGATTCAAAGCTAGTGCCGCCTCCCCGTCTTGAAGCCTCGGATATTGGAGGGGTTAGCGGATCGAGAGAATCAATCGATGTATCAATTTGGAAACAAGCCTTAGCGTTAGGCCCACAAAAAAGGAAGATCATCTTGGCCGCAAGAATCCTCATGGTTTTTAGTGCGAGCATTGTCCTTACGCTTGGAGTCCTCCACCTTGTCTATACGTTCTGGGGGCCGACACTCACCCCTCGTGACCCCACGCTGCAAATCAGCATGAGCCAGATTTCGCCTGTCATTACGAAAGAAACAACGATGTGGCGATGTTGGGTCGGCTTCAATGCCAGCCACAGCATGGGACTTATTCTGTTTGGCTTGGTTTTCGGTTATCTCGCATTGGCTCATAGCCGACTCCTCTTTCAGTCACCCTTTCTGCTCGTGGTCGGGCTGGCAATGCTTGGTGGTCTGGCTGTGCTCTGCAAGGTTTATTTTTTCAGTGCGCCTCTCAGAGGCATCAGCATTTCTTTGGCCTGCTACGTCGCCAGCATTGCGCTGTCTTGGGCTAACAATGCGCCCCCAAGGTAAACAGGGGATAGTGCTCAAAACCTCGCTGCGGGTCAACCAGTGTGATGGGGATATTTCGCCAGTTAGTGATCCGTGGCGATGTTGGGCCACGTCTTGAGGATTGCCGCGGCCAGATCACTCCCCCTTGACCTTCGTCTGTCGTGCTCAGCTGATATGCCTCGGAGGCGTATTGTCGAGCGAAGTCCTTCTGTCCGTCGAGCAGCAGCAATTGTGCGATATGGTAGAGCGCGAATTGGCGATCCTTTGCAAAAGGCAGGGTTTGTTTCCTGTACTTCAATTCCCGGCGTCGGTCCCCAACCGCCTGCGCCATGGCTGCCGCGTGGTTGCATAGGGTTTTGAAGCAGTCTGCTTCATTATCGCGCAGCGCGTCTGCCAAAATTTTGTCCAGATCGTCGAATGCTTGCTCGTTCTCCCCCTTCTGGACTAGGCCAATCGTGCTGAGCATTGTATTGTGGAGGCGGTCTCCCCAGTGTTCTTCCATGCGTCACTCCTAAATCCTACGGATGCAAGAGTACCGCTACGGGAGTCAAATGTTGAAACCAGGCCATAGCACTCAAATTTCGACTGCTTTCGGTTCACTTCACATCTGAAGAGTTTGTGACTGGATTGCCACCGAGGTCCGAACCACGTCAGAATGGGCACGGAGCTTTTTGGGAATCATTGTGCTCGGCTCGCTGACTGGATTCCATGTCTCATACCTGTTCAATCCGAAGTACAGTTCGCGTGCTTGAATCGAAGAGTCGTCAGCTTCGGCCGACCATTGGGGGTCACTCATCACGCCGGATTCCCAGACGGAGTTCATAGTTTTTCAGCAGCGGGCACTGTCTCAGAATAACCTCCGGCCAGGGATTGAACGCGAAGACGCGTGCATAACTTCCGGTTGGCCGACACCCCTCTGAACCCCCGTTTATTCAATATCCGAACCATCGGGGAAGCGCTGTAGTCAGCGCTGGAATGTAAGTGATGAGTAGAACTCCCAGGGTCAACACCAAGACCACCGGCAGGACCGAGCGCAGCACTTCCGGCACCGGCTTCTTGAAGCGGTACGAAGACATCAGGAGATTCAAGCCGACCGGCGGAGTCAGATAGCCCAGTTCCATGTTTGCCAGAAAAATAATTCCCAGCCGCACCGGGTCGATCCCATACGCAGCTCCCAATGGAACCAGCAACGGTACCTCAATCACGATTGCAGGATAAATTTCCATCAGGCAGCCCACCACCAGCAGAAACAAATTCAACAGCAATAGAAACAGCAGCGGAGAATGAATGCTGTGTGTCGTCCACGCAACCGCGTGGGCCGGAACTTCGGCGTCCACCAAATAGTTGGTGAAACCAAGCGACACGCCCAGAATCAGCAGCACGCCGCCGATCAGCAATCCGCATTCCGCCATCACTCTGGGCAGATCGCGGAAGATATGCAAATCGCGGTGGATCACCGCCTCAATCAGAAATGCGTAGAACGCGGTGGCCGCTGCTGCCTCCACCGGAGTGGCCAGCCCGCTGAACAGCGCCGCCGACGCCACAATCGGCATGGCGAGTTCCCACTTGCCTTCCCACAACGCGCCCTTGGCCTCTCTCCATTCGAATTTCCGCACCGCGGTGTTGCCGGCCGCTCCTCGCCGGATGCCCCAGATCGCAGTCGCCGCCATCATGACGATGGCTGGAACAATTCCGCCCAGAAACATCTGCCCGATCGGAACTCTCGCCACAATGGCGTAAACGATCAAAGGCAGGCACGGAGGCAGCAGCAATCCCAGCGAACCCGATCCCGTCAGCAGGCCGAGCGAATCCTTCTCCGAATAGTTGGCGCCGAGTAACACCGGCATCAACAAGCCGCCGAGCGCAAGGATGGTCACTCCCGAGGCTCCCGTGAAAGACGTGAACAGCGCGCAAACCAGCACGGTCACGATCGCCGGGCCCCCGCGGAATTGTCCGAATAGCGCGTAGAATACGCGCACCAGTCGTTTTGGCGCGCCGCCCTCGGCCAGGAAATAGCCCGCCAGTGTGAAGAGCGGCAGAGTCGGGAGAACCGGATTCGTCACCAGCGCGTACTGAGCGATAGGAATCGCAGCAATCGGCTGGTCCGCGCCCCAAAACAAAATCAAGGCTGCGCCGCCCAGCGTCGCGAATGCCGGCATGCCCAGCACCGAAGCCAGAAACAGAATAAACAGCGCAACCGGAACGAAGTGGTGCAAACTTCCCGGCCAGATCATCACGACTCCGACGAGCGAGGCAGCGCCGAGGGTTGCCCATACTCGCGGGGCGCTCCTTTTCGACGAATGGAAGAGAATTCGGAGCGCAATCACCGCGAACCCGAGCGGAAGAACCCACTCGACCACCCATAGCGGAATGCCGAAAGCCAGGATCGTTCCCGCCTCCCGCTCGGTCGCGACAAATTGGTACGAAGCCACGCACAGGAACGCCGAGATTGCCGCCGATACTCCACTCGTAAAGATCCGCGCAACCGTCTTGACGCGGCCGCGCAGGGCGGTTTCTCCCAGCGTCGAAAGCGAAAGCAGTCTGCCCTCGCGCGCCGCGATTGCTCCTCCCAGCATTCCAACCACCAGCACCATGTGCTGAACGATCGTGGTCGATGCCGGAATCCCCACATGAAAAGTACGCCGCAGAAAGCTCTCTGCCAGCGGAATCAGGAGCATGGCAAACAATGCCAGTGAGACCACGGCATTCTCCGCGGTGGTCAGCCAGGTCTTCCCCGCCGCGACCTTCGGGTGCTCGGGATCGAAGCAGTCTTCCGCAGCGATCGCTGCGCTGGTCATTTGGCGGGCGCTCCTGGTGGTTTGCGATACTCGCGCAGTATCTGCATCACATTGTCAAATGTGTCGGCGGGCACGATCTTGCCGCGAATCTGTGGATAGAAGCCCTGCGAGAATTTTTCCCACTCCGCTTGCGCGTCCTTGCTGACGGGTTGAACCTGTAGTCCACGCTTCTGCATGGCTGCCACAGATTCCTCGGACTCTTTGCGGCCTAGCACCTGAAACTGCTGACTGCACTCCGCCGCCGATTTCATCATGGCCTCGCGCTGAGCCGGGGGCAGCGCATCCCAACTTCTCTTGGTGACGATCAGCGCGCCCACCAGTGGCAACCAGTTCAGTTCCAGCATGTGGTGAGTCGACAGATAAAACTGGTTCGACAGCGCGTGCAGAGGAATCGTCGGGATGGCGTCGATCATTCCTGTCTGCAAGCTGGTCAACGCGTCCGAGAATTCCAGCAGGACCGGATTGAATCCGGCGGACTTGTACAGTTCCGATTGCGCGATATCGCCGGCCGTGACAAAGATCTTCATCTTCTTGAAATCCTGCGGCAACACTCCGGCATCTTTGGAAAAAAATCTAACCCAGCCGGCGTCGGCCCAGAAGAGAACGACAAATCCCTTGTCCGCCAATCGCTTATTCAGATCCTCCGCCAGTTGGCTGCGCACGTAGGCCGCCTCGTCTAGTGATCGGTAGACCAGCGGCATCTTCTGCAGCGCGCCCACCGCAGGATCAATGTTCGAGATTCCGGCCACGGTGAGCAGCGCGGCCTGCAGTTGCCCAATGCGCATGCGGCGCACGATCTCGTCCTCGCTCCCCATCGTGCCGTCGGCGTAAATCGTCAGCGCCAGCGAGCCGTTCGACGCCTTTTTCCACTTCTCCCCCATCTCTTGCAGGCTGTGGTGATACGAAGTTCCGGAAGGAACCAGGGTCGCCAGACGAATCCGCGTGTCGGCCGCATTCGAAGAAGAACCCAGCGCGAGCACCGCAGCCGCGGCGACGATTCTCAGGTTTCGTCCGAGTCTCATTTTCGTGCTCATTCCGCACCTCACTCCTATTTCACGAATAGCTCGTCTTCGCGGGACAGCAGCCAACGCGCTCGGCGCTGCATCACGATGTTCGTCAGCCTCCACTCCGGCCGCGCGTCGGGATCTACGGCCAGGGCCTTCTTCAACAGAGATTCGAATTCTTCATGATCTTGTGTGCTTACCGAAACGGTTGTCGCCAGCGCCACATATGGTGAAGCGTTTTGCCCCCGGGTCAGCTCAATCGCGCGTTCAAAGTGCTTCCTGGACCTAGGAACAAAATCTCCGCTCACCGTCCTGCGGACGGCCTCGTATGAAATCAGAAAATTGTGAATGGCCCCGGAATCGTAATCAGGATCCAGTTCCAGCGCCCGGTCGATCAGTGCTTCGACAATGGGAAGATCGGCAATCATTTCCGGATCGTCTTTCGAGACCGCGATCGCCGCACCCCAGGAAGCGGCCGTCCAGTAAATCAGAGGCACATCCTTCGTCCCCATCTTTCGCACCGCTGCCTTTGGATCCTGGCGCAACTCGTGTTCAAAGTTTGGGTGCGTGATTTCCAGGTCGCGCACTCCATAGTTCCGCGCCCGCACGTAGAGATGTCGGGCCCGCAAGCGCAGGGCATCGGCCTTCGCCAGATCCTCCCCCTCAGTCTCCTCGGCCGGCACCTGGACGTAGACAAATGCGTACTGCGTGAATCCGCTGGACGCTGCCAGCAGCAGTCCGCGATGCTTCGGACTTTCCGCCAGCAGGCTCTCCATCAGTTTGAGACTGAAAGGCAGAGCTTCTCCCACCAAGTCAGGGTCGTCGTCGGAAGCAAAAGTCGATCCGCCGCTCGCCAGCGAATCCCCCAGCTTGTTGACTGCAATTTTCTTGATGGAGCATCCACTCCCCGCTGCCGCGATCGCCAGCAGCAACAGCAGCGAGCCCAATCGCGATGTCGCTCTGACCTTCGACGCCGGAGTTACTGTCTGCGAAATCAATTCATCGCTCCCTTGTCTGGCCGTCAGTCTCGGACAATCCATTGATGGATTCCACCCAACGCCCACGAAGCATCAGCAGCGCTGCGAGCGCGACGGCGATCCCGGCAAGTGTCGAAAACGTGCCTGTCGCATTCGCTTTTCTCCTTTGCCAAATGACGGCAATGCGGCATTGCGCGCAGCGTAATCGACGGCTGCGTTCGCCGCGCTCTATTCGTCGACCCCCAGCAATCTAGTGAGCTTTCACGCTGTAAATTGTGCTAGTGCTGGGCGACAGGGCCCCGATGACCAGGCCCACCACGCCGCCGATTCCGGCTCCAACTGCTGCTCCGGTCCCCTTGCCGCTGACGAATCCCTTGTCCTCCCATGCAGCGGCTAGAACGCCTGCCCCGGCGCCGGCTCCCACCGCGCCACCAATCAGTGTGTTCCGCAATCGGTGACGGCCCGGGACTTTCACACTGCGAACGTCCTCTTTCACTACGCTTTGTTCGCCTCCGGCCCCCCGCAGCGAGATAGCAGTCGCGGAAACGCTCACCAGAGTTCCGGAATGTTTCTTGAATTTCGCATCGACGACTTGAATTTTCTGCCCGGCCCGCAGCGTGCTCAGGCTTTCCCATGAACCTCTCCCGGCCTGCCCCCACAAAGCGGTGGCCGTTCCAAGAACGCAAACCAGCAACAGGAATTTCCGCATGAACTCACCTCTTCGTGATGTGTTGCGCTCCACCACTCGAGCGCTGCCGTTTCCGGGCTGACGGGTGGCCAGCAACAACAAGAGTGAACCCAGCCCGGATATCTTCTTGGCCTCCGAAAATGAGAGTTTGCGCGAATTCAAGGTATCGCTCCTGTTGCTCCTGCTAATTCCGGCTGCAACCGAATCGAGAGCACCAAGGATCGCTCTCAGTGTCGCGACGCTAACCTGCATCCTGCAGCACCGCAAGCGACAAGGAGCGAAATCTCGGCCATGTAAAGCGGTTGTCGTACTTTGTCGCCTGCGTCAGCACTGAAAGAACTGCTCTTTCTCACGAACTGTCCCGTTTCCAGGGCTAAACACGAGATTCATCGAGAGGCGGCCTCCCTCGGCTGAAAAGCGACTGGTTCATGTCGTCTCGGGATGATTCGGCGGCAGCCTGACTCCGGACGCCATGTATTAAGAAGGAGGAATGAATCTGGCGCACGGTGAACTAAGGAGTTCGAAGTGCGGCAGATGTACCAATACCTTTCAACCCGATGCGGGTCAAAAGGCGGGAAAACCGTGGATCGCCGCGCAGCGGGTCGGCCATTGGTTCGGTGCCCAGGTAGACCAGATATTCGCAACGTTCGTCAAAGGCTTTGTCGAGCCAGCGGAAAGTATCGTCCTTCCGATTCAGGCCTATATAAACCACCGCGAAATAAACTGCGGGAACGTACTTCTTGTTCGATATTGCCGTGAGCTTGTCCAGAATCCGGCCGGCATTAAGCTTATCGCCGGAGACAGCATACTCGTGTCCCATGAGGGCGAGAATCGCGGGATCATCCGGAGCAACTGTAAGAATGTTCTGGAACGCTTCGCGGGCCTGCTGGTGCATGCCCATCTGCTCGTAGGCCCGCCCGATGTTCACCAGCGCGATGGCATAGCGGGGATCCAGATCAAGTGCCTTCTTATTCTGCTCGATGGTGACGTCAAACCGCCTGGCATGGTAGTACGCTTCGCCCAGGGCGGAGTTCAACAGCGGACTAATCGGGTCCAGTTCGAGAGCTTTTTTTCTCTCCGCGATCGCCTCTTCCGACTTGCCCATCGCGGTGAGGTAGTAGCCGTAAAACTGGTGGCCCGTAGCATACCCCGGCCGCAGTCGAAGGGCGGTTTCGAACTCCTTCCGGGCCTCGGGAAAGTTCCATTCGTACACCAGTTGAGAGTAGCCCAGGGGCACGTGCGCCTCGGCCAGGGTGCTATCGAGTTCGAGCGCCTTCCGGGCGGCGGCTTCGGCCTGTGGAAACGCTTCCTGCGGCTGCAGCGTTGAGTAGGGCGCTGACCCCAGCAATTCATAGCAATCGGCAAGGCCAGCGTAGGAGGGCGCGTAGGTTGGATCAATCGCAATGGATCGCCGGAACAGCGTGATGGCCTTCGAGAAGCCCTCCTCGGTCCGCTTGTTCCAGAAGTAGCGTCCTTCCAGATAAGCCAGATACGCCTCACGATTGACCTGTCGAATCGCGGCTGGGGCGTGGGGCAGTTTATTCAGGACCCCGCTGGCAATGGCGCTCGCGACTTCACCCTGGATAACCAGAACATCTTGCAAGTCGCGATCGTAGGGCACAGCCCAGACCAGCGTATGGTCGCTGACTTGAAACAATTGCGCGGTAATCGCCACCCGTTGTCCGGAAACACGAACGCTACCTTCCAAGACGTAGTCGGCATGCACGTCCTTGCCGATGCGATCGAGGTCGCTGGAGGCGTAAGCCGGGCTCAGGCGTATAACCCCCATCTCATCGGGATGAAGTTGCCCCAGCCACGTGATCATCTCCTCGGTCAATCCGTCGGCGACAAAATCCTGGCCGGGATCGCCACTCATGTTCTGGAAGGGCCGCACAGCTAGAGTAATTTTGGGCGCAGGAGGCCAAAACTTTTCGCGAATCCGAGGCCAGGAGGCAATGAGTGTTACTGTCACGACGATCGCGGGGAGCGCAAACCAGACCGCAAGGCGGGGCCAACGTCCGGGCTTTGGCTCGTCGCGCACAGTTGTTTCTGAGGAAGGCGCGACCGGGCCCAACACCGCAACATTTGACCCGGAAGAGTCGGCGCCCGTCTCCGATTTCTCTTCCTCGGTTTCGATCTTGCTCTGGCTTTCCTGCCACCAGGTATCCAGATCCGATTTATAGGCGAAGACGGTCCCCTGCTTGCCTTGGGTCAGACGGCGCACGGGCAAACCCAGGTTCTTCTCCCATCGTTGGACTGTCCGGACTTCTTTCTTGAGATAGGCGGCAATCTCCTTCCAGGAGTCGAGCCGGTCGTTGGCTGGTCGGTCGTGCATGGTTGGTTGTGGTTCTATCGCGTCGCCGCGCATTGCAACTTCCCGGACAGCCCGCCGTTGCGGTGTGGTCGCAAGAATACTCCGCCTATCTGCTTTGGTCCAATCCCCGCTCGAAGGAGTCACTGAAACCTGGCTCACTTTTTTCCCTCCATCGTGACGACTCAATGATCCGGGGCAGGCCCGTGGGACTTCACTCTTATGGCTGGGAAACAAAGCCCATGCGCCCCGCGACCCGCGCACAACCCAGAACCGGTCGCCTTCTGCATCCGACAGCCTGCTCCCGATCGAGCATGCCTAGAAAGCTGGCATTCCATGGCCCGGTTTTCTGTCACAGCGCGAAGCGACCGTGCTGTAACCCCTTTCTTTCCACTCTGAGTTCGCCACCCCACAACCCCAAGACACGACGCCTTTCACGGATCATGCAGCTAGACTGCCATTTATCCTGACAGTCGACAGTCAGCAATCAGGATCACGGTGAATAAGGAACGGTGCTATATTCCCGAGGGAATGAGCTTGGCATG
>Ga0181523_10003652_pt1 | contig 13904 bp, 15 predicted proteins | sample PEATcosm2014_Bin_43_FD_119752 | JGI IMG/M metagenome (GOLD analysis project Ga0181523, IMG submission 119752) | Peatland microbial communities from MTU Mesocosm Facility, Houghton, MI, USA - PEATcosm2014_Bin05_30_metaG | ecosystem: Environmental > Terrestrial > Soil > Wetlands > Peat | place... | reverse complement strand
AGCCTATTTCCGTTAAGAATATTCTTTTGGGTAGTAATATTCTTTTCAAGGGTACGGCAAGCTATCAAGATTGGTTAGAGTTCCACCGCCATATCGATAAGCGTAACATTGAGTTTGCATCGGATTTTCATGCGTCTTTTATCGCGCTGGCATTAGAAAATTCCAAGGAAAGATTATCTCGCCCTTATATTGGACCTTACGGTACTAAGTTCGATTATTCCAAGAAAAAAAACAACCAGTCCTTTATTGAAGATATGCAGATACAGGCAGCTCTTTTATATAAATATCGCCAATCGCACCCGCGAAAGCTGAAAGGAATCACTTTAAGCGAAGATGTCGCCCGAGATCTTCAGCATATTTTTTCATATTTCATAGCTGGGTATAAACTGAAGCCGTTTTTCAATCCGGGAGGACGACAGCAAGAGAACTTCTACTCGAAATATATCCATTCCGGCATGAAAAAGCTCAAGACACCTATGATGGAGTCATTCGACCGAGTCGATAATTTGCACAAGCTTCTCCTATATATGGAACTCAATGGGCATGTCGCTTCTTCAGACTTTAGTGTGGAAGAATTTACTGGCAACTATACGATCAAACGGCTGTCTGATGCCCTAAAAAAGAAGAAGCTATTAAATAAAAATTGTGACACCATTGAAGACCTCAATCAACTATTAAAACGCGCTGATCTATATGTCAAAATAATAGCAGCAAAAAAACCATCGCCTTCTGAGAGACTCACAAAACTAAAAGAAACGTACGAAAAAATAAAGAGTAGCAAATACCTGAGAAATCTTAACAGAATCGCCGTAGAAGAGTTTTACCCACAGGAAACTCCGAAAAGTCAATTTCAGGAAAGCCAGGAGCTTTTTAATCTGCTGCAAAGTTTAGCGTTTGATTTTCCCGCCCCCGACGGCACTACAGATCAATCCTAAATCGAATTAAATGCAATGTTACCTGTGGTCGGAAAAATAATTCCGACAAGCGGTAATATTAATTAATCGCTACTTACTTTATTATTGGTCTTATGAGAAGTGATAGTGATAAGTCTGTAAGTTTTTACACCACCCTCGACGCCTACCAATCCGGCTTTTTAACACTCAAAGGGTATTTTCCGAAACTTATTGATCAGGACGGCAAGATAGTATTTGTTTTCATCCAGTCCGACGAACTCTTAGATGAGCTTGGCAATTATAACTCTGGGGCTGTCGTCGAGGCTTCTAGGTTTGCATTCGCGATAAAGACTTTGAAAGGCCAGATCCATTCAATGAGAAGGGGAAGAGATAAAGGTAATGGCAGTGAGAAACAAAAAAACAAAAAGTTGGATTGAAGGCGGCTTTATTGCCATAACGTATCAGATGATGGATAGTAAGGCTTTTAGGGCAATGAATGTGTCTGCCTTGAAGGCATTTATTTTCTGCATGCGGAAGGTTAAAGTCCATGATCCCGTTGACAGATTCAAATACCACTTTTCACTTACCTATCCAGAGGCCAAAAAACATGGGCTTACAGACTCCACTTTTTTCCGAGGAATGAAGCAACTCCAGGACTTGGGCTTTATCGTCTGCGTAATGAAAGGTGGCCTTGACAGCGGGATAAAGAAACCGACCCTTTATCGACTCTCACAAAAATGGAAAGATTACGGGACTCCCAATTTCAAGAAACTTCATGACGGCTATTCTGAGGTGATTCATGGTTAAGGGAATAACAATATTCATCCCTCAGAATGAAAGTGACCTCACTTCCAAAATGGAAGTGATTGCAGGCATAAAAAGAATAATCACTACCAAAGTGAAAGTGATTTATGCCCGTTTTCTTAAACTGCTTACTTCCAGAATGAAAGACTTATCTATATTTAGCCATTCCATATGTGATTTTATTAATGCTTTTCTAAATACAGCTGTGGTATCTAGCAATGAAAAAACGCGCTCCGCTAAAATCGAATCGGCTCAAAGTACGTTGCCTGTTCCGCATACGAGTTTAAAGAAGCAAAAAACTGCCAGTCCGAAGAGTGCCTCCTTTTTCCCTTGCGAATGGGCAGGAGAAGCAGGTCAACCAAAGGGACGAAGTGAAAGGTTCCGAATTCATAACTGCAAGGCCACGGAGATAGCTTAAATGAAGTCGCGAAATAAAAAAGAAGAACCGAACGACGCTTATCGCTCCTGCATAGGCCGTCCAAGCAAATTCAATGCTGAGATTGCCAGCAGAATCCTATCACGACTCGAAGAAGGCGAGCCGCTGTATCAGATATGCTGCGACCGCGATATGCCGGACAGATCGACGGTGCTGAGGTGGGTAGCCCGATTTGAGACTTTCGAGACAGCCTTTGCGCGGGCGCGCGAAATCCAATCACATCTTCTCGTCGATAGTGCGATTGAAGCACTTGAAACCGTCAGCGATGCAGACAAGCTAAAACTCCAAAAAGCCCACCTTCTTTGCCAATCGAGGTTTGCCTTGGCCGAGAAGTTTAACCCGCAAGAATTTGGCCTAAGGCATCTAAGTCACGAGGATACCATCCGGATGCTGGAACAGAGGCGGACCCAGGAGACCGGCGAATGACGAAAGGGCTATTGCGTTGAGATATGTTTTTTGCGGTTGATTCTAAAGACAGGAGCAGATAACCGTAAATGCAGGCAACCTTGACAGATATTGCGGCTCTGGAGTACCTTCTTAGTCAAGACGAACAAGAAGGTGACAAGATGCCTGCTACTGTCCGGACAAAAGAAAAGTGTCCTATCTGTAAAAAGACATTTGAGCATTTTAAGAAGATAGGCTTTATATGCAAAGAGCATCAGACCACGCCGAAGCGGTTTTTCGTTGATGTCTATTTTGCTAGTAAACAGGTGAAAGTATATAGTCACAAGTCCGGGCATGTACTGGATTCATACGGCCTTGCCTTGGAGACACAAAAGCACATTTCTTACGAGCTGAGGTCTCATACCTTTGATCCTTCTAAGTACGTTAAGGCAGACATACAGAAGTATCTAATTCAGAACCTTATTGTCCAATGGATAGAGATCAAGAGGAGTGAAGGAATATCGACGCTCTACAAGTATGAGCAATTCAACCGGGATTACTTCACATTCTTTTCCGGCAAGGATGCAAGGGATATCAGGACCGCGCATATACACAATTTTTATCATCAGCTTAAAAAGGCCCTCAGTAATAAGACAAAGAAAAATATCCTTGATTGCCTGCATTCGTGCTTTACCTGGTTGCTCAAAATGGAGCTTATAGAGAAGATGCCTGTATTCCCCGTGGTGTCTATGGAGCAGCCTGAATGGAAGTGGTTAGATGTGGACGTACAGGCCGGACTGTTACTTGCTATCCCTGAATCGGATCGAGACCTTTATTTATTCCTTGCTCTGCATGGTTGCCGCCCAAGTGAAGGCCGAGGACTCAAGATCAAGGATTTAGACTTTCAGCGTGAATCTATCAGGATAAGCAGACAATTTGCAGGCCGAAGCGGGAATATACTCGTGGAGCATACCAAGACCAAGAGAATGCGGGAAATCCCTATGAATGAGGCAATGATATGGAAGCTGAAAGACCTATGCCGTGACAAGCTACCGGATGCCTTCTTATTCGTTAATCCGAGGACCGGCAGGCCATATGCTAAAACGACCTATCAGGAGATATGGGATACAGCGCGGATTGCCAAAGGGATCAATATAAAAGCCTATGAAGCCCTTAGACACTCATTTGCATCGCAGAGGGTATCAAGAGGCGTGGACATTTACCTTATAGGAAAAATACTAGGGCATACCGATATCAGGACTACACAGAGGTACAGTCACACAAACCTTGACGCACTAAAGCAGGTTATGGGTATCCCTGGACTAGCCCCAGAGAAGATCAGGGCTATGAAAGAATAAATAACAACAACGAGTTATCAAAAGACGGCAGGACTTCGATCCCCTTACCGTCCACCATCTATCTCGAACGCAAGCCGCCTCATCATCATCGTCGCACCGTGCCAAGACGATCGGAGGTTACGCTAACCCCATGACGTCCCTTACGATCTTCATGGTCTCTTCAGCGACCACAGCTGCCTTTTCGGAGCCCTTTTTCGCTAGTGCATAGAGTTCGTTGGGGTTGTTTATCAGTTCGGTCCTTCTCTTCCATATGGGTTCGAGATATGTAAAGACGTTCTTGATTAGTATCTTCTTGCATTCGATGCACCCGATCGCAGCTGTCTTGCATCCATGGGTGCAATATTCTATCTCTTCAGGTGATGAGAATATTTTGTGCAAATGGAATACGGGCGATAATTCCGGGTCCCCGACATCAGTCTTTCTCTTGCGCGCAGGGTCGGTCATCATGGTCCGTATCTTCTGATCTACAACTTCAGGCGTATCGCTGAGGTAGATAGCGTTATCATAGCTCTTCGACATCTTCCTGCCGTCCAGGCCGGGCACTTTCGGGAATTCGGTGAGCAGCCCTTCGGGTTCAGGGAAGACCTCACGGTATTGAAAATTGAATTTCCGTGCTATCTCGCGCGAGATTTCGAGATGAGGCATCTGATCGATGCCTACGGGCACATGTTTGGCCCGGTAGATGATGATATCGGCCGTTTGCAGGACCGGATATCCGAGGAATCCGTATGTTGAAAGATCTCTCTCTTTGAGTTCGACCTGCTTTTCCTTGTACGTCGGTACCCTTTCAAGCCAGCCGAGCGGTGTGATCATAGAAAGAAGAAGATGCAGTTCTGCGTGTTGTGGAACCATCGACTGGATGAAGATGGTCGATTTCTCGGGATCGAGACCGGCTGCGATGAAATTGATGAGAAGGTCTTTAGTGCTTTCCTTGATAGTGGCAGGGTTCGCATAACCGGTCGTAAGTGCATGCCAGTCCGCAATGAAATAGAAACAGTCGTATTTATCCTGAAGATCAACCCAGTTTTTCAGCGCCCCCACGAGGTTTCCAAGATGCACTTTTCCGCTGGCCTGCATGCCGCTTAATACGCGATCCTTCACTATTGTTCCTCCTCTATTTGCTTCTATGCCCTGCCGGAAAGGCACGGAGAGCAGCACCTCACAGATTATAACAACGTCAGCAGCCCTACGATGAATGAAATCACCGGCAGGATAATCATGTCGGCTATATGCGTAGCCACAAGCACTATGACTATTATAAAGCCGAAAGGTTCCAGGTGTCCCAACGCCATCGCCTGTTTGTAAGGCAGCAGACCCATCAACACCCTGCCTCCGTCAAGAGGAGGGATTGGAATCATGTTGAAAACGGCGAGTATGACATTGATGAAGAGGCTTGCCTCCAGCATCAGTCCCAGAGGTTTCAATATCGTTGCGATCGCAGATGACGGTACCACCGTTGATAGGGGAATGATAAGATGTTTAACCAACAGGACACTGCCAGCCGCCAGGAGCAGGTTTGTAACCGGACCGGCCGCAGCTGAAATGGCCATGTCACGCTTGGGATTCTTAAAGTTCATCGCATTGATAGGGACCGGTTTGGCATAGCCGAAAACGAATTGTCCGTTCGTAACAGCGTATAGGAATAAGGGCATAAGAATTGTGCCGAACGGGTCGATATGCGATATCGGGTTCAACGTTAATCGTCCCATCATTTTGGCGGTAGGGTCTCCAAGCTTATTCGCGACGAGGCCGTGAGATACCTCGTGAAGAATAACCGCGAAGAGGATCGGGATAATTGAAATGACTATTTTCTGGATTATTAGGCCTAGTTCCATGGACGTCCTATGGTCTACTTGATCCTGACCAGTACTTCGTCGGGATTGACCATGTCTCCCTCGCCGACGAATATTTGCTCAACGACTCCATCACTCGGGGTGTGGATCTCGTTTTCCATCTTCATTGCTTCGATTATGAGAACGGTGTCGCCGGCCTTGACTGTATCGCCTTTTTTTGCCTTGATCTTGACTACGGTACCTGGCATTGCGGTGGTCACATCGCCGGGAAACTGTGCTTTCGGACGGATCGACTGGCCCGTAGCCTTCATGTCGATATTTCCTTCGTCAGTCGGAATGACCTCGACAAGAGGTTCGACGAAGACCTCGACGAGCTGGTCATCGACATAAAGGAAATAAGGTCTTTTACCTTCGGACTTGTGACCTTTTCCGCCAACCTTGATGTGATAGGCTTCGCCGTGGATATGTATCATGAATTCGGATGGCGCAAGTTGAGAACCTTCGGCTTTAGTTTCCTGGGTAGAGATCTTGGGCTCCTCGGGAGGGAATCCCTTCTCTCTCAGCTCCGCAAACTCAAGGAATATCTTGGGGAAAAGCACATATGACAAAACATCTTCTTCGTTTCGTGCTTTATCGCCCAATTCCTTGCGTGCCTGTTCAAGTTCGGGCTCAAGCAGTTTTGCGGGCCTGACAGTCACTGCTTCTTCATCTCCGAGTACCTTTTTCATTATCTCTTCATCGACCGGCGCAGGGGACTTTCCATACAGACCCTTGAGATAATTCTTGGTCTCGCTCGTTACTACCTTATAGCGTTCGCCTGTAAGCACGTTAAGCGTGGCCTGAGTCCCTACGATCTGACTGGAAGGCGTCACAAGGGGCGGATATCCGAAATCTTTCCTGACCCTGGGCACTTCGTTCATCACCTCGTCCATACGGTCAAGGGCGTTCTGGTCTCTGAGCTGATTTGCCAAGTTCGAGAGCATGCCTCCGGGCACCTGATAAATAAGTGCGTTGGGATCTACACCGGTATATTCGCTTTCGAGCGCATGATATTTCTTTCTCACGGTCCTGAAATATTCTGCGACTTCGCTCATGACCCTGAAATCGCAGGCTGGGTCGTACACGGTTTCCCTTAAGATATTGCACATAGTTTCAAGCGGTGGCTGGCTGGTTCCAGATGCCATCGAAGAGATTGCCGTATCGATGATGTCAACGCCGGCTTCGATCGCTTTCAACGTTGTGGCTACGGCCATACCGCTCGTGTCATGTGTGTGCAGGTGTATCGGCACCGAGATCTTTTGTTTGAGCTTCCAGACTAGGTCAAAAGAGTCTAGCGGCGACAGCAGGCCGGCCATGTCTTTGATGCAGATTGTATCAGCCCCCATGTCTTCAAGTCTCTGCGCGAGGTCAACAAAAAAGTCGTTAGTATAGATCGGACCAAGGGTATAGCAAAAAGCCGCTTCGACCTTGCCACCGTATTTGAGAGTCGCTTTAACAGCAGTCTTTATGTTTCTGAAATCGTTGAGGGCGTCGAAAATTCTCACGACATTGATACCGTTTTCGATCATGGTCGCAACAAACTTTTCGACCACATCGTCGGCATAGTGCCTGTAGCCGACAACATTCTGGCCCCTGAGAAGCATCTGTAGAGGAGTGTTCATGAAGGCCTTCTTTAAAGCGCGTAGTCTTTCCCATGGGTCTTCCCTGAGGAATCTGAGGCAAGTGTCGAAGGTCGCGCCTCCCCATACCTCGACGGACCAGAAGCCGAGGTTGTCGATTTTTTCAGCGACCGGCAGCAGGTCTTCGATGCGCATCCTAGTCGCCAAAAGGCTTTGATGTGCATCCCTGAAAGTGGTATCCATAATCTTTATCGGCTTCATTACAGGTTTCATTGTTCCCTCACATATTCTGTAAGGATACGGCATATGCCGCCCCTACACTGTATATCATAATTTGCTGTGCGCTACTATGGCGGCGGCTATGCTGACTACCATGTCCATGGGATCGCGGTCCTGCAAGTATAGAAGAAGCGGCAGCCGTTCCTGTACATAGCCTGTCGTGAATTGGCCGCTCCTGAATACCCTGTCCTCCATAACACGGATGTAGAAAGGGATTGTAGTCTTGATTCCGCGGATTACATATTCACCAAGGCAGCGCCGCATCCTGTTTACTGCTTCTTCCCAGGTCCTTCCCCATACGATCTGTTTCAATAGCATTGAGTCGTAATAGGGCGGGACTGTGTAACCTCTATATACATGGCCGTCGATCCTAACGCCGAATCCGCCTGGAGAGTAATAGGACGTGACTGTGCCGGTATCGGGCAGGAAATCGTTCAATGGGTCTTCAGCATTAATCCTGCATTGAATCGCGTAACCGGTGAGAGAGACCTCTTCCTGTGTGAAAGAGAGCTTCTCACCGGCAGCGGATCTGATCATCGTCTGGACAAGGTCTATTCCGGTGATCTCTTCGGTGATTGTGTGTTCCACCTGTATCCTCGTGTTCATTTCGAGGAAATAGAAGTTCCTTTCTTTATCAACAAGGAACTCAACAGTTCCTATGCTGTCATAGTCAACCGATCTCGCAGCCTTGACAGCTGCCTCGCCCATCTTCTGCCTGAGTGTTTCGTCGAGTATGAGGGATGGGGCGATCTCGATCAGTTTTTGGTGCCTCCTCTGGATCGAGCAGTCGCGCTCGCCGAGGTGTACGATAGTGCCGAATTTGTCGGCCACTATCTGGAATTCAATATGGTGCGGCTCTTCTATATATTTTTCGATGAAGACACTGTCGTTTCCAAAGGCTTTGAGAGCCTCCGACTGGGCAATCGGCATCTGCCTCCTTATCTCCGCATCGCTCCGGCATATTCTGAGCCCCCTGCCGCCTCCGCCTGCGGATGCCTTCATCATGACCGGATAGCCGATCTCTTTTGCCGACTTCAGGGCCTGTTTCAGGTTCCTTATGGCTTCTGACCCGGGAATTACCGGCACCCCGATCTCTTTCATCTTGTTCCGCGCCTCTATCTTCAGGCCCATCTCTTTCATAGCGCGCGGAGACGGTCCGATGAAAGTAATACCTGCGTCGGCACACGCCTTTGCAAAGTCGGCATTTTCCGCAAGAAACCCGTAACCGGGATGGATGGCGTCGGCGCCCACCTGTTTCGCAAGATCAACGATGCCGTAAATGTTGAGGTAGCCTCCAACTGGTCCCGGTCCGACAAGATATCCCTCGTCAGCCTTCTTCACATAGCGGGCCGTCGAGTCCGCCTCAGAATGGATGGCGACGGTCCTTATGCCGAGTTCCTTGCAGGCCCGGATGATCCTCAGGGCGATTTCGCCCCTGTTGGCTATTAAGACTTTCTTAAACATAAGACCATATTATTACATTTTTCGCCCTATAAAATGAATGTTTATTATAGCACTTAATATGGACCACCTATATTGTATAATCAAATAGTCACCGCTGGCATATGGAGGAAATTATGGATGAGGTCGTTGCTTTCACGTTAAAAAGCCGTCTCGACGAGGCGAATTACAAGAAGTTGTTGAAGGTCAATAGTCCGACACTGCATAAATTCGTTGCCAAATATGTCGAGCATTGCAATCCCGACACTGTCTTCGTAAATGACGACAGTGAGGAGTCCGTTGAGTATATCAGGAAGACGGCAATAGAAGCCGGCGAAGAGGGCGGGCTGGCCATCGACGGCCATACATATCATTTCGACAACAGCGGCGACCAGGGGCGTGACAAAAAGAATACGAGAATTCTTGTGCCTAAAGGAGTTGATCTTGGTCCTGCAATTGACACTAGGGACCGAGACGCGGGCTGTGAAGAGGCACATCAGATCCTCAATAACATCATGAAGGGACGAAAGCTCTTCATATCGTTCTTCTGTCTGGGTCCCGCAAACTCCCCGTTTACGATACCGTGCGTACAACTCACTGACTCAAGCTACGTTATTCATAACGAGTTCCTGCTATACCGGCCCGGCTACCAGGAGTTCATAAGGCGGGCGGACAGTAACGCTCTCTCCAAATTCTTCAGGTTTGTGCATTCGCAGGGCGAGGTCGATGAACGAAAGGTTAGCAAGAATCTCGACAAGAGGCGGATTTATATCGATCTCTATCATGACATCGTTTATAGCACCAACACCCAGTATGGCGGCAATTCCATCGGCCTTAAGAAACTCGCCATGCGGCTGGCGATCCTAAAGGCTTCAACTGAAGACTGGCTTACAGAACATATGCTGGTCCTGGGCATTCGCGGCCCGCGCGAAAGGATGACCTACTTTACCGGCGCTTATCCCTCTATGTGCGGCAAGACATCCACTGCGATGCTGGAAGGCGAAAGCATCGTCGGGGACGATATCGCCTATCTGCGACGTGGCGAGAGCGAGGTGCGCGCTGCCAATGCGGAACGCGGCATGTTCGGCATAATCCAGGGCGTCAACGCCAAGGACGATCCGCTTTTGTGGAAGGCGCTAAACTCATCAGGGGAGATAATTTTCTCTAATGTGCTGGTGACTGCTTCAGGCGGCGTACACTGGATCGACAAAGGTGTCGAATCGCCACAGAAGGGGCTGAATTACTCAGGTGAATGGTATATAGGGAAAAAAGATACGGCAGGCAAGGATATTCCGCCTTCTCATCCTAACGCTCGCTTCACTCTAAGCCTAAATAGCTTGGGTAATGCAGATCCTCGGCTTGATGATCCGGAGGGTTTTGAAATCGGCGGAATGGTCTACGGCGGCAGGGATTCAGACACCTGTGTGCCAGTCGAAGAGGCCTTCGATTGGGTCCATGGTGTCATTGTCAAAGGCGCATGCCTGGAATCGGAAACTACGGCAGCTACTCTCGGGAAAGAAGGCATCAGGGAGATCAATCCTATGGCTAATCTGGATTTCCTCTCGGTCCCGGTCGGCAGGTATATCCAGATGAACATCGATTTCGTTACCGGGCTGAAAAAGGCTCCTCTGATATTTTCGGTCAACTACTTCCTGAAGGACGAAGAGGGCAGATGGTTGAACGAGCGCAACGATAAAAAGGTTTGGTACCAGTGGATGGAGCTTCGGGTCCATGATGACGTTAATGCCATCGAAACCCCGACAGGCTTTATCCCGATCTATGACGACCTGGAGATACTGTTCAGGGAGTCGCTGCATAAGGACTACTCCAAAGCGGAGTACAACAAGCAGTTTACAATTCGTATCCCGGAAAATCTTGCTAAGATCGAGCGCGTGAAGAAATTTTATGAAACACAGGTAACGGACACGCCCGCAATACTCTTTGAGGTGCTTGAAACCCAGAAGAAACGTCTTATGGACGCAAAGGGAAAATTCGGCGATTATATACCGCCGTTTGTTCTGCTGAAATAATAAACAGGGGTGGGAAGTTATGGCACGTGTTTATATCTTGGTCAATGTCATGCCGGGGAAGGACCGGACAATCAGGGATGCCTTGCGTAAAATAAAGGGTGTTGCGGCGGCCGATGTTATAACGGGCCACTATGACATTGCAGCGGTGCTGGAGTCGGATAATATGGGTGGCATCTTTGACAACATCCTCAAGAAGGTCAGGGCCATCAAGGGTATAACCCGCACTGAAACCTTCGTGGCGGTGGAGTAGAAGCGCATGAAGACGCGGCAAACTCTCTCCGACAAGCGGAAAGCATCCGAGAAAGCGCAAAGCCATAAGGAGCTCTGCTTCAGGCATGCCAACTTTGCCAGGGGAATGGCTGTCTACAGTCTTGATGCAGACAGGGCGGACCGGCTTAGAGCGGTCCTGCAGGCGCTGTATGAAGTGAACAAGAGGGTACCGGTCATTGTCGAAGGCCGCAGGGATACCGCTGCTCTGCAAAAGATCGGTCTAGTGGGCGACATCATTACCCTTCATTCGGGCAAAGGTGTATATGAATTCTGCGAGGACATCGCTGAAAAATATCCTAATGCTGTTCTACTGATGGATTGGGACGACAAAGGGGAGAAACTTTTCAGGGCGCTTGCGGAAGGCCTCACGGGCCTTTGGGAGGAATTCGCTCCTCTAAGGGAGATAATCAAAGTTCTCTGCCAGAAAGACATTAAGGATATCGAAGGCATCCCCGGCCTTATCGAAAGGCTGGCGGGAACGACAGTGACGGTCGGCGAGGAAGTTTTGTGAAATCCCTCAGTCCCGAGGGCAAGGATATTGCCGTCACGTACTTGAAGGGTAAGGTGTTCAGGATACTTCAGTGCAATTACAAAAATCCTCTTGGAGAGGCGAACGTCATCGCCTGCGACAAAGATACGACGGTCTTCGCCGAAGTTAAGACAAGAAGCAGCGCCAGGCTCGGCGAACATTTCGGGGCTGTGGTCGCCAGAACGAAGCCCCCAAGATACTCTATTTTATTTGAAGCATGGCCAAAAGCATGACGGCAGAGAGTCGCTGGTAAGTTTCGATGTCTTCAGCATAAGGATCAGTGATGGCGATAATCTAATCGAGCATATTGCGGAGGTTTTTTAGAACATTATGAAGGTATATCTCAACGACAGGGTAGTCCCATCGGTAGAAGCGAAGATATCGGTCTTCGATCATGGGTTTTTATACGGCGACGGAATCTACGAGACGATGCGCGCATATGATGGAGTCGTCTTCATGATCGACGAGCACATGCGCAGGCTCCGCAGATCGGCGTCACTTATCGGGCTCGACATCGGGAAATCGACTGAAGAGCTTAAACTAGCGATATATGAAACCATGCAGTCGAACAATCTCAGGGCCGCCTATATACGCATGACGATATCAAGGGGAGCGGGGGCAATAGGCCTCGATCCGGCGCTCTGCAAGTCTCCCACGTTTATAGTAATGGCGCACGAATTCAAGGATTATCCGAAGGCATGCTATGAAGAGGGATTGAGGCTGATAATCTCTGCGGTTAGGAGAAACCTCAAGGAGGCGCTCAATCCTCAGATTAAGTCACTCAACTTTCTTAACAATATTCTCGCAAAAATAGACGCGATAAAGGCGGATGTCGATGAGGCGCTGATGCTGAATGCCGCCGGATTTCTTGCTGAGGGAACGGTTAGCAATGTCTTCTTTGTTAAGGATGGCATCCTCTGCACTCCTTCGGTCGAATGCGGCATCCTCGATGGCATCACCAGGACCATTGTTCTTGAGCTTGCATCACGAAACGGCATTCCCGCGAAGGGGGGGGAGTTCAGGCCCGAAGACCTGTATGCCGCTTCGGAAGTCTTCATCACAAATTCGACCATGGAAGTAATGCCGGTGCGAAAGGTAGACGATAAACATTTCGATGCCGGCGAAGTATCGAAACTCCTGCTCTCAAAATACCGTGACGAAGTGAGCGCTTATCTCAGGGAGAAAAAAGGCGAAAGCCCGTCCTTGTGGGAATAATGCTTTATTCCGGGATGTTATGGTACAAATATAATGAGATGAGGGAGAATATACCCGGCACTATCCATGGGGCCATGATGGGCGGGACGGTACCTGAGTACCCCATGGAAAGAGTGAATGAATATCCGAGCCAATAGAACACGCTGATAAGCAGGCCCAATCCGGCCGAGACGACCCCTGCATTGGAATGCGCCCCTTGGCTCTTTATCCTGAATATTTTTTCGAAGCCCTTTTGCTCCCCACCGATGGAAAGTGATATACCGAGGAGCAGCATGAAAAGGTTTACGATGGGATACGATAAACGCGAACCGAGGTCGACCGAGAGTTTTACATTTCTGAATCCGGCCTCAGCAAGCCTGTTCTTGTATCTGATCAATTCGATCAGAGTCATCTCCTCGACCTTGATAGTATCTTCGTTGAATATCTTTGGCGACTCGATCTCCGTATAGGCCATTTCCGGTATGCGCGATATCTTGCCGGTGGAGAGATCATAAACCTGAATACTCTTTAGCTTCCACACGTTATTCTCCCAGATGCCGGTTTCAGCATCTATTCGCTCCGTAAGTCCGTCTTTGTTGAACTTGAAGATGCTGATACCTTTGGAGATGTTTTGAGACGGCAGAAAGAGTGAGATCTTTACGATTGAGCCATCTTTTCCACGCATGTAAAGAGTGCCCTCTTTAAACAATGCCAGCCCCTTGCCCTGTCCTGATATTTCAGCAGTGGTCGCGCGCACCTTCTTGGCTGTGATTGGCACCACGAATTCTCCCAAAATAAAACCTGCAAGTGTAAGGAGAACTCCTATCACCACAAAGGGGGCCAGAATTGCCTTCATTCGCCCCCCCGAAGTCTTT
>Ga0181523_10003649_pt1 | contig 13909 bp, 14 predicted proteins | sample PEATcosm2014_Bin_43_FD_119752 | JGI IMG/M metagenome (GOLD analysis project Ga0181523, IMG submission 119752) | Peatland microbial communities from MTU Mesocosm Facility, Houghton, MI, USA - PEATcosm2014_Bin05_30_metaG | ecosystem: Environmental > Terrestrial > Soil > Wetlands > Peat | place... | reverse complement strand
CTGCGCGGGCACCCTCAACGAGGGGTCGCTCTATGCGGATCATCACTTCACCAAGCGTTTCGACGCTTATGCCGGAATTGCGTATTCCTGGGTGAGCGGCGGTCTGGCCATCGCCATTCCTCATGGCCCCGGCGTCCCCTATTTCTCCGACAACAACTGTGCTCCGACAGTCGGTGGTCGTTTCACCTTCTGATTGCTTCCACGGCGGGCTCAGTCGAGAGCCCGACATGGAGCTGCCGTTGTGAGCGCGACATGGTGAAAGCGGCCGTAAATCCCAGATTGGAACCCGGAGAGCGCACGCACCTGCTACCGCGGCCGCATGACTTTGTAGAAGATGAATATAACGACAGCCCAACTCAGAATGGACACGATCATAACCACTAAACGCGTCCATGAAGGCTTGGAGCGCAGAGGCTTAGGCTGGACCGAAAGCGAATGATGCTTAGCAAGTTCCGCGCGAATCGCATCAAATCCATTGACCTCTCTGGGGATAGAAATTCTCTTAAGGGGCTCAGCGCTCTCAACCACCAACCCTCCCCGTCGCTCGTAGAGGGCCTCTATCTCGGAGAAGGCGATTCTGTCATCGGGCCAACCGCTTCTCTTTCGAATAATCTCCTTGTCGCCTAGGGCAAATACCATTCGACGCCTGGCGCCCTTGATCCTGAGGCGAAATGCCACGATGTGGCCGCCGATCCATGTTCCCAGGAGCGTTAACAGCCACAACCAACGAAAGGCAATGTATCCCTTCAGGCTGAGGCTAAGAATGAACACTGACAATACGGCAAGCGGGGACAGCAGTGCAGCCCAGAACAGCAGCGTCTCGCGCCTTTCGCTGGATGGATTGGTCTCGATCCTAAACTCGCGCACGGATTGCTCCCGCTTACCAGTGGACACGCTCAGGCTCCCGGATAAATGCCCAGCACCTTCACCAAGTCCGTGATCTCGCCCAGGTGGCGAACGGCGTGGCGGAGGGCTTCGTCGTTGCCGCGCAGCAAGTCCACGAAAAACACGTATTCCCACGGACGCCCGCGCATGGGCCGCGACTCGATTTTGCTCAAGCTGATGTCACGCAGCGCGAACACGCTGAGCGCCTTGAATAGCGCTCCCGGAATGTTCCGCACGCTGAAGGCCAGTGACGTCTTATCGGCCGATTGCAGCGCCCTCGGCTTTCCCCGCTTGATCTTTCCTGGTTCGATCTTTCCTCGTTCGATCAGGAAGAAGCGAGTGAAGTTCTTCTTGTCATCCTCGATCCCGGCCTTAAGAATCTTCCCGCCGTACACCTCGGAGGCGCGCCGGCTGGCAATCCCCGCCGCATCGCGCAAGCCCTCCGCGACCACATGCTTCACGCTTCCCGCCGTGTCGTAGAACGGAACCGGCTCCAGCTTCGGATTCCGGGCAAACAGGTCGCGGCACTGATCGAGGGCCACGGGATGCGAGAATACGCGCCGGACCTCCCCAAGCTTGGTTCCCGGCAAAGCGATCAGGTTGTGCACAATGCGCAGGCGAAACTCGCGCACGATGTAAACGTCGCGGCTGAGCAGAAGATCGAAATGTTCGGCGACTGAACCCGCCAGCGAGTTCTCGATTGGGATCACCGCGCCGTCCACCGTTCCCCGCTTGACCCGGTCAAACACCTCGAGCGAACGTGCGCAAGGGACCACCGAGGCCCGCGGCATCATCACTTTCGCCGCTTCGTGGCTGAAAGAACCAAGTTCTCCCTGGATCGCAATCTTCATCAAGTCCTTTCTGTAGAGACGGGGCTTGCTCCGTCTCCGCTGGCAGCGTCTCGGGCGCTGCCGGAGACGCGTCAAGCCGCGTCTCTACGGGAAATCTGCCTCGAAGTTATTCCACCGGCGATCGCGCCAGCTCTTTCATCATGACCAGAGCATCCATGTGGTTTGAATAGTAGCCCGGGACCGTCTTTTCCACGAAGTACCCTTTCCGCTTGTAGAAGCGGATTGCGGCCTCATTATTCACCGGCGTCTCCAATGCCACGGCGACCGAGCCCGCCTGCAACAACCGATCTTCCGCATCCCGCAACAAAGCCGAGCCGACGCCCTCTCGTCGCGCCTCGGCGACCACATCGATGGTAATAATGTGCCCAACCTTCCGCCGAGTCTCCGCCACAATAAAACCAAGAATGCCGGAACCCGGAACCGCCGCCGTTGCGCTGCCGTTGCGCGGAACCTCTTCTCCTTCGGCTTCGGCCACCAGAGTAAACGACCTCGGCCGGCGCATATAGAAGGCCATTTCGGGCCGCGAGTAAGCTAATTGCGGATCGAAGCAAGCCTGGTCAATCCGCCACAACGTGTCAAAATCGGCTTTTTCGAATTGTCGAATGCGAAACTTCACGCCGTCATTGTAGCGGGATTGCGCCGACGGCCACGCGTAAGTCTTCCACTATGAGAAAATAATCAACCGTCCGAGTGGATCCGCATAGCCCGGGGTTGACTCTAAGCAAGGAGCAAGGAGCAAGGAACAAGGAACAAGGAGTGACACCGCGATGAGACCCTTACTTCCCGTTCTGTGCAGTTTGGTCCTGATCACAATCTCGGTGGCCCAGGGCGCCCCCGGGCCAGATGGCCAGCAGGGGTCGAGGACTCCCACGGTAAAAGGCGTACTCAATCGCTCCCGCACAGCCGTCTTCGAAACCCCCAGGCAATCCTGCGACTCGAGCGACATTCCGGACGCGATGGCCCGGGCCTTCCGCGATAACCAGGGAATGATCCACCTGGTGGCGGCGAGCTCCGAACTATTCCAAAACGTTGGCCCTACGCTGGAGAGCGTTCAGCACAGTTGTGAGGTAGGGTACCATTCCGCGATCGATGGCAATCCCGCGGACTTCAACGATTCAGTGTGGATCGATTCGTTCTACACCTTTGATGGCCAAAACATCGCCGGCCTCGGGCATACGGAGTATCACGGATGGGTTCATCCCGGCGAGTGCAAAGCGTCGCCGCCAAACATTGTCGAATGCGAGTACGACGCCGATACCTTTCACCGCTCCAACGATGGCGGCTACCACTTCGATTCCCCCAAACCACCGGCGAATTTTTTGGTCGGAATTCCTTATCAGTACAAAGTCGACCGTGGGCCCATGGGGTACAGCGTGGACTCCAACATTGTTGAGCTCGGCGGATGGTACTACGCCATGATCACATCCTGGACGTGGCCTTTGAACTGCACCGGCCAGACCGGACCGCACCGGTGTCTCACTAGTGGCGCCGCGCCCATGCGGACCACCAACGTTTTTGACGCTTCCTCGTGGCGCGGATGGAGCGGCACGGATTTCTCTGTGTCTTTCGTCGATCCCTACCCGGGCCCGGTGGAACATCCCCAGCAGCACGTCTACACGCCCGTGCAGTACATGGACGTTGTGACGGGGATCAACATACTTCAAGGATCGGATTTGGTCGTCGCCGTTTTATGGAATCCCTGGACCAACGAATATGGAGCGAAAGGTTTCTATCTTTCCACTTCGACCGATATGGTCAACTGGACCGAGCCGACGTTGGTGGCCACCCTCGACCAGTTCCTGGATCGGGAGCCCAAGGGGAGCTGGTCCTACGCTTACTTTTCCTTGATCGATCCGGCAGCGCCGGATAGGAATTTTTCCATCATCGGCGATCACCCTTACCTCTACTACGTGCGGTTCGCTAACAATGGCTCAAGCCGAGTCCTGTTCCGGCAGGGAATCGAATTGACGCTGAATCAATAGTGAGAGCGTGCAGCGCAGCCAGCCGAGGAATCTACTGGAAAAAGCCGGTAGAGAAGCCCTCGCACAACAAAATCTTTTCCCGTGTCCTCCCCTTGCGCAGTTGCATCTATTAGAAGTACGATCTCTCCTCAGAGGGGCAGCCGTGGGGCGTTTTATTCTCATCGACGTAGCCGTCGCGCTAGCTCTACTCACCCTCTGGTACGCTTGGTTTGTCCGTTACAACCGGCGGCGGGCCGGCAACGTGCTGCAGTGGTTGCAAGAAGCGTGCGTCGGAAAGGGCCGCATTGTCGATCTGCGATGGCAGGCCAGTAGTTCCCGTCTGAAGGCCACCCTGAATCTTTCCTCGCGCTGGTTTGAGGACGCCCGTCTCACCATCCGCTTATTGCCGCGCCCGCTTCCGGTGCAGTGGGCCCTGAGCCGCTGGCGCCAGCAGCAGGAAACGCTCACCTTCGAGGCCAACATGGGATTCCCCCCGGGTTTCCATCTCGACGTCATTCGTCATCGCTGGGCAGGCCACTCTGGAGCGAAGGACTCGACTCGCACCCGGGCGTGGACCATCACCCGTCCCGGCCCCGTTATTCTCACCACCAAAGAAGATTGGCCCGTCGAACTCAGCCCGGTGGTTAATGCCCTAGCCTCCTGGCGCGACAAGGATTTCGTGGGCGTCCGCTTCAACTCCACCGCGCCGCACTTCACCGCTACGGTAGCGCTCGAAAACCTCTCGGACCAAAAAGCGACCGCCGCCCTGCTTGGCCTCTTCCGCGAACTCGCCGCTAGTTCCTCTGCCAAACAGCACTAAAGAAAAAGCGACTGCGGTAATAAGAAATGAGAAATGAGAGTGGAACCCGGCCGATGGCGTATCGCGTCATCACCTCAGGGTCGCGACACGCACCCAAACCCGGCCTGCTTCAGATGAGGCCCTTGTGGACTTTCATAAGGAAATCCTCGGCGTCAGCGCGCGCCTTCTCGATCGTCTTCCGATCGTGGCCGTGTTCGAATTCCATTTCATGAAGGACGAGATCCACCGCAATTTTCGGCTTGTATCCTCGCTTAATAAGCACCCGGGCACGCTCGGCGAAAGGGGCGCCGGTGTCCGGTTTTGTTTCCTGTTGCGCCGCAAAAAAACTGGCTCCAGTCTCGCACTTGTGCTCGCGAAACTTCCCAGCGGCCAGGCGGTCGTAGGCACCCTTAGCTTCCTCTCCGCTAAGCAGCGTGGGGACGGGAAATTTCCATTGACAATTGGAGCAGGCCCAGCCCTTCGCGTCGCCCCCGACCCATATCAACGAGCGTTCCATATCGGCAACCCGAACAATGTTACCGCAATGAAAACCGACATGATATAGCGCAGATGCCACCTGCGCAGAACATAAGCCATTCGTCCCGCCCCGCTACTCCGGCTCCGCCACGAACCGATACCCCACGCCCCGCACCGTCTGCAAATGTTTCGGACGCGATGGATCCTCTTCGATGTATCGCCGCAGCCGCACTACAAAATTGTCGATGGCGCGCGTGTCAGTATCTTCGCGCAATCCCCACACATCTTCCAAAATCGCCTTGCGCGAGACCACCCGTCCCTTGCTGCGCACCAGATAGCGGAGAAACTCCGCTTCCATCACCGTAAGGTGGATCGTGTTTCCCAGCGTCCGCAGCTCCAGCTCTCCGAAGTCAATGGTCTTGCCGCCAAAACCAAAAGTATCACCACCAGCCGCCCGCGCGGCGAACGGCGAACGTTGCTCCACATCAACGGCCGCCGGCTCGGCGTCTTTCATCCACACACTGCGCCGCAGCAAGCTTTCCAGGCGGGCAATCAGAATCGCCAGCTCGAACGGTTTCGGCAGATAATCATCCGCTCCCGCCGCGAATCCCTGCAGCACATCTTCCGGACGCCCGCGCGCCGTCAGCATCAGAATCGGCACATAGTTCTTTTTCTCGCGCAGCAGGGCCGCGACGTCGAAACCGCTCTTGCCCGGCAGCATCACATCCAGAACCACCGCGTCGAAGCGTTCTCTTCTTTCAACCAGCCTTTCCAGCGCCGTCTCGCCATCACCGGCAACTTCCACTGCGTGTCCTTCGGCTTGCAGGTTGAAGCGCAGACCCTGCGCCAGATGCGCCTCGTCCTCCACCACCAGAACCCGGCTCATGCGATTCTCCGCGGCAATTCCAGGATCACAGTGGTTCCCTTCCCCGCGCCTTCGCTTTGCGCGAACACCCGGCCGCCGTGCTTGCGCGCAATCGACCTCACGATGAACAATCCGAGGCCGGTTCCCTTCACTTGCGACAGCGAGCGCTGCGTTACCCGGTAAAACCGTTTGAAGACGCGCTTCAAATCCTGCTCCGGAATTCCCACGCCGCGATCGCGCACCCGCAACACGACCCGCTTCTCATCCGGAGTCTCCAACTCGACCGCGATGTGAACGCCATCGGGCGAGTACTTCACCGCATTGTCCAGCAGGTTCGAAACCGCGGTTCGCAACTCCTCCGGATCGCCCAGCACGCGCGCGCCACCGCCATTCATGGATTTCTGCGTAGACGTCGATGACGAGGATAAGGACAAAGACTCGCGATAGTCGAGATCGCCGGCTTGCAAATGATGGCGCGCTCGCGCCAGTTCCACACAATCGCGCACCAGCGTGTTGAATTCCAGCGGCTGCCGCTGCGCCGGGCCTTTTTTGTGCGCCGCCTCTCCCGCTTTCAACACCTGTTCCACGGTGTGCAGCAGGCGCTCCGTATCGAGCAGCATCAACTGGTAGAACTGCTGCCGCTGCGCTTCGTCTACCTCGCGTCTCTGCAGGGTTTGCAGGTAGAGCTGGATAGAAGCGATCGGAGTCTTCAATTCATGAGTGACCGCGTTGATGAAGCTGTCGTGCTGCTCGTTCCGGCGAATTTCCCGGACCAGAAAGATGGTATTGAGGACGAGGCCGGCGACGATAGCACCGAAGAAAATGATGCCGAGAAAAACTCTGATGCCCTCGCGCCAGTTGAGGATGATCCAGCCACTGCCGACGGCGAAGGCCACCGCCGCCAGGCAAACGCCGAACGTGAGGAAAAAGTAGATTGCCTTCTGGCGGCTGATGATGCGCACAGAGAGATTGTAGCGGGGCGGGTGTCAGGTGTCAGGTACAAGAGTGGTCTATCGGCAACTGGAGCAATCGCGATCTCTATCGGGGAACATCGTGGTCCCAAGCCTCAAAGATGTACCAATTCTGGCCGAGCTTACGATATGAGTAACCCTTATTGCCTGTTTCCTCTGCCTGGCCGCGATCAAGTTGCTCGACGCAGGGAAGAAAGGCCTTGTCGCGGTTCCCGAAGTTAACGCAATGCACGAATCCTTTGGTCGCGCCGCCAGCGACGAAATCCGTGGCAGCAATGAGGTAGACGTTCCCGGCCTTGTCTTTATCCAATCCGCTCAGCTCAACCTTGCGGAACAGTCGTCTGTATTCATTCCACTTTTCGCGGGTAATTCCCTTTTTAGACGTTGGTCTCGCCCGGCCCCAGTTGTTCTCCAGGTTCCCGAAATTGTTCGTGATCCTGATTCCTTCCGCGTCTTCCTGAGACATAACGGCCAGGGCATCGAATTCGGAACGGTGACTCTGAAATTGATCTCGGAGAGCTGCGTCAGAGGGAACTTCGCATGACCAAGTGAGAAACATGAGCAACAAAAAGAGCGAGACGATGCCGCATAACAACAAGCCCACAATCTTTGCAGCAGCGCCGATGACTCTTGCCAGATCGCCGCGAATGATCATTTGCGTAGAATCCACACCCGCAACTTGTGCCATAGCGGATTCTTCGACAAATCTTCCCATCAACCTTAAGGAAATGTTTGAAGATGGCACTAGAGAGAGGGCGAACGATGGCGGCAATCACCGCCGAGACGCAGAGGACGCCGAGAAAGACTGGAAAAAGAAGAAACCGGAGGAGGTCCCCCGGTTCTCTCTGCGTCTGGGCGGTGAAAAAACTTCAGTCGTTGCCCGCAGCCGCCGTCATCACGGCCGCCGCTTCGACATCGCGCGTAAGTGCTGGCTTGGGCGGAAGCCGATCGATGTCCACTTTGTACACGTGGCGCGCCAAGCCCAGTTTCTTCAGCGCCCAGATGCCGTACCAGTTCATGTCGATTTCGTACCACCGCAGGCCATGGCGCGCGGAAACCGGATGCGCATGATGATTGTTGTGCCAGCCCTCGCCAAAGGTCAGGACGGCTACCAGCAGGTTGTTAGTGGAGAGATCTTTGGTTGCAAAGCGCCGTGTCCCCCACAGGTGGGTTACCGAGTTCACCATCCAGGTGGCATGGAGTCCGACCACCACGCGCGCGAATACTCCCCACAGCAGCCAGGGCAATCCGCCAATGGCAAAAAGAATGACGCCCAGAATAATGTTCGAGGTCCAGTGATACTTGGTGAGCCAGACATGAACTTTATCTTTGGTCAGGTCGGGAACATAACGGGCGAGGGTGGTGGTGTCGTGATGCATCGACTTGCCGCTCAGGATCCATCCCATGTGCGACCACCACTTGCCATCGACGGGCGAGTGCGGATCGCCATCCTCGTCGGAAAACTGATGATGAATCCGGTGGGTCGCCACCCAGAAAATCGGTCCGCCTTCCAGCGCCAGCGTCGCGCACCAGGTGAGAAAATATTCGACCCACTTCGGCGTCTTGTATCCGCGATGCGTCAGCAGTCGGTGATAGCTCATCCCGATCCCGAGGCTGCCCGAAACCCACCATAAGAAAATGGCCACGAAAAATGCCGGCCAGGTAAAGAAAAATAGCGCTGCAATGGCTCCCACATGAAACAGGCCCATGGCGATTCCGGTGACCCAGTTGAAACCATCATGGCTCGCTCGCTCTCTGCGATTGGTGCCGTCTCCTGCTTCGTTCATGGCTTGGCTGGTTGCTTCGCTTACTGTGTCGCGTGCTGTCTGGCTCATCGTCTTTCTCTCCCACACTTTCTGACTCAGGTGTACCTAGACAATATCAAGAGTCCGCGGACTACTTTGTAATACTTCTGTAATCCTCGCCAGTTAAAGGAGTTACGGGCGTAATGTGACCCAGAACAGAAAGTCAAGAAGTGTCCCGGCAATCGGGAGTCACGGCTTACCAAGTCGTTGGTGATTCCTCTCCCGGCTCCTAGCCCGCAACTTTTTCGTGCACCTCCCCGCCTCGTGGAGTATCGTTGACTGTTTCAACCGTGCTCCCGAATCGGAGGTGTGTGTTGAAAAAGGAAATATCGAAGAAAGCTCCCCTCATCCTTGTTGGCTTGCTCTTTCTTGGGTTAGCGTTATGGGCGCAGCAGAGTCAGCCCCCGGCAAAAGGGGCGGAATACAAGATCCCCCCGGAGGATGCGGCCCGGGTAAACCCGGTCAAGCCGGCTGACGAGTCGCTCGCCAAGGGCAAGAAGTTGTACGCTATCGACTGCGCGATGTGTCATGGCGACAAAGGCGACGGCAAGGGTGATATGGCGTCGGACATAAAGAACGTCACCGATTTCACCAATCCGGACGCTTTGAAAAATCGTACCGACGGCGAACTCTTCTACATTATCCGCAAGGGCAAAGGAGACATGCCCCCCGAAGGCGACCGGGCCAAGGATAATGACATCTGGAACCTGGTGAACTACATCCGTTCGCTGGCCAAGAAGTAAGCCCAGCGTTCGTGTCGGGACGTGCGCTTTCGCGCTCCATAGGTGCCCGAGGTCGCCACAACGCTGCATTCGCGATAAGACGCCTGCATCTACTTCGACGCAGCTTTCACTTCCACGCCCGCCCATTTTTCCAACAGTATGAGCGTCGACGCGTAGTCCAAATCCTGCTGCCCTTCCTCGGCCGCAACGTCATAGACCTCTTCCACCGCTTCAAGGCCGGGCAGGCGCACCCGCGATTCCTTGGCGGCGTCGAGGGCCAGGCGAATATCTTTCAACATCAGCCGCAGCGGAAAATTCGGCGAGAAATCGCGCTTCAAAATGAACGGAGCTTTGTAATCCACCACTCCCGATCGCACCATGGAAGCCTGCACCAGCGGCAATAGTTTTTCCACGTCCACACCCAACTTGGCGGCCAGCGTCAGCGCTTCGGCGAAGCCTTCATAGATCAGCGCAATCTGCAGATTCATGACCAGCTTCGTGGCCTGTCCCTTGCTGGTTTCGCCCATGTGGAAGACTTGCTTGCCCATGGCCTGAAAAAGCGGCTGCAAGCGCGCGAGCACGGCATCATCGCCGCCGACCATAAAAATCAAGCTGCCCGCTTCGGCGGCGATCTTGGAGCCGGTCATCGGAGCGTCCACGTAATCGACGCCGCGCACCTTCACTCGCTCCGCAAAGCGCCGCGTGGCGGACGGCGAAATCGTACTCGAGTCGCCAATAATCGTGCCCGCGGTTAGAACTTGCTCCATGCCGCCCGGGCCAAACAGCACGCCCTCGACCGCCTTGGTGTCGGAGAGGCACATCCACACCACTTCCGCGCCCGTCGCTGCATCCGCGGGAGACGCCGCCGTGCGTGCGCCTTCCACATCCTTGCCGCTACTTCGATTCCAGACTGCAACCTCGTGTCCGGCTTTGACCAGGTTGGCGGCCATCGACCGTCCCATAATTCCCATGCCAAGAAAGGCGACGCGCATCGGCGTTGATTCCTCCAAACGTATTTTGTCTGAGCTTTGAATTATAAATAGGACCGGCGAAGTGACGGTCAAGGAAAACAAGATTGTTCGCACCACTGCGGGGCAAAGCCCTGCCACCACACAATCTCTGAAATTACCAGCCCAGGAAAGCCCAATCCGAAGATCATGGCCGCCTGCGCGTCGCTACCGCCTTCCAGAGCATCTATAATCATTAGAGACTTCAGAGAAGAAAGCCGATAGTGTGTCAATGGTTGGCATTTTCAGCGGACTGGTCGAATCATACTGGTCGAAACGATGTTAAAGTCCTCATTGAAAAATCCCGCTTTGCGCAAGCGCGCGAGTCAGTTCACACGCCTGGTGCGAAACTCCGCGGTCACGCCGCGCACTGGTGAAACCCACAAACCGAAGCTGGTTACAAATGGCGAGCTCGGCGTCACCTTCATTGGACATTCCAGCTTCTTTCTGCAGATCGGCGGACAGAACGTCGTCATCGATCCCAACTTCGCGCGCTGGCTGTTCGTTCTAAAACGTCTGCGTCAACCGGGATTGAACTTACGCGACCTGCCTCCAATGGATGTCGTCCTGGTGACGCACGCTCACTTCGATCACCTGCATCGCCAGTCGTTGCGCACCATCGCGCGCCAAACCCGCCGCCAGACCGGCACCGCACCCACGCTCGTAGTCCCGCATCATCTGTTCGATCTGGTGTCGGATCTCGGCTTCGAAGAAATTGTCGAACTGGAGTGGTGGAACACCTATCGCCACGGCGCGCTCGACATCACCCACGTCCCCTCGCGCCATTGGGGAGCACGCATCATTAAGGATTCGCACCGCGGTTACGGCGGCTACGTTTTGCGCAGCGGCAAACACTCCGTCTATCACGCCGGAGACACCGCGTATTTCGCCGGTTTTCACGAGATTGGACGCCGTTTGTCGCCGGAACTCGCGCTGCTGCCCATCGGCGCCTACAACCCCGAGCAATTCCGCAACGTCCACACCAGCCCCGCCGATGCCACCAAAGCATTCCTTGATCTCAAATCGCGCTGGATGGTGCCCATGCATTACGGGACGTTCCGCCTGTCGCATGAGCCCATCGAAGAGCCGCTCCAACTATTGGAAAAGGAAGCAATGGCAGCGGGCGTGAAAGACAAAGTTGTCGTCCTCGAAGAAGGCATCACCCGCTTCTTTTAAATGTCAAGCCAACGAGGTGCGACTCCTACCTCGCAAGAGCGGTCACTCGGTCAACAGTCCCGTTCAAGCCGAACTTGGACGGGCTCCCGTCTGCGGTTCTACGGTCTTACTTGCCGGCGCTTACAAAAACCCCGGTGGTCGCGTTAATCACACCGATGCCTTTCCTGTCCGTCTCGCTCGCGCCGTAAATGACGTACCAGACCGGCGCATTCTGCTTTTTATCCTTGAGCAAAACGTAGGTGACGGGCTGCTGGGGATCCTTCTTGACGATAGCGTCGCCCCCGTGTTGCTGCGCGGTCGCGAATGCCTGACTCGTATCGGTTTTCAGCAAATATTGTGAAAAGACAAGACTGGCAGATTCGGCGTTGTAGGCGGCATCCCCCTCGGTTGAAACTCCGAACGGCGGTGCACCCGGTCGCCGGCTTCCCGAGCAAACGATGGTCTTGACGGCCCGGCGAGCGGGCGAGGCAAAGTACCCTCGCCAGATGGTTGCCTTTCCGTCCTGGCCCGTGGTTTCCGGGGTGAGAACGGATTCCACCCGAGCCGGTTGCGCGTCCGGCGACCACTTCACGGCGAGAGCCAACATCCGATTGAAGGCCTCCTCACCGGTGTAAGGCACCGGTGCGGGCGGCGGTGCGGCCGCTGCCGGCTTGTCGGACGGGCTCTCCTTCGGCTTATTCTCGGTTGAGTTACACCCCGCGGTCAGGATCGCAAAACTGATTACACCAAGCGCAAATGCGAGACGATATGATTTCATGCTCCCTCCAATGGAATTTTGAAAACCTCTCCTCAAAAAAATATCTCGACTGCTTTTTCTGCTCCACCGCAGTGTCCTGAGCGCCTTGCAACTGCGCAGGCCAGATCCGTCGCGTCCTGGTCTCCATGAAACAGGCATTTCTTTTTTCAGCTATGAATTGCCCGAATTGTACCCCTTGCGAGAGGTTTTGCAAGGCCACTGGCAACCCCCTGAAAGATGTCGCTCTGGAGTAACTTCCAGCGGGTTCCAGCATCCAACTAGACAGGCGCTTTTGCATGTTATACTGCGTCAGATGGGGTGGGTGGGGCCCTCCACGTCCCCGCCCGAAGGATTTCGAAACATGGCCGGTAGTTCTCGTCGTTCACTCTTCCTGATAGTTTTTGTCCTTGCTACGTTCGGATTGCTTGGCATGCTGTTCGCACAGCGAATCAGCCCGGCAACCACGCCGAGCACCGACTCCGACGTCCGCGATAGCTTCAAGCAGTTCACCCAGGTTTATGACACGATCGAGCAGAACTATGCCGACCCGGTGAATCCCGACAAGGCGATCTACAACGGCGCCATCCCGAGCATGTTGCACCAGCTCGACCCCCACTCGAATTTCTTCGATCCGAAATCCTATTCCCAGTTGCGCGAAGAGCAGCGCGGCAAGTATTACGGCGTGGGCATGACGGTCGGACCGCGCAACAATAAAGTTATCGTCATCGCCCCCTTCGTTGGCACTCCGGCATATCGCGCCGGCATCCGCCCGGGCGACATTATCGCCGCCATCGACGGCAAGCCCACCGACAACATGAGCACCTCCGACGTTGCCGATCTGCTCAAGGGACCGAAAGGCACCACCGTTCGCATCACCATGTTGCGCGAAGGCTCCGATCATCCGCTCGAATTCGCCGTCATCCGCGACGAGATTCCGCGTTACAGCGTAGACCTGCATTTCATGATCAAGCCCGGCATCGGTTACATGCACGTCTCCGGATTCCAGGAAACCACCGAGCATGAAGTCGCCGAGGCGCTGGATCAGATGGGCGATCTCAAAGGCCTGGTCCTGGATCTGCGGCAGAATCCCGGAGGACTGCTGAGTGAAGGCGTAGGCGTAGCCGACAAATTCCTGAAGAAGAACCAGTTGATCGTCTCGCACCACGGCCGTTCCTCACCCGAGAAACGATACGTAGCGCTCCACGGCAACGGCGGCAAGGAATATCCGCTTGTGGTGCTGGTGAATCGCGGCACCGCGTCCGCCGCCGAAATTGTAGCCGGAGCCATCCAGGATCACGATCGCGGCCTCATCGTCGGTGAAGTAACCTTTGGCAAGGGCCTGGTGCAGACCGTGTATCCGCTCGCCGAAAATACCGGCCTCGCCCTGACCACCGCCAAGTACTACACCCCGAGCGGACGGCTGATCCAGCGCGATTACTCGAATCTTTCTCTCTACGATTACTACTACAACCGGGATAGCGAAGAGAACAACGCCAACCACGAAGTCAAGCTCACCGATGGCGGACGCACGGTGTATGGCGGCGGCGGCATCACTCCTGATGTGAAATTGGCTCCTTACAAGTCCAACAAATTCCAGGAGACGTTGCTGCAGCACTACGCCTTGTTTAATTTTGCCAAGCACTACGCTCTCACG
>Ga0181523_10003644_pt1 | contig 13932 bp, 11 predicted proteins | sample PEATcosm2014_Bin_43_FD_119752 | JGI IMG/M metagenome (GOLD analysis project Ga0181523, IMG submission 119752) | Peatland microbial communities from MTU Mesocosm Facility, Houghton, MI, USA - PEATcosm2014_Bin05_30_metaG | ecosystem: Environmental > Terrestrial > Soil > Wetlands > Peat | place... | reverse complement strand
CGGTATCGCTGGGCGTGTTGTAGTGGTGGCCGCGCGCGATAAGTTGCTCGCGCAAGACAAGATGGTTGTAAATCTCGCCATTAAACACAATCCACAACGTGCCGTCTTCGTTCGAAATCGGCTGATGTCCACCTGCCACATCGACAATGCTGAGGCGCCGCATGCCGATGCCCACTGGGCCGTCCGTATAAAATCCTTCATCATCGGGCCCGCGATGGCTGATGACGCTGCACATCTCCCGCAGCGCCCCGGCGTTCGCCCGCGCATCGCGCCCGAATTCAAGAATTCCAGCGATACCGCACATTTAATGCCTCTCCGCGTATGATGACGAACTTTGATTTGAACTTGAGGTTTCGCCCGTCAGTTCTTCGAACAAACGCGTAACCGAAAATTCGCCCGGCGCCGTGTTCATCACACCATCCCGCTTGCGCCATTCGAAAAATGCGGATGGCCTCGCCGCCTTCAGCAGGGTCTGTCCCCGCCAAGTGACGTGCGTAGCGCCGATCGCGACGAGGTGAACGAGCCTCTCCTTTTCGATGCGGCAGTAGAATACTCGCGCGTCCGAAGACCACGGACCAGAACTCCACGCCTCATCGCCCAGCGCAAAAAAGAATCCATGGCTCTCGTCATGACACTCCAGTTCGTAGACTTGCACCGCCGCCTCGGCGTGGCTTGCCAGTCGTCTTTCGATAAGAGGTGCACCCGCCTGCCGGATCGCGCCAGAACTCGGCGCCAGCGCCGTCGCCGTCTCTGCCGGAAGCAACACCCGCGCGTGGCACCGCACCAGCGGCGCAGGCTGGAACGCACCGTAAGCAGGTGACAGCAAAATCCTGCCAACCTCCATTCCCGCTTGCCAAACAGTGTCTTCCGGCACAATCAGGCTTAGTGCCGTTTCGCTCGACTCATTGAGCGCAGCGCCAGCTCTCGACACTTCGAACCGTCCCGGGCCGACGTTCTGAACTTCGAGATCGGGCGCGAAGTGCCACCGCATCTCCACTTCATGTTCCGCTCGACCGAGAGCCACATCGCGCACCAGCCACAGACTCCCCGCGATCTTCAGCACATGCCGACGATGCACAACCGGATCCGGAAGCCGGGCGTATCCGTTGTGGCTACCCACAAAGTAAGTGAAAGTTTTTCCAGCGATCCAGTTTTCTGCTTGCACCGTCGGAATATGAGTCCATGAAAAAGGTTGATTTGCAATCGCCTGGTCCGCTCCATCCACGCGCATCGTATTGTGTGCACCCGTGCCACGAAACGTATTGCGATCCGCCGGATCATTGGAAATATAAACACCGCTCCCAGCGTCCACCAGCCAGCGCCCTCCATCCATGGTGAGCCGCACGCTGAGCGCGTCGGCATGTCCGTGCCCCGAGCGGCCCACGCCCTGCGGACCGGCATCCACCACCATCGCCTGTGCGTATGGCTGCGAATCCGCCAGCACGTAAAGCCCACCGTCAGCAAATGCAACCGAATGTGCCGCCGAGCTTGTGTTGGCGTGTCCGAGTTTCTCGACGGCCTGACTGCCAAACAACCAGATTGCCTCCTCCGTCAGGCGCGCTGCGGAAAAATCCCTGGGGTACATTTCACTCGAGTACATCACCGCGCCCAGCGCCAGCGGATCCGTCATATGCTCCGTCCGATTGCGCCGCGAATTCCACAACCGCCCGCCATCGTCGTCGCCAAAACCCTCCGCCGGTCCGGCCTGCGCGAGCGCCGCTACTACATCGAGCATTCGTCCCACCACCGTGTCACACGCCGGTGGAATCTCCATTCCATTCCGGGCCGCGAGCAAACGCGCATACAGAAAGAAGTCGAGCGCATAAACGTGGTAGTAAAGCGATTGCTCGAAGTAAACCCCATCCGGACGCACCTGCCGCCCGGCCTCGTGCAGCACAATTTTCCACCCAGATTCCTTCCAGCGCGCCGCCCCCGGCATTTGTGGATACAAAGTTCCCAGAAAGAACAGCGCCACTGCTTCCCCCAGCAAGTGCGTGTTCGGAGAAAAATAAGTAGATAGATAGCGCTCAATGTAACGCCCATGAAAGGCGAGCACCGGCAGCATTTCCGACCGGAACTCCGCGCAATCCGCCGCTCCCGCCAGCAACTGATCTATCCAGATCCATGACAAGCTGCGGAAGGCAACCTCCAGCGAGCTGCCCCAGTTGATACCCAACGGATAAGGATTCGCCTTGATCCAACTGCGCCACTGCGCCATCAGTTCGCGTGAGTATTTCTCATCCCCGCTCAGCAACCGCGCCTTGGCCAGCGTTACCAGGTGTTGGTGCCGGTTCAATTCCCATGTGATCTTGTGGTCGCCCACCACCGCGAAATCAAGAAAAAAAATCTTGAACCATGGATCGAGCGGCGCGCGCTTGCCATGAACCGGGTCGAGATGCCAGTCGATGTCTTCCGCTTGACCACTGCCGCCGTCAAGCGTGAAGGTAAGATTTTCGTAGCCCAGCAGGCGAAAGCGATGGCCGCAGATCTCGCCTGCATCGCGTAAGATTTCAGCCGCTTCATCTGGCAAATGTTTGCGTAACAACTCCGCGCGCTCTCGACCCTCGTTGCCGGAAAGACTGCCAGAAAAGAAAAACTGCCCGTGCCGCGCCGTCGATTCTGGGCTCAGCCGCACCCCCCCATTGCGCACGCCCATCCGGTGTATGAGCACGTCGCTCTGCTTGTGGAACTCCTGCCCTAGGCGTACCCGCACCTCGTCCCAGTCCATCCGCGACAGGCGCGCCAGCTTTTGCCATCCAGAAACCACAATTTCCTTATCTTACATGCTGAAAAGGTCGCTCAAAACCCATCGGTTACTCTCGTACCCCGCGCCGGTCCCCAACTGTGAAACAGACCCAGCGCGTCGCGGTAGGATTGAGTTGGTGGCCTTGGCCGTCGCCGTTTCATGGATGGAGATCCATCGGGACAAAAATCAGTGCGAACTTTTTGCTAAGCCGTCGATGGTATGACGGATGGCTTTAAGGGAATTCTCTAAGATATTGCAAATTAGCAAGTTGCTGTATTTGACCGATTGCTGGTCCGCACCCTGAGAAGAGGACCGTCCGCCACCCCCACCTGGGGGTTGGTATAGTGCATTAGCGTCAGATATCGCGATTACGAGGAAAAGACTTGGGTTTGTCCGTCAGCATCTTTGGCTTGGGATATGTCGGTTCCGTCTCGGCTGCTTGTTTCGCCTCCATGGGCCACAAGGTCATCGGCGTCGATGTGAGCCGCGCCAAAGTCGAGATGATGGACTCGGGTCGCACCCCGATCATCGAAGCCCGCATGAGTGAATTAGTCGCCGAAGGGCACCGCACCGGCCTCCTGCATGCCACCACCGACGCCACTGCGGCCGTGCTGAATTCCGAGGTCTCATTCGTCTGCGTCGGAACCCCTAGCCTGAAAAATGGCAAGCTCGACCTCAGCCACATCGAGCACGTGGCCAGGGAAATCGGAGCCGTCATCCGCCAGAAGAAATCGCCGCACGTTTTTGTTCTGCGCAGTACGGTGCTGGCCGGAACCACCGAAACGGTCGTGCTTCCCATCCTCGAAAAAGAAAGCGGAAAGCAGTGCGGCGAGGATTTCACCGTTTGCTACAACCCTGAGTTCATGCGTGAAGGCAGCGCGGTCGCCGACTTCCTGAACCCGCCCTACACCATTCTCGGAGCCAGCGATACCCGTCACCTCGCGCCGCTGCGCGAGCTTTACAAGAATACTCCCGGCACTCTTTACGAGACGACGATTCCGGTCGCCGAAATGGTCAAGTACTTTTCCAACTGCTATCACGCGCTGAAGGTCGGCTTTGCCAACGAAATGGGAACCATGTGCAAGCATCTCGGCGTCGACGCGCACGCGGTCACTAAAATTTTCACCTCCGACACGAAGCTGAATATTTCTCCCGCATATCTCTCTCCCGGCTTTGCGTTCGGAGGTTCCTGCCTTCCGAAGGACCTGCGTGCCATCACCTACAAAGCTAAAGAACTCGATCTCAAGCTTCCCCTGCTCGAATCGCTCATGCCCAGCAACGCCGAACACGTCGATCGTGCCGTGGAAATGGTGATGAGCACGGGCAAAAAGAAAATTGCGCAACTCGGCCTGAGCTTCAAAGCCGGCACCGACGATCTGCGCGAGAGTCCGCAGGTGCAGTTGATCAAACGCCTCATGGGCGAAGGTCTCGAAGTCAAAGTCTGGGACGAGGACGTCTCTCTAGGCCGTTTGGCAGGTTCCAATCGGCAGTACATCGAAGAAGTCATCCCGCACATTGGATCGGTGCTTTCCGCCGACCTGGAAGGCGTGCTGCGCACCGCCGAAGTCGTAATCCTAGGCAACAAATCGGCGAGCAAAGATCAGCTCGCCAAGTACCTGCGGCCCGAACACATCGTGATTGACCTCATCCACCTGGATAAGACGCGGCGCCCAGAAGGGGTTCGAACCTATGAAGGAATTTGCTGGTGAGTACTTGCTGGCTGGTGAGGATTTACTGGAAGGACGTGATTCGTATCCGGGCATCACTTTAGCGATGCCGAAAGCTTCGGAATCAAATGCCCCTTTAGGGCCGGATCATCGCTGCTGAATCATTAATGAAGAAAGTTTTGCTGGCCTTGTTTCAATGACGCGACCGGAAAAAGAATGAAGTTCTATACCGTCGACATCAAATCCGCCGACTGGAAACGCCTCGACAGTTTCGCGGATCGCACCGTTTTCCAGACGCGCGAGTGGCTGCAATTCATTGCCGAGTCGCAGAACGCCCTCCCGATTCTGGCCGAGCTGCGCCAAAAAAACGATGTCCTCGGTTACTTCACGGGCCTCACCTTCTCGAAGTTCGGCATGAAAGTTCTAGGCAGTTCCTTTCCCGGCTGGACGACGCCCTACATCGGCTTCAATCTCAATCCGGGAGTCCCGCGTCGGGCCGCGCTCGATGCCCTGGAAACGTTTGCCTGGGACGACCTGAAGTGCCTGCACGTCGAAGTCTCCGATCCACACTTCACCTTCGAAGACGGCGAGGGCGCTGGATTCAAAACCGAATACTACGCCTCCTATCGCACCGACCTGACCCGCTCGGAAGAGGAGTTATTCAACGCCATGGAAGGCGCCTGCCGCCGCCGCATCCGCAAGGCGGACAAAAGCGGCCTCAAAATCGAAGAAGCCCACGACCTCGCCTTTGCCGATGAATATTACCAGCAACTCCAGGACGTCTTTGCCAAACAGTCCCTCGTTCCCACATACGCCGTCGAGCGCGTCCGCGCCTTAGTTCGCAACGTTGAGCCGAGTGGCAACATCCTGCTGCTGCGCGCGCGCGATCCGGAAGGGAAGTGCATCGCCACCGGAATCTATCCCGGCTTCAACCAGATTGCCGAGTTCTGGGGCAACGCCAGTTTTCGTTCCCATCAGAGCCTGCGTCCCAACGAAGCCTGCCACTGGTACGCCATGCGGTACTGGAAAAAGCGTGGCGCCGCAATCTTCGACTGGGGCGGCGAAGGCACTTATAAAGAGAAATACGGATGCACGCCGCATCGCGTCCCGTGGTTCACCAAGTCTCGTTATCAAATCGTAGGCAAGTTGCGCAATGAGGCTCGGAACATGTTTGCCCGCAAACAAAAATTTCTCGGATGGCTGCAAGGTAACCGTTCCGCCGCCGAACGCAGCCCAGCCGAAGAGTAATGACGAGTAAAGGAAGACTGTAAACTGTAAGAAGAAAAGAATTACCGAGGGGAAGCACCAATGGCATTACTCCTTCGCCGGGCTTTCCGGCATCTATCGCGGGTTCACGACGTGCTCTTTCGCCGCACACTGCTCCAGCGCGAAATCACCATTTTCGACGACGATCTTTTTCTCACCTCCTATCCGCGCTCCGGCAATACCTGGACGCGTTTCCTGGTCGGCAATTTCGTGAATCCAAACGAGCCCGTCACTTTCCTCAACGTCGAACGCCTCGTTCCCGATATGTACAAGACCGCCGACTGGGTCCTGCGCCGCCTACCCCGCCCGCGTGTGCTCAAGAGCCACGAGTGCTTCGATGCTCGCTACCGCCGCATCATCTACATCGTCCGCGACCCGCGCGACGTGGCTATTTCCAATTATCACTGGGAGATGAAACTGCGTTCGATTCCCGAAGGTTGTCCCATTGAAGAATTTGTTCCCCGCTGGATGGATGGCAACTTCTGGCGCCGCATCGGTTCCTGGTCCGACCACGTCAACAGTTGGCTGGCCACGCGCCAGGGACACGATAGCTTCCTCCTGATGCGCTACGAAGATCTGCAAGCGGACCAGCAGCGCGAACTCGGGCGGGTGGCCCGCTTCATGGGCCTCAATCCCGACGCGGAGCGCATCAACCAAGCCATCGAACGAAGTTCCGCCGCCAACATGCGCAAGATGGAAGAGACGCAGGGCAAGAAATGGGTAGCCACCTTCCATACTCGCTCGGACAAGCCTTTCGTCCGCAAGGCGTCGTCCGGAGGATGGCGAGCCATTCTTCCCGAAAAGACGGTCACCTATATGGAAGCGCACTGGGGCCCGCTCATGAAACAACTCGGTTACAAGCTTTCCACCGAAACAGAAAAAGAGGCCTCAGAGGTTACGCACGCCAGCCGATGAAGATGGAGTGCTCGGCCGCACAAACTAATGCCTGTGCGGCTCATCTGAGAGCGGCTGCACCTGCTACTTTGCCAGGCTCTGTATCAGCGCTCGTGCTCCATTCCACGCGATCTGCACCCCGATGCACAGAAGAATAAACGCCACCACCCGTACGATTCCCTGGACAGTTTGCGGCGAGATTTTCTGGGTGATCTTCGGCGCGTACCGGTAGCTGATCAACACCGTGAAACTCAGCACAACCACCGCCAGCAGGATACCGAGATGCGCAAGAATATTGTTGAGAACGCTCTTCCCCGACGCGTGGGCGCTTAACGTGACCATGACCACAATGCAACCGGGGCCCGCCGTTACTGGGAAGGTGAAGGGGTAAAAGATACTTTCTTCCAAGGACTGGAAGTTAACCGGGGCGACAGTTCCTTTTTCGCCGGTTAGGTTACTGCCTTTCTCGTTGAGGAGCCCAAAGCCCATTGCAGCCAGAACAAAGCCGCCCGACACCTGGACCACGGGAAGGGAAATGCCAAAAAAATTAAATAATCCTGCGCCGACCAGCTCCACGACGAGCAGAAAGAGTGTTGTGCTGAACGCAATCTTGCGGGCGAGCCTGCGGTATACCTCGGTCGGCGCAACCCCGACCAGCCCCAGAAAAACCAGCGCCGAACCCAGGGGATTGATCAGGGGCAAGAGAGCGCTGAATGCCAGCGCGAAATATTTTAGGGCGATCAGCATTCCAGGATTATTGCGCCGAGCTCGCAATCAAGAGTCATGCCGGGCGCAAACAGCATAGCATCGCGACCCTAGAAATTCGCGGGCAGCCCATCTCCGTCCGCGCGCGTCAAATGCATGGTCAGACGCACTTGTTCAAACGGAGTAAGTAATTCCGCCAACTTCTTGGAAGCGGCAAAAATGAAATTGGACGGTCCCGGAAGATAGCCTGCTGCTTTGAACGCCTCGCCCCAAGCCTGGTGGCTCTGATTGCTGAGGATCAGGTCGAAGCCCTGACGCTGCAATGTGTGGGTGGCTCCGCGCACCAGTGAAAACATTTCTCCCGGAAGCGCGAAGCAATCTACGATCGAGCCGACGCGCATGTTTCCGTACTTTTCATCCTTGCGTCGCTCGCCCACCACCGCCCATCCAATCACGGCGCCATCGCGCTCCATGACGATGCGCGTGAGGTGCGTTTCCGCGGCAGGATACAGAATGCGCAAAGCCTCGGCATCCCGGACCGCCGTGAACGAACAAGTCTGCCGCGCCTGTTCCCAGAGAGCCTGCACGCTAGCGGCAACATCCGATGCCTCGAAGCCAGCCACTTCGCAGCGCTCGGCGTCAACCAAGCGGGGCGCAACCAAAGCGCGATAACTCTGGAATAGCTTGGAGCCGGCCCAGCCCGCCCCGCAGTAGGCTGCGAGGTCCAGCAGAAACCGCCGCGATGCCGACGAGCGCAGCGTCTCCATATTTCTAAGAAATCGTGAGGCATTCACGACGTGAAAGAAAAACGGTACCAGGCAATGCGCCCATCCCAGACGAACCAGCATCTGCGGCAACGGATTCGTATATCCGCCCATGCCCAGGCAATAGAGCAGCGGCGCGCGCTGCATCGCGTCGCGCAGCAGCAGCGTGCCCACAATGGCATGGGCCCTGTTGACTATGCCCTCAGATAGAGGGTGGTGGTAATAACCGATGGAACGAATCTGCCCGTCGGGGAAAAAGAACTCCTGGGTCTTGAGCGCATAGCCGCCTCGCACGATTTCACCGTCGACGGCAACAAAAAATTCACTGTAGATGCGGGATCCCGCCGAACGCGGCAGCCAGCGCGGCTCGGCCCAGCGATAGAACACCATGTTCTCGTCCGCGCCCGCCTGCCGCAGGCGCTGATTGAACTCCGCCACCGCGCGCTCGTGCTCGGGACGATAAGCCTGGATGACAATGGCCATGGATGGTAGGCGTAAACGTTGCCGCGACTGGTACTAACCAACGTAAGAGTATCAGCGCGCCGCCGACTGCAACTTCTCCACCAGCGCCGCCACCGCGCCGATGTTCTTCATCGCCTCAATGTCTTCCGGATCGAGCTGCACTCCGAATTTTTCCTCGATGGCGAGTACCAGATTTAAGTGCTGCATCGAATCCCAGTTCTCGATCGTCTCCGGCGAAGATTCTGCCGTGATCTTCCCCGCCGGAATTCCGAAAATGTCGCTGGCGACGCTCCGCACCTGCTCCAACGTACTGGCTGTCAATTTCTTCCTCCCGCTGTAGTTTCCTTGCTGGAACTGCCGACGCTGGAACTGCCGGCGCTCACCTTCAGATTAATCCAATCAGGGCAGCGTACGGTGGAACTCTCGAGATCAAGCGTCCAGAGCGAACCCTCGCAGTTGGTTACCTGCCACTCAAAGCCATGCTCCATGTAGAAATCGCGCGCCGGCGCGTTCTTCTTAGTCGGCAGAAACCAGCCTACCAGCCGCTTGCGGCCTCGCTGGGCAGCGCTTTCGGCGAGATGAGCGAGAAGCGCCGTTTCAACGGTCCTGCCGATGACGCGGCAACTCAGCAGGAAAGTATCCACTTCGCACTGCTCACCTTCATCATGCGCGATCGCAACTCCGACCAGCCCGTGGTCGCCAAAACGATCGCGCACCCGGATCGAAAATATGTGCCACTCCGGTTTTTGAGCCATCTCCGCAATCTGTGCTTCGGTATAGCGCCGCGTCGTCAGATTGAACTGGTTGGTTTTCTGCGTCAGTTGCGCGACCCGCGCCAGCGTCAGGTCCGATACGGTTTCGAGTTCCGCTTCCTGCTCAAGGAAGCGAAAGAAATCTTCCTTCGTTTGAAAGTTCTGCTCGGCCCCGGCGCGCTGCTTCTGTGCCGCATACATTTCGGTGCGCTGCTGGTCTTCGGCCGATAAAGTCAGGCGCTCGAACGCCGCACAATTCCTGACGGCCGAGGCATACTCCAGCGGATCCTTCGGCAGATCGATAACGGTAACTTCAGGAAGCGCGGCGCGCACCTGCTCGCGCTCGAAAGGGTTGTCGTCCAAAAAGGCGAGCGCATCGATGCCAACGTTCAATTCCTTTGCGATCTCGCGGAGATTCTGCGCCTTGTCGGTCCAGTTAATGCGCAGCGCGGCGAAATGTTTCGCGCGTACCAGCATTCCGGGATGGTTCTCCAGCGCCTCCATGGCATCGTCGAGATTATTCTTGCTGCACACGGCGAGCAATATCCCTTTGCGCGACAGATCGAGCAATGCGCGCTGCAACGCCTGATACGCCGCTCCCGGATATTCTGCTCCAACTTTAATGCCGGCCATGCCGTCCTCGCCGATCACGCCACCCCACAAGGTGTTGTCGAGGTCGACGACCAGAACTTTGGCGGTGCGGCCGCTGAGCGGCACAATAAAACGAATCCACTCGCGCGCCATCTGAAGAAGATAACCGGCCGCGATGGGAAGCCGCGCCGTCAGCCACTTGCGCTCGTCGTGCCAGTGCTCGCTGCCATGGCGCGCCACCAGCGCATCGTAATCGAGGGTGTACACGCCGTGGAATCCGGCAGCGATGCGCCGCAATTCACGATTGATTTGCCGGATCAGTCCCGACTGTCCTGCCTCAGATTGGCTGTCGAGAACGCCAAGACTTGGCAAAGGCCGTTCCAGGGAATGAACAATCAGCGCCGCCTGACTGTGTTTTCGGAATGCGCCGATCCACTGCTCATAGTTATGAACTACGTTATGAACTACGCCGCGGACCACGCGCTCGGCGCCTTGCTGCGCCGCTTCCGGCGCCCGATCGGCGAAGTCGCGCCACAACTCCGGCGCAGCCTGGTCAGTACGTACAGCCAACACAACCGCATTCGGCGCAAAACGATAGAGCGAACTCTGGCCGTCGATCATGTCCTGCACGTAAGTATTGAAATCTCCGACATGGACCTCCAAATCGATGCCATATGCGAACCCCTCCGCCCGCAGCAGCGGCACAATAGGCTCGATCGTGAACGAGCGCAGAATCGCGAGCTTGAATTTCGTAAGACCGAGATGATCGCGCGTCTTCTCGCGCAACTCATCAATCCGCGAAATCAGAAAGCTTGCCGTACCCGACGCGCGATCGCGCTGCCAAAGTTCGGCGAGCCGCCGCGCGGCCAGATCGAAAGCGCCCTCCGCGATCAGCCGGTCGACTTGAGCCCGCAGATTTGACGGGTTGCGCTCAACGGAGGTTGAATCAGCCGCCGAATTGGAATTCGAATCAGACATCGCACTAAGACGCAAATCAGCGTTCCAGATACTCAATCAGTAAACGGTTTTTGGTGTAGATCCACGCGATGCGCCGGCCCCCAAATGCGACTGCGGGCATCGGCTGCCGCGTGACCAGCGCCCCCAGCGAGCGCGCGTCCGCGAGCGCCTGCTCGAGTTTGTCGACAACATAACAAACGTGGTGCAGTCCGCCTCCCTTGGCAGCGAAAGAATGCACGGGCGATTGTTCGTCGGCCGGTTCCACCAATTCCCACAGCGGATCACCGGCGCGGCGGCTCTGGAGGAACGTGACGCGAACGCCCTGGTTGGGATCATGAAAAACCTGCTCGTCCCAATCCGCGCGCAGCATGCTGGCGAAACCCTGCACGGAATTCGCAATCGAAATCACCACAAAGCCCACGTGGTGAAACGCGCCTTCAGGCTGCCAGGTTAGGGAAATCGCATTCATCGACAGCCGTTCTTCAGTTCTTCAACGATGTTTTGTGCTTCATTCCGGACTCGACTCGTATCTTCAACTCCTAGGCGCCGGATTTCGCGTCCGACTCATCAATGCCCATGCGCCGCTTATCCGCGATTCGGGCGAGCGGAGTGTGCGACTTCAGCCAAATCTTGAAGTCGAAATACAACGGATACAGACAATTCATAAAACGCACCGGCCAGGACGAACGCCTTTCTGCCGCCGGCGTTTGCAGTGCGTATCCGGTCTCGACGAGCAAGCTGCCGATGCTCGCCTCCACGTCGCGAACCTGCGCAGGAGTGAATATGCTTTTCCAGCGGCCGATGGTGTTCGCCACCGCCTCATTGCCATCGCCACGAAACGAAGAATTCGGATTGTGCACTGACCCCAGCGCCACCTGCTGAATCCGGTCATAGTCCAGATCGTGCGCAATGAACTGGCCAATGCATGCCAGCGTGTCGCGTGGATTCTGCACCAGACTCTCGTAATGAACTTCCATGTAATCAGCGCCCAGCGCCCGGCCGTAGCTCCGGCCCTTGCTCACCACCCATCGCCAATAAATCGCAGGCACCACAAACGCGCGCGCGCGGTCCCAGGGCAGCGGACGAATCCAGCCGATGCGGTCCAGCGAGGCGGTGACGTCGCGGCCATCGCGAATAATGTGAATCACGAGCGCATCGGGAATCAGTTTCTTGATCAAGGGAAGATAAAGCATGTGCAACGGAGTGGATTCCGCCCAGCGCTCAACTCCTTGCTTGCGGGCGATAGCCTCCATCACAATCCGCAGGAAGTCGCCCGCATTGCGGCAATCTTCCATTACACGCTCATCGATGTCCTTGGGCTCAAGTCCGGTGCGGTGAAACAACTTACAGATGTAGTACTCGTCAAGCAATTGACGGCGGTTGCGGCGTCGGGCCAGGTTGCCAAAGCGCAGCCCAAGCAGGTTGAACGCGTTGCTCTCGGCGTGATAGACGGCAAACCCGCCCGCGGAAAGCAGAGTGTGGTATAGAAACTTGGTTCCCGAACGTCCGCAGCCCAGCACAAACACCGGAGCTCGAGAACGAACGCCCCGAGCGCCCCCCGCCGAACCAGTCTGCTGATTTTCGACGAGGCTTTTGGCGTTGGCTTTCTCCATGACTCTGACTCTGCTTGCCGGAACTGTGCTTGCCTGATTCATGACGATGCTCAGGACCCGACCGACGCGGCCATCGGCGCCGGTTCTTCTTCGAGTTCAAGCGCGGACATGTTGGCGAGCCGCCCGACCGGCGTATGCAATTTCAGCCACAGTTTGCTGCCGAGAAAGGCGGGATACATTCCGCGCATCCACGACTGCCGCAGACCACGGTGGCGCTCCGCGGCGGGCAGCGATAATTCATAGCCATTTTCCTCCAGGCAATCGCCAACCGTCGCTTCGATGGCAGCGACCTCGGCACGCGCCAGGCGTTCCTTCCAGCGGCCGAGCGGATTGATCTTCTCTTTCGCGCCTTCCTCGCGAAACGAAGAGTTCGTTTCCGACAGCCGCCCGAGGCCGGCGCGCTGAATCCGATCGTAGTCCAGATCGTGATCGACAAAACTGGCAAGTTTGCCCAGAGTTTTGTGCGGGTTCGTGATCAAGTCCTCGTAGCGAATCTCGATGTAGTCCGCAGGGAACTTGAGGCCGTTGGCGCGCCCTCGCCGAACCATCCACTTCCAATACAGCGCAGTCGCCACCAGGCTGTCGGTCTGGCCGCGGTCCCAGGGCAGAGGCGTGAACCCCCCCATTTTCTTGAGCGAGAGCGCGATGTCGCGCCCGTCGCGGATGATATGCACAAAGAGTGCGTTCGGTATGTCGCGCTTCACGCGCTCCACGTGCAACACATCGTCGGGATCGTACACCGCCCAGCGCTGCGTTTGCTGGCTCTTCGCCACCGAATCCATCACCACGCGGATAAAGTCTCCGCCATTGCGGCATTCATTCAAAATGCGCGCCGATAACTGCTCGGCATCGAGCCCGGTGCGCCGGAAACCCTTGCTGCGCAGCCACGTCTCAAGGATCTTTTCCCGATTCGAGCGCCTTTCCATCGAGCCAAAGCGGGGAATCAGAATCTTGTAAATCGGTAGAAAACCGCGATAGATGGCAAACCCGCCGGAAGACAACAACATATCGTACAGCAGGTTCGTCCCAGAGCGGTGGCAGCCCATCACGAAGACAGGCGCATGTTTGCGGTTAACTGAACTGGGCGCGGACACCGTAAAAATTTTATCACGCAGGGCGGGCCGGGCCGCCTGAAACCCTTGTTAAAACAGGGGTTACCGAGGTCACCTGAGATGGAGTGTTGCAGGACCAGACATCGGAGATGTCTCGACTGAAGGCAAGCTGAAAAGTTGGTAAACCATGCGCGCGAGTTGCAAATGGCGGAAACGCCAAAGCCGGAGCGTCTTCTCCGCGAGTGCGATATGGGCGCATTCATCCGTCACCCGCCGTGACTTGTCTATGAGGCGGGTTCTACAATGGACGGCGATGAAGAAAAGAGCCTTGATCATAAGTGTGACAGCCATCGTGTTCGGGTTAAGCTTGGTCGTATTGGCGGCGGCCCAGGACGACGAGGGACCCATGTCGGACTTGCGCTTTGTCGTGCTGAAAGACTACAACGGCAAGCCGGTGAGGAAT
>Ga0181523_10003643_pt1 | contig 13941 bp, 21 predicted proteins | sample PEATcosm2014_Bin_43_FD_119752 | JGI IMG/M metagenome (GOLD analysis project Ga0181523, IMG submission 119752) | Peatland microbial communities from MTU Mesocosm Facility, Houghton, MI, USA - PEATcosm2014_Bin05_30_metaG | ecosystem: Environmental > Terrestrial > Soil > Wetlands > Peat | place... | reverse complement strand
CTATCCGCAATTATATCGACAAGCAAGGCACCAAGGAAAAAACCGTTCGCTAGACCCAGCTCCTGACCTACGGCCTAGCAGGGGGAATGCGCTCACATATGTTCAAAAGAAAGCTAGAGAGATTTCACAGCCTTTCTAACATATAATGTTAATAACGAGGAAGACCGGATTATCTTATTTTTTATAATAAGGAGTACGATTTCCGACTATAATGAGCGTATGGTTATCTGCTGGATAGGCTATTTTCAATCCGTCAGATTAAGATGTAAAACACTTTGTAAAAATGGAAGGAGTCAATCATATGAACTACAGTATCGGCGAAACAGGACGAATTGTTGTTGCTAGATTTGAGGACGGAGACCAGATAATTCAGGGCATTACTGAAATAGTTAAAAAGGAAAATATCAGAGCAGGAGTTTACTACCTGCTGGGCGGCATGAAAAGCGGTAAGTTTGTAGTAGGACCTGAAACCGATGCAATGCCTCCTGTGCCTGTCTGGCGAGAACTGAATGAAAGCCATGAGATCGTGGGTCTCGGCACAATCTTCTGGCAGGGTGACGAACCCAAGCTCCACTTCCACGGCACTTACGCAAAGCGCGACAATGTAAAAGCCGGTTGCATGAGAGAAAATGCCAAAACCTTTCTTGTCCTGGAGGCAATCATCATGGAAATAAAGGGCGTCAACGCCACACGCGAGCTTGACCCTGTATCGGGAATGGTATTGCTCAAGGTTAAAGCTCAATAACTCACAGTACCTGAGAGCCGCCTTGTTTTTTTATACCTGAGGAGTACGGGACATAATTTTACGCATCTGTTGTTCTACGACATTAAGTACTCCGTTGAGTGAGGATTTGGATTAAATTTGCCCCCCGTGAAATTCTGGAAGAAACCTTCATCGGCAGCGGCCTAACGAAAAGGGATCAGGTATTTTGAGCAATGGGTACCTCTTTCACCGACTAACTCTCACTGTGGACAATCCGCCACACTAATCATTACCATTTCTAACCTGCGCACTAAGGCTATTATTGAATCTGTGGTGTGCATGTCGAAGTCATCAAGGCGGTCACAGTGAGGTTGGAGGCTAACTTCCTACTTACACCCGTGATCGAACAGATTGGGACTTTCCCCCGACATTTCGTCCAGGAATCATCGTACTTGTGATACTAAAGCTGGTAATGTCGCTGATAATGTCAATGTTAGCTGAGGGTTTGACCCCACAGGATATGCCCCTCAGCTCATTTTTCTAATAGCGATTCCTCTCCCTCTCAGGCTGGACATCTCTGTCTTCAGGATGATCCCTCTCCCTCTCAGGACTGACATCTCTGTCTTGCCTTTCTCTTTCGCGCTCCCTATTTCCTCTGTCCTCCAATCTTCTGTCCCAATATTTTTCCCGTTCCCATCGCTCCCAATTATTTCTCAGGTCGCCGTACGGGATGCGATAATACCCAGGTGGAATTGTTCTGTAATCTTGCGGTAGGTCTATCAAAGGAGATGGAGCTTCGCGCACGTGTTCCCATGGTCCAGAATAATTATCTGATCTGAACCAGTGCTTTCTATATGGTCTGAACCAGTGCCCTTGGTAAAAAAAGAGGTCAAAATCAATATCAGGCACAAAATATACATACCTTCCTGGTACAGGAACAAGTTCCGGTGGGTGGGCAAATTCCACCGGAGGCGGTGCCTCTATTCCAGTCCGAATTCTTATATCCCCATCTCCTATATTAATGTCTAGTGCCAACACCGCTGCCGAAAAAATCAATAAAAGGCAAAGCACCATCGTTGTTACTATTGTCATTATTCTCATACCGCCTCCCATAGTGAGTTTCATACTACAATACTATCAATTCCCTAATCTGAGTTCAATTGAATGAATTAGCTGCTTAAGAGCACAATACATCAGTCTTTAGCCGGAGGTTGCGAAAAAGGTCGGTAAGGAAGCTTATTATTAAAACACCCATTGGTCGTAGTAGCCACTATGTAATTCTTGCTTTCTACTCCTACTCACCAGAACTGAATCCTGAGGAATATCTGAACTGTGACCTCAAATACGCCGTGCATTCAGGATTGCCAGCACGCAACAACAAAGAAATGAAACGGAAGATGGTCTCACATATGAGAAAACTTCAAAACTGCCAGGGTGGGTCAGAAAATACTTTGAACATCCGAGAGTCAAATATGCAACATAGTTTACATATTAAATTGCTGGGTTAATAAATCCGGAGCTTTTTCATAGTCTCACGCATGAACGAGGGTAGATCGTCCGGCTGCCGGGACGTAACCAGATTGGCGTCAACCACAACCTCTTGGTCCTCATAGAGCGCGCCAGCCTCTTTCAGCTCATCAGCCACCGACCTGTAGCAGGTGGCGCGTCGCCCCTGCAAAAGGCCAGCGCTGATCAAGATCTGCGGTCCATGGCAGATTGCGGCAACAGGTTTGCCGCTAGAAAAAAAGTTCCGGGCGATCTCCAACGCTTTCGGCTCCTTTCTCACCAACGCCGGCGCCTTCCCTCCAGGCAGGATTAGGATTGCATAGTCATCAGGGGTTACCTCGTCAAGGGTCTTGTCCACAGCCACTTCGTAGCCGTGCTTGCCCTTGATAGCCCCGCGGCTCATGGAGGCCACTGTCACTTCGACATCCGCTTCCTTCAGTCGGTAGAATGGAACCAGCAGCTCAGAGTCCTCAAAATTGTCAGCACTTATAATCAAGGCCTTCATATTTCCTCCTGGACAAAACTTAGATTTTGCTCTTAGATACATAATCTCGTCTATCTAAGCCTGAAAACGACCGCACTATGGAACAGCGAATATATAATTGTACGCTCTCGCTTTTCGACGATAACCCATCGACCACTTCTTTATTTTTGCGCATGCATGGAAACGCTGATAATATTCGACTCCGAAGAGATACCTGTCCGCTACAGGTACAGGTGCTCCTTTTTCACTACATTCAGACTATTTCCAGCTTCGTCACTTGCCAATACGGATAGTTGAGAGGTTTCCTATAAGTCCGAAAACACTCAATAGCCAGATAATCACTACAATAACCACGACTACATTCAATATTTTCTTAATGGTAGACTGCATCGGGATGTAGCTGTTAATCACCCATAGGATCACCCCAACAACGACCAAAACGAGCACTAAGTGAATCAACGGCATAGATTATCTCCTTTTATGTTTACTTTGTTGTAACTGTCAAAGATAGTTATTTAACCAAGGCTTCATGCCTCTTACACTGATTAGCCGCGTCAGTGCATTCTTTGTATGAATAACTCTTCCCTTCCTGTGTGCTTTTATTCTTTATAAACTGTTTTCTTTATATGGGCCTCTTCTTCGGGAGTCGTGTCTGAAAAGGCTCCACGTACAACTTCAACCTTATCTTTTCCCTCTGGTTTCATGGTGCTGCGGAATTGAGCTAGTGCATCTTCAGCTTGCTCTTTCGTGTGCCCGTATTTCGCCTGCAGCAAACCCGGCAGCTGATCCAGGTTTTCATTGACCGCATCAAGGTCCTCGTCGGTGAGCGCTTCCCATTTTTGTTTTACTGCATCTTTTAATTGTTTCAACTTGTCTTGAATCATGTCGTCACTCATAACTTGTACTCTCCTTATTAGTCGAAATCAGATGACATAACGTTCTCTAAAATCTTTCTATATCTTCCCGAGAAGTAACAGGATGATCAGAATCAGAAGAACCAATCCGAGTCCGCCGCTGGGATAGTATCCCCAACTTCTGCTATGGGGCCAGGTAGGCATTGCGCCGACAAGCATGAGGATTAGAATGATGATTAGTATTGTAACCATTTTTCCCTCCTTTCCTTATTTGACTGAGTTTATGTATATGCACCGTGCTTGTTGCTCGGAAACTACACGCCGTTGGGATCCAGTGCCTCGGAGTTGCAGGCCGAAACCCCTGATCGCGGGCGGGGCTGGTGCTCCGCCCGCTGTGCCGGATACCTCTATCTAAGCGGTACAAGGTTATTTTTCAGATTTCTAGATTGCTGATTTTATCCCTTCTTCTCAATCTTCAAGAGGCTCTTCACGGATTTTACACCCTTGACCTGCCTGATATTTGACACAATCCGCTCCTCAGTCTCTCTGCTATTCACAAAACCTGTAAGCACAACTTCGCCTTGTGTAACCACCACATCGATCTTGAAATAATGCGCATCCGCGTCTTTAACAACTATCGCCGTTACTTTTGTATGAATCGCATTGTCATCGATATTCTCACCCGCTGTTTCGCCCGTCACACTGGCACAGCCCGATAACAATGCTAATCCAAACACCATGAGTACTGCCAATAAAACAAACTTCCGGCTCCGACTGTTAGTCATTTCACTCCTCCTGTCTTTAGATGTGCAATCACACGATTGCAACTATAATAAATGTAACTGCGAAAATTAATACCTGTAGATCAGTCGCACAAGCCGTCAACTCTAGCAGCATATCTTATGAATAAAGTTTACCGGAAGCGATCCAGAGCACTTTCCAATGAATCAAGCCGACGTGAAATGTCTGTTCTCTCCTCGTAAGTGCTGTATCTGCCTCCTTCCGTCATCCGCATATAGTCACTCCGAATGCCGTCTAGTCTGGCTTGAAATTCTCTCCCCTCTGTTTGAGGCAAGCGCCCGTTGTTTCTTCCGTCATCAATTCTCCTCTGCAGCGCGACAATCCTGTCCCCATTCCTTGGTTCTCTTGGTTCTTCAATTCTTGTAGTCCTGGAAAGCGCCCTGTTGATCTCATCTCCGAGCGCATCAAGTCTTACAAAAAGGCTGTCCCAGTCCTCCCGATAGACTCTTTTGTCTCTCAGCGCTTCATAGTCAGTTCTAATACCCTTCAGTCTCGTCAGAAAACTCTGGGACTGGTCTGGGCTAAGCGCACCGGTTTTCAGCCCATCCCCAATCTTCTCCTGGATAACAACCATCTTGTTCTCTGCACTTCTTTCATTATTCGGCCATGTTTGCATTGTGGCACACCCCGCAAACAACACGAGTCCTAAAACCATCAATACTGTCAACAAAATAACCTTCTTCATCTCTTTCCTCCTGTCTTTAGATGCGGAATAATCCTGTTGCGACGCTAATAAATAATAGGGGTTTTATATCTACAAATCATTTGCGACCGTCAGCGTCTCTGAAAGAGGCCCACTACCAGCACAATTACTGCTATAACTAGCAAAATGTGTATGAGTCCGCCCATTGCGTATCCTGACACAAACCCTAACAGCCACAGTACCACTAGTACGACAAATATCGTCCAAATCATTCTTCCACCCCCTTTCCGGTAACAAGAGCGCCCATCTGTTTTATTACCACTGATCAAATTGTATCCTTGGTCAATGGAATATCAAAATTGTAACTTTCTTGTCTGACAGTTTTCGAAGAAACTCAATTTGATCACAAATAGACAACAGCAGCAACGGCTATATCTGGCAATCCACTTTTATTGCAGGTCAATGGTCGTAGTGTCAATAGTATGGAGAGGATTCTTGAACTTTAACTGCTGCTTAGGCGTCACATCTTTGCGACGATCCATAATGTGCTAAAACTGATCTCCTCGCGCAGTGCTACTTACATGGTTTGTTTACAGCGTTGTGTAGAGGGTTAGAATTATGATATTGTTTCTAAAAGACACTATGAAGGAGGATATACCACGAAGAAGATATTGGTAATAGATGATGAGAAAAATGCCGTGGAATTGATGGAAATCCACCTTCGGGATGAAGGATTCGAGGCGCTTACTGCCCGAACGGAACAAGAGGCGATAAAGAAGTTTGAAAAAGAGAATCCCGATTTAGTGATAATCGATATTCAGATGCCTGGTACCGACACGCTCGGCTTATTGCGTAAATTTAAAAAAAAACGCATGTTGCCAATCATAACCCATACGGGCTTTGATTACCAGTCCAAGCTCGCTGACTGGAACAATGAAACTGACGCGTTTGTCGTAAAAAGCTTTGATCTTGATGAGCTTATTAAACAAGTAAAGAAATTGCTTGTGTAACAAGTAAATGACAGGGTCGAGGCGATAACACATCGCCGCTTGCCGCGATGTGTATCGAATGTAACCCCCAGCGAACTTCGAAAATGGTCCTCATATTCAATTCTTCTCAACGCATATAGAGTCATTCCTGATGTTGTTCTCATCTTAACTATCTTGATATGAATTTGCTATAATCTGGATAATTAGTGGTCATTATCCGCTCTAAGCTGTTGAAGAGTTGACTCGCAAAACATCTTTATTTTCGAGCACTTGAGATGAAATATACTAGCCTCAGTAAGGAGGTAGTAGTGGCCGGGGTAAAGAAAGCCTCGAAGAAGGATCGGATCAAGTCACTGGATAAAACACAGGATAGTGTCGCTGCTGATGCCGCCGAAGTCGGCATGCCGGAGATGGATGGTAATCATTCAGACCTGCGCCGCCGGGCCGAGGAAATGCTTCTGAAAGAGCACGGGGAATTAGACAAGAGCTCACCTGTCGATATGCGCAACATAGTCCACGAGTTGCGTGTGCACCAGATCGAACTTGAGATGCAAAATGAAGAGCTCCGTCGCACGCAGCAGGAACTCCAAGCATCCCGCGAAAAGTATTTTGACCTCTATGACATGGCTCCTGCGGGATATGTCTCCCTCAATGAAAAAGGAATAATCCTTGAGGCCAATCTCAGCATAGCTACACTGTTGGGAAAAGAGAGAAGTCATCTGGTAGGCAGGCCGTTGACCCGCTTCATACACAGGGAAGACCAGGACATATACTACCTTTGCCATAGACAGCTTATAGCAACTCGCGTGCCTCAGATGTGTGAACTGCGAATGGAGAGAAAAGGCGGAGCCCCCTTCTGGGTGAGAATAGATATCGTGGCAACGCAGAGTATAGACAACTCTAAGGGGTTGCGTGCGATCATAGTCGACATTAGTCAACGCAAGCGAAGCGATGATGATCTTGAGGATCTCAACAGGATATTAAAACAACATGTTGTCCGCCTAGAGCTTGCAAACGAGGAGATGGAGACATTCAGCTTCTCGGTTTCTCACGACTTAAAGGCTCCCCTTCGCCATATGAGGGGCTTTATGGAATTGCTGCAGAAGCGTATGGAAGGCCAACTTGACGAAAAAAGCCGCCATTATCCAGTCTTGATATCGGATGCAGCGAAGAAAATGGAGCATCTTATCACCGATCTGCTTTCATTAGCCCGTCTTGGCCGACTGGATCTGCAAAAGCGAGAAGTAGACATAAGCAACCTCGTAAAAGAGATTGTTGATCAACTTTCAGAGGAAATGATCGGGCGGGACATTATATGGAAACTTGGTGAACTGCCGGTTGTCCATGGTGAAGAGTCACTACTGAAGCTTGTACTTTTCAATCTCATCTCCAATGCCGTCAAATTCACGCGCACGCGTCCTCGCGCCGAGATCGAGATAGGATGCCGGAAGGATGGAAGTGAAGACGTCTTTTTTATCAAGGACAATGGTGTGGGGTTTAACATGGACCATGTCGACAGGCTGTTTGGCGTATTCCAGCGTCTACATCCGGAGAGTGAATTCGAAGGCACAGGCATCGGTCTAGCCAATATTCGCCGTATCATTGCCCTTCATGAGGGCCGGTCGTGGGCCGAGGGCTCTGTGGGACAGGGAGCGACGTTTTACTTTACGATCCCAATGACGAAGGAGCCTATCAAATGACCTCTCCGTTAAGAATACTGCACCTGGCGTAGCAGAAGGCATCAATCCAAAGATGAGTTAATCTCGGGTAAGACCGTGCATCAACGGCCATAAGAATAATACCTGACGTGTCAGGAGACTCCTGATATGTCAGAACGCGACATCTTTCATAGTATTATTCCCCCATCAAATCTTTCGCTTAAATCATAACTATTTCAAGGTCTTATGAACCCTTTTCTTTGAGCAGGGGCCTTGGCACATCTAATGCTATAACCATGTATGTAGTAAACGTTCAAAGAGAAAGGAGAATAGTCATGGAAACGATACTTATAATCGTTATTTTGGTTGTGATATTCGGTGGTGGCGGATTCTACTGGAAAAGACGGGGCCGTTAGGCACTGCCAAGAAAGAAGTCAGTAAACTCGAAATATTAAGGAGGAATACCATGAAGTCGAGCATGAAGGACAAAGTAGAAGGCACATTTCACGAAGCAAAGGGGAAGGTCAAGGAAGTGGCAGGAGAAATCACCGATAATCCCAATTTGGAGGCCAAAGGCAAGGCCGAAAAAATAGCCGGCAAAGTTCAGGAAAAAATCGGCCAAGTCAAGAAGGTTCTGGGGAGTTAGGAGAGAGTAGAGTTAACAAAGAATAGGAGGATCACACATGCCAACGGCAGACACACAAACATGGATTATGGTCGCAGGCGGCGTCCTTGTATTGATCGCACTTGCGGCATTGATCATCTATAAGAAGAAGCAATCTCATAGGCTCCATGAACGATTTGGCAAGGAATACGACCGATCGGTAGATGATCTTGGAAGCAGATCAAAGGCAGAATCGGAACTCAAGGCGCGGGAAAAGCGCGTCGAGCACCTCAATATCTTACCTTTGGAACCGGCTGAAGCTGCCAGGTTCAGTCAGGCCTGGAAAGATTTGCAGGGCCGCTTCGTCGATAATCCCAAGAACGCGGTTGCTCAGGCTGACCAGTTGGTCCGTGAGTTGATGCTGAAGCGTGGCTACCCAATGGGAGATTTTGAGCGTCGCGCGGCGGACATTTCTGTCGATCACCCCGAGGTTGTAGCACATTACCGGGCGGCACAGGCCATCGCGGTGCGCGATAAGCGCGGCGAAACCGACACCGAGGAGCTACGCAAAGGGGTGGTGCATTACCGCGCTCTGTTCGATGAGCTTCTTGAGATAAGGGAAGATGGAAAACAAACAATGACGTCAAAAAGCAAATGAAAAGACGTCGGTCATGAACGAAGAGAAAAAGGGAAAGAGTCTTACTACGGCAGATATGTTAGCAGCTACCGAGATACAAACGGCACAACGAGAGACGAGTGAAGAGGGGCAGCTAGCCGCGCTCTTTTTGCCGGATGTGGCCAAAAATTTTCGCTCGCGCTGGGATGCCGTTCAAATAAGTTTTGTCGATGACCCGAGACTGGCTGTCCAGCAAGCGGGATGAGCTCGTTGCCCAAGTCATGAAGAGCTTGGCAGGAACCTTTTCTAATGAGCGTACCAAGCTTGAAGCTCAGGTGGACCTGACAGATAAAGCGTCCACAGAAAATTTGCGTATCGTCCTGCGTCGTTATCGCTCGTTTTTTGAGCGTCTGTTGTCTCTTTAGGGTTAGGGTATAGATGCCTGTGTCAGATCGGGATGACATAGCTATGAAAGACCGTTTTCAGCTTGCGAGGACACATCTTATATATGGCCACTGAAAAGTTACCTATTAATATTAAGAAGAAGGAGGTAGTTACAATGAGACATCTTCAATTTAAAAAGGGAGTTTATGTTTCTAGAAAATTGCTTACGTTGGTACTTTGCCTGTTATTAGCTTTATCGTTGGTTCTGACCGTTGGATGCCAGAAGAAGCCAGGAGAAGAGCAAAATAAGGCTGCCGAGAAAGCAGCTGAGGTGAAGGATAAGGCTGCCGAGAAGGCGACTGAAGTCAAAGATAAGGCTACCGAGAAGGCTACTGAAGTCCAGAATAGGGCTGACGAAAAGGCAGCTGAAGTCAAAGCGAAAGTTGCAGGATGGGATGCGTGCAAGGGGTGTCACAAAGATGGCGATAAGCCGGGTCCTTCTAAAGCCACTCTCTTGAAAAAATTCAAGACTGCGGATGAATTTATAAAGGCGGCGAAAGCGTCGAAAAACTCGATGATGAATAGCTTCAAAAAAGATGATCAACTCAAGACTGCTGCAGCAGACCTCGGATTGAAGTAAGGCATTAAAAAAGGGAGGGATATAATGGGGCTCCATCCATTTTTTCTGAAACAAATAGTCCCGAATGATTACTGGGAAGTGAGTAGAGGAGGTAGCGTTTATGAGGCAGCATAACGATTGCGAATGTGACAGTTCAAGGTGTGTATTGAGTGCCTTTGTACTGGGAGGCATAGTCGGCGCAGGGGTGGCGCTGCTATTAGCTCCTCAGTCGGGTACCGAAACCAGAAGGAAAATAGAGGAACTTGCCGACGACGTGAAGGAGAAGGCTGCTGATTACGCCGGCATGGCGAAAGAAAAAGTAGTCTCAACTGTGGACAAGGCCAAGGAATTGTACAAAGAAAAAAAAGTGGCTGTCTCTGCAGCCGTTGAAGCCGGCAAGGAAGCATACGAAAAAGAAGTCGCATCATAATCATGCATGATATTTTTTTTATAACAGAGCGCTTGCTAGATGTAGTTTTAGCGAATTGTAGTAATAAGGGATTTAGCAGCATAGGCGGTATAAAAGTGTTTATCGGCACAGCGTCCTTGGTCATGCCGGTAAGAAATTTAGTTTCAAACCTCTTAGCGCTTAAGCGCTAAAGATTAAACTTATAAGGAGACAGGTAATGAAACAAAAGAATCCTCTAGTAGCTTTTCCAGCCGCACTTGTTGTGACGGTGGCGTTTCTGGCCGCTATCTTTTTCGCTAATGCAAATCCGTCTTTTGCAGCTTCGGGGAAGAAATATTCGGCACATGCCAGAACCTCAGCTGTAGAGCATACTGAGTCTCAGATTAAACAGCTTGAAGGCGCGCTAACGATTACCGAGGCTCAAAAACCATTATGGAATGACCTTACCCAAGTGATGCGGGACAATGCGAAAGAGATGGACGCCCTTACCAAGGACAAGGCTGCAAACGCCGAGACGATGAACTCAGTAGAGCATTTGAAATTGCACAGTCAAATTACCGAAGCCCATTTGGCTCAACTGAAGAAGCTCATCCCTCCTTTCGAGGCCTTCTATAACAGTCAGTCGGATGAACAGAAGAAGATTACCGATACGTTATTCCGGACAGGGAAAATTGAAAAACGACACAAGAAGAAATAATCAGTATTATGACACAGCTAAAGATCGACGCCAAACCGGCTATTAGAATCGAACCAAGACAGGAGCGACATAATGAAAAGATCGAGTATATGTAAATTTAGATCCGTAGCTGGCAAGCTTATGATGGGGCTTGTTTTCGCCGCAATGATCGGCAGTATAAACGTCTTGCCGGCCCTCGGAGATGACCATGAACGCGAGGGAAGACATGACAACGGCCGTTATGAGCACAGAGGACGTGGGCATGACCGCGACCGCTATGAGAATGACAGGCGGGATTATAGGCATTATGGCTATAGGGAAGGATATTATTCCCCACCACCGGTCATCTATGCACCGCCTCCACAGCCGGGCATTGGTATCTTTTTCCCGATTCATCGCTAGAGAGATTGCTTCGCGTCGGCTGCCCAGAGTTCAATCTGGGTTAATCTGGGCGGCTTTCGCAAGTTATCCTGTTTGGTGTGAATGAGCGGACCGTGCAAAAAACGCAATCGATAAAAAAGAGTGAAAGAATCGATTAGAGCAACGGCTTATTCCCTAAAAGAAGGAGAGGTTAACAGTTGAAGCGGCGGGGTTCCCATATGTGCTGGAACCGTGTTCTATTTCTTTTTCTGATTTCAATTCTGCTGTTTTCTCAATGTGATACAATAGCATACGGTGATGACTCGTCGCATTCAAAGCCAGAATCTCTTCTTGATAAATACCACGAGATCAAAAAAGAACTGGATAAAAACTCCGGCCCAGTTTCTTTCTATGTAGAATCGTCCGTGAATACAAATGCCTCTCGTGTCGATATCTACGGCACTATGAAATATCCTTTCGATATTGTAAAAAAGGAACTGCTGATTCCGACCAACTGGTGCCAGATTGTTCTGTCTAATCCTGAGGTAAGGGCGTGTACTTATGAGAATGTAAATGATTCATGGCTGCTCAACATCTATCATTCTGATAAATTCTCAGAACCTTTTGAGGATGCATATCAGATGAAATTCGTATACCTCGTAAGTGCACTGCAACCCGTATATTTTGATGTTGCCCTCGCTGCGCATAAGGGCCCCTATCATACCAAGGATCACGAGTTCGGATTTGAGGCGATACCTCTTGGAGAAAACATAACTTTTATGCATTTGCGCTATTCTTTTCGCTACAGTGCCTTGGGATATTTCTTTATGAAAATATTTGGCGGCACCAAGATCGGATTCAGTATAATCGGTACTGATAGAGATGGTAATCCAGTTTATGCAGAAGGGCTGAGGGGCTTAGTGGAACGAGATGTTGTATGCTACTGCCTTGCAACGCTGGCATATTTTGATACGCTTGAGGCTCCTTATGATCAACGATTCCGGAAACGAATCAGGCAATGGTATGATTTGACGGTCCCTTTCAAAAAGCAGTTTTATGAAATGACAAAGGAAGAATATCTTACTTACAAGAGCAAGGACTGGGAAAGTCAGCGAAGACTTCAAGCTGATTTGAACAAATAGGAGCGTCGCTAAGGGTGTTTCTCCTTGAACGAAAAGAATATTTTTCACACTAAACATACTTTCTTCCAGGAGCGCTTTTTGCTGTCAGAGAGGCAAAAAAGCACAGCGCATGTGATTATCAACCTCAACCCCCCGCATCGTGTCTGGATAGCATCACACAGAAATGTGAACATTCCATACATGGGTATTATGTTAGTTGCTGGAATACTTGTTTTATGGCGAAAAAATTAAATTCTTATCATGGGCGTGCTTGTCATTGGAAGCTAAAAATACTACAAAAGACTTCCCTATCGTTTGCATGGTTGGTTCGGCCGGCGGTCTCGACGCCTATACCCGGTTATTGCGGCATCTGCCGGCCGATATGGGTGTTGCTATCGTCATCGTGAATCACCTGAGAACCGTAGCCACCCGGCTTCACGAGATTCTTCCGAGCTACACAGAAATGCCGGTTGAATTGATCACGGAAAGATTACTCATCGAGCCGAATCATGTGTTCATCATACCAGCGCAGCGTGATTTGCACGTTCTTGCTGGCGAGTTTCGTCTAAAGCCGATATCAAAGCCGCGGGGATGGCCCGACGTGATTACGGTTTTTCTGCGTTCCCTAACGCCCCACTGGAACGGCAAACTTATCGCTGTCATCGTCTCTGGCTTTGATGGCGATGGGGCAGCAGTTTTGTGCGGCATAAAAGAAGTGGGGGGCATAACCATCGCGCAGAAGCTCGAGACAGCCGCGCAGCCGGATATGCCTGAGAGCGCAATAGAAAGCGGGTGTATAGATTTTATTCTTTCACCTGAGGATATCGCTAAAGAGATTGTGCGAATTGCGCACAGGGTGTAAGTGCGATGATCTGCTCCCGATGCCTGATGGACTCTACTCGTTGCTTCTGCCCTTCAGCCATGTGTGGTGACTTTTTTCAACTTCTCCAGTCATCTGCCTGGCTTGGGCTACAATAGACCGCACCTTTTGCGGGTTCATTCCTGCTATTCTCTCTAAACCTTTTTGTTCTGCAGCTGCAACCTTGGCAATTGTGTTATAGCTGGCTTGGACTAAGCGCTGCGATAGGACTTCCCCTACTCCTTTGAGTTTTTGCAGTTCTTTCATTTGTTCCTTCATCCCATCCTCCTCCAGATTTTTCATTAGTAGTAGCGCACGACATTAATTTTTCCTTTCCTGCCGCGAGAGCGCCTATTTCTATTTTCCCTCTGATTAAATTGTAACCTCCGTTGAAGAAACGTCAAGATTGGAACTTTCTGATTGTTAAGGATTTCGAGATAATGTCAAAAACATGAAGGGTATTCTCGTACATTACCAAATTTACTGTACTGGCGGCTCCGATTACTTTCAGGTGAACCTATCGAACGAACATCCAGCATATTGAATCAAGCAGACTAAGAGATTTCTGCACGTACTCTCGATAGGCCGTGTCGGTGCCTAACATTTATTCCCGGAAGAATCTCTCACCTGTAGTGGAAAAGCCACAGTGAGATGT
>Ga0181523_10003642_pt1 | contig 13941 bp, 15 predicted proteins | sample PEATcosm2014_Bin_43_FD_119752 | JGI IMG/M metagenome (GOLD analysis project Ga0181523, IMG submission 119752) | Peatland microbial communities from MTU Mesocosm Facility, Houghton, MI, USA - PEATcosm2014_Bin05_30_metaG | ecosystem: Environmental > Terrestrial > Soil > Wetlands > Peat | place... | reverse complement strand
CGCCATGAAGACCGATATTCACCCGCACTACGGGATCGCCAAGGTGCACTGCTCGTGCGGCAACACCTTCGAGACCCGCTCGACGTCGTCCGACCTGCACGTCGAGCTCTGCAACGAGTGCCACCCGTTCTACACGGGCAAGCAGAAGCTCGTCGACACGGGTGGCCGCGTGAGCCGCTTCGGGCGCCGGTACGGCCGCCGCAAGGGCAAGAGGAGCTGACGCCGGGCCTCATCGGCTCGCAGTCCGCACGTCGGTAGCCTGCTGACGTGCTCGAACGGCTCCCGCAATTCGAGGCCGAGTACGAAGACGTACTGAAGCGCCTCTCCGATCCCGACCTGGGCAGGGATCAGCGCGCCCTGCGCGACCTCTCGCGCCGCCGGAAGGAGCTCGAAACCGTCGTCGAGACGATGCGCGCCCTGCGCGCCGCCACGAGCGATGTGAGCGCCGCCAGGGAGATGCACGCCGAGTCGTCCGGCGACGAGCGAGACCTCGCCACCGAGGAGATCGACGATGCCCTCTTGCGGGTGACGGAGCTGCAGGAGAAGCTGCGAACCCTCTTGCTGCCGAAGGATCCGAACGACGGCCGCAACGTCATCGTGGAAATCCGCGGCGCAGAGGGCGGCGAGGAGGCGAACCTGTTCGCAAAGGATCTCTTCGACATGTACCTGCGCTACGCCGACCGGCGCGACTGGCGAGTGGAGGTGCTCGACATCCGCTCGTCGGATCTCGGCGGTATCGACTCGGTGACCTTCGTCGTGAAGGGTGACGACGCCTGGCAGCGCATGAAGCACGAAGCGGGCACCCACCGCGTGCAACGAGTGCCCGTGACGGAGTCGCAGGGTCGCGTGCACACCTCGGCGGCGGCCGTGAACGTCCTGCCCGAGGCGGACGAGGTCGAGATCGAGATCGAGGACAACGACTTGCGCGTCGACGTCTACCGCTCCACCGGCCCGGGCGGGCAGTCCGTCAACACGACCGACTCGGCCGTCCGGATCACCCACCTGCCGACGGGCGTTACGGTCGCCATGCAGGACGAGAAGAGCCAGATCCAGAACCGTGCCCGCGCCATGCAGGTGCTGCGTGCCCGCCTCTACGAGCAGGAGCGCGCCAAGCAGGAGGCGGCGCAGGCCAAGGAGCGAAGGGCCCAGGTCGGTTCGGGTGGCCGCTCGGACAAGATCCGCACGTACAACTACAAGGACAACCGGGTGACCGATCACCGCATCGGGCTCACCCTCCACAAGCTCGATCGCGTCCTGCTCGGCGACCTCGACGAGCTGGTCGACGCTCTCGTCAACGACGAACGATCGCGACAGCTTGTCGGGGAATGAGCCCGCATGAGCGGCGCCATCGAGGGCCGGGCCCCCCGCCGGCCTTCGGCGCTCAGCTGGCGACGGCTCATGGCGGAGGCCACCGAGGCGCTCGGCGATCCGCAGGAGGCTCGCTGGATCCTGCTGCACGCCGGCGGCCTGCAGGCGAGCGAGCTCCTCCGCTGCCTCGACGAGGCGGCCCCGCCGACGGTGCCTGCGCGGGTGCGTGCCCTCGTCGAGCGCCGCCGGTCCGGGGAGCCGTTGCAGTGGGTGATGGGAGCGTGGGGGTTTCGGGGGTTGGAAGTCGCCGTCGACGGGAGGGCGCTCGTCCCGAGACCGGAGACCGAGACGGTCGTCGAGCAGGCGCTCGTCCAACTCGCCCGTGTCGGCCCGCCGCCGCGTGTCGTGGATCTGGGAACCGGCTCGGGCGTCATCGCGCTCTCCATCGCCTCGGAGTGCCGGCGAGCCGTCGTTCTCGCCACCGACCGCTCACCCCAGGCGCTCGAGCTGGCAGGCGAGAACCTCGCTCGCCAGCCCGACGAGGTCCGACGCCGTGTCACCCTCGCCGAGGGTGACTGGTTCGAGGCCGTGCCGGACGAGCTGACAGGCGACATTGCCGTCATCGTCTCGAACCCGCCCTACCTGGCCGCCGACGAGTGGGGCAAGCTCGAGGCCGTCGTGCGCGAGTACGACCCCTACGAGGCACTCGTTGCGGGTGCCAGCGGTCTCGAGGCCATCTCCCGCCTCGTCGCCGAGGCGCCGGCCTGGTTGCGCCCGGGCGGCGCCCTCGTCGTCGAGATCGCTCCCCATCAGGCCAGCGCCGCCCTCGACCTCATGACCGCTCGCGGCGCCTACGGGTGGGCGGAGGTGGTCGCCGACCTGGCGGGGCGCCCCCGCGTCCTCGTCGGGCGGAGCACGGCGTGATCGTGGGGGAAGCCGCCGCCGTGTCGGCACTCGCCCGCGGCGAGGTCGTCGCCGTGCCGACCGACACGGTCTACGGTCTCGCCGTCGATCCCCGCCGAGACGGTGCCACCAGACGGCTCTTCGCCCTGAAGGGGCGCCCCGAGATGGTGCCCCTTCCCGTCCTCGTGGCCGATCGGATGGTTGCGGAGCGGCTCGGCGTCTTGGACGGTCCCGCCCTGCTGCTGGCGGAGCGATTCTGGCCCGGTGCCCTCACGATCGTCGTGCCACGCCGGCCGGCCGCCGCGGGCTTCGAGCTCGGAGGTGATCCCGCCACGATCGGCCTGCGCTGTCCCGACCACGCTGTCGTCTCCCGGCTGCTGCGAGCGAGCGGCCCCCTTGCCGTCTCGAGTGCCAACCGCCACGGGGGGCCGCCGTGCCGTTCCGCCGCCGAGGTGCTGGCCGCCTTCGCCGGAGCCGTGAGGGTCCTCGACGGCGGCGAAGCCGACGGCGAGCCGTCCACCGTCGTTGCCCTCGGGCCGGAAGGGGTCAGCTGCCTGCGCGGCGGGGCGATTCCTTTCGCCGACATCGAGGGTGTGCTCGGCGGCGACGACGCCGGCGCCGGCGCCACGTGACGGGCAAGCTGCCGGCTCCGCTCAGTTCGAGCGGACCGGCACCCAGCGGAACCGTCGCACGGCGACGAAGGCGGCAGCGGCGCACCAGATCAACATGGCGCCCACCTGGCGCCACTCGATGCCCGCACCGTGAACGAGCGGGTTGAGGGCGGCGAAGGAGGCTTGCACGAACGGCCTCACGGGAAAGAAGCTGGCGATCTTGGTGAGGATCGAGCCCGAGGAGAGGGGGAAGAACGTCCCTGAGATGAACATGAGCGGCAGATAGATGCCGTTGACGACGGCCGGGGCGGCATCGGCGTTCGGGATGGCGGCCGTGATGGCGATCCCGATGGCGCTGAAGGTGACAGAGGCCACCCCCACGACGACGACGAGGGCGAGGGCTGCGTGTGCCGGAAAGACGAGCCCGTAGAAGAGGCCTCCCACTGCCAGCGTGATGCCGACGAGCAGGACCGTGCGGATGAGACAGCTCAGCACGACGGTGAACAGGTAGCCGGCCGGCGGCAGGGGCGAGGAACGAACACGCTTCAACAGACCGGCGTCGCGCTGGTTGGACAGCTGGATGGCGAGCTGGGTGTAGCAGGCCGAGATGACGCCCAGAGTGAGGATGGCCGGCACGAAGTACTGGTCGAAGCTGATCGCCCCGCCGACGCCGAGGGCCGACGGCGCCTTCTGATTGTTGTAGAGGCTGCCGAAGATGACGAGGAACATGACCGGCATGAAGAAGGTGAAGAACGCCCCGAGCGGGTTGCGCCAGTAGCTGAGCTGCTGGTACTTCAACTCCGAAGCCATCATTCGAGCCGTCTTCACGGTGCACCGGCGGGGTCGTCGTCGGAGGTGATCGCCAGGTAGACGTCCTCGAGGGACGGTCGGCTCACGTCCAGCCGCTCGAGCTCGATGCCGCGCTCGACCGCCCACGACGTCAGCCGCGCCAGCAAGGCGGTCGGTGTGGCCGTCTCGATCTCGACGAGCCGCCCGTCGGGCGAATCCGAGAGTGAGGGCGTGATGCCCGTGAGCGGCAGCGGCAGATCGGTCAGGCCGCCGGCGCCCTGTGGCAAGAGGAAACGAACCGTCGTCGCACCGGTCGATCGCCCACCGATGGAGTCCGGTGTGCCGGTGGCCACGATCTGCCCTCGGGTGATGACGGCGACTTGATCGGCCAGCGCCTGCGCCTCGTCCATGTAGTGCGTCGTGAGGAGCACCGTTCGACCCTCGGAGGCCAAACGACGCACGACCTCCCACGCCTCTCGCCGAGCGTTCGGATCGAAGCCCGTCGTCGGCTCATCGAGGAAGAGCACCTCGGGGTCGCCAATGAGACCGAGGCCGAGATCGAGGCGTCGTAGCTGCCCCCCCGAAAGGGACCGCACGCGGGCGGACGCCTTCTCCTCGAGCCCGACGGTTTCGATGACGTCGTCGGGCCGGCGGGGACGCGGGTAGAGAACAGCTCGGCGAGCCAGCGTCTCCCGCACAGTCAGGAACGGTTCGACGGCTGTCTCCTGCAGCACGATCCCGACGCGCTCGAGAAGTGATCGACGGTCGTGAGCCGGGTCGAGACCGAGGACTCGGACCTCACCGGCGTCCCGGCCGAGAAACCCCTCGAGGATCTCCACCGTCGTCGTCTTCCCGGCGCCGTTCGGGCCGAGCAACGCGAAGACGGTGCCCCCCGGAACCTCGAGGTCGACACCCCGGACGGCCTGCACGTCCCCAAAATGCTTGTGCAGACCGGCTACGGCGATGGCTGCCGTCATGGCCGTGAGGATAGCCAGGCGCCGTCGTAGACTCGGTCCTCATGACCGAAGACACATCGCCGCTGGCCGGCGATCCCGAGGTGCGCGCCCTGCTCGTCGATGAGCTGGAGCGTCAGCGCACGACACTTCAGCTCATCGCCTCGGAGAACTTCACGTCGCTGGCGGTGATGACCGCCTCGGCTTCGGTCCTCACGAACAAGTACTCAGAGGGCTACCCGGGCCGGCGCTACTACGGCGGAAACTTCGTAGCCGACGAGGTGGAGGATCTCGCCCGCAACCGGGCGACTGCGCTCTTCGGCGCCGATCACGCCAACGTGCAGCCGCACGCCGGCGCCTCCGCCAACCTCGCCGCCTACCTCGCCCTTGTCAGCCCGGGCGACACGATCCTGGCGATGCGGCTCGATCAGGGAGGCCACCTGACGCACGGGTCGCCGGTGTCGATCACGGGCAAGCTCTACCACTTCGTCGCCTACGGCGTCACCCCGGCGCGAAGCGACGGTTCCGGTGAGAGGATCGACCTGGACCAGGTGCGTGACCTCGCCCGCCGCGAGCGGCCGAAGCTGATCGTGGCCGGCACGACGGCCTACTCGCGCACCATCGACCCGGCGCCCTTCCGGGAGATCGCCGACGAGGTGGGTGCCAAGTTCATGTTCGACATGGCTCACCCCGCCGGCCTCGTGGCCGCCGGCGTCCACCCGAGCCCGGTCGGGATCGCCGACGTCGTCACGTTCACGACGCACAAGACGCTGCGCGGACCCCGAGGCGGTTCCATCCTGTGCGGGGCGGACCTCGCCCGCGCCGTCGACTCGGCGGTCTTCCCGGGACTGCAGGGCGGCCCCCTCGACCACGTCATCGCCGCCAAGGCGGTCGCTTTCCGTGAAGCCTCGCAGCCGGCCTTCAAGTCCTACGCTGCCCAAGTCGTCGCCAACGCCGGCGCCTTTGCCGAAGCCCTCGTGGCCGAGGGTTTCCGCCTCGTCGCCGGTGGGACGGACAATCACCTCGTCCTCGTCGATCTGCGGGACTTCGACACCGAGCTCAGCGGCAAGATCGCCCAGGAGGCCCTCGACCGTGCCGGCATCACCTGCAACCGCAACCAGATTCCCGACGATCCGCGGCCACCTTTCGTGGCGAGCGGATTGCGCCTCGGGACCGCCGCCGAGACGACGGCGGGAATGCGTGAGCCCGAGATGGCGGTCGTGGCCGGCTTGCTGGCCCGTGCCCTGCGCGGCCGCGACGACGAGTCCGAGCTGAAGGCGGTCCGCGAGGAGGTGCGGTCGCTCCGAAAGACGTTCGACCCGTATCCCGAAGGGGTGGGAGGACTGCTCTGACGCAGATACAGGGCTGTCTCGCCGTCCTCGGCGTCGCGGCAGCCGCCACCTACGTCCTGACCTTTGCCATGCGGGCCATTGCCGTCCGGTGGCGGATCATCGTGATGCCCGACTCCGAGCGCGTGCACACGGTGCCCACGCCGACGGCAGGTGGCACGGCGATGTTCCTGGCCTTCGCCGCTGCCCTCGGCGTCGCCCGGCTCCTGCCCGGCCCGAGCTTCCATCTCGTGTTCCTCGACCCGAACGAGGCGGTCGGCGTCCTGGCGGCGGCGGGTGCCATGTTCCTCGTCGGCTTCATCGACGACCTGCGGGAGGTGTCGGCGCCGGCAAAGGTGGCCGGCCAGGTGCTGGCGGCCATGATCCTCTACTTCGCCGGCGTGACGATGTTGCACTTCAAGGTTCCCTTCGCCGGCTATCTGATCCTGGCGCCGTCGATCCTGCCTCTCGTGACGGCCGTCTGGGTCATCGGGATCGCCAATGCCGTCAACCTGATGGACGGTCTCGACGGCCTTGCCGCCGGCGTCGTCGCCATCGCGTCGGGGGCACTGTGCGTCTACGGCTTGCGCCTCGAGGCGCTCGGCTTGCTGCCGAACGGCAACATCGGGCCGCTCATCGCGGCGGCGACGAGTGGCCTCTGCATCGGATTCCTCCCGCACAACTTCCACCGGGCGAAGATCTTCATGGGAGACACCGGCGCCATGGTGCTCGGTCTCCTCATGGCCGCCAGCACGATGGTGATCGGCGGCGGTGCCGAACCGGCCTGGGGCCAGACGTACTTCTTCTTCGTGCCCTTGTTCGTGCCCTTCGTCATCCTCGGGGTGCCGATCGTGGACACCGTCTTCGCCATCGTGCGGCGCACGATACGGCGGACCGGAGTGGCCGTGCGAGATCTCGAGCACCTCCACCACCGGTTGATGCGGCTCGGCCACGGCCATCGCCGCACCGTCGTCGTGCTGTGGACCTGGACCTTCCTCCTGTGCGCTCTCGTGCTCTACCCGACCTTCTACCCCTCATGGGGTGGTGCCATCCCCATCGGGCTGCTCGTACTGGCGGCGGCCCTCTACACCCTCTTCCAGCCCGGGCTGCGCAAGGACCCCTCCCTCGAGGCCCAAGCTGCCGGAGCGATGGCAGGGGGTACCGCCGCAAACGCCAAAGCCGTCGGTCGATCACCACGAAGGGGCGCCGGGTCAGTCGACGGCGGTTCTGGAGGCGCCGGCGGGGCGGTCGGTGTGGCCGGCGCAGGGGCGGAGGCGACCTCCGGCGACGGACGCCGCGACATGGCGGCCGGCGGGCACCGTGGGCAGCACCGGCGCCGTTTTGCTCGCCACCACCCTCCGACGCGAGGATAGGGATGCGAAAGTGAGCAGCAAGCCCACGCCGAGCCTGGCCACTCTGCTCGGAATGGGTGTCTCGACGGCTTTGTGCGTCGGCGCCGGGGTCGGCGGCGGCTACTGGCTGGACGAGACGCTCAAGACGGGGCTCACGTTCACCTTCGTCGGGCTTGGCCTCGGCATCGTTGCCGCCGTGGCAGCGGTGTATTTCGAGATCAGGGCATTTCTGTAGGTCTTGTTGTGTGAGCCAGCAGCGCGGCCGGCCGAGTCGGTCGCCCGCGCGCAGGGAGTGACTTCAAGGGTATGAACCGACTGGCAGAACTCTTCGAGCAGATCACGCTGCCCGAGCTCCAGCGTCTGCTCCGGCGCACGATCTTCTCCGCGATCGGCGTCGGAGCGGTCGCGCTCGTCGTCGCCGGCTTGCTCGGGTACCTGCTCTTCGGCCTCGGTGTGTGCATCGGCCTCGTTCTCGGCATCGTCAACGTCCGGCTCATCACCCAGCAGACCGCAAAGGTGAGCGAGGCGCAGACCGCCCGCCCCATGCGCGCGCTCGCCTCCCTGACCTTGTTCCGCCTCGGCGTGACCACGGTCGTCATCGTCGTGCTCGCCCTCGTGGCGCGGCAGCTCGGCTTCGGGACCGTGGCGGGCGTGGCGCTCTTCTACCTCGTATTCCTCGCCAACCTGATCGTGCCGATCGTGCGCAAGGGCTTCGTGGCGTGAACCTCACCCCGTCGCTGCTCGCCATCGACGTCCCGGTAGGCGACCACCTCACGGTGAACCTGGGGCCACTCGGGCCCATCAACATCGACGACCTCGTGTCGGTGTGCGTCGCCGGCCTGATCATCGTGACGCTCGGGGTCATGCTCCGGCGGCAGGTCACCTCGGGCGTGCCTGGCAAGCTGCAGCTGGCGTTCGAGACGATCGTCTCGGCCGTCGAGAACCAGGTTGCCTCGACCATGGGAGACCAGGGGCTCTTCGTTGTCCCGCTCGCCGTGACGCTGTTCGTCTTCATCCTGATCTGCAACTGGCTCGAGATGATCCCGACCACCTGGCCGGGCCACCATCAGCTGTTGCCGGCACCGACCGGGGACATCAACCTGACCGCCGCCATGGCCGTCCTCGTCATCTTCCTGGTCCACTTCACCTGGATCCAGAAGAACGGCTTCAAGGCCTACATCGCCCACTACTTCAAGCCGCCGGCCATGTTCCTCATCAACATCATCGAGGAGATCGCCAAGCCCCTCACGCTCGCCCTCCGACTCTTCGGCAACATCTTCGCCGGCGGCATCATGCTCGTGCTGATCTCCGACCTGCCGGCGAAGTTCATCGTCCCCATCCCTCTCCTCGACGTCGTCTGGAAGCTCTTCGACGGCCTCTTCGTCGGTCCGGTGCAGGCGTTCATCTTCACGCTCCTCACGTTGCTGTATTTCTCATCAGCGGTCACCGGAGGCCACTGATCTCGGCGCGGCGACGACCGATCCGGACTGATCTGACACTCAAAGTTCTGTTCAATCACAGAGAAACAGGAGAAAAGGCAAATGGCAGCAGAGACCACAGCACAAGCGCTCAGCTCCGCTGGGGCGTTCATCGGCGGCGGGCTCGCGCTCGGCGGTGGTGCGATCGGCGCTGCTATCGGTGACGGTCTGGCTGGTAGCCAGACGATCGCCGGCATCGCCCGGCAACCGGAGGCGCAGGGCCGTCTGTACACGACGATGTTCATCGTCGTGGGCCTGTGCGAGGCGATGTACTTCATCAATCTCGTGTTCATGATTCTGTTCGTCTTCGTTCTGTACAAGAAGTAGGCGGAGCCGCCCATGCTGGTCTCCAGCCTCTTCCTGCTCCCGGGCTTCACGTTCGTCCTCGAGCTCATCGCCTTCCTGCTCGTGCTGGGCTTCATCGCCAAGTACGTGCTGCCACCGTTGCGCAAGGCGATGAACGACCGGGCCGAGCACATCCGCAACTCGATCCAGGCCGCCGAGGACGCCAAGCGCGACGCCGACGACCTGGCGGCGCGGCGCCGTGAGCTGCTCGAGGGAGCGCGACAGGAAGCCCGCGCCATCGTTGACCGAGCCAACGAGATCGCCGAGCAGCTCAGAGAAGAAGGCCGCCAGCGCGGTATCGAGGAGCACGCTCGCCTCGTTGAAAGCGCCCAGGCCGAAATCGACCTGGAGCGTGACCGGGCCCGCTCCGAGGTCATGAGCCAGCTGGGCTCGCTCGTGCTCGAAGCTGCCGAACGCGTCATCGGTGCCGGACTCGACGACGAGCGCCACCGCGCCCTCGTGGAGGAGGCGATCTCAGCTGCGCAGGCAAGCAGCGAAGGCTCCGGGGCCGGCCGCTGATGCTCGAGCTCGTGCGGGGCTACGCGGCGGCTGCTTTCGATGCCGCCGAGCGTGAAGGACGCATCAATGTGGTGGCGTCCGACCTCGCCGAGATGTCGCGCCTGCTCGTTAATTCGGAGGTTCTGCGCGAGGTCGTCACGGACGGCTCCATCGCGGCGCAGAGTCGCTGTGACGTGCTCGAAGAGCTGCTCGCCGCAAAAGTCTCGCCCGAGGCACTGGCTCCGGTCGTGTTCGCCGTGCTGAGCGAGCGGGCCGCCGAGCTCCCGAAGACGCTCGAGCGCCTCGTGGAGATCGCCGAGGTCGAGAGCGCACGCGCCGCAGTCGGCGAGCCGCCGGGAGCCGAGCCGCCCACCGGTCGATCAGGCGCCTACGAACGCATCCGCGGTTACGGCGAGCGCATCTTCGAGCTCGAGACCGACGACAGCAATGTGGACGAGATCGAGGACGAGCTGTTCCGCCTCGCCCGCCTGGCCGAGCACAGCACGCCACTCCGCCAGGCCTTGGCCGACGCCAGCTCTCCCGTCGATCGCCGCGTCGCCGTGCTGGCCGATCTGCTGGCGAACAAGGTGACGCCGGCGACGATCCTGCTGGCGAGCTACGTGCTGCGTGCCGGCCGCACGCGGGATTTCGTCGGCGCCCTCGACTACCTCGTGGAGATCGCCGCCGCCGAACGCGGGCGCCGCATCGCCGACGTCCGCGCCGCAGTGGAGCTGGACGCCAGCGAGCGGGAGCGGATGGTGCGAGCGCTCTCGAAGATCATGCGCCGGCAGGTGGAACTGCGCGTGCGGATCGATCCCTCCGTGCTCGGCGGCGTGCGGATCAGCGTCGGTGACACGGTCATCGACGGAACGGTCCGTCACCGGCTCGAGCAGCTGCGCGAGTCGCTCCTGCAACGAGCGTGATCTTGCAACCACCCGAGGGCGACGAGCCCGCTGACGAGATAACTCACGACGAGTCCAACGACGAGGACAAAAGGAACACAGGACAGCACATGCCAGAGCTCACGATCAGCGCCGAAGACATCGAAGCCGCCCTGCACCGCCACGTGGCGGAGTACTCCGCAGAGGTGCGCGCAGAGGAAGTCGGACGCATCGCCGAGGTCGGCGACGGCATCGCCCGCGTGACCGGCCTGCCCAACTGCTCGGTCAACGAGCTGCTCGAGTTCGAGAACGGCACCGTCGGGCTCGCCCTCAACCTCGACGAGGAGACGATCGGGGCGGTCGTCTTGGGCTCGGTCGACAAGCTGGACGAAGGTCAGATCGTCCGCGCCACCGGCCGCATCCTCTCAGTGCCCGTCGGCGACGGCTTGCTCGGGCGCGTCGTCGACCCGCTCGGCAACCCGATCGACGGCAAGGGCCTCCTCTCCAACACCGTGGACCGGCGAGTGGAGATCCAGGCTCCGGGCATCGTCAAGCGCCAGCCGGTGAAGGAACCGCTGCAGACCGGCATCAAGGTCATCGACGCCATGACGCCGATCGGCCGCGGCCAGCGCGAGCTGCTCATCGGCGACCGCAAGACGGGCAAGACGACCATTGCCGTCGACACGATCATCAATCAGCGCGGCCAGAACGTGAAATGCATCTACGTCGCCGTCGGCCAGAAGGGCTCCACGGTCGCACAGACGGTGGCGACCTTGGCCGAGCACGGGGCCCTCGAGTACACCGTCGTCGTGGCGGCGCCCGCCTCCGAGCCGGCACCGTTCAAGTACCTGGCGCCGTACGCGGGTTGCGCCATGGGGCAGCACTGGATGGAGAGCGGGCAGCACGCCCTCATCATCTACGACGACCTCTCGAAGCAGGCGGAGGCCTACCGGCAGCTCTCGCTCCTGCTTCGTCGCCCCCCGGGCCGCGAGGCCTACCCAGGCGACGTCTTCTATCTGCACAGCCGCCTGCTCGAGCGGGCCGCCAAGTTGTCGGACGCCATGGGAGGGGGGTCGTTGACGGCCCTGCCGATCATCGAGACGAAGGCGGGCGACATCTCCGCCTACATCCCGACGAACGTCATCTCCATCACCGACGGGCAGATCTTCCTCGAGACCGACCTTTTCAACTCCGGTGTTCGACCGGCCATGCACGTCGGCAACTCGGTGTCCCGAGTCGGCGGTGCCGCCCAGATCAAGGCGATGCGGGCCGTTGCCGGCACCCTCAAGATCGACCTGGCGCAGTTCCGCGACCTCGAAGCCTTCGCCACCTTCGGCTCCGAGCTCGACAGAGCTTCGCAGGCACAGCTCGATCGCGGCTACCGCTTGACCGAGCTTCTCAAGCAGGGCCTGAACGAGCCGCTCGCCGTGGAGGAGCAGGTCATCGTGATCTACGCCGGCACGCACGGGCACGTCGACGACATCGCCATCGGCGAGGTGCACCGCTTCGAGCAGGAGTTGCGCGCACACTTCCGGGCCCGCCACGCCGACTTGTTGCAGCAGATCCGGGAGACCGGTCAGCTGCCGCCGGAGGCCGATCTGGACGCCGCCATCAACGAGCTGAAGACCCAGTTCGCTCCGGTCGACTCCGACGCCTCGCCTGGCGAAGCGCCGGGGACGACCGTTACCGAGGCGAGCGGTTCCGACGCTTCCGACAGGGAAGCCGCCGCCGGCGCCGACAACGAAGCCTCCACCGCCGCCGGTGACGGTGACCGAAGCGCTGCCGGCCTTCGTGATGACGCTGCTACCGGCGTCGCTGACTCAGCTGCCGACCCTGCCAGTGACGGAGCCGCCGCCGAGGAAGGCCCTGCTGCGCCGCAGGCTGCGGCGCCGGCGCCCCGGACCGACGAGGGTTGGCCCGGGGCGGGCGAGGCGGAGTAAGCGATGGCCGGTGGGCAGGAACGCCTCCTGCGAACACGGATCCGAACCGTCGAGTCGACGAAGAAGATCACGCGAGCGATGGAGCTGATCGCGGCGTCGCGGATGGCGCGCGCCCAGGCGCGCATCGCCGGCGCCCGTCCCTACCTGCACGGCATGGAGCGCGTCCTCAACGACGTCGCCTCCGACGGCACGGCCCCGGAACGGCTCATCGGCATTCCCGAGTCGCCGGAGCACGTCGCCGTCGTCGCCATCGTGTCCGACCGCGGCCTGTGCGGCGGCTACAACGCCTTCGTGCTGCGCACGGCGGAGCGGTTGATGAAGACCGGGGAGGCCGCCGGCCGCGACTACACGGTCACGAGCGCCGGCAAGAAGGCGATCGGCTATTTCCGCTTCCGGCATCGCCCGATCGCCCACACCTTCACGATGCCCGACGCACCCACCTACGAGCATGCCCGCGAGATCGCCGCCACGGTGGTTCCGGGCTTCCTCGCCGGCGAGTTCGATCTCGTGGAGCTGGTCTCGACTCGCTTCGTGAGCGCCGGCATCCAGACCGTGGCGACCCGCCAAATCCTCCCGTTGCCACCCCTCGAGCCGGGCGGTGGCACGCCGGCGCGGCTCCCCGGGTCGAGCCCGCCCATCGTGGCGGGCGACGGCCACGAGGTTTCATCCGGCGACGGGGACGTCGTGACCGCCTCCACGTTGCCCGCTCCGGCTGACGCTGCCAGTGACGGCGATGGCGGGGCACGGAGCGGCTACTTCGAATTCGAGCCTCCACCGGAGGATCTGCTCGCTCTTCTCGTCCCCCGTTACGCCGAAGCGGCGCTCTACGCCGCCTTGCTGGAGGCCTCCGCCTCTGAGCACATCGCCCGCCAGCGGGCCATGTCGGCTGCCACGGAGAATGCAGACGAGCTCATCAAGAACCTCAGGCGGGTCATGAACCGGGCCCGCCAGGACACCATCACGAGCGAGATCATGGAGATCGTGGGCGGTGCCGAGGCCCTGCGGCAGGGGTCGGGGCGTGAGGCCGCCAAACCACTGGACTACAACGCCGAGGAGAGAAGCGCATGACGATGACCGACATTCCCGCCGAGGAACGGCAGCTCGAGGACGGGCGTGTGGTCGCCATCACGGGTCCCGTCGTCGACGTCGAGTTCCCACCGCACGCACTGCCGGAGATCAACCAGCTGATCGAGATGACGATCGAGGCCGAGGGGATCTCGATCGTCGTGCCCGCAGAAGTGGCCCAGCAGATCGGCGAAGGCCGCGTGCGGGCCGTCTGCCTGAAAGCGACCGACGGCTTGCGCCGAGGTGCAGTCGCCCGCAACACCGGCCGCGGCATCTCGGTGCCCGTCGGTGACGCCGTCCTCGGCCACGTCTTCAACGTCACAGGCGACCCGCTCGACACCGACCACATCGGGGAGCCGGACGATCGCTGGGACATCCACCGCAGCGCCCCGGACTTCGACAGCCTCGAGCCGAAGCGCATCATGTTCGAAACCGGCATCAAGGTCATCGACCTCCTCGAGCCGTACGTGCAGGGCGGCAAGATCGGCCT
>Ga0181523_10003641_pt1 | contig 13943 bp, 9 predicted proteins | sample PEATcosm2014_Bin_43_FD_119752 | JGI IMG/M metagenome (GOLD analysis project Ga0181523, IMG submission 119752) | Peatland microbial communities from MTU Mesocosm Facility, Houghton, MI, USA - PEATcosm2014_Bin05_30_metaG | ecosystem: Environmental > Terrestrial > Soil > Wetlands > Peat | place... | reverse complement strand
GGGTGTGCCTTCATTGTCTGAACCCCGTCAGGGGCGGCGGCCGTTGGGCATCAGGTCGCCCGAGCCCCACTGGCCCAGCTGGTTGAGCTGCACCTGGTCGCCGGTCGCCTCGACGATCTTGTCGCCCCCGACGTAGATGGCGGTGTGGTAGACGCTGGTCCAGTCGGTCTGGCTGGTGCCCCAGAAGACCAGGTCGCCCGCCTGCAGGGTGTCCAGGGGTACCGCCACCCCGGCCGTGTGGTACTGGTCATCGGCCACCCTGGCGAACTCGACGCCGGCCCCCTGGCTCCACGACGCCAGGGCGAGGCCCGAGCAGTCGTAGCCGACCGGGCCGTTCCCGCCCCAGATGTAGGGCTTCCCGAGTTGCTGGAAGGCGAAGAGGACCGCCTTGTCCCCGGGGGTCACCGGTTTGAAGAGCAGCGCCTGCGTGGGGACCTGATGGGACGCGGCGCCGCCGTAGGGCACGGCATCCCCGTTCTGGCGCAGGATCCAGTATCCGCTTCCCCTCGGACTGGGCACCAGGCGTTGCACCGGGTCACCGCTGGTTCCCGCTGCCGACCCGTAGAAGGGTGCGTCACCGAAGGCGAAGACGCCGCCGTCGGCGGCCAGCAGCCAGTACCCCTTGCCGTCGGGCGTGGTGGCCATGGAGATCATCGGCTGCTGCAGGGTGACGTTCCCGGTCGACCCGTAGAAGGAGGCGTCCCCGAAGGAGAAGACGCCGCCGTCGGAGGCCACCAGCCAGTACCCCTTGCCGTCGGGGGTGGAGGCCATGCCCACGACCGGCTGGTTGAGGACGAGCGCCCCCGTCGACCCGTAGAAGGAGGCGTCCCCGAACGAGAAGATGCCGCCGTCGGAGGCCACCAGCCAGTACCCCTTGCCGTCGGGGGTGGGGGCCATGCCGACGACCGGCTTGTTGAGGCGCAGGTTGCCCGTGGATCCGTAGAAGTGGGAGTCCCCGAACGAGAAGATGCCGCCGTCGGAGGCCACCAGCCACAACCCCTGCCCGTCGCCGGTGGCCTGCGCCGTGACGATCGGCTGATTGAGCGGGCCCGGAAGGGAGCCGAAGGCGGTGGTCCCGAAGGCGAAGGTCGACCCGGCCGGAGTGGCCAACCAGAAGTCGGCCGACAACGGGGTACTGACGGCGTGGTCGGCGGGGGTAGCGGCGGCAGATCCCTGCTGGGTCGTGGCGGCCGCCGCCATGCAGGCCAGGGCAACGGCGCATGCAGCGATCCCGCGGCTCCATCGTCTCGCCATTGTCGAACACCCCTCGGTACGTCCTTCTGAGCCAAATAATAGCACATAAAGTGGTTAGATGCCTGCGGACCGTGGTCATTCGGCGGAGCAGTCATCTCAGGTAAAGGCGGGCAGGCGCGCGTCGGCGGGAGAGGATGGCGGGCCTCCGCTGGCGTGGACCGGTGCGTCAGGCGCCGCTGGTCGACGTGCGTCGAGCCGCAGTCAGGACGAACTCCTCGAGCGCGGGAGCCCGGGTCCAGCGCCAGTAGTCGACCAGGCGCCAGGGGGAGAGGATGTAGATGCGGCCTTCGGCGTTGCGGTACCAGCTGTCGCGGATCGACGGATGCGACCACACCATGGTGTCGAGCTCGGCCTGCAGGCGCCGGTTGTAGTCGTCGTGAACCTCCTGGCGGCACTCGATCGACCCGTGGCCATCGGTCAGGAGTGCGGTGATGCAGCCCATGATGTAGCGGATCTGACATTCGGAGTGGAAGATCAGGCTGCCACCGTGGGCCAGGTTGGTGCCCGGTCCGTACATGCAGAAGAGATTGGGAAAGTTGGGGATGGTGATCCCCAGGTAGGCGGTCGGCCGTTCGCCCCACTGGTCGGCCAGTACCGCCCCGTTGCGCCCCACGATCTCCATGGGCCACAGGTACCGGTTGGCGTGGAAGCCGGTGGCGAAGACGATGACATCCACCGGGTACTCGTCACCGCTCCGGCAGATGACCCGATCGGTCCCGATGGCTCCGATGGGATCGGTGATCAGGTCGACGTCGTCACGGGTGAGGGCGGAGAGCCAGCTGCCGTTGTCCTGGAGCGTGCGCTTGCCCAGGCACACGTAGTCGGGCACCACCTTGGCTGCGAGCTCACGGTCGTCACCGACCTGGTCCGTCATCCACTGGGTGAACATCTGGCGGGCGGCGTCGTTCAGGGCGCTGACGGAGTGGCTCTGATCGGGCCACTTCGGATCGATCCGCATGGCGGGCAGCCCGCCGTCACATGCCGGCCAGAACAGGAGGAACCGGTACCAGCGCCCGTAGTAGGGAAGGTGGTCGAAGGCCCATCGGGCCCCGGGTCCGACCTGGTCGTGATAGTGCGGATTGGGGAACATCCAGGGCGCGGACCGTTGGAATACGGTCACGTGGGCGGCGTCCTCGGCAATGGTGGGTACGATCTGGAACGCGCTGGCGCCGGTTCCGATGACCGCCACCCGCTTGTCCGAGAGGTCGGTGCCCTCCACCCAGCGGGCCGAGTGCATGGACACTCCCTCGAACGAGTCGCGGCCGGGGATGTCGGGGAGTTTGGGGCGATTGAGCTGCCCGACGGCGCTGATCACCGCGTCGGCCTCCATCGTCTCGACGGCACCGGCCGGGCCGAGTAGCTCGACCGACCACCGGGCCGACCCTTCGTCCCATCGCGCCCGCACGACCTCGGTGTCGAATCGGACATGCGCGTCGATCCCGAAGTCGTGCATGCAGCGGTCGAAGTACGCCTGCAGCTCGGGCTGCCGGGCGAAGAACTCCGACCATTCGTTGTTGGGGGCGAACGAGTAGCAGTAGAAGTGGTTCCCGACGTCGACCCGGCATCCGGGGTAGCGGTTCTCCCACCAGGTTCCCCCGGCCCCGGAGTTCTTTTCGACAATGGTGAAGGGAATGCCGGCACCGGCCAGGCGGAAACCGGCCAGAAGGCCGGACATGCCGGCGCCGATGACCACGACGTGGAAGGCCACCTTGTCCTCGTCCGGTATGCCGTCGGCCCAGTGGAGGTCACGGGTATCGGCACCGTCGAGCTCGAGCTCCTCGAGCATCAGAGGCACGTACTCGTCGGGCACCTCCTGTGCCACCAGGACGTTCATCATCTCGTGGACCAACCGGGGGCCCGGAGCCGGGGGCAGCGCGCACCCACCGTCCCGATAGGCGATGATTGCCTCCAGGGCCTGTGCCCGCACCGCGCTCTGGTCCTCGGGGCTCATGAACCCCTGGACCTCGTTGAGGTAGACGCCGGTCGGCAGCGAGGTGCCCCGGAGGATCGACGGGTCTCCCGTCATGTGCACCACCGACATCATGAGGGCCGGGACGCTGACCTCCTCGAGGGCAGCGGCGATCGCGTCGTCCTCGTGGGTGATCGGGATCCGTCCGAACCGGCCGTCTGCAGGCATCCGTGCTCCCTCCGCCCATCGGTGCAGGGCGTGCCTGCAGGCGTCGGTCGACCGACCGGGCGGTGTGGCAGAAACCCTAGGTGCTCCGTCGGGGTCGGTCGGCACATCGGGGTGTCCCCGTCACCGACGGAGGGCTGCCCTCGGCGCCTTTGTGGCCGATCACCTCCGGTGTGTCTGATCCCCGGTACCCATGAGCTGGCCCACCGTGTCGACGGCGTTGACCATCTCGTCGAGTTGGATGAGCACCGGAAGGGCGGCCGGGTCGTCGGCCGAGCCTTCGTGGATCCGGTGGTACATGTCCCGGAGCGGAGGCAGGGTGTCGACCGACATGTTCCGCTCCAGCCCGTCCTCGACGGTGGCGAACGACCGGTCCACTGCCTCCGCGAACTGGTCGATGCCGGCAAGGTAGGGAGGTACGGCCGTTTCGGTGCGGAGGCTGTGGGCGGCGCGTATCAGGCGTCGCAGCGCGGCAAGGATGCCCTGACTGACATCGGGGTCGATCCGCTTGGCCGTTGGTTCGTTCAGCGATCGGCCCACCGCGGACTGGGCGTCGATGTAGGCGAGCCTGGCGAGCCGGCCCAGCCTCCGCAGCTCCTCGGGGTCACGGGGCGGCATGGTGCTCAACCCGGCCAGCACCGCGGACACATACCGACTTTGGGCAGCGACCAATTTGGCCAGCGACTGCTGGGCCTCCGCCTTCGACCAGGTGGGCCACAGCAGGTAGGCGACCAGTGCCACCGAGCCGCCGATCACCGAGTCGACGAGTCGGTAGCCGGCCAGGGCGAGGGTGGCGGGCTGGCCGACGCCTGTCAGTATCAGCACCAGGCCGGTGAGGAACGCCACCCCCACTGCGTAGCTCGACTGGTAGAAGCAGAATGCGCCCCAGCCGGTGAGGGCCACCAGAACCACGACGGCCGCCGCGTCCGGATGCAGCCCGCCGACGATGGCGCCAATGACCCCGACGCCCACCACCGTGCCACCGACCCGGGCCAGACCGCGGCTCATGGTTGCCGTGAAGTCGGGTCGGAGCACGACCGCGGCGCTGAGGGCGATCCAGTAGGAACGGGCCAGACCGGAGTGCTGGAAGGCAATATCGAGCACCGGGACCACGACGGCCAACCGGACGGCATGGCGGAAGGCGGGGGACGTCGTGGTCAGGTTCTCGGCCAGGACGCCCCAGATGGTCCGCAGGTCTGCGGCCACCGGGTGAGCTCTGGGGCGCCCGACCTGGAGGATCGAACCGACCGGTACGTCGGTTGCTCGGCCCACCAGCCTGGCCGCGGCCCGGAGCTGACCGCGGAGCGATCGGAAGTGGGCCAGTACGAGCGCGGCCGCTCCGCCGGCCCACGGTCGGAGCTCGACCTCCGCCCCGAGATCGTCCATGGCCTGGCGGAACGCGAGCCACGCGCCCGCTTCCGGATCCAGCGGCGGGTGACCCCTCGGCCCGGAGCCGGTCACGGCGTCAGAGATCGCCAGAAGGAACAGGCGTAGCTTCTCGCGGACCCGGTCGAGGGCCTGATCGGATTCGAGCTCCTCGGGCAAATGGCGGACCAGGCCGCCGATGGCAACCAGCTCGAGCCGCATGCGCCGGGCCTCGTCGACCATGCCCCACAGTGCCTGTACGTCCGGGCGTCCGAAGAGGGCACCGGATCCCAGCAGGGTCTGGGCCGTGTCGGCGGAGCGGGCAGCCGCCGGGCTCGACTCCCGTCGTCCACCGGCCAACTCGGCGAGCTGCTGGTAGACGAGCGCGGTGGCCCTGCGCTGTGGACGGAGACCGAACGGGACACGCACCACCAGCTGCACGGCCGTCTGGACGGTACCACCCACGAGGACGGCGAGGGCCAGAGCCACGGATGCGCCGACCGAGTGCGGGGCCCGGCCGAAGATGATGATGGCCATGACCCCTTGGATCCCGACCACCGACCGCGCCGGCCCAAGGGCGACCACCAGGCCCCCCACGAAGCACCAGACCACCAGTGTCGAGATGTGGAGCCAGCCCACGCCGGCGCAGGCACTCCCGACCAGAGCAGAGACGGCCAGGCCGAGGGTGTCCAGGGCCATGGCCGATGCGGCGAGTCGTGGGCCGTTGATGCGTGCTGCCAGGCCGACGAAGAGGGCACCGAGGGCAAGGCCGGACGTGAGCGTCGGTGACCACAAGGCAAGGCCCAGGGCGAAGAGCACGGTCACCGGGACTGCCGTCACCGCGCCGGCCACCGGCGCCACCAATGAGGTGTCCAGCCGGATGGCCGACCTCACGGCCTGATGCATCGGATGTCGGGTGGTTGATTCGGGCACCTTCCACACTCTGTCATGGCGCACGGTCACGGAGCCCGCTCACCGAGCCCGGTCACACAGGACCGGCTCCGATCACCGGTTGGCACCTGCCGGTCCACGTCCACTCCACCTGGGCGGGGCCGCCGTGCCTCATGCCGTGGTGGCGATACCCCCGTCGACCGGGATGACAGCCCCGGTCAGGTAGGACCCGGCCCGCGATGCCAGAAAGATGGCCACCCCGGCCATGTCGTCGGGCCGGCCGATGCGCTCGAGGGGTGCGGCCGCCGCGATCTGGTCGCCGAATGCCTCGAGGGTCGCCGCCATCATCTTGGACTCGAAGGGTCCTGGTGCCACCGCGTTGACGGTGATGGTCGGGGCCAGGCGCTTGGCCAGGTGGCGGGTGAGCTGGTGCACGGCGGCTTTCGAAGCCGAGTACGAGTAGGACTCGAGGACCGGGACGTGGATGCCATCGATGGAGCCGATGTTGATCACGCGTGACGGCCGGTCCGCGGTTGCCCCGGCCTCGAGCAACGGAAGGAAGAACTTTGTGGTGTGGAAGACGCCCTGGACGTTGAGGTTGAGGACCCGGTCCCACGACCCCGTGTCGTGCTCGGCAAGGGGGGCGCCCCAGGTGGCCCCGGCGTTGTTGACCAGCACGTCGACCCGACCGTGGTGCGCCGAAACCGCGTCGGCCAGCTGACGGGCCCCCTCCTCCGAGGACAGGTCGGCTGCGAACCCCGAGCACGTCCCGAAGTCGGACAGCTCGGCCACAGTGGCCTCCACCGCATGGGCCTTCCGGGACGCCACGATCACGGTGGCCCCGGCTGCGACGAAGCCGGCAGCGATCATGTGCCCGATGCCGCGGGTGCCGCCGGTGACCACGACGGTCTTCCCTGCCACGGAGAAGAGGTCGGCAGGGGCAGTGGGCACCGTGGGATCGCTCATGGCGCCCGACGGTAGTGCACGCGGTCGCTCGTTGTTAGGGTGCTCCGGACGGGGGAGGCGAGTGATGCAGCTGGCGCTGACCGAGGCCCAGGAAGCATTGAGCGACGAGGTGCGGTCGTACTTCGTCCGCCTGGTCGAGGAGGTGGAGGGCGCCGGAGCCGGCGAGCCGACCTATGCGCGCTACATCCGCCGGATGGGCGAGGACGGCTGGCTGGGTTTGGGCTGGCCGACCGAGTACGGCGGGCAGGCCCGGGGGCCCATCGACCAGATGATCTTCGTCGAGGAGTCCCACTGGGCGGGGGTTCCCCTGCCCCTGTTGACCCTCAACAGCGTGGGCCCGACCCTGATGGCCCTGGGCACGCCGGAACAGAAGGAGCGCATCCTGCCGGGGATCCTCCGGGGGGAGGTCCACTTCTCCATCGGCTATACGGAACCGAGCGCCGGCACCGATCTGGCGTCGCTTCGGACACGGGCCGTGCGCGACGGTGACGAGTACGTCATCACCGGCGAGAAGCTCTACACCAGCGCCATCCAGTATGCCGACTACGTGTGGCTGGCGGCCCGGACCGACCCGGACGCCCCCAAGCACAAGGGCCTGTCGGTCTTCATCGTCCCCACCGACGCCCCGGGGTTCCATTGGACGCCGCTGCGCACGACGGCCGGCGAGTTCACCAGTTCGACCTTCTACGACGCAGTGCGGGTCCCGGCAGCCAACCTGGTAGGGGAGGAGCACCGGGGCTGGAAGCTGATCACCAACCAGCTCAACCACGAACGAGTGGCCATCTGCCCGGTGTCCGGAATCCTCCGCAGCATGGCCGAGGTCGGTTCGTGGGCCCGGCAGGAGAGGTTGGCCGACGGGCGCCGGGTCATGGACCAGCAGTGGGTGCAGGTGCACCTCGCCCGGGTGCTGGCCAAGGCTGAGTTCCTCAAGCTGCTCAATTGGAAGGTGGCCTGGAGCGCCGACCAGGGGCTCGACCCTGCCGACGCCTCGGCCACCAAGGTATTCGGCAGCGAGTTCTCCCTCGAGGCCTACCGGTTGCTGCTCGAGGTGGTGGGCCAGGTCGGCTACCTCCCCGAGGGCTCTCCGGGGGCGGTGCTGAAGGGTCGGCTCGAGCACAACGCCCGGAGCCAGACCATCTTCACGTTCGGGGGTGGCACCAACGAGGTCCAGCGCGACATCATCGCCATGGTCGGCCTCGGAATGCCCCGCGCCCCTCGATAGTGGTCGTTGGTCCGCCCTACACTTCGAACACGCGAACCAGTCGGCCCGGTCGGGCGCTGGACAGGAGGACCTCCATGAACGTCGCATCGGTCAACGGGCAGCAGATCGCTTATGACGACACCGGGGGAGACGGTCCGGCCATCGTGCTGGCCCACGGCTTTCTCATGGACCGCACCATGTTCGCGCCCCAGGTGGCGGCATTGCGTGACGACTACCGGGTGATCACCTGGGACGAGCGGTGCTCCGGCGACACCGTCCACGACGGCCGACCATTCACGTATTGGGACTCGGCCGCGGACTGCATCGCCCTGCTCGACCATCTGGGCATCGAGCGCGCCGTTGTCGGCGGCATGTCCCAAGGTGGGTTCATCTCCCTGCGGGTGGCGCTGCTGGCGCCCGAGCGGGTCCGGGCCCTGATCCTCCTGGACACCCAGGCCGGTACCGAGGATGCCGAGGTGATCCCCCTCTACCAGGGCATGATCGACGAATGGGTGGCCAACGGCCCCACCGACGAGCTGGCCGCGGCCACCGCCGGTCTGATCCTGGGGGAGCCCGGGCTCAATGCGGTGTGGGCCGCGAAATGGAAGGCAAGCCCCCAGGAGGTCCTGGCCCTTCCCGGGCAGACGCTGCTGACCCGGGACGACATCACCGGTCGGCTGGGCGAGATCGCTGCCCCTGCCCTGGTTGTCCACGGCACGGCCGACCTGTCGATCTCCATGGACAAGGCGGAGGCGCTGGCCGCAGGGCTGGCGGGGAGCAGGGGAGTCGTGCGTATCGAGGGCGGCACCCACGCTGCCAACCTGACCCACCCCGGGCAGGTCAACGAGGCCATCGTGGCCTTCGTCGGCGCGCTTCCCGCCTGAGGCCCACCGCTCGGCCGGCATGCCGGTGCCCATCTGAGCGCCGAGGACCTTGCTGCCGCGGTGCAGGCCCGGGAGGCAAAGGAAGAGCTGGGCTTCACGACCGATGCCCACCACTTCGGCGTCCGGAGGTGCTGCCGCGTCCGTTCTTGACGGTAGGGCGGTGCCGTCACCGCTGGACTGTCTCCGGCCGAATCCTCAGGGCCGGGCGGTGAATTCGGCCAGTGCGCCGAGCTGCTCGGCGGTACCGACGCTGATGAGGACGTCGCCGGCCTCGATGGTGTCCTCGGGCGAAGGGTTGGTGAGGAACGTGCCGTCGGGGCGCCGGATGGCCAGCACCAGGGCCCCCGTGCGGTCGCGCAGGTGCGCCGACCGCAGCGTCGCTCCGGACAGTGGCGAGACGTCGGACACGGTCAGTTCCTCCAAGCGGAACTTGAGAGTGCCGTCGTGCATGACCACGTCCACGAAGTCCACCACGTGGGGTTGGAGCACGAACGACGCCATGCGGTCGCCACCGAGCTGCTGGGGGTTCACCACCCGGTCGGCGCCGGCGCGCACCAACTTGGGCTCGGAGAACTCGCTGCGGGCGCGGGCGATGATCTGGAGGTCCGGTCGCATCGACTTGCCGGCGACGGTCACATAGAGGTTGTCCGCGTCGGTGTCGAGGGCGGCCACCAAGGTGGAGGCCCGGTCGATTCCGGCCTGGCCGAGCGCATCGTCGTCGGTGGCGTCCCCGCAGATGTGCGCGTACGGTACCTCGCTCAGCCGTGCCGCGTCCCGGTCGATGACGACGACGTCCCGCCCGGCATTCATGAGGAAATGGGCGACCTCCCGCCCCACTCGCCCCCATCCGCAGACGATCACATGCCTGTCCATTCGGGCGATGTCACGTTCCATCCTGCGCCTCCTCACGAGGTCTCGCATGTGGCCCTCGATGAGCACCTCGAGGACGACCGAAAAGGTGTAGAGCGCTGTGCCCACGCCCACCAGGATGAGGACGATGGTGAAGGCCCTGCTGCCCGACGTCAGCTGGCGCGGAGAGGTGAATCCCACCGTCGTGACGGTGATGACGGTCTGGTAGACGGCGTCGAGCAGATCGAATCCGAAGAGCAGGTACCCCACGGTGCCCGCCACGAGCACCAGCGTTAGGGCGCCCAGGCCAATCCTCACCTTCCGGAACGGGTCGCGCATTGGCTCCATCATGCCCGAGTGGCGCAGCGGCGCAGTAGCCGGCGTGCATTCCGCCCACGGCCAGGGATCCGGTCGGCGATCCGTCTCTCACGAGAGGCCGATCACGTCACCGTTCTCGTCGATGTCGATGTGCTCGGCGGCCGGATGCGAGCCCAGCCCGGGCATCGTGCGCATGTCGCCGCAGATCGCGTAGACGAAGCCGGCCCCGGCCGACACCCGGACCTCGCGGACCGGTAGCCGCCATCCTGTCGGCGCCCCCTTGAGGTTGGGGTCGGAGGAGATGGAGAGGTGGGTCTTGGCGATGCACACAGAAAGGTCCATGAAACCGTTCGCCTCGAAGAGGTCGAGTCGACGGGCGGCGGCCGGCAAGTAGTCGGCGCCGTCGGCACCGTAGATGTGGGTGGCGATCGTCTCGATCTTCTCGCGGAGCGATGCGCCGGTCGGGTAGAGGAACCGGAAGTCACCGGGCTCCTCGGCGGCCGCCACCACGGCCTCCGCCAGTGCCGTGGCCCCAACCCCGCCGTCCTGGAAGTTGGTGGTGACGGCACACCGGACGCCCATCGACTCGGCCAGCTCCCGGATGGCGTCGTGCTCGGAAGCGAAGTCCTCGAGGAATGCGTTGACGGCGACGACCGGCGTCACCCCGTGGAGGAGCACATTTTCTACCTGCTTGCGTAGGTTGGACCCTCCGGCGAGGACCTCGCCCGGGTTCTCCTCCAACATGGCCGGAGGCAGGGGCTTCCCTGCAATGACCCGGTGCACTCCGGAATGGGACTTGAGGGCCCGCACGGTGGCGACGATCACCGCCGCGTCCGGCACCAGGCCCGACTCGCGGCACTTGATGTTGAAGAACCGCTCCGCCCCCATGTCGGCGCCGAACCCCGCCTCCGTGATGAGGTAGTCGCCGGTGCGGATGCCGACGAGGTCGGCGATGACCGACGAGTTACCTTGGGCGATGTTCCCGAAGGGCCCGGCGTGGACCAGAACCGGCGTGTTCTCCAGCGTCTGCACCAGGTTCGGTTTGATGGCGTCCCGCATGATGACCGCCATGGCACCCGCTGCCCGCAGGTCCTCGGCGGTCACCGGCTTCCGGTCCGTGTCGAACCCGACGACGATCTGGCCCAGGCGTCGGCGCATATCCTGCAGCGAGGTCGAGAGGGCGAGGATCGCCATTACCTCCGAGGCCGCGCTGATGTCGAACCCTGTCTGGCGGGGCACGCCGTCCTGGCTGGTGCCGAGCCCGACGACGATGTTCCGCAACGCCCGGTCGTTGACGTCGAGCGCCCGGCGCCAGGTGATGCTGTTCGGATCGATCCGGAGGGAATTTCCCTGGTAGAGATGGTTGTCGAGCATTGCGGAGAGCATGTTGTGCGCCGCGGTCACCGCATGTATGTCGCCCGTCAGGTGCAAGTTGAGCGCCTCGAAGGGCGCAGCCTGGCTGTAGCCTCCGCCGGCGGCTCCTCCCTTGATCCCGAAGGTGGGGCCCATCGAGGACTGTCGGATGGCGGCAGTGGCGCGTTTGCCGATGTGGGCCATGCCCTGGGCCAGGCCCAGCGTGGTCGTGGTCTTGCCCTCGCCGAGTGGCGTCGGGGTGACGGCGGTCACCACCACGTACCGGGCCGTCGGCCGGTCGGCGAGGGCCGCGATGGCGTCGAGCCCGACCTTGGCGATGAACCCGCCGTACGGCTCGAGGAGTTCGGTCGGAATGCCGATCTCCTCGGCGATGGTGGCCACCGGCTTGAGCGAGGCCTTGCGGGCGATCTCGAGCGCCGTGGGCCGCTCGTCCTGGCACGCTGTCGGCATGCTGTCCCTTCCCTCGGCGGGCATTGTCCCTCCTCGTCCCGTGGGACCAAAGTGTGCCACGTCGACCCGGCCGACCCGTCGGCCCGCCGCCACCTGGCGGGTCGGTAGCGTTGACGGCCGCCCGGATGTGATCGACTCGCGGTGCGCAGCGTTCCGGGCCGGAGGGGAGCACATCGATGGAGATCCGTTCGATCGCCGTGGACCTTGCCCGGGTTGCCGGACGATCGTCGGCTACACCGGGGACATGGTCCCCGGACGGGGCGTCCCCGTTCGGTCCGGGCATCGTGCGGGCCGGGCCGATCGAGATCCGGGTCGACTCGGTCAGCCTCGGCACGGGCGTCCGTCACGATCTGGTTCTGCGCTGCCCGGAGGGACCCGGGTGCCGGGATGCAGCCCTCGATCGGGTCCGCCTGCAGTTGCGCAGCCGGCCGAGCCGTGTCCTCGAGCACGGGTGGCAGAGCTGGTCGTCCGTCTCCAGACGCGACGTCCACCGGGTGGAACCCATCCGACGCATCGCCCCGACGTGGGTGCGCAGCATCTACCATGCTGCCCCCGAGCTGGCCGGACGGGCGGTGGTCGGTGATCAGTTCCTCCTCGCCTCCGACGGCTGCGGGCTTCGTGGGACCGAAGGGGGCATCGCCGGCTTCCTCGACGGCCGCCGCCACCTCTCGTCTGTCGTCGCATCGCGCCGCGGCGTGGTGGCACTGGCCCTGCTCGACGGGATCTCGCTCGCCCCTGGCCAGGAGTGGGCACTCGATCCGCTGTGGCTGGCCGAGGGCGACCCGGGTCCGCTCTACTCCGAGTACCTCGACCACTGGGCCGCCGTGGCCGGAGCCCGCGCCTCGGGGCCGAGTCCTCTGGGTTGGGGCTCCTGGTACCACTACTTCTGGAAGGTCGCGCCCGCCGACCTCCGCGCCAACCTGGCTGTGGCCGAGCGCCACGGGTTCGAGCTGTTCCAGCTCGATGACGGCTACCAGCATGCGGTGGGCGACTGGCTCGACCCGAACCCGAGGTTCGCTCCCCGCCGCCTCCCCGAGCTGGCCGCCGAGATCTCCGGGGCGGGGATGCAGCCAGGGATCTGGACGGCACCGTTCTTGGCTTCGCCGAAGAGCAAGCTGGCCCGCGACCACCCGGAGTGGCTGGCCGGTCGGAAACCGATGAGCGGTGCATGGGGCACCCACTCGACCAGACCGTGCCGGGCCATGTGGAACCCCCAGGCCTGGAAGGGTTGGGCCCTCGCCCTCGACACGACCCATCCCGGGCTGCTCGACCATCTGCGCCATACGTTCGCGGCCCTGGTGGCCGACGGGTGGACCTATCACAAGATCGACTTCTGCTACGCGGCCGCCGTCCGGGCGATCCGGGCCGCGGACGGCCGGGTGACCAGGGCTCAGGCGCTCCGGGCCGGTCTCGATGCCGTGCGTGACGGTATCGGCGACGCGTCGGTGCTGGTCGGCTGCGGGATGCCCCTGGGGCAGGCGGTCGGCGTGGTCGACATCATGCGGGTCTCGGCCGACACCGCACCCACCTGGCGGCCTGGACTCGCCCGGTTGCCCGGCTACCCCGACCTCGCCCCATCGGCTATCGCTGCGCTGCAGGCCAGTGTCCTGCGGGCCCCGATGCACCGCCGGCTGTGGGTGAACGATCCCGACTGCCTGCTGCTCCGGGGGAGCCACACCCGGCTCAGTGACGACCAGCGACGCATCCTGGCCGCGGCCAACGCCGGGACGGGTGCTTTCACGATGGTGTCCGACGACCTCACCACCTACGGAACCGCCCAGTGGGAGCTGTTGGACCGGCTGCGCGCCCTCCACCCCGTGGCCGACGTCCCACTCGACATCGCCGACCCCTTTGCCACCGCGCCGGCGGTCACCGGAGCCACCGGGACCCGCCTCGAGGTCGACTGGGAAGGCGGGCCGCCCCGACCCCCGGACGGGGGCGCCCGAGGCGCCCGGCCTGCACCGCCCCCCGACGAGGGGCGCTCTGCGGCGTTCCTCGGGGGAGGCCGGCCCGGCACCGGCCCGTGGGCCCGGTGGTGGAGCCCCACAAGGCCACCTGACACCTAGAGAACGCCCACGTCTGGCGGTCGACGTATCCCGGCAGCAAGCTCGGATCGGTGCACGTTGGCCACGGGTGACCTTGGATCCCGGTCGGCTGGGCAGCGTCCGCCCACAATGGGCCACAATGGTGAGGAACAGCACGAGGAGGGGACATGAGATCAGTGGTCTGGTTCGCGGAGGTCGGAGTTGCCGACGTG